>Ga0209777_10000620_pt1 | contig 56919 bp, 50 predicted proteins | sample FrelakmetHBP12HB_FD_187147 | JGI IMG/M metagenome (GOLD analysis project Ga0209777, IMG submission 187147) | Freshwater lake sediment microbial communities from the University of Notre Dame, USA, for methane emissions studies -HBP12 HB (SPAdes)... | ecosystem: Environmental > Aquatic >...
GGCGAAGAGATCCGCCATTTTCCAGACGGCCAATCGGCGCCGCCACATATAACCGATGGACACGGCTGCGGCGAGGACGAGCCCCCCGTAAAAGACCAGCCCCCCTTCCCAGATCCTGAAAACGTGAAGCGGGTTCTTCCGGTAAAAGTCGAAGTTAATCAGAACGAAAAGGAGCCTCGCCCCCACAATGGCCGAAAAAACCGTATAAAAGAAAAGATCAATGATCCTTTCGCTTGGGATTCCTTCTCTTCTCGCCACGAGGATGGCAAGAACGCCTCCTGCAATAAAGCCCATGGCTAAAAAGAATCCATAGGCGTAAACGGCCAATCCACCCAATCGAAAGAGAACAGGACACATTCGCTAAAACCATGGGATTAGGGATTCGGGATTAGGGGCTAGCGAGCCAATCCCTAACCCCTGCTCTTGGATTTGCGGAGGTCGCGGGTCAAGAGTTCCAAGGCCATCAGGCCGATGCCAATACAGATGGCAGAGTCTGCGATATTGAACGCAGGCCAGTGGAATGATGAAATATAGAAATCCAGGAAATCGACAACCTCGCCATAGTGGAGACGGTCGATGAGATTCCCCAGTGCGCCGCTCAAAACCAGCGAAAATGAAAGGATGAGGATCTTTTCTTCCTCTTTTAATTTTATGAAAAAGAAAACGATGGCGCCCACGGCGATCACAGAGATCCCCACAAAAAGTGCGGAACCGATGGCTCCCCTTCCGCCAAAAACCCCGAAGGCGCCGCCTGTGTTCCTCACATGGGTCAGATTGAAAAACCCGGGGATGACCTCTACCGAATGATGAAGGGGGAGCTTCAGAAGGACGAGATGCTTCGTCCACAGATCGAGGAAGAGGATGGTAAGACTGATGATCAACAGAACCCAATACTTCCGCTTCATCCGAAAAACCCCTCCGGGTACCTGTCAGTAAATTCCAAATCTCAAATCCCAAATTCCAGATAAGCCACAAATCCCAATTCTAAATCATCCAAGCAAACCCCCCAGAAAACACCTCCTCTCCCCTTCGGGGAGAGGATTGAGGTGAGGGGGAACCCTATCTTGAAATTTGGTCATTGGAACTTATCTGCCATCTGCTCCCGCCTCGGCGGGATTGGGATTTGGTGCTGATCCCTTTATTGCCTCAAGGCATCTCGGGCAGATGGTGGGATGCTCCTCCTCCCGGCCCACGCCCGGATCGTAGTTCCAGCAGCGCTCACATTTCTTCCCATCCGCGCGGGAGATTTCCGCACGGACCTCTTTCACCTCCTTACTTTCTGCAAGGGTCACCGACGACACGATAAAGATCGATTTCAGCTCCTCCTCATAGCGCCTCAAAAACGAATAGGTCTTTTCGGGGGCATGAAGCTCGACCTGGGCATCGAGAGAAAGACCGATCACCTTCTCCTTTCGAGCCTCCTCCAGGGCCTTCGTCACCACGGTCCGGACTTCCCAGATCCGCCCCCACTCTTCCTCAAGTCCACCGTCCATGTACTCCTTCTTAAACTCCGGAAACCCGCTCAGATGAACGCTTTCTGCCCTGTCGCCCTTCCCCGGGATATTTTTCCAGACCTCCTCGGCAGTAAACATGAGGATCGGAGCCATGAGACCTGTCAGAGCCGTTAGAATCTCATAAAGGGCGGTCTGGGCTGATTTCCGCCCCGGGGATCGTGCTGAAAAGGTGTAAAGGCGATCCTTCAGAATATCAAAGTAAAGGGCACTCATTTCAACGGCGCAGAAGTTCTGAACGCTATAATAGACCACATGGAACTCAAATGTTTCGTAAGCCTCCCGGACCCTCTGGATCAGCTTCTGAAGGCGATGGATGGCCCAACGATCGATCCCGTAAAGTTCGTTATAGGAAATCCGGTCCTTTTCGGGGTCGAAGTCATAAAGATTTCCAAGGAGAAACCGGTAGGTATTGCGGATTCGAAAATAGGCATCAGCCAGTCGCTTCAAAATCTCGTCCGATATTTTGATGTCATCTTTGTAGTCCTCGGCAGCAACCCAAAGCCTTAGCACATCGGCTCCCAATTTGTTGATCACTTCTTCCGGCGCAATCACATTTCCTGCCGATTTCGACATCTTCTTGCCCTCACCGTCGACGACGAACCCGTGGGTGAGGACGGAACGATAGGGGGCCCGGCCCCTCGTCCCCACAGAGGTGAGAAGAGAACTGTGGAACCATCCCCGATGTTGATCACTTCCTTCCAGATAGAGGCTGGCCGGATATTCAAGGTCAGGGGACTTCTCAAGGACGGCCGCCCAGGAAACACCTGAGTCAAACCAGACGTCGAGGATGTCCGTCTCCTTCGTGAATGCTGTACCGCCGCACTGGGTGCATTGAACTCCTTCCGGCAAAAGGTGATCCGTCCCCTCAGCAAACCAGACGTCGGCTCCATTCTTCTCAAAGAGACAAGCGACATGATCGATCGTCTCCTGGGTTGCCAGGATCTGTTTACAGCGATTGCAGTAGAAAACGGGTATCGGAATGCCCCACGCCCTTTGCCGGGAAACACACCAGTCCGGCCGGTTCTCGATCATCCCGTAGATCCGGTCCCGGCCCCAGGGAGGAATCCAGGTCACTTCGTTGATCGATCGGAGCGCCCTCTTTCTCAGATCATCCTTCTCCATGGAGATAAACCACTGTTCCGTCGCCCGGAAAATGATGGGGTCGTTCGTCCGCCAGCAATGCGGATAGGAGTGAACCAGTTCCTCTACCTTGAGAAGTGCCCCTACCTCGGCAAGCTTCCGGTTCACAGCTCCATTTGCATCGAAGACAAACTGGCCGGCAAAGAAAGGAACATCTTCCGTAAACCGCCCATCATCATCCACGGGACTATAGACATCAAGCCCGTACTGAATCCCGCTTTCGTAGTCCTCCTGGCCGTGGCCCGGAGCAGTATGAACGCAACCGGTCCCTGCATCAAGGGTCACATAGCTGGCGAGGATAATCACCGACTCCCGGTCCAGGTACGGATGCCTAGCCTTGAGACCCTCCAGTCTTCGTCCTGAGAACTTCTCCAGAATCTCATATTTCCGGATGCCGAATTTCTGCATGGCTACGGCCAGGAGATCTTCTGCAAGGATATAGATTTCCTGCCCTACGTCGACGGCCACATAGTTGAAATCGGGGTGGAGCGCAATGGCCAGATTGGCTGGAATCGTCCATGGGGTGGTGGTCCAGATCACGACGTAAACAGGCTTCCCCTGAAGCTTTTGAAAGAGATTCCCGATATCGGAGATCATCTTGAACTTCACATAGATCGATGGAGACCGGTGATCCTCGTATTTCACCTCCGCCTCTGCGAGAGCGGTCTTACACGTGGGACACCAGTGAACGGGCTTCTTCCCTTTATACACCGAACCATTCAGGAGAAATTTCCCAAATTCCCTCACAATCGTGGCCTGATAATCAAAGCGCATGGTAAGATAGGGATCCTCCCAGTCACCGAAGACGCCTAAACGCTTGAATTGGTCCCGTTGGATATCCACAAATTTCGTTGCATACTCTCGGCATCGCTTACGGATCTCCACCAGGGAGAATTCCCCCTTCTTGAAGCCAAGGTTCTTCTCCACCTCGTGTTCTACGGGCAGGCCGTGACAGTCCCAACCCGGGACGTAATGGCTGCAAAACCCTGCCATGAACTTCGACTTCACGATGAAGTCCTTAAGGATTTTGTTCAGAGCCGTTCCGGTATGGATGTTGCCATTGGCATAAGGGGGTCCGTCGTGGAGAATATACTTTTCCCTTCCCTTCGACCGCTCGACGAGCTTTCGATAAATCGCTTCTGTCTCCCACTCCTTCAAGAGGTCGGGCTCCCTCTTTGCCAGATTGGCCTTCATGGGAAAGTCTGTCTTGGGCAGGTTCAGTGTGGTGCGGTAATCCATTGTTACGCTCCTTTGTCGAGAATCGAGACGCGAAAAACCATCTTCTCTAAATTGTTTGCAAATTCGCCACTTTAAAAATAAAATGCTAACATAAAATCAGGGCCCAATCAACAGAACGCAGGGTCAAAAAACAGTAGGCGGTAGGCAGAACGCAGATGGCAGCAGCATAAAAGAACGAGGTTGTAGGGGCGACTCTTGCGGTCGCCCTTCGGGCCCAAGGCACAATACAAAGAAAGAAGCGCTGACCAAATGACCTATGGAACCGGAGGTGGAAATTAGCCATGGAAGAAACAAAAAAGAGGCACTCTTCGACCTCGCAAGCTCAATCCCCTTCAGCCTTGCTCCAAGCCTATGATCTTACGAAAAAGGCTTCACGCCTGGGATTCGACTGGCCTGATGTGGCGGGAGTTCTCGCAAAAATGGATGAGGAAACGAAGGAGCTCAAAGAGGCCATCTCCCTTCAGGACAGGAAAAGAATTGAGGACGAATTGGGAGATCTCCTCTTTGTTCTGGTGAACGTGGCCCGGTTCCTGCGGATCAATCCGGAAGAGGCGCTCCTCAAAACGATCGATAAGTTCAACACAAGGTTCGGTTACGTCGAAGAATCCTTATGGAAGATAGGAAAGTCTTTCCAGCAGTCCAATCTGGCCGAGATGGACCGCCTCTGGGAGGAAGCCAAGAAGAAAAAGACCAAATGAAATCAGGAATTCAGGAGTTGAGGAATTCAGGATCTGTAGGGTGGGCCTTTTTCACCCGAACACTTCTCCAGAAACAATGAAGCCCTTCGGCCTCCCTGCTTATCTAAAGAAAGCAGAAAGGGGAAGGGCCACCCTGTTAGATGTTTAACCCTGTACTATGCCCTCTGGGCCATATTTCGCTTTGAAGCCTTGAGAGGATTCAACTTGAAGTTATCCTCTTTGACCTCTTTCTTGACGTGCGTCGCGAAGTTACAAGGCCCTTTTGTCCATTTGACGGCGGGCTCACAATAGGTCTTACAGAAAGACCCCGTGGAAAAAGCAACGACTCGGTCACACCCCGCACAAGCATCCACGACCGGGTGGCACATCCCGCCGTTGTAAGAGCAACCGCTCTTCTTCATAAAGATACACTCCGTTCCCGCCTTCATTGTCTGGCACTGCATGTCAATCTACCTCCCTTCTTAATGGATAGTATATTTTTCAATATACTGAAATGATTAAGCTTTACCTGTATGAGCAACAGGCGCAAAAAAAAGCTACCAAACAAGGCCTGTTGGTCTGTTCGGTAACCCGTTTTGGTCCTGCACCAACCGAGATCCCTTACACAACCTAATTACAAAATGTAGAATAATATATTTTATTTGTCAAGAGGATTTGAAAAAAATTTGAATATTTTAGAGATTACCACGCTCCATCCGGTCGCTCGCAATGACAAAAAAGGATTCGAGATCGCTCCGGTCGTTTCGTTCCCTCGCAATGACGTTGGGCCACAGTCTCCTCGGGGGAGAGCATGGAGGGGGGTGGAGCGTCTTGACAACCGCCCTAAACTCCGTTATTCGTGGACTAAAGGTCATTGTCCAAGGTCCCCACACTTCATGAGATGAACTGATGAGCCTTCGAAAGCCTTGTATCTTCCTTTCAATTATCCTGATGGTTTTTCCCCTCCTTTTTCATACCTCATCAGAATCTGACCCCCGGGTCGTTGCTGCCCCTCATCCCCTTCCCCACGTCTCTCCGCGAATGGAACATCCTGAGTTCTGGATCAATAAGGTCAAGCAACCGGAGCGTTTGTTGCTCCGTCCCGAAGAGATTCAGAGGATGAACGGGGAAAATCTCAGGAAGCCAGATCTCTGGCTCTGTAGAATACAGGATCTGAAGGAGGAGTGGAGCAGAGAAGAAATTCAGGCTTTTCTAAAAGAAGATTGGGATGTCTTTGGAAGCGACGGCGAGGTCCGGTACGGAAAGGATGGAGCCCCCTTCAAAGAGGGTTTCTGGACCGGGCTGAAAAAGAGCCTTAACCCGGAGGGCCTGGATGACAGGACCAGGCTTCTTTTCGCCCTCGTTGTGAAACGGACCCATCTTCGCGTCTTTCCAACAGAAGAACCCGGCCTGACAAATCCCTCCGGCCAGGAATTTGACCGCTTTCAGCATTCATCCCTCTCGCCAGGGTCTCTTGTTGGGATTTACTATTTCAGCAGCGATCGCGAGTGGGCCTACATCCAGGCGGCTTTCGTCCGCGGATGGGTTCGGACCGAGACTCTCGGGATAGCGCACGAAAAGAAGGATGCGGTGGATTACAATGACGAAAAGGACCGGCTCGTGGTTACCGGAAACTCGATCCCAGTCTATGGGGACAATGCCCTTCAGAAGATCATTTTTTCGGCCCAGATGGGAAGCTCCTTCCCCTTCGTAGACCTACCGGGTCCTTTCGGGATATCAAACGCAAGCTATGTGATCAAGGTTCCTTTTCGCGAAAGGGATGGCCGCCTCTCTTTTCAAAAAGGCTACATCCCGCCAAACGAGGATGCCTCGCGAGGCTTTCTTCCATATACCCAGGAGAATGCCTGCCGCCAGGCCTTTAAGATGCTTCACACCCCTTATAGCTGGGGAGAGAGGTCAGGCGGAAGGGACTGTTCGCGGTTCATCATGGACTTATTCGCCACCTTCGGCATTCTCATGCCGCGCAACTCAAAACTGCAGGCAAGGATCGGCATGGATCCCGGCCAGGTGGAGGGAAAGGGCTTGAAGGAAAAGCAGAAGGTGCTGGATCGGGCAGCCCCTTTTGCCACCACGCTCCGGCTTCCAGGCCACATCATGCTCTACCTGGGGAAAGAGAAGGGCCGGTACTACGCTATTCATAATCTCTGGGGAGTCGAGAGCAGAAGCCCTTCCGGCCCTGTTCTTCAGAAAATTGCGAAAACCGCTGTCACTGAGCTAAGCCTTGGTCAGTCGGGTCCGAGTGGTTCCCTTCTTCAGCGCATCACGGATATTCGAATGATCGCCGGAGAATTCTCCTTGACAAATCCTTGAAAACATATAAGAATCTATCATTCCAGAAGGGGAAGAATCATCTGAAAGTTCTGGTTACGGGTGGAACAGGGTTTATTGGCAGTCACCTCGTCGAGGCTCTCATCCGAAGGGGGATCGAGGTCCGCTGTCTCCTAAGGAAGGGGAGCAACCTGAAATGGTTAAAGGGCCTTTCTATCGAAGAGGTCTACGGTGATTGCAGTGACCCTGCCTCATTAACAGAAGCAGTAAAGGATGTGGATCAGGTATTCCATCTGGCAGGGGTTACGAAAGCGGTCAAAGAAGAAACCTATTTCAGGGTGAACGCATTCGGAACGGACAATCTAATCCATGCGTGTCTTGCGAATAAGGTCCGGCTTCAGAGGTTCATCTACATTTCGAGCCAGGCAGCAGCAGGGCCGTGCCGAAACGGAAGAAGAAAGACCGAGTCCGATGAATGCCAGCCCCTGTCACCCTACGGACAGAGCAAGCGAATGGGAGAAGACCTGGCAATGGCCCATCGGCATGAAATCCCTCTCGTTATTCTCCGGCCTTGTGCTGTTTACGGACCTCGGGACACGGATATGTTCGCATACTTTAAACTGGTCTCCAGAAGGATCAAGCCCTGCTTTTTTGGGGAGGACCAATATTACAGTCTCTGTTATGTCGAGGATGTCGTTCAGGCAATCCTTCTTGCCGCTTACGGCCGGGAGTCGGAAGGAGAAATTTTCTTTGTCTCCGATGGCCATGCCTATCGGATGGAGGAAATCGGGGATGCCTTTGCCGGAGCCCTGGAGATCAAGGCAGTTCGCATCCGGGTCCCGAAAGAGATCCTCTTTGGAATTGCCTCTTTCTCGGAATACCTTTCGAAGCTTTCGGGAAAACCATCCCTGATCAGCAAGGGCAAGGCCGAGGAGATGGTCCAGTGCAATTGGGGATGCGATATCACCAAAGCACGCACCCTCCTGGGCTTCGAACCCAGCGTCACCCTATCGGAAGGAGCGAAACGAACTGCGGACTGGTATAAAAAAGAAAACTGGCTGTAGGACTGAGAGAGGTGGGGAATGGATGTATTTGAAAAGTGCGCGAAAATCACTGAGACGACCCAGGAGCTGAAGGAAAAGGGTTACTACTTCTTCTTCAGAAAACTCGAAACAGGGCAGGACTCCGAGGTGATGGTAGGTGGCAGGAGAGTCATCATGGCCGGCTCCAATAACTACCTCGGTCTCACCAGCCATCCTCGGGTCAAGGCAGCTGCCATCCGGGCCATTGAGAAATATGGGAGTGGCTGCGCCGGTTCGCGATTTCTGAATGGAAATCTCGAGATCCATGAAGAACTCGAAAAAAAGCTGGCCCGCTTTTTCAGAAAGGAGACGGCCCTCGTCTTTGCCACGGGCTACCAGACGAATCTCGGAGCCATCTCGTCCCTTGTCGGAAGGAACGACATTGCGATCATCGACAAATACGACCATGCGAGCATCATCGACGGCTGCCGCCTCTCGTTTGGAACGGTAAAGAAGTTTCGCCATAACGACATCAAGGATCTCGAGCGGGTCCTCAGGGAAGGAAAAGACAAAGGGAAGCTCATTATTGTGGACGGCATTTTTAGCATGGAGGGTGACATTACGGATCTTCCTCCCATTATCGAGGCCGCCCGTGCCTCCGGGGCGAGGGTGATGGTGGACGACGCCCATGGGATCGGTGTCTTGGGAAAAGGAGGACGCGGGACGGCAGAACACTTCGGTCTCGAAGATCAGGTGGATCTGATCATGGGTACGTACAGCAAGTCCCTCGCTGCCATCGGCGGATTCGTTGCCGGCTCAATGGAGGTCATCGATTTTATCAAGCACACGGGACGCTCAATGATGTTCAGCGCGAGCCTTCCTCCCGCTCTGGTCGCCTCGGTCAGCGAAGCAATCGATATCATCGAAGAGCAGCCCGAACTGAGAACCCGGCTCTGGAAGAATACCCATAAAATGCTCCAGGGGTACAAAGCCCTTGGATACGATACGGGAAGTAGCGAAACGCCTATCATTCCCATCATCATCAAAGACAGCAGCAAAGTCTATCAGATGTGCAAGCTTCTTTTCGAGAACGGCGTCTTTGTCAATCCCGTCGTCAGTCCTGCTGTCCCTCCCGGGAGAGAACTTCTGAGGACGAGTTGTATGGCCACCCATACCGAGGAACAGTTGGATCAGGTTCTGTGGGCTTTCGAAAAGGTGGGAAAACAACTGGGAGTGATCTGACGGAAAGAAAGGATATGACAAAACGGGACTTTTCCGTTGAGGAGGTTCGAGGCAAAGATGATCTCATGACATTTATCCGGTTCCCCTGGGAGGTCTACAGGGGAAATCGCTACTGGATTCCTCCTCTCATCAAGGACCATCTCTCAAAATTCAGCCCCGCCCATCCCTTCCGCTCCCATTCCGACATGATCCTTCTCCTCGCCAGGAGAGATGGAAAGGTCGCCGGAAGGATCGCAGGCATTATCGACCATAACTACATTGAGTTTCACCAGGAGAGGATCGGATTTTTCGGATTCTTTGAATCGGTTAAAGATCCCGCGGTCACCGAAAGCCTTCTTTCGAAGGTTTCGGGTTGGCTGAAAGCCAGGGGAATGGAGAAGATGGCGGGCCCGATGAACCCGTCCACCAACGACGAGTGCGGGCTCCTTATCGAAGGGTTCGATCTCCCACCCTGCCTCATGATGCCCTACAATCCTCCCTACTATCCCGGGCTGATCGAAGGCTTTGGGTTGAAGAAGGTGATGGATCTCTATGCCTACTCGCTCGATGAGGCGAACTTCCGGCTGGATCGCCTGAGCCGGATCACGGGAAGACTCAGAAGAAAAGAACCGGATCTTCATGTTCGACCCATCAATCTCAGAGATTTCGATGCCGAGTTAACGATCGTCAAAGAGCTCTACAATCAGGCCTGGAGCAAGAACTGGGGATTTGTCCCATTAACCGAGGCGGAGATTGACGATCTCGCAAAGAATTTGAAGCCCCTCGTCGTTCCAGATCTCATCCTTTTTGCTTACCGGGGAGAAGAGCCGGTCGGGTTCTCCGTTGCCCTTCCCGACTATAATGAGGTTCTGAAGCATTTGAACGGAAGAATCGGACTCCTGGGGGGTCTCAAGTTTCTTTACTATTCGAGAAAGATCCATAAGGTCCGGGTGATGCTCCTCGGCGTGAAACATGTCTTCCAGAAAAAGGGGATCGAAGGTCTTCTCTACATCGAAACCTTCAAGAGAGGTATACAAAAAGGCTATTACAGGTCTGAATGCTCATGGATACTCGAATCGAATCCGTTGATGCAGCACGGCCTTGAAGCCATGGGCGGAAAGCGTTACAAAACCTACCGGATTTATGAAATGCCCCTCTGAAAGGAGTAAACTCTAAATCCGAAGCACGAAATTCGAAACAATATCCAAATTCAAATATCCAATTTCCAAATCACAAAATGCAATGACCGAAACGGCTTCGTCTTACATTTCGGATTTTGTCCATTGGAATTTATTTGTGATTTGGTGCTTGGAGTTTGGTGCTTATCCCGGGTTGACTCCACCATTCATAAAACCTGGGACCGATGGTCACGCAAAAGACTGCGAGGGCCGCCCCGACCATCAGGTCGATGACATAATGATATCTGAGATAGACCGTCGCAAGGACAAGACCGGAGACGACGGGAAGAAAGACATAGAAAAGGATCCTTTCGTATCGATGGGCCAGGTATAAGACCATGAGGACAATCTGAGTGTGGCCGCTCGGCATGCAGTCCCTCTTATTGTGTTCAATGGCGTTCAAGCCATCTCTGACAAGATCCGTGATAAAGCTCCCCCTGAGAGGAATGGTGTATAGGTGCTCCATCGCAAAGCGGGGCCCAACAGCAGGAAAGAAGATATAGCCGATAAACGAGACGTAATATCCCAGGGTCAAAACAAAGAGCGTTGGATGCAAGCCTGGTCGATCCTTTAGATAGAGGGTCAACACGAAAGTGACCGGAAGGAAATAATAACTGAGATAGGCCAGGGACATGAGATCGGTGAACCAGGGCACAATCCACTGCTCCATCCAGAGCGTAGGATGGACCCCGAATAAGAAGAGATCGATTCGAATGAGGGTCTGGTCTATGTCGAGCCGGAGATATTGAATCAGGTCTCCCAGAGATTCGTAGATAAAGACGATAAAAAGAATGGAGGAGAAGGTGTGAACAAACTCCCTGAACCACCCCATCCCTCGTTCACAGGACAATTTGATGACAAACAGCAAACCGATCCAGAGAAGGTAACGAAGGATCAGCCCATGCCACTGCGGAATCCTTCCTCGAAAGAAGAGAGCCAGCAGGATTAGGCCGCAAAGAAAAAAAAGGGTTAACGCGTGAAAAGGGGCAATTCGTTTCATCGGTGATGTTTCTTAAACGAAAGAGATAAAAAAATCAAGACGATTGATCTCGTCGGGGCACGTTGCCACGTGCCCGTGCCGCATGAGGAGTATTGAAGATGCGTTATTCCAGATATTTTCTCCCCACCTTGAAGGAGATCCCTTCGGAGGCAGAGGTTCCAAGCCATCAGCTTATGTTTCGAGCAGGCATGATCCGGAAGCTGGCCTCAGGCATTTACTCCTATCTCCCATTTGGCCTCCGGGCCCTGAGAAAGGTGGAACAGATCATCCGCGAAGAGATGAACAGGGCAGGTGCAATCGAGGTCCTGCTCCCTTTCGTCCAGCCCGGAGAGATCTGGCAGGAGAGCCATCGGTGGGAGGAGTATGGCAAAGAACTCCTGAGGTTCCGCGACCGTCATGACCGGGACTGCTGCCTCGGGCCGACCCACGAGGAAGTGATCACGGACCTTGCGAGAAGAGAGATCCGTTCTTATCGCCAGATGCCTGTTAATCTTTATCAGATCCAGACCAAATTCCGGGATGAGATCCGGCCCCGATTTGGCGTCATGCGGGCCCGTGAATTCATCATGAAGGACGCCTATAGTTTCGATGTCGACGAGAAGGGGGCTGACGAAAGCTACCAGAAGATGTTTGACGCTTATTGCCGCATCTTCACCCGATGTGGGCTCCATTACAGGGCAGTGGAAGCCGAGACCGGCCAGATCGGAGGATCCTTCTCCCATGAGTTCATGGTCCTGGCGGAAACGGGAGAAGAGACGATCGTGAGCTGTCTCGGCTGTTCTTACGCGGCGAATATCGAGAAGGCGGAGTTTCGCAGACGCAGCGGAGAAAGTCACCCCGCGGAACCCTCCCTCAAAACGATGGAGAAAACCCTCACCCCTGAGAAAAGAACCGTGGAACAGGTGACCGAGTTTCTACAGGTGACAGCAAAAGACCTTGTAAAAACCCTCCTCTTTGAGACAGATCGGGGTTGCGTAGCCGCATTGGTCCGGGGCGACCATGAGATCAACGAAAAGAAGTTGAAAGCCCTTCTGGCCACCGAGAATCTTCAACTGGCCGGAGAAAGAATGGTTGAAGAGGTGACCCATGCCCCCAAAGGGTTTGCAGGGCCTGTGGGACTCACCGTCCCGATGATTGCCGATTACGATATTCAGGGCATGGTCAACTTCGTCACCGGCGCCAACGAAGTCGATGCCCATCTGATCAATGTGAACCTTGGCCGGGATTTTCAGGTTGGCCAGTTGGGAGACATCCGGAGGTTCGCTCCGGATGACCTCTGCCCTCTTTGCGGCAGCAAGATGAGAACGGACAAGGGAATCGAAGTTGGCCACACGTTCAAACTGGGGACAAAATACAGTAAAACGATGCATGCCACATTCCTTGATCCCCAGGGAGATGAAAAAGAAATGGTCATGGGGTGTTATGGAATCGGCCTCGGGAGGACTGTTGCTGCGGCAATCGAGCAGTCTTATGACGCCAATGGCATTATCTTTCCCATGCCCATTGCTCCATTTCAGGTTCTTCTTCTTCCCGTAAATATGAAGATTGACCTTCTCAGGGAAGCTTCTGAAGAGCTTTATCAGAACCTTCTGAAAGAAGAAATCGAGGTTCTTTATGACGACCGTGAAGAGACCCCCGGAGTAAAATTTAAGGATGCCGACCTCATCGGGATCCCCTTCAGGATCACCCTCGGAGAAAAAAATCTGAAGAAAGGACTGGTCGAGATCAAGAAGAGGAAATCGGGTGAAGTCCTGCTCGTGAAGCAAGAGGAGGTTCTATCTCAAATCAAGGCGCTTATTGCCAAGGAAATGATTGAGGCCGAATCCCATTGCAAAATGCAAATTGAAAATTGAAAAATGCAAATTTCGGGAAGCCCCTGGAGCTCATTTTGAATCTTGCACTTTGAATTTTGCATTTTACATTGCACTATTAGGAAGATCCAAATCTCTCCGCGATGACTCTGTTGAACCGAGGCCGGTAGATCAGCTCAAAGGTCTCATCTTTCCCGGGAAAAAGACCGCAGGCTGCCCTTTTTACATCCTCCACCAGGTTGAGAGCTTCTTCATGGGTGAGGTCGCTTTCCTGAATCGAAACGATGGAAAAATCCACCAGATATCTGAGAAACCGGAGCTTGCGGCTTTCTTCCCTTATCTCGTTCTCTTCCATGATGCTTCCACCCCGATCTTTTTATAACAAAGGTCGATGGTGCTGTAAAGGGAGCCGTCATGCCCACACTCCTTCAGTTGGATCACCGAGATATGGTTTTGTTAAAAATTATTCAAAAATTATTCATTGACAGCCTCTCCGAATCCCTTATATGATAGGGTATCTCATGGAGGGGGGTCTTTCGATGAGCCGCCAAAAAGTGAGCCATCCAAAAGAACGGATCATCTTCGCCCTGGACGTGGACCATTTCAGCGAAGCCCAGCATTGGGTTGGCCTGCTCAAAGATCGTATCGGAATGTTCAAGGTGGGAAAACAGCTCTTCACCCACGCCGGACCGAAGGTCATCGACATGATACACCAGAAAAATCAGAAGGCCTTTCTCGACCTGAAGTTCCATGACATCCCGAACACCGTTGCCAGAGCTGCAGAAGAGGTTACCAAATTGAATGTGGCCATGTTCAACCTCCATGCCCTGGGAGGATCCGAAATGATGCGAAAGACGTGCGAGGCAGTCAGGGCAACAGCGAAGGTGTTCGGAACCTCCCGACCTCTCATCCTGAGTGTTACTATTCTCACCAGCATGGACGACACGACATTGAAAGAAGTGGGAATCCAGGGTCCTGTGGGCGAAGCCGTCGGGAGGCTCGCCTTGTTGGCGATGAATGCGGGAATGGATGGAGTCGTTGCCTCGCCCCAGGAGATCGAGATTATCCGAAAGCGATGCGGTGACGATTTCCTCATCGTCACGCCAGGGATTCGCCACCCTTCTGACAAGAAGGATGACCAGAGAAGAACCCTTTCTCCCCGAGAGGCGATTCAGACCGGAGCGAATTATCTGGTGATCGGCCGCCCCATCAAGGAAGCCAAGGACCCTCTCGAGGCCGTCGAGAAGATTATCGAAGATATTTCATAATGCCCCATGCCCGGAGGGCACCCACGCCCTGCGTGCCGAAACGTGATACCAGCGCCAGACCTGCATGGGCACTCTGGCGTGCAGGCACGAACCATGAAAAAAGAACTCTCCCTCTCCCGCTGGCGAGGGTGGGACATTGCGGGTTTCCCCCTCACCTCAATCCTCTCCCACGGAGGGGAGAGGAAGTATTCGGTGCTATTTTCTACATAATGGATGGAGTCAGCCCTAAGGGGCTGAGTGACACGGCACCCAAATCTGTAACTCAAGGCTTTAGCCTTGACTGGCCCCCGACATGACTCAAATTATTTACGGAATCCATCCGGTTGAAGAGGCACTGAAGTCGTCCTATATCGACTTCCTGAAAATCTTTGTCGGCACCAGAAGTCCCGGGCCAGCGCTTCAATCCCTCCTTGATCTCGCAACCCCAAGGAAGATCGATGTAGCACTTGCATCCGGGAAGACTCTTGAACAGATGGCCAAGGGAGGTCTTCACCAAAATGTCGTCGCTCTCGTGAAAGAAACTTCCTACGCCGGCATTGAACAGATTCTCTCTCGCTGGAAAGAAGGGGGAACCAGGGCCCTTTTTCTTATTCTCGATGGCATCCAGGACCCCCAGAACCTTGGATCTCTCATTCGCACTGCTCTCGGATGTGGAGCCCATGGTCTTATCATCCCCAAGGATCGGGCTGTAGGCATCACCCCCGCTGTGGTGAAAGCCTCGGCCGGAGCAACAGTCCATCTGCCGGTAGTCAGAGTGGTCAACATTGCCGCCACAATAGATATTCTTAAAAAGGAAGGGATCTGGGTTTACGGAGCAGCCGGAGAGGCAAGTGACCTGGTCTATGATCTCGATCTCGATATCGACCTGGCCGTGGTGATCGGGGCAGAGGGGAAAGGCATTCGGCCCCTGGTAAAGAAGAAGTGCGACAGGGTCTTCTCCATCCCCATGAAGGGCCCTGTTTCTTCGTTCAATGCCTCGGTGTCGGGCGGAATGGTCCTTTACGAAGTGATGCGGCAACGCAACAAAATATAGAAAGCAATGGTCAATGACCAATTAGCAATGATCAATTAGCAGTGAAAAACCCAATGGGCCCTTTGAACACCGATGACGATCCAGTGACTATTGACCATTGATCATTGACCATTGGAGGTTTAATTGATGATCTCCATTCTCAGACCCGGTCAGGAACCTCTCAATGTTGACTTCATCCTAATCGATTTCGACGGGACTCTTGCCATCGATGGAAGGGTCCATCCCAAGGCAAAGGATAAAGTGAACCTGCTTGCCAAACGAGCCAAAATCTATGTCCTGGCTAAAGGGGAGAAAGAAAGGGTGGAAGGCGTTCTGAACAAAGTCAAAACAGAAGTTGTTTGGATTCCCCCGGAAGGAGCTTCTCAGGCAAAATTGGATTTGTTGCGCCAGCTCGGAGGAAGCCGAACCGTTGCGATTGGAAATGGCGTTGAAGACGCCCCGATGATCGAGGAGGCCAGCCTCGGCATCTGCATGCTCAGTCAAGAAGGAACTGCAGCGTCCACTCTTCAGAAGGCCGATCTCGTCTTCACGAGCATTCTCGATGCCCTCGACTTCTTGCTGAAACCCCTCCGCCAGCAAGGAACTCTCAGCAAATAGTTCGTTTTAAGAGATTCTCATTGGGTTTGCTGTCTCTCCATCCCCCCTTCACCCCATCTCCCTATCTCTCGTTTCAGGTTCGATAGGAGGCGTTGATCTTTATGTAATCAATCGACATGTCGGTGGTAAAAACAGCAAACTGGCTTTTCCCCTGGTGAAGGTCAATGGTCACTTTGAAAGAATGCTGCTTGATCACCTCTCCGGCCTTTTCCTCCAGACGACCGCCCACGCCCATTCCTCCCTTGACGATCGGAGCTTTGTCAAAGAAAACATCAATCCGGTCCGGGTTGATTCGAGCGCCGCAATGGCCCAAAGCACAGAGGATTCTCCCCCAGTTGGCATCCTCTCCGAAGAAAGCAGTCTTCACAAGGGGGGAATGAGCCACCGCATAGGCTGCCCCCTTTGCATCCTCTCTGTCTCGGGCTCCTTTAACGAGGATCTCAATGAATTTTGTCGCTCCCTCTCCGTCCTTTACAAGGCTTCTCGCGAGATTCTGACAGACCTTCAAGAGGGTTTTCTGAAATGCCTTAGCATCCCGGTCCATCCGATTCAGACGGGCATGGCCCGCTTTTCCATTGGCCAAAAGCAGTACCGTATCGTTGGTGCTCGTCTCCCCGTCGACCGTAATACAGTTGTAGGAATCCTCGGCGACTTCCGCGAGCATCCTCTGGAGAAGGGGTGCTTCGATATCGGCATCGGTAGCGAGGAAAGAGAGCATGGTTGCCAGATCGGGACGGATCATTCCTGAGCCCTTGATCATTCCGCACAACTTGACCTCTTTCCCTTTGATTCCGCAGGTCGCTACTTCAACCTTGGGAAAGGTATCTGTCGTCATGATCGCCTCAACGGTTCTCATCCAGCCGTTCGGAGAGAGATCGTGGATGAGATTCGGAATGGCCACTTCCATCTTTGCAACAGGCAAGGGCGTCCCGATCACACCCGTAGACGAAACGAGGACGAACGATTCCTTGATCCCCAGACCCTCCGCGGCCTGCGCGGCAATCCTTTGCGCATCTTGGAGACCCCGGTTCCCCGTACACGCATTGGCGTTCCCACTGTTGACGACCACTGCCTGGCAAAGGCCTGCTTTAATCCTTTTCATGTCAAGCAGAACCGGGGCAGCCTTGACGGCGTTCGTCGTGAAGAGTCCGGCCACATGAGCTGGGACCGCTGAATAGATGAGCCCCATATCCCTTTTATCGATGTTCTTGATGCCAACCGATATCCCAGAAAAGAGAAAACCGGGAACCTCAAAATCGAGCGCTTTCATATTAACCTCGCCACTGTTGATTTCGGTCATCGGGTTGTTGGGTTGAACCCAAGTGACACAATAAACCCAAGCAACCCAAGTGTCAGGCTCTGGCTTGTGTCTCCCTCAGGAGGCAGCACTTCTTGTACTTCTTCCCGCTTCCACACGGACAAGGATCATTTCGACCCACCTTCTTCCCCTCCCTGCGGACGGTCACGCCCCTGCCATCTTCGGTTTCTCCCCCGGCCTCTCCTCCACGACTCATGATGAAGGTTTGCTTCCGCTCCGCCTTTATATCTTTAACCTGCTCTTCCTTGGCAATCTGAATAGCAAACAGTTTCTGAACCGTATCTCTCTTGATCCTTTCGAGCATCTCAAGAAACATCTGGTAGGCCTCTCTCTGATACTCGATGCGGGGGTCTTTCTGAGCATAACCCCTGAGTCCAATCCCTTCCTTCAGTTGATCGATTGCAAGCAGATGATCTTTCCAGTGATAGTCCACAGCCTGAAGCATGAGGACCCTTTCGAGATATCGAAGCGTCGCCGCTCCAAATTCCGCCTCCTTCGCTTCATACACCTCCTTTGCCTTCTCGCCCACAAGGTCTTTCAATCGCTCTCGATTCAAGCCATCCGACCCTCCGGAAGGAGGAGACCATCGAAAAGAGAACTGCTGGTAGACCGCGTCCTGAAGCCCCTTGTAATCCCATTCCTCCGGATGCTCTTTCTCGTCTGCATAAAGATCGACGATTCCTTCGGCCTGTTCTTCGATGATCTCCATCACGGAATCCTTCAGCCCCTCACCGGTCAGCACCTCTCTTCTCTGGGAATAGATGACCTCTCTTTGCTTATTCATGACATCGTCATATTCCAGGAGATGCTTCCGGATCTCGAAATTGTGGCCCTCCACTCTGCCCTGGGCACGTTCGATCTGCCTGCTTACAAGCTTCGATTCGATAGGCTGGTCTTCTTCAACACCCAGACGGTCCATGATGTTTGAAATCCTCTCGGACCCGAAAATCCTCAAAAGGTCATCTTGCAGGGACAGGTAGAACCGCGAAGAGCCCGGATCACCTTGTCTTCCGGATCGTCCCCTGAGCTGATTATCGATCCGTCTTGATTCGTGGCGCTCGGTTCCAAGGACATGAAGTCCTCCCAGCTGGATGACCTTCTCCTTCTCTTTTTGAACCACCTCGGAGGCCTTTGCATTGGCCTTCTTTATTGCCTCCTCATCAGCCCCCTCCCCCGCGAGGTCCTTGGCCAAAGATTTGGGATTGCCACCCAGGAGGATGTCCGTCCCTCTTCCTGCCATATTCGTGGAGATGGTCGCCGCACCCAACCGTCCTGCCTGGGCAATAATCTCAGCCTCCCTGTCATGGTGTTTGGCGTTGAGGACGTTATGGGGGACTCCCCGTTTTTTGAGGAGGTGGCTCAGCTTTTCAGATTTCTCAATCGAAATAGTCCCGACCAGAACCGGGCGGCCCAACCGATTGAGCTCTTCAATTTCGCGAACAACGGCACGAAACTTCTCCTCCTCCGTCTTGTAGATGATGTCCGGGTGATTCGTCCGGATCAACGCCATATTCGTAGGGATGACGACCACATCCAGGTTATAAATCTTCCGGAACTCCGCGGCTTCGGTATCTGCCGTACCCGTCATGCCGGCGAGTTTCTTGAACATCCGGAAATAGTTCTGAAAAGTGATGGTCGCCAGGGTCTGATTCTCGTTTTCGATCCGGACGTTCTCTTTCGCCTCCACAGCCTGATGGAGCCCATCGCTCCACCTCCTTCCGGGCATGAGCCTACCGGTAAACTCGTCGACGATGATCACCTCTCCGTCCTTCACCACATAATCCACATCCCTCTTAAACAGGGTGTGGGCCTTCAAACCCTGGTTGACATGATGGAGAATTTCGATGTTACGGGGATCGTAAAGATTCTCCACATGAAGGAGATTCTCCACATGAGCCACCCCTTCCTCCGTGAGAAAGGCCGTGTGACTTTTTTCTTCGAGTTGGTAGTCATTGCCCTGCTTCAAGGCGGGGATGATGCGGTTGATCTTATAATACTTGTCTGTCGACTCTTCAGAAGGACCGGAAATGATCAAAGGCGTCCTGGCCTCGTCAATCAGGATGCTGTCCACTTCATCGACGATGGCATAGTGGAGGTTTCGCTGTACATAATCCTCGAGGCCAAACTTCATGTTGTCCCGCAGGTAGTCGAAGCCGAATTCATTATTCGTCCCGTAGGTGATATCGCACTCATAGGCTTTTCGACGCTGCTCGTCATTCAATTCATGAACGATCACTCCTACGGAAAGGCCTAAAAAGCGGTAGATCGCTCCCATCCACTCGCTATCCCGCTTGGCTAGGTAGTCGTTCACCGTGACGATGTGGACCCCCTTCCCTTCCAGCGCATTCAAATAGGCTGGAAGAGTGGATACCAGGGTCTTGCCCTCACCGGTCGCCATCTCAGCGATCTTCCCTTCATGAAGAACAATCCCACCGATGAGCTGGACGTCATAGTGACGTTCTCCAAGGGTCCTTTTCGCTGCCTCCCGGACTACGGCAAAGGCTTCGGGAAGGATCTCCTCCAAGGGTTCATCACGCTCCAGGCGTTCTTTGAACTCTCCGGTCTTTGCCCGAAGCTGATCGTCACTCAAGGGAATGACCTGACTCTCCACCTCGTTAATCCTTCCTACAAGAGGTTGAATCCTCTTTAGTTCCCTTTCATTCTTACTTCCAAAGATTTTTTTGATCAGGTTTCCTAACATGAAGAATGGCTCCCCCATTTTTTGCTTACATTTCAAGAAATTATATAACGAAGAGAAATGAGTTACAAGTTTCAGGTCAAGAGGCCTGAGGCTACAGATCGAGGTTGGAAGTTTGAAGTTCGAGGTCTGCGGTTGGAAGTTAGTTAAGAATATATCTCATCGGGTTGATGGGAATTCCGTTCAATCTTACCTCGTAATGGAGGTGGGGACCGGTGGTCTTGCCCGTCATCCCAACTTCGGCGATCTTTTCGCCCCGTTTTACCTTCTGCCCCACTTTCACCAAAACCTTATTGAGATGGCAGTATCGGGAGATCGTTCCGAATCCGTGGGAAATCACCAGAACCCTGCCGTGAACCTGATCATTCCCGATGTCCGAAACAATTCCGTCTGCAGGCGCAACGATCAGGGACCCAACGCGGTTCGAGATATCGAGACCTTCATGCATCTGGGTCAATCCTGTAAAGGGATTGGTGCGAAAACCAAAGCTTGACGTCAGCCAACCCATTAACGGCCAGATCGAAGGGGTATGATTGAGCACCTCCTTCTTCGACTCCAGAAGCCTCCCGAGCTCCGCAAGACTATCCTCTCGCGACTTCGCTTCCGATTGGAGGCGCTCGACATCAGATCTCATCTGCTGGACGAGCCCTATTCCGTCCTTCTCCTTTTTCAGGTTCTCTCGAATATCCGATGGGGAAGGCCCTCCCATTCCCATAAGGGGGGTGGTATCCTGTCCTCGTTCCAGATTGGCGATGATACGGATTTTCTTGTCGAACTCCTTCAGGCCGGAGAGTTGTCTTTCCAGGTCCTCAATCCGGGCTGAAAAGAAGTGAATCTGGGACCTCTGGGTCTGCGCCTCCTGTCGCAACTGGTTGAGTTCATAAGCCTTTTTTTTCACCTGAATATAATCGCAGAAGAAGAAGATCGCGGACAAAAAAACGAAGGTCAAGAGGTAAAGGCCGATCTTAAAGCCTTTCTTATGAATTCTCAGGTGCCGGGACCCGGAGGCATTATGGCCGAAGATAAGAATAGTCAGATATTCCTTATCCAATATACTCCCCTTGTTTCACTCGATTAAGATCCCCCCAGTCCCACGAGATTGTCCGAATTAATAACAAAACTCAGGATCTCATGTCAAGACTTATTTTTAGGCTGTTTTTGGCAGAGGGTATCCACCATTACTCATCCGGGCAACAAGGGATAGGGGTCTCCCGCCAAGGAGGGGATTAGGATCCCTTGCAAAGGGCGACTAAAGTCGCCCCTACCCCGCTTTAGCAACGAGATTCAGGTGGAGGGATCTACTCTCCTCCGATGTTCAATCCTTCTATAAGAAGACTCGGAGATCCTACTCCCCCGAAGAATCTGAGATCTTCTCCCACACCGATCACCTTCCGAAAAAGTTCAAAAAGGTTCCCGGCGATCGCAATTGATTTCACCGGGTGAATCCTCTTCCCTTTTTCAACCCATTGCCCCGAACAGCCCAGAGAAAAGTCTCCGGAGATGGGATCAACGGTATGAAGCCCCATGACCTCATCCACCAGGACACCCCGGTGCAGTCCTTCGAGAAGGGCAGGAAACGAGGCCTTTCCCGGCAAAACGAATAGATTCGAAATTCCCATATCCGGAGGGCCCTTGACACCAGGACGACGACTGTTCCCTGTGGACTCCGCTTGCGACGCCGGAGAAGCGGACTTCATGCGGTTGGCCCAGTACCTGTTGTACAAGTATCCGGCTATCCTCCCCTCAACGACCACCGGCGTCCGGAGGCTCGGCGTTCCCTCTCCATCAACAGGCGTTGTGGAGATCCCTTCGGGCAGGAGCCCATCATCCACAATCGTGAGATTGGGGGAGAAGAAGATTTCCCCTTGCTTATCTTTAAGGGGAGACTTCCCTTTCAGGACCTGCTCAGCCAGAAACGAATGAGATAGGAGAGAAAGAAATTCTGAGGCCAGACTATTCTGTAGAAGGACGGGGTAGAGGCCAGAGGGAATTCTTCTTCCTCCCAGTCTTTCCAATGCCTGCGTTCCCGCAGCCCGTCCTGCCTTTTCCACGTCGAGACTTTTGAAAAAATGGCTGTAATCAAAGTCCCATCCCACCTCGGATTCCCCGGATCTCTCGGCAATGGCCGTTACGCTGACGGAACACACGGTCACCTCATACGAAAACTGAAATCCGTTTGAATTGAAGAGTGTTCTCCTCGAGTGACCATCCTGATAACCGGCCTTCCTCACCTTCTTGATGTTTTGTGGGTCAACGGAATGGGCCGCTTTTTCCAAGAGGATCGCCATATTAATCTTCGTCTTCTCCGAGATCCCTTCGATGTCCCCATCAAAAATCGACAAAAGGCGCGGAGGGTCGGAAAGAGGGGGAGCAAAATCATAGCAGGGGTCGGGAGAAGTGGCCTCGGCACTGGCGATCGCATCCTCGACCATCCGGCTGATCCCCCTTGAGAAATCCTCTTTCCCAGCATCAGGCGAAAGGAGTGAAGTGGCATAGGAGAATCCCATCCGGTGGCCTTTGAGCACGCGGAGCGCCATCCCGCTTGTGCGAGAGGCCTGGAACGTGTCGACCTTTCCCTCTTTCGATTCGACGTCAAAGTGGGACGCCCGGTCAATGTAAAGCTCATACCCGTCGACCGATTTCTTCCGAAGAGTCTCACCGACCAGGTCAGCTATTTCAGCGATATCTCTTTTCACCACGAACTCTGTTACTTGGGTTTATTGTGTTACTTGGGTTACTTGGGTTGGGTTCAACCCAATAACCCGATGACCCGATAACCCAATAACCCGGTCATCCGTGCTCTCTCACCATCGGAGAAGGCTGCTGCCCCAGGTAAGTCCTCCTCCAAAAGCCGTCAGGATCACGAAATCCCCTCTTCCAATGGCCCTGCTGCGAACGGCCTCATCCAGGGCAATCGGAACCGTTGCGGATGAGATGTTTCCGTACTTCTCAATGGTGAGATAAACCTTCTCGAAGGGGATGGCGAGTCGCTTGGCCACTTGCTGAAGCATCCGGGCATTTGCCTGATGGGGAATGACCCACCGGGCATCTGAAACCTTCATCCCATTGAAGGCAGCCGCCTCCTCTGCGGCCTCAGCAAATCGCCGTACGGCCACACGGACCGATTCGTTCGCCCGGATCATCCTCAGGGTGTGAAGTTTCTTATCAACACTCTCGTAGGAGATGGGAGTTGTCTTTGAACCACCCCCTGGGAGGAGGAGGTTCTCTCCACCTGCTCCATCCGTATGAATATGGACGGAAAGGATTTCGCCTATTTCTTTCCCGTTATCTTTCAACGTATTCTCTCCGGAGGGATCAAATGCCCTGAGGACAGCGGCCCCCGATCCGTCTCCCCAGAGGATACAGCTTTCCCGGTCGGTCCAGTCGAGGGTACGGCTCATGATCTCCACGGCAGCGACCAGGGCTGTCTTGAAGGTCCCGACCTTGAGGTATTGCTCGGCGACCGAAAGACCGAAGATGAACCCGCTGCAGGCTGCGGTCACATCAAATGAGACCGCCCGATCCGCACCTAATTTTGCTTCCAGCCAGTTTGCACCGGCAGGACAGCAGGTATCCGGGGTCATGGTCGTCATGATGATGAGATCCAAATCCTCAGCCGTGATTCCGGCCATCTCCATCGCTCTCAGGGATGCCTCTTTGGCAAGGTCTGACGCGTAAACATCCGGTGCTGCAATTCGCCGCTCCCTTATCCCTGTCCTCTTGTAGACCCATTCGTCATTCGTCTCCAAAATCTTTTCCAGATCAAAATTGGAAAGAATTCTTTCGGGAACATAGGATCCCGTTCCCAATAATCCGATTCTCCGCTTCCCCATTCACCAGCTCCTTTATGGTTGATTCGTTGATTGTCCGACAATAACCAACGCTCATTCTGCGCTTTGTTCAAGGTTCAACGTTTAGCGTTACCTCTGAATCCCTGAACCTCTGAACTCTGAGCCCCTGCACCCTCATCCCTTATAGATCCTCGGCACTCGCTTGCCGACGGAGCATAAAACTTCGTAAGAAATTGACCCCGCCTTCTCTGCAATCTCTTCAGGCGTGATCCGCCCATTTCCCTGTCTTCCCATCAGGACGACCTCATCCCCCACACGGACGCCTCGAATCCCCGTAACATCGACTACCACGTAATCCATACACACCCGTCCCACGACGGGTGCTCTTCTTCCCCGGACGAGCACCTCTCCCCGGTTCGAAAGGTTCCAACGGTATCCATCCGCGTATCCAATAGGAAGGGTCGCAATAAGGCTCTTCCTCCTGGTAGTAAAAGTGCCTCCATAACTGATCTTCACTCCGGGAGGAACCGCCTTAAGAAAATGGATGCGAGTCTTAAGTGTCATGACGGGCTTAAGCTGGATCAGGGCCTGACACGAACGGGACGGATATGACCCGTAAAGCATGATTCCGGGCCGCACCAGATTTCCCGCATAAGACGGGAATGCTGTGAGATTGGCACTGTTCGCCATATGGAGGTATTTGCAAGAAATCCCCATCTCCTCCGCAGCCAATAGGGCATTTTGAAATTCCCGCCACTGCTGCGCAGAATATACTCCTCCGTCTTCGTCTGTCATGGAAAAATGGGACAGAATCCCTTCCACCTCGATCTTCGAAAACCGTCTCGTCTCCTTCAAGAGATCCGGCCAGAGCCTGAGTGGAACTCCCAGCCGACCCATGCCGGTATCCACTTTGAGGTGAACCCGCACCTTCCCCCGGCGTTTCCCGGCTTTTTTTGAGATGAGTTCCAACGATTCCTTTTGAAAAACGACCGGGGTGAGGTCAAATTTCAGAAGGCGGTCCACCTCCCCGGGGAAAATCCCTCCCAGAATGAGAATCGGTGTTCTTACCCCTCCTTTTCGCAGTTGAATCCCTTCCTCTGCAATCGCAACGCCAAGATATTCAACGCCCAGTCTCTCGAGTTCAAGAGAGACTGGAACGGCTCCGTGGCCGTAGGCATCTGCCTTGACGACGCCCAGTATCTTCGCCCCCTTTGGAATTCTCCTCCGGATCTGGTGGTAGTTAAACCTAAGAGCTTTGAGATCAATCTCGGCTACAGTAGGTCTTCCAGAAGGTATTAGAGACTCAGTCAGGATGTCCATAAGCCCCCGAATCCGAAAAAGAAAACGAATCAATTTTTAACATTATCACCTCCCAAAGTCAATTTGGCGACAGGAGGGTTGACAACCCGGTCCCTTTCCATTATGTAGAAAATAGCACCCAATACCTCCTCTCCCCTGACAGGGGGAGAGGATTGAGGTGAGGGGGAAACCCGCAATGTCCCACCCTCACCCGCACTCTCTCCCGCCAGCGGGAGAGGGAAATTAAAGGGGATTTTCATGGTTCGAGGGTGCCCTCCGGGCACGAACCATCAATATCAATTCAATGACAAACAAAACACCTGAAACCATTCGAATCAAGGTGAATGAAAGGGAGCTATCCGTTCTCTCTCCTGCCACGGTCCATGAGCTGAAAGATCAATTCAAACCGGATGCTGACCTCATCATCTACAACGGCTTCCCCCTCTCCTCGGACCATCCCCTCCATGGGGGAGATGAACTTTGTCTCATCCGAAGGGGAGAAACCCCCTCCCAGGAGGAATTGGAGTCCCTGATGATGGCGAGGCATACCCCGGGAGTTCATGAGAAGGTCAAGAAGGCCGTTGTAGGGATTGCCGGCCTCGGAGGCTTGGGTTCTTCGATCGGAATCGCCCTCGCCAGGGTCGGAGTAGGAACGCTTATCCTTGTTGACTTCGATGTTGTGGAGCCTTCTAATTTGAATCGCCAGCAGTACTTCATCCATCAGATAGGGATGCCGAAAACCGAGGCCCTTTGCGAAAATCTTCTGAAGATCAACCCTTTTGTGATGATCCGGCTTTACCACGAGCGAGTTGATCGGAACAACGTAGAGAGGCTTTTCCGAGACGCCGATGTGGTGGTGGAGGCCTTTGACAGGGCCGATCAGAAGGCAATGTTGATCAATGCGGTCTCGGAAAAGATGCCTGACAAATATATTGTCGCCGCCTCAGGAGTGGCTGGCTATGGTGACAATAACGAAATCCAGACGGTCCGGTTTTCCTCAAAAATATTCATCGTAGGTGACCAGAAAACTGCCGCCAAGCCCGGGACGGGGTTGATGGCTCCCAGAGTGGGAATCGCTGCTCACCACCAGGCCAACACGGTTCTGAGAATCCTCTTGGGAGAAGAAAAGTAGAAACTGAAATCATGCAATAGTGGAATATTGGATATTGGGAAAAGCAAAGAAAGTGAGATCCTTTTCCCTGTTTCCTTTTGCCGAACCCATTATTCCAGTATTCCATTATTCCAGCATTCCGTTTTAAACTATTCCATTATTCCATCATTCCTTCTTTTCAGAGTTCTTTGACGACGGCAATCTCATCGCAATCTGGAAATTTCACACAGTTCAGGCAGTCGGTCCAGATTTTATGGGGCAGGACAGCTTTATCCACTTTCTTGAAGCCCAGTTTCTCGAAAAAAGCGAGCTGATAAGTCAATGCAAACACCCTCTTTACTCCCAAGCTTTTTGACTCCTTCAGGCAGGCCTTTACCAGTTGCGCCCCAATGCCCTTTTCCCGCATCTCTTCGGCGACAGCGAGCGATCGAATCTCCGCCAGATCGTCCCAGCAGATATGGAGCGCACAGATGCCTACAATCTTCCGATTCCGCACGAAGACAACAAAGTCCCGGAGATGGTCATAGAGCTCGTTCAAGGGCCGGGGAAGCATCTCTCCCCGGTCCGAGTGAGCCTTGACAAGCCTTTGAATTTCCTTCACGTCGCTCAGTTTTGCCTTTCGAATCATCTCGTTATCCTACGGGGTTATTTGGGTTATCGGGTTATTGAGTTATTGGGTTGAACCCAAGTAACACAAGCAACACAATAAACCCAAGCAACAGGGTTACGCTTTTTTGGCGTTTTCGATCATTTCTCTTGCATGGTCACGTGTCTTTTCAGTAACTTTTAATCCTCCCAGCATCCTGGCGATTTCATCGGCAATGCCTTCTTCCTCCAGGCGATCCACCCGTGTCAGCGTTCTTCCACTCTTCGTCTCTTTTCTGACGCTGTGGTGGACATCGGCAAAGCAGGCGATCTGAGGGAGGTGGGTCACGCAGACGATCTGGTGGTCTCTTGAGAGTTCTTTCAACTTTCTTCCCACCACCTCCGCGGTAGCCCCTCCAATCCCGGAATCCACCTCGTCAAAGATAAGAACCTGTCGGCCGCCGACCTTGGCGAGGATCTTCTTCATCGCCAGCATGATGCGGGAAAGCTCGCCTCCAGAGGCAATTCTAGCGAGGGGTTTCACCGGCTCACCGATGTTCGGAGAGATAAGAAATTCCACCCGATCCATACCCTTTGGAGAAAGGGGAGCGTCTTCAATCTTAATTTCAAAGGTCGTCTTCTTCATCCCGAGGGAAGCCAATTCCTTTTCGATCGATCGTTTGAGATTCTCTGAGGCGCTCTTCCTCTCGTTCGAGAGTTTTCGGCCGAGATCGAGCAATGCTTCCTTGAGAGGTTTCAATAAACCTTCAAGCTGGGAAAGCCTCTCGTCATCCGAGGTGAATGTTCTTAACGCCTCATCGATCTTTTCCTTGAAAAGGAGGACTTCTTCGATCGTAGAACCGTATTTCCGCTTCAGACGCTCAATTTCCTCGAGCCGGTTCTCAATCTCTTCCAGCCGGTCTGGATTCATTTCCAGCCGCCGTGAATATTCCCTGAGGCTCAGGGCAACCTCCTGGAGCTGAATCAGGATGGCCTCCATGCTTTTGAGAGGCTGCGAGAGGGAGGGGTCAATGGTCACCAGCTCCCGTCCCTGGTGGAGAACAGCTTGAACCTTCTCGATCACAGACCCTTCCTCTCCGTAAAGCTTCTCCTCTGAGCCCTGGGCAAACTCCATCAGCTTCTTGACATGGGCAAGGATGCTCCGTTCCTCCTTCAAAGCCTCGTCTTCTCCGATCCTCACCCCGGCCGTCTCAATCTCTCTCGACTGGAAAGCCATGAGCTCCCGTTCCTTCCCTCTTCGTTCTCTTTCCGCTCTTATCTTTTCGACCTGCTCGGAGATGGAAAAAAATTCCCGGAAGCGATCCTCAAACTCCTGTCTGACCCCAATCAATCCCCCGAATTCGTCAAGGAACTCAATGTGGGTCTCAACACGCTGAAGCGATTGATGCTCATGTTGCCCGTAGATACTTAAAAGCTCCTCACCGATCTCTGAAAGCGTTCCGAGGTTTGCAAGATTCCCGTTCACATAGGCCTTCCCCCTACCCGACCTGGAAATGACCCGCTTCACCAGAAGGGAATCCTCATCGCCATCCTTCCGGAGGTCCAGCCCCTTCTCCCTCATTTTGTCTTTGACTTTCCAGTTCCCGGAGACATCGAATAAAGCTTCCACACTTGCCTCCTCTTCGGAGCTCCGGACGAGTTCTTCGGTGACCTTGTCCCCGAGCAGGAGGTGAACCGCGTTGAGGATGATCGATTTCCCCGCCCCTGTTTCGCCGCTGAGGATGTTGAGGCCTTTCGAAAAGGCGAGATCAAGAGCCTCGATGATCGCAAGATGCCGGATTCGGAGTTCTACTAACATACAATTGCCGATTGGTGATTTTCGATTGTCGATTTAACTATCTTGAAATCAGTAACTGAAAATCTAAAAATATAGGATTGAAAAACCAGATGATTTCCAATCCATGTTTTCAAATCGCAAATCCAAAATCTGAAATCTCAAATCGGCCCTTACCTTTCTCCCCACTTCAACTTCTCTCTCAACAACTCGAAGTAGTGGCGGTAGGGCGATTTGATCAACCGGATTCGGCCCTCGGTAGATTTCACCTCCACGACATCTTCATGCAGAAGGGGGAAGCCTTGCTGGCCATCCAACGTTAGAATCACCTCTTCTTCTGTCGATTCAAGGACCGCCCGAACCGTGACATCATCCGGGATCACAATAGGCCGGTTGGTCAGGGTATGAGGGCAGATGGGCGTGATGATAAGGTTATGGAGCGATGGATAGACTATGGGCCCGCCTGCGGAAAGGTTGTACGCGGTGGAACCAGTCGGTGTGGAGATGATCAGTCCATCCGATCGAAACGTGGTGAGATACTTTCCGTTGATGGTGATCTCGAGCTCGATGATCCGGGCCAGGGCTCCCTTATTGATCACCGCGTCATTCAGCACGATGAACTCCGCCACCTTCTCCCCTTTTCGGATCACGGCCGCATTCAGGACGTCTCGCTCGCTGATTTCGAAATCTCCCTGAAGGACCTTCTCGAGAACCGGATAGAGTTCCTCCAGGCTGATCTCGGTCAGAAAACCAAGACCTCCGAGATTGACCCCGAGGATGGGAATTCGGTAATGCCATACCAGACGGGCAACACTCAGGAGGGTTCCGTCTCCCCCGAGGATGATGACCATCTCGGCGTGCTGAGGAAGATCCTCTCTTGCAATAATACTCACGCTGGGGTCCGCGGAGGAGGGATCGAGAGATTTCCCTATTTCTTCCTCAACGTAAATTTGAATCTTCCTCGGTCGCAGCCATTCAACCAGATTCCTGGCAATGTCAACGACCTCCGGTTTATTCCGCTTCGCAACAATCCCGATTCGCTGCATAGCTACCTCGCATTGCCCTCGATTTACACGGTCCTTTGAACTTTAAACTCTTACTATGGGCAGAATAATATAGTTTGCATTCGCCATAACCAAACATGTAGGGCAGGCCTTCAGGCCTGCTTCTGCAAGGCTGAAGCCTTGCCCTACGAAATGCAATCTGTTTTATGCTCCGAGTAGTAACTCTTCGCTCTTAATACAGATGGTACTTCTCCCGGATTTTTCCCGAAAGCTGTCTCAGCATCTCGAACGCCTTCTCCACCGTCTTTTCTTTATCGGGATTGAGCAGATTGCAGGTGGCCGGAGCAAGGAGGGATTGGCGGAGAAGCTTCCCATGATCAACCCCCTTCTGAGAAAGATCTCTCCATAACGTTTCGAGACGCTCCGCCAGGGAATCAACGGTCTCTCGCTCCAGAAGTTCGGTATAGGTGGGAACGATCCCCCAGGAAATGGTCCCTCCTCTCTCGAAGAAGTTTCTCAAGGATGGGTAATTCACGATCACCGACCCGCAGTTGAAGGAGTCAAAAGAAAGGAGATCGATTTTCGATTTGAGAAGAAAGTCCCAATCGGGCTTACCACAAAGATGGACTCCCTTGGGCCCTTTCAGGCCTTCGAGAAACTGGTTCAGGTCGCTTCGGGCCTGGCCCTCGTTATAGCCTGAAAAAGCGGAGAAGATCAGCTCCAGCCCCGGGTCGTCGACCCAGACAAAGGCATTTCCATTCTTCTCCCGGAGTTCCTCGTACTGTCGGTTGACCTTTTTCTGGATAAAATCGAACAGGACCTCTCTCACCTCGTCGCTGTAAATAATGGGCTTCTGGTTCTGGTCGACCACCTTCAGACCGAGACTGATCGGACTGATCATCTGCCCCCGGATAGCCGGATAACGGGAAAGATCCTTCTCCAGGAACCGGTGATAGACGATGGAAAACTCTTCCGTCAAGGAGAACGTCCCCGGGTCCTCTGCCTTCTCAAAGTAGGAAGGAAGCTCTTCATAAAATCGGGAGAGGTCAAAGAGAATTTTCTGATGCTCAAGGTCAATCCTCGCTCCGGGAAAATGCTCAAGGGCTTGCACATACATGTCCTCAACGTAGCTGACTCTGGGAAGCTGAGGCCAAAAAGGAACATCCAGGGAAAGGGCAACTTCTAAGGCCTTTTCAACATCGCTGTGGGGCATGATTCCCATGGCCGTTGTCTGGCAATTGCCAACAAATCCGAGTGAACTCATCCGGTCGATCCCTCCAGTTGGCGGACGAGGTTCCGGATTTCTTCCCTCCTGGGAAGAAGTGGATCCAACAGCAAGGCTATCTTGAAATGCTGGATCGCTTTTTGACGGTTCCTGAACTCATTCCAGTAGATCTGCCCCAGATTGAGGTGAGCCAGGGCGTTGTACGGATTAATCCGAACCTCCTGCTCCAGTTCTACGATCGCCTTATCAAATTGTTTCTGCCCGGCATAGATAATCGCCAGGACGTTATGGACTTCAGGAAAATAAGGGTAGATTTCCAGGAACTTCCTGAACGTCTCCACGCTCTCCTGGTATTGGCCCTTTTCAAAGTACATTTTCCCGAGCGAATGGAGGGCCATGTGAAGGGTGGGATCGAGCACGAGGGATTTCTTTGTCATCTCGATCGCCTTGTCCAGTTCTCCTCTCTTCTCGAAGATAACGCCCAGATTATGGTACCCATGGGCTGATTTCGGATCGATCTCAATCGCCTTCTGGGATGCCTCTATGGCCCTATCGTAGGCCCCTGCATTGATGTAGGCATAACTGAGATTAACATACGGTCTGGATTTGTTCGGGGATTTCTTTACACAATCCAACCAGAGGTCGACCTCGTCTTTCCAGAGGTTATTCCTCGAGTAGGTTCCGATCACCAGAAGGAGGAGGATCGAAGCAAAAACGATCAGTTCGACGGACCACGGTCTCCCTTTTCTCGATAATGGGAAGGTGTTTGTCAATTCCTCACCCTTTCTTCCTTTTTCGACATCGATTCAAGGGATGAAACCGCCTTCCTCACCCAATCGACATTGGGCAGATCAGGGTGGGCAAGTGCCATCTTGAAATGGGAAAGAGCCTTGGAATAATCCTTTGTTTCCTTGTAAACGATCCCTAAATAGACATGGGTCTGAAAATTCTCCGGAAAATATTTCAACTCCTCCTCAAGGGCCTCGATGGCCTTGTCCCACTGTTTCAGCCCTCCGTAGGCAAGGCCCAGATTGAGATGGGCATTCATATAATCGGGGTCCGATTTTAAGAACTCCTTGTAGCTCTCGATGGCCTCTTGATAGAGGCCCTTGCGAAAATAGGAGAGTCCGAGGTTGTAAAGGGCGGATGACAAATGGGAGTCCAGATCCAATGTCTTCTTGAACTCATGAATGGCCTCGTCCGTCCTTCCCCTTTGGTAGAAGGTCAACCCCAGGTTATAGTGCACCTGGGCATAGCGTGGGTTTAACCCCAGGGCTTTTTCAAGCACTTTTTCTGCCTCATCCAACCGGCCCTGTTGATAGTAGATAAAACCGAGATGGCTGAAGATCCTTTCCTTCCGAGGAGATTTCTTTGCACAGTCCTTCCATAATTCAAGTTCGTTGTTCCACAGGGAATTCCTCTGATATGTCCAGATAGAAAGGACACCTATCATCAAGAATGGAATTAACCAGCCTGCCATATACCGCCTTACTTTCTCCATCATCCCATATGAAATCCCCCCTCACCCCCCTTTTCCAAAGGGGGGATTTTTACGTCTCCCTTTGTCAAGGGAGATTGAGAGGGATTTTGTCAACAGAACTCCATGCTACTTTCCCAGCGCCCTGTATGAATAACGCCTTCTCGATGAAGGACGACACTCCCTTCCAACAAGGAGCTCTTATCCAATTTCAGGAAACCCCTTTGGGGCGGGATCCGGCAGAGGCTTCCCCAATAAGGCTCCCGATCTCCATTTTTCGATCCCCCACACCACAAGCAGGCTGAAAAGGACGAAGGGGCCTACCGCCGGGAGATAGAGCCTGTGTTCGTAGACCATTTCCAGAGGGAAGATGGACGATTCAATCACCAGATTTCCGAAATACCACAAAATCCAGAAAGAGACGATCGGCCTTTTCCTCGCGACCCCGATGCCGTATCCGATAAGCCCGGCGACAATCACCATGCAGACGAGCGTTGTCGGAGGATTGAGAATCGTCTTCGACACCGTGAAGTCATAATCCAGGTTGAGCCGGGACGGGAGGGGAAAGATCAAAAGGGACAGGTAGTAAAGGACGACTCGAAACTGGGTGAGAACCCGCTCCCCCATGGTGAACGTGCGATCTGCATACGCTTCGATGGTTACATTGATATACCGTTTCCCCCAGATGATAAACCCAAACGCCAGGAGGGCAAGAAGCCCGAAGGCCAGAGAAATGACGATCTTCCTCCCCTTGGGACCGAGGTCGAGATTTTGAAAAAAGTAAAACTCATAGAGAGCGATAAAGAAAGGGAGAATCGCGACGTTCTCCTTCGTAAACACGCCCAACAGGTAACTGAACACCCCTCCGCTAAAGTAGATCCAGCGTGGGCAACCCGAAGACAACCTCCCCTTGATGTAGAGGACGAAGGAAAGGAGATAGAACATCCCGGCCATGCTTGCCATCCTCTGAACGATATAGGTGACCGACTGGGTCTGAATGGGATGGGCGATGAAGATCAGGCTCGCGAAGAGGGCTGCCTCGTACGAAATCGACCCATATCGATCCTTCAGCGAGGGAAGGTTGAATGTCAGGATGAGGAACCAGTAGAGAAAGATTCCGGATGCGACATGAATGAGGAAGTTAACGAGATGGTAACCGAAAACATTGAACTCGCTAAAGTAGTAATTCAAGGCAAACGTGAAATACGCAAAGAACCGGATCGTTTCCTTGTTAATATTCCTGAATGATTGTTCAACGCGATCCCAGGTGAAGGCTTTGATCTGGATGTTCGAGTTCTGGAGGATGTTGGGCCGGTCATCGAAATGGAACGGGACGTAAAACGTGTTCGAGTAAGCGACCAGTGCAACCACGGCGATCAGGCCGATGGCAATGAGGTGACGAAAGGGGAAAGGGGGGCGTTTCCGTTCCTTTTCCGGAGGGATCGCCTTCTGATCCGTTTTCTGAGCCTTTTTCTGTTTAGACATCTCGCTCCCTCTGGTTCGATCGTTTCCGAATTCGACTGAGTAAATATACCATTCCGATCATCCCGATTTCAATAAAGGTCATCCAGACCCGAGCAAGGATCGAGAGGATGACCGCCACGGGAGTTGGAACCACCGAAGAAAGAAAATAGACCAGAATTCCTTCTCTCACCCCTAATCCGCTTGGAGCAAATAGGACGATCAATCCCAGAAAGCACGCAATGGCCAGTGCCCCGGTCAAATAGAGAATGTACTTCGAGGAAACCGCGTATACCGAATTAACGAAAAGATAAAAAGAGAGACCTCCGACCAGCCAGGCCAACACGCAAACAGCGAGTATCCAGAGAAGGTTCGTGTAGGTAATCGATAGGCTCATCGTCTCTCTCTTAAACCGAAGGAGGACCCAATTGAGCATTTTCTGAAGAACGGGAGGGTAAAGGGAAAGGAAGGCCACCCCGAAGAGCAGAAGCGCCCATCCCATCTGTCTCCCGGTGTAAAAGGGCCTGACCTCCTCGAAAAACAGGATCGCCGCCAAAAAGAGGATTCCGGCGGCAATCGTAAGCGTAACGGTCTCGAAATAAAGGGCCATCGTTATGGTCTTCCTCGATTTTCCTCTCGACTCATAAAAATAGAAACGACCGAGAACAAACCATATCTTCCCCGGCAAGTACTTGCCGAGCAGAGAGTAGAACCAGCTTTCCAGAGTGTCCCGGATGGGAATGGCAATCCCCAACTTGAGGGTGATCAGATACCATGCCCAGACCTGGATGGCATAGCTCAGAACAAAAACGCAGGTGGCCATGATAAAATAGAAGGGATCGAGCGTAAAGGGCGTCTCTTTTACCTTCGTCCAGTTGTCCAGGACCATTTTTCCGAGAAAGGCAAAGATGGCGGCGACGACGATCCACCCGGCTATCTGTCTGTAACGGAATCGTTTCATCACTTCTTCGGCGACACTCTCATTGAGTCAGAATCGGGCATGATTTTCTCAAACCCTCCCCAGGAATCGGTCTTTCAAAAATGTCCAGCCCTCCCATTCCCAGGCACAACGAAACCATTTTTTCTTCCACCGGATCCAATACGATACGTTAAAGGGGAGGCTAAGAAGATCAAATAATTTCACTACGAAACTGGAATTGAAGAACCAGGCCTTTTTCTGAAAGATCGACATTTCACGGTATTTCTTCATCAAAAATTCGAAACGAACCATGGCACCGATCGTCTCCAAAACCTGCCTGTCACTCTTTGAAACCCACGGCGTGGTCCGAGTTGAATGCTCCAGGTTGGGATTGAACCTTCCCCATTCTTCGAGGCTCCGGGGAGGTGAGAACCCGAGCCCCTGAACCTCCTCGAACAAATCAGATCCGGGGTAAGGCGTATAGGTAAAAAAGCCATTGATCTCCAGCGCTGGCGAAATCCTCCTGATCTGATCCATGAGCGAAAGGGTTGCGAAAATATCTTCGCGGGTCTCGCCGGGAAATCCGCACATAAAAGAGACCTGAAACTTGAGGTGATGCTTCTCGCCCTTCCTGACGGACTCGAGAATTTGATCCCGCCCCAATTTTTTGTCCAGGTAGTTTAAAACCCGGTCAGAACCCGACTCTCCTCCAAAACAGAGGACATAGCATCCGCTTTCCTTGAGAAGTTTTATAAAATCATCATTATAATCTGAAAAATAGTCGAACCGGCAATTTGCCGACCATCGCAAAGAAAGCCCCTTCGCAATCACCATCTCACAGAACTTCTCAACCCTCTTGCGGTTTACAAAGAAGTTGTCGTCAGCCATCTCGATGTCATGGGGGTGAAAGGTATCTGTAATCCATTGAAGCTCGTCCACCATTTTTTGAGGGCTCTTTGGCCTCCAGCGTTTGAGGACATCAAAACTGCAGAACCGGCAACGACACGGGCAGCCCCGGCTGGATTGATAACTGAAGCGCTCATGAATGATTGGATATTTTTCTAAATCGAGCGAGTCATAAGGATATAAATCAATGGAATCCATCTCAACCCATTTCTGATCTGGATTGTGAATGGCCCTCCCATGATCGTCCTTCCACGTGATACCGAGAACCTCATCGAGGCATTGGCGAGCTGCCAACCGCCTGACCAATTCCGGGAAGGTCACCTCCCCTTCATTCCGGCAGACAATATCTACAGCGGGAGACTGAATCGTCTGCTCCGGCGTGACCGTGGGGTGGTGCCCTCCCCAAACAATGGGAACCTGAGGGTAGCGGGTTCGGAGATAGGTGGCAACTTCGATCCCCTTCAGAATCGATTGATCGGTCAAGGCACTGATTCCGACGCAGACCGCATTCCGGTAGTCGAAAGCCCTGTAATCCTCTACAGCGGTATCCACGACCTTTGGCGAAAGACCTGACTTGATCAGAGGATTCATGAGTGCCAAGACCGAGTTGGGAAGGAGGGGCCACCTGGGATGGTTGCAGGGATAGATCAGGAATACATCATACCGTTTCGCGTTCGGCTTCATTCAATCTTTATCGTCCCGAATCAATAATTTTGCAAGAACCATCTGCCCTCTATATAATTTGACCGTCCGATATTTTGGCAGGTTATGCTCACTGAACAACAGATACCTCCATTCTTCTTCCAGCTTATAAGGAGTTTGAATATTCGTGAGAAGAATGGCATCCACCGGTATCTTCTTCTGTATTTCGTAAATCGATTGAATCCGCGTCGGCAACCATCCGCATAACCGATCCCCTTCCCACTCTAAAACCTCAGGAAGGTCCGTCCACACGACTTGATTTTCCTTTAGCTCGCTATTCAAGAAATTGTTTAATCTTTTCGCTTCCTTTTCGGGTATCAAAAAACCATATTGCGGGGCTTTGAATCCCAAGCCTTCCGGCTTCATGGGTTGAAAAATGGCGTAAGCCGCCGGTCTTATAAAAAGGACCAGGAACAAAAGGACAAAGAGATACGGGACCCCCTTTCTCCAGCGAAGCCCCGCGCGAGAAATCAGATCCTCCGATACCCTGACGATGCTTTGGGAAGCGAAAAGAATCATCATTGGCAAAAAAGGAATGATGAATCGAGGCGTGAAAGTGAAGACCGCTATGAAACAGATTTGTGAAACAACAAGGAAAAGAAAAAGGATCTTCACTCGTCTCCACTCCGGAGAGAGGTTCCAATGAAACATCTCCAGCATGAAGAAGGCCATGACATAGGGGTTTGAAACGGAGAGTAACTGATCCAGGATGTTCGTGATATTGCCCAAATATTTCAGAAGAAATTGACCTGGCGTCTCTGTCAGAAATTCAAACAGCGAAGGATTCTGGATGTCTCGATAGATGTTCAGCCATGGGTATTTCATGGTATATGCCATCAACGGGAATTTCCCATAGGAAAAGAATGGGGACCCGGTATCTAAATAGCTCCTCACCATATTTGGGATTATCGGGATAAGGATACCCACCGCAAACACCGTCATCTTTTTCCAGCGGGAGAGATCGGGCTGGAAATAGAGATACACAAGGAGGGGCAGGAGAAAGGGATAGATATTTTCCCGGATCAGATGGCCGATCCCCAGGAGAACCCCTGCCAGAAAGATTTCACCTAACGATTTCGCCTTCACAAAGAGGACAAAAAAGAGAAGGAATGCAAGGCAATAAATGGGCTCGCTCAAGGCGACAAGGCTGACATCCAAAATCTCTTTGTTGAGGGCCAGGAGAACCGCTGCAATGGCCGCTGTCTTGACCCCCAGAAACCTTTTGGCGAAGAAGAAGACGAGAATCACGAGAAAGAAATAGGCCAGATAGGATGGTATTAGAGCGGAACGTTCAGAGATTCCAAATAGCTTAAACGATGCTGCCAGGATGAGAGGATACCCGGGTGGATGAAGAAATTCAGGAACGGGTAGCTTCTCAAAAAAATTGATATCCACGGGGTAGATGAAGTTTCGGACAATGCCCTTCCCGTTGACAATATTCCGAGCAATCGAAGCATATTCCCGGTCATCCGAGCCCGCAATCTCTTTCGTGTGGACGCTATAAAAGCCGAACCAGACGATCCCGGCCAGAAGAATCACCAGGATGAAGAGGGTTCGGGAGGAGATGGAGGGGAGTTTCCATCGCCGTTTCCCGTCGGAAGCGGCTTCTTTCTTTTCCTCATGCTGAGGAGATTTCTTATGATCCATGGTTAGATGATTCTCCTCTTAAACAGGTTTCCTGCAATCACACCGAGATGTTCCCCGATGGTATCCATCACCCGCATCTTGCTTGCCCTTCCCTTTAAATCATATCGGATAATCATTGGAACTTCGGTCATAAAAAGTGGGATCTGGCGAAACTTGATGACCATTTCTGCCATTGCCGCAAACCCTGCCACTTCGATCAGCCGGTTTCCGAACTTCTCAAAGGCGCTCTTGATGGCCGCTCCGCTGTGGGCGCGATAGAACCCCGTATAGGTTCGAATCCCTTTGATATGAAATAGGCATCGGTATGCGAGATTGCTGAAATAGCTCAGCAGATAACGGATCATCGGAACCCCGATCATCATCCCGCCGGTTGTAAAACAGGAACCGATGACCACTTCATAGCCTTCGTCAATCCTTTTGAGCATGAACTCAACCGTCTTCAGATTGTGTGTATTGTCCGCATCCAGGGTGATGATGACATCTTCGTCCTTGACGATTTTGACAATCTCCTTGAGGCCGTTCAGAAAGGCGATGCCTATTCCCCGATTCACCTCGTGATGGATCAGCCGTACCGGGACCTCTTTGGAAACCCCTTCGATGATCTCAACGGTCCGGTCCCTGCTTCCGTCATTGACCACCCAGATCTCATAGGGGAACCCTTTCTGTTCCATGAGACCGGCGATATTTCTCAGCCGGGGACCGATTTCTGTCTCTTCGTTGTAGGCAGGCATTAAAAAGTAGATCATCCTTGTTACCCCGTATCGAGGACCCCTTTCGCGAGACATCTCCGGGCCACCGCCTTGAGACGAGAAATCACTTGAAGCACCCTTTTGCCCCACAACCAAGGTCACCTTTTGCTGCAACTCCGAAACCAATCGATGGTTCTCTTCAGCCCCTCTTCCATTCCCATCTTGGGGGCGTAGTCCAGCAGACACCTCGCCTTCGTGAGATCGAGATCTCTTACCCTGACGTCCTCGTAATCCTGGCACAGATCCGGATAGTCGATGAATTCAATGTCAGGTTTTTCTGAATTCCCGACGAGATGCCATATCTGATAGGCGAGGTCGAGAATGCGAACATGCTCGAATGAGCCGATATTCAAGACTTCTCCCCGGACTTCCTCTTTGTCGATCACCTTCAAAACCCCCTCAACAGCATCTGAGATGTAGGTGAAGTTCCGGACCTGGAGCCCATCTCCGTGGATCGGGATCGGCTCTTTTTTGAGGGCCTTTTCGATGAAGACGCCCTGAGGGCCTCCCCACCAATCCCCTCTCTGCCATGGGCCGTAAATGATGGAAAACCTCAAGATGTTGATCGGCACCTCATACGCATCCTGGTAAGCGAAGCACAACTGTTCCGAATACATCTTCGAGATCGCGTCACTCCATCGGACCGATTTTGAACTCCCGATCACCAATGCGCTCTCCTCCGAGAAAGGAAGCTCCGGGTTCTTCCCATAGACATCATCCGTCGAACCGAAGAGCATTCGGATCTTTCTCTCCCTTGCCACCTCCAGCACGGTTTCTGTTCCTTTTGTGTTCACTTCAACTGCTTTGAGGGCGTTTCCTTCCCTCGGAATCTTATAACTGGCGAAGTGGACGAGAATATCAGCGCCCTCGGAGACATTGATCAGGAATTCTCTATCGAGCACGTCCCCTTCATGAAACGAAAACTGAGGAAAATCCCTGAGGCCGGTAACATTGTTTCGATCGCCGTGACTGAAATCGTCCACGCTGACCACCTTGAACCCCTTATGAAGAAGGTGGCGGGACAGATGAGAGCCAAGAAAACCTGCTCCCCCGGTTATGAGTACGGTTTTCATCATCCTAAGAGGGCCCCTCCGCTCGTGGTGACACTTCTCTGCCATTCGATCGTCTGAGTTAATCCCTCTGACAGGGAGACCTTAGGGCTGAAGCCGAGAATCTCCTTCGCCAGGCCAATATCGGGAACCCGACGTCTCACGTCCTCATAACGTCCCGGGAATTGACGATACGGAATATATTCGATTCGCGGTTCTTCAGGGCCCCGGACAAGTCTCCAGACCTTCTTCCCCAGGTCAAGGATGGTGGTCTCTTCGGTGCTCCCGATGTTGAAGACCTTTCCCGAAGCGTCCTCGCTCTCCAGGGCTCTCATGGTCCCCTCTGTCGTATCCCCGATATAGGTGAAGCTCCGTGTCTGAAGTCCATCCCCGTGGATGGGCATCGGGGCGTCTTTCAATGCACAGTCAATGAAGATGGACTGGGGGCCGCCCCACCAGGTCAGGTTCTGCTTTGGACCATAACTGCCAAAATAACGAAGAATGGTAACCCGGACGCCGTGCTCCTTGTGGTAGAGGAAGCAGAGGTGCTCGCCCAGAATCTTCGAGATGGCATAACTCCACCTCCGTATCTGAGGAGATCCCATGTAGAAATCATTCTTCTCCGAATAGGGAAGATTCGGGTTCTTCCCGTAGACATCCGATGTGGATGCGAAAATCACTCTGCATCCCGAGGCCACGGAGACGTTCAAGACATTCTCAATTCCCTTCGAATTCACATTGAGAGTCTCCAGGGCGTTGCTATATCTCGGAATCTTAAAGGCCGCAAGATGCAGAATGGCATCCATGGAACGGCCGATCGTCCTCAGGAGGTCAACATCCCGTACATCCCCCTGAATAAATTGAAAACTCGGATGGGCCAGGATCGGAGCGAGGTTCTCAATCCTCCCGTAGGACAGATTATCGAGGCCGGTCACCTGGTAACCCTTCCGAACCAAAGCCTCTGATAAATGGGATCCGATAAATCCCGCCGCTCCCGTTACCAAAATGTTTCTCATCATTGCTTCCTCAACAAAAATAGAAAATCTTTATAACCATGGAGCAGCCCCTTTTCCTTTCTTCTCTTTTCCAGTTCGTAACGGGCCACTCGACGAAACCATCCCCGGGAGATCACCCCATACCGACTTTCATGATGTGTAAAGCGCCGACAGCAAGCCCAATGTCCGGCGGGCCTGGAAGAACGGGAAAATGGACTCCATCATAAAGCATAAATTCCACATTCTCAACCCTACGATTCTGTTTGGCCAACAGTGCTTCCTCTTCAGACAATGAGCAGATCCTGGGGTTTACTCGGAAGGATCGGCTGTTCTCACCGAATCTCTCTTGTTCCAAAACAGGTAGTCAAGCTTGATGTTCGAGAGGGATCGAAAGATATTTCCCTTGATGCGGCGGTCTTTCCCGGTTAGGGTTTCGATGACCCTCTTGATTTCACTCCGCTTCGTCTTGCCCGAACTCGGACACCTGCCTGCCAGAATCGGCAATTTCATCTCCCGGGCAAACCGCTCAATCTGAGCCTCTTCCAGAAGGGTCAAAGGCCGTATGATCGTCATCTTTCCTTTGAAGAGGCTTTGAACAGGAAGCATCGTGCCGATCTGGGCGCTGAAAAAGATGTTCATGAGAAACGTCTCGATGATGTCGTCCTTGTGGTGCCCGAAGGCAATCTTATTGCATTTCAACTGGTGAGCCAGCTTGAAGATGAGCTTTCTTCTTTCCCATGAACAGAGAAAACACGGGTTTTCTCGATTCTCGGGACCATGGGCTAACCTTCCGATATCGGTTTTCTCGATACGATAGGTCAGACCTCTCTCTTCAAAAAAGGTCCTTAATGGTTCCGAATCATCCAAATCAAAGCCGATGTCGACGTGAACCGGGATCAATTCATACTGAATAGGAACTCTTTTTTTCCGCTCATGAAGGAGGTAAAGGAGGCTCATGCTATCCTTTCCTCCTGAAACACCCACCAGGATGCGATCCCCATCCTGGATCATCCCATAGCGGTGAATCGCCTTTCCCATCAAACTGCGTATCTCTTTTTCCCAATGAGCCATCTTTCACGGACCATTGCAAAATAAAAATTGCAAATTGCAAAATTCAAAACGTTAAAAGAAAAGCGCTATATGTCATTCTTCTTCGCGTTTCGGTCCTCAATTTTGATGGTCTCGTAAAAAGTCCTAATTTGTCACCCTGAAGTTGTTTCAGGGTCTCGCAAGTAATTGGTTTTGTGAGATGCTGAACCAAGTTCAGCATGACAGTTTCTCTGTTTCGTGACTTTTTACGAATTCATCAATTTTGCATTTTACATTTTGCACTTTGCATTTTGCATTGAATGAAATGATTCTACGCCCTACGCCCAACGCCCTCTGCCCTTTGCCATTTTTTCGACTCCCTGAATCGGGCAGACGTCGCATTTCGGCTCTTTGCGGCAGATTGCCTTGCCAAGTTGGACAAGGAGGGCGTGATACTCATTAAACAATCTTTCATCGTGGGGGAGACAGTCCATAAACAGCCTCTGGACTTCCTCGTAGGAAGCTTTATCCGAAACGATCCCATGCCTCGAAAGAATCCGCTTCGTATAGGCATCGACGACAAAAATCGACTTATCCAGACCGTAAAGGAGGATGCTGTCGCAGGTCTCAGGACCGATCCCCTTTATATCGAGGAGTTTTCTCCTCAGTGCCGTCAGCCTCTCCTTCCTCATCCTTCTCAAATCCCCATCGTATTCCCCAAAAAGAAAACGATCAAAGGCCTTCAGCCGTTCCGCCTTGATATGGTAATACCCGGATGATCTGATCAGAGGGGCGAGTTCCGATGTCTCGAGCCCATGGATCCCCTCGGGAGTTAAAACCCCCCTTTCCTTCAATTGTTGAATGGCCTTCTCCACGTTTCTCCAGGAGGTGTTCTGGGTAAGAATCGCTCCCACCATGATCTCAAAAGGGCTCTCCCCTGGCCACCAGCGCCGAGGCCCGAAAGCCTCATAAAGCCTGCGATAGATCTCCATCAACAGCTTCTTCATCAAACGTGCCCCACCCCAATCCATGCTATTTCAGATTTAAGATTTCAGATCTCAGATTTCAAATCTAAAATCTACGATCTGCAATCTGCAATCTCCTCATTTGAGCCTTTTCTGGAATCGAAGGGAACTGAAGACAATCATCAGGATTCCCAGAATTGCAAGGGCAAGCATCTGGGGCCACAGAATATCCAGTCCGATTCCCTTCAAAAAGACGCCCCGGATGATCACCAGGAAGTAGCGCAGCGGATTTGCGTAGGTGAGGTACTGAACCCATGCAGGCATATTCTCAATGGGGAAGGCAAAACCGGAAAGGGTAAAGGCCGGCATGGTAAAGAAGAACACGGAGATCTGGGCCTGTCGCTGAGTGGATGAGATGGTTGACATGAAGAGGCCTATGGCGACCGAACTCATGAGAAAAAGGACCGCTCCCACCAGGAGGACAAGGGGATTCCCCTGAAGGGGGACTTCGAACCAGAATATGCCGATCAGGGCGATCATGATCACATCGAGAATGCCAACTAACGCAAAAGGAAGGGTCTTGCCTACCATGAGCTCCCAGGGTCGGATTGGAGTGACCATAAGCTGTTCGAGGGTTCCGATCTCCTTCTCCCTCACGATGGCCAGTGCGGTCAGGATGATGGGGATGAGGAACGCAACGGAAGCGATGACCCCCGGAACATAAAAAAGCCTGCTTTCGAAATTCGGGTTGAACCAGACCCGGTGCTGCACATCCACCCCTTCCTCTTCAAACCCGACGACTCCTGCTTTACTCAGCCTCTCCACCAGAATCGAGGTGGAATAGCTTGACAGGATCTGGCCGATATAGCCCAGGCCGATCATGGCGGTGTTCGAATCGATTCCATCGACAAGGACCTGGATTGACGCCGTATCTCCCTTTTTCAGCTTCCTTGAAAAGTCGCTCGGGATTTCAATGGAGAAGGTGACATCACCCCTCTTGATCAGGTCTTCAACCTCTCTGGGCGTCCGGGGATAATAGAGGATTTCAAAGTATTTCGAACTTCCGAATCGGGAGATGAGATCCCTCGAATCACCGCTTTGATCGAGGTCCCGGATCGCCGTCCGGATATGCTTCACATCCAGATTGGCTGCATATCCAAAGACGATCAATTGGAAAATAGGAGGAACGATCAGGGTGACCCTTAACCGCCTATCCCTCAGCACCTGGATCAGTTCCTTGACAAAAAGATATCGAATCCTGCCAAACATGGCACCTCCGGAAAATGAACCAATGTCCATAAGGAATATTGGAATGGTGGAATAATGGAATAATGGGTTCAAACCAAAGGCTCTTCGTCTCTAATTTCTTCTCGATATTCCATCATTCTAATCTTCCACCATTCCGGTCTGTTTTGATCTTTGCTGATCCCAGCATTCCAATGTTCCAGTATTCCAGTATTCCATGTTATTCCACCTTTACAACTCCTTTCTGAAGACCCGCGAGGCTACCCACAGGCCCAGGACTCCCATCACAATGAGGACAAGAGTCTCCCTCCACAAAAAAGAAAAATCGACTCCCTTGAGAAAGAGTTCCTTCAAAATGGAGACGTAATAGCGGGGCGCTATCCCGTAAGTGATCACCTGAAGCCAGAGAGGCATATTACGGATCGCAAAGGTAAACCCCGAGAGAAGAAAGGTGGGAAGAAACCCGATGACCATGGCCATTTGATTCGCTACAAGCTGGGTCTTGGCCACAGTGGAAATGGTCAAACCGAGCGCCAGGGCCACAATGATGTAGATAGAAGAGAGAACGAAGAGGAGGAAGAGGCTGCCTCTGAAAGGAACCTGAAACACCTTCTCCCCCATCAGGACGGCCAGTGACAGGTCGAGGAGACCTAAGAAAAAATAAGGGAACAACTTCCCGATGATCAGCTCCCCTTTCCGCACTGGAGTGGAGATCAGGAGTTCCATCGTCCCGCTCTCCCACTCCCGGACAATGACCTGACCGGTCAGGAGAACCCCGATGATCGACATGATCACCGCAACCAGCCCAGGGATGAAGTAGTTCTTCGATTCCAGGTCTTCGTTAAACCAGACCCTTGTCTGTGCCTCCACCGGAAAATTGGGCCTGGTCCCACCCATCCGTTCCATTTTCAGGAAGGTCTTCTCCTGATTGTATTGCCGCGAAACAGCCTGGACGTAGCTGAGGATAATATTGGCTGTGTTCGAATCGGTCCCATCGAGCAGAACCTGGATCGTGGCCTTCCTTCCTCCCTGGATCATCTTCGAAAAATCGGTGGGAAGGATCAGACCCATTTTCACTTCGCCCCGGTCGATAAGGCTCCTTATTTCCTTCTCGTTCCGTGCAAGGACTTGAAGGGTGAAATAGGGTGAGGCGCTGAAACGCTGGATGAAGGAAAGACTTTCCTGGCTCCGGTCCTGGTCCAGGACAGCCATCGAAACGTGCTTCACGTCGAGGGTGACGGCATAGCCGAAAAGAAGCATCAAGGCGGCAGGCATGAGAATCACCAGCCCAAGGCTTCTCGGATCTCGAAAGATATGAAAGAACTCCTTTTTGGCAATGGCCCAGGCACGCGAGGGCTTCACGGTTTCTCCGCTTTTTCGATCAATGAGACAAAGACATCTTCAAGGGAAGGCCGGATCGGCCCCATCTTCCTGAGAAGAACCCCGTGTCTCGCGAATAAAGAGGGGATTTCCCTCTCCGGATCCGTTTCCTCCTTCACGATCACATGGAGGCAATCCCCGAATATGGCTGCTTCAGAAATCCAGGGCTCCCTTTTCAAGAGATCCAGCGCGGGCATGAGGAGATCACATTCCACTTCGAGAACTCCCCGGGGGAGGGTCTTCAATTTCAATTCAGAAGGAGTCCCAAGGGCGATGAGCTTTCCCTGGTAGATCAGGGCCAGCCGGTCACAGTATTCCGCTTCGTCCATGTAGTGGGTCGTGACAAAAGCGGTCGCGCCACTTTCTCCCATCTGCCGGATCAGTCGCCAGAAATTTCTCCGGGAGATCGGATCCACTCCTGAAGTGGGCTCATCGAGAAAAAGGATCGAAGGGGAATGAAGGATCGCACAACCGAGGGCTACCCGCTGTTTCCACCCGACGGCAAGGGTCCGTGTCATTCGATCCCTGAGCTCTTTCAGGCTCGACATCTCAAGGACCTGTTCTTCCCTTTCTTTCTGAGAGGCACCGGAGAGGCCGTAAATTCCGCCAAAGAAGTGCAGGTTTTCAGCAACCGTCAGATCGTCATAGAGCGAAAACTTCTGCGACATGTAACCGATCACCTGTTTGATCTTCTCCGGTTCCCTCATGATGTCAAACCCCGCGACGCTGCCTTTTCCGGACGTGGGCATCAACAGGCCGCAGAGCATCCGGATGGTTGTGGACTTCCCGGCTCCATTGGGCCCTAAAAACCCGAAGATCTCTCCCTTCTCGACCTGAAAGTGGATGCGGTCCACCGCAACAAAGTTGCCAAAGGTTTTGACCAGATCCTCAACTTCAACCGCGTAAGAGGTCCGGTTGATCTGGTTCGTCTGGTTTCTTGGGTTGATCGGGTTGGTCGGGTTCATCTGGTTTGACTGCCTACTGCTTTCTGCCTACTGCCTTTTGCTTTCTACGTTCTTTCTCGCACGATCGAAACAAAGGCATCTTCAAGAGAGGGTCTTACCGGAAGCAGCTCCAGAACCTTCATCTGCCGCGCCTTCAACGCCTCTCTTATCACCTTTTTCCCATCTTCGGCATCCTCAACGAGGATATGGATCTTATCTCCGGAAAGGACCGAACTCCGGAGGGATTTCACTTCTTCGAGGATCTGAATACTTCGTAGGTTATTTTCCGTCCGTAACTCCAGGATCGTCCCACCCATCTGTGCCTTGATCGATGCAGGCGTATCCGATACCAGGAGCTCTCCCCGGTAGATGAGACCGATGCGGCTACACCGCTCCGCCTCATCGAGATAGGAGGTCGAAAAGAGAATCGTAACCTTCTCTTTTAACAGGTCGTAAAGGATCACCCAGAAATCTCTTCTCGAAAGGGGATCCACGCCCGTGGTAGGCTCGTCCAGAAAAAGGATCTGCGGGGTATGGATCAGTGCGCAGATCAATCCCAGCTTCTGTTTCATCCCGCCGGAGAGATCCCGTGCCTTTCTCTTCCCGAAGGGTTCAAGATTGGCAAACCGGAGAAGCCTATCGATCCGCTCCTTCCTCCCTTTTCTCGCGACCTGATACAGGTCCGCGTAGAAGTGGATGTTTTCAAGGACGGTCAGGTCTCCATAAAGGCCAAAACGTTGGGGAAGGTAACCCACTTTATCTTTGAGAGCTTCTGACTCCTTACGGATATCGCATCCGGCCACGGTCGCCTCCCCTTCATCGGGAGGAAGAATTCCGCACAGCATCCGGATGGTGGTCGTCTTGCCGGATGCATCCGGTCCGACCAGGCCGAAGATCTCCCCGGTCTTCACCTCCAGATTCAGGTGGTTTACAGCCATCACCGGTCCAAAGGATTTTGTCAGATTCGTTGTTTGAATGGAAAACATCTATGGTTTTTGCAGTGGAGACGAGGTCAGGAGAATTTTCCCGTCTGCAGGCATACCGGGTTTTAGCTCCCGGGCCGGATTCGGAAGATCCACTTTGATACGATAGACAAGGGTCACCCTCTCCTTCTCCGTCTGAATGTTCTTGGGAGTGAATTCAGCCTGGGATGAGATGAAGGAAATCCTCCCCCTATATTCTTTCTGAGGATACATGTCTGTGGTGACGATCGCTTCCTGGCCCCATTTGATCCTCCCGAGATCCGTCTCCGGGATATAGCCCTTCAGCCAGACATTCTCAATATCTGCGATCGTGAGAACGGATGTGCCCGGATTGACCACTTCCCCAATTTCGGACGATTTGACGAGGACAACACCGGAAAGAGGAGAATAAAGGGTCGTATAACTCATCTGCGTTTCGGCAAGCTTGAGAGAGGCCCGGGCCTGTTCGACCTGGAACCTGGCATCCTCGATGTCCTCTTTTCTTGGCCCCTCTTTCACCAGTTGATAATTCTCCCTGGCCCTGTCTACCGCGGCCTTCGAGACCTTGAATGCGGTCTCCGCATTGTCGAAGGCATCCTTGGCAATGACGGCTCTTTCGTAAAGGGGCTTGAACCGTTCATATTGGGTCCGTTTGTTTTCGAAATCGTACTGGGCCTGGCGGAGCGCTGCCTCTGCCTCCCTCAATTCCTCAGGCCTTGAACCTGCAAGGAGTTTGCTCAACCTCGCCTGCGCCGATCTCAATGTCGCCCGGGCTACATCCAAACGCTGACGGAGATCCTCCTCATCGAGGGTCGCCAGAACCTTCCCCTTTTCAACCCAATCGCCCTCCTGAACAGAGAGGCTCATGATCCTCCCGGAAATCTTGAATCCCACATTGACCTCTGTCGCCTCGATGTTTCCGGAGATCTTAATGAGATTGTCCGGCCCTTTTTGATCACGGGTATAGAAATAGAAGACAAGGCCGGCTATGGCGACAACGATGAACAGGATGAGGAGAATTCGTTTCATAAAGGGATAGATCCTCTCTTTTCAGCAACAGCATTATAGATTCCAATTCGCTCCCTGTCAAAGTTTTTTTCTGAAAGCTTCCTCTTCATCGATTTCCCGGTTTCGCCCCGGATCGCAGTTGTTTCACAATCGATTCGATCCTTTCCTTCTCTTTTTCATCCGGGGCATACTGAATGGCCTTCTCAAGGTTCACGATCCCCTTTTCTTTATCCCCCATGGTCGCCAGCACATCCGCCAGCATGAGATAAATCTTCCATGACCTCGGACTCCGCCTTATCGCCTCTTCGAATTGGAGAACTGCTTCGCTGTAGTTACCCGTGTTTGCATAAATCAGCCCAAGGTGCAAACGGCTCTCCACATGCTTTTCGTTCAGTCTCAAAGCCTCTTTGTGTTCCTTGATGGCTCCGGTCACCTCTCCCTTCTTTTCATAGAGCCTCGCAAGGTTGAAATGAAATTGATCCTCTTCGGGGGCAATCCGGGTCGCCTTGACTTCTTCCAGGATCGCCTCGTCCACCCATCCCTTCATGGCAAGAGCCTGGGCGAGGTAGTCGTGGGCTGTTGGATTCCTCCGCTGGAAGGCAACTGCCTTTCTGAAATCCTCGATTGCACGGTCAGGATCTCTCTGGGCCATCCAAATCGTTCCCAACCCCATGTAGGCCTTCGGGTTATTCTCCCTCATTTCGATCGATCTTCGATACTGTTCCATCGCTTCCTTCGATTTTCCCATCATCCAGTAGGCGAGTCCCAGATTCTGATGTGTTTCATAGTTCCCAAGGCCTTCCCTCAGCATATCGAGCGATTCCATGATGGCCCGATCGTAAAGGCGGTAGCGGATATAGCCGGCCACGAGATTGGTCCTGGCGCGGACATTCTCGGGAGATTTCTTCGCGGCATCGCTCCACAGGGTCAAGTAATTCTTCCAGTCGCGATTTCGATTGACCGTCTGATAAGCATAGAAAAGGAGGAGGGCTGAAAGAAAAAGGGAGGGGAAAGGCTTCCATCGATCCTTCTCAGAAAGGTAAACCGTGAGGAGCCCAAGGGTCAGGCTGAATCCGAAGCACGGAAGATAAAGATAATGCTCTGCCACCAGCTCATGATGGGGAAAGATATGAGAGACGGGAAGCAGGGTGACGAAGAACCAGAATCCACAGAATGAATAGAGGCTTCTTCTCTTCAGCAGGTTGACGAGCAGAACAAAGAGCGAAACGAGGAGGATCAGGGAAATCAGGGTCCGGAACTCGAGGATCGATTGAGAGATCGGAAACGAATGAGCAACATTCAAGGACACCGGAAAAATCATCATCCTGATGTAAAAGACCCAGATATTGAGGACGGTGAGGAAATTCGACAAAATGCTCCCGCCATAAAACTCTTTCTGAAGGGATGGGTTTTTCAGGACGACCTTATAAAAAGTGAACAGGAGGGCGACGACGAAAAAGGAAAGATAGAATACCCAATGGTTCCTGAGAACCACCCGGATTCTCAAGGCCAGTCTGGCCGGAGGGTGACGGAGAGCCCTTGTTCCCTGCTTTTGATCCGAAGGGTCCCAAATCAGATCATACAGGAGAACGATAGCAGGCAGGGTGACCCCCATTTCTTTTGTGAAGATGCTAAGAACGTAAGAGAGAAAGAACAGAAACAGATACCCCTTCGCCTTCGATTCTCTAAACCTCAGGAAGGAAAAAAAACCGAGAAAAAAGAAAAGGGCGCATAAAACGTCTCTTCGTCCCGCGATGTAGGTGACCGATTCCGTCTGGATGGGGTGTGAGACAAAAATGAGGGCCGCCGCCAATGCCACCTTCTTGTTCTTTGCAAGCAGTGAAGCAATGAGAAACACCAGGAAAGAGGTGAGGATATGATAAAAGATGTTCATCAGATGGTAGCCAATGGGATTCAGGCCGGTCATCTGATAATCGATCAGGTAGGAGATTTCCCGGATGGGCCGATAATGAGGGCCTCCGCTCGTGAGCCCGATCATTTCAGGGAGGTTTTCGAAGCTTCGAATAGACCTGTTCCGAACGATGAGGGGAATATCATCAAAGACAAACTCGTTGTGGATCGAATTCACGTACAGAAGGGCAGCCGCAAAGGAGATAAACAGAAACGCGAAGAGGTGGGGATGTCGAGAGATCACCTCCCGGCAACGGCGGTGCCACGATATTTTCAGCTCAAGACTCTTCGAATCACTTGGGCCCTTCTCTTTCCGGATGGCCTTCCTCTTTCCTTTCATCCTCTCCCCTGCACGAACTCCCGGTAAACTTGCTCGTAATCATCAACCATCTTTTTCCTGGAGAACTTTTCCGGGATGAGAAGAGGGTTTGAAGAAAGCCTCCTTTTCAGTCCTCCCAGCATGGAGAGAGAGTTCAAAATAGCCGAGGCCATCTGCCCGGGGTCCTTGGGCGAAACGAGGGAGACATGATCATACTCCCCTGCGATTTCTGTCGCCACCCCGACGCTGGTGGCGACGACAGGATTTCCAAAGGCTAATGCCTCGATGATCGGAAGACAAAAACCCTCATCGAGCGAAGGGACTACCAGGAGATCAATGAGAGATAAGATCGTTCCAATCTCCTGACGGTATCCGGCAAAAACGATGTTTTTTGAAATACCCATTTTCCCGGCAAGGGCAATCAGCTCCGCCTTAAGCGGGCCATCCCCTACCACCCACAGTGTCACATCCGGTTTCATCTTGGTGATTTCGACCATGGCTTCAAACAGATAGCGGTGACCTTTCTCGGGGTTGAGCCTGCCAATGACCGCCAGGATGTTCCCTGAGGGAATACGGGAAAGCTCTCTCTCTACTTCGCTCGGTTCCTCACTTCGGGTCAACCTTTCCGGGTTCACGCAATTATGAATGAGCCTGAGATGAAGGGGATTGAGGTGTCCCAGGCGGGCCAGAATGCTTTCTGAAGGGGCGATGACCTTATCAAAATATTTCAACAAGAACCTGTTCCCCATCCCCATCATGCGAAGCTTGAGGTCGGTCTCAATCCATCCGTGGGCAGTGGCGATCACCTTTTTTCCCATCTTCTTCGCAGCAAGAAATCCGAGAAGATCGCTCGTATAAGTGTGCGTGTGGAGGAGATCCACCTGGTGCTCTCGAACCAGTTTCATGAGCTGGGCAAGACGGGCCATTTTGTGGCCGGAGAGTCTCGCTCCCGTGACACCTTTTTCTCCGAGTCGTTGAAGGAACGAACTCTTCCCGTGGCCGCTCTCGAGAGATACGACGATCGTTTTGAATCCTCTGGGCTTCAGATCCTCCGCAAGGATGGCCACGATCTCTTCCACCCCATACCAGCCGAGGGGATTTCTTAAATGCATGACCGTTATCTTCTCCATCGACAGCTTCCGACCACCTTCCACATCCACGGCCTGGCTCTGAAAAAGGCATTGCAGGCAGGAGAGATCAGCGTTCTATAGACGAGAAGATGGCTGCCGTATCCGGCATCGACCCTCTCCAGGGAATAAAGATCGCTTCTATGATCCACCCGGCCCGGCTGGGTTGAGCAGGCGGCAACAAATTCAGAGGCAACGATCTCCTTGATCGGTCTGTCCGCCGTCCCATAGGGGTACGCGAAGAATCGCACCGGGTTGCCCACCTTTTCCTCCAGTATCCCCTTTGACAGGAGGATTTCTTCCCTCGTTTCTTCCGGTCCTGCTTCAACTAAATTGGGATGGCTGTGGGTATGACAACCCATTTCGATGTTAAAGCGACTCATCTCTCTTATCTCAGCCCAGGAGAGCATGGCGAGGGAAGGTAGTACAAACCCTAACTGGGGCCAATCATTTGTCTGGCCGCAGTATTTCGTCGCGATGAAAACGGTCGCTGGAAAGCCGAATTCCTGCAATACCGGAAATGCATAATGATAATTGTTCTGGTACCCGTCGTCAAAGGTAATCACCACGGTCTTCGAGGGCAGTGGCTCTTTTGTCCTTAGAAGATCTGTTAATTGAAAGAGGGAAAGGACCTGAAACCGCCGTCTTTTCAGGAATTGCATCTGCCGGAGGAATTGAGAGGGTGAAGTCGAAATGACGGATCCGCTCCCATCAATCGAGTGATAGTAGAGGATAGTAATCCCTTCACTCCGGAGAAGGGGCAACCTCGTCTTTTGACTGAAAGCAGATATTCTTTTACCTTCCATCGTTCAGAAAAAATCCATATCCAATGGGGTGAAATCCCATTTGGCTTTCGCCAAGAACGGTTCAGCCTCTTCCCGGAGTAACTGCAGGATTAGGGTCGGGGAGGCCCCCCGCTGAAGACGTCCCCCTTTCAGGAAATCGAAGCCCCTTCCTTCAGGGCAATGACTGGCGATTGCATAGATCGAATGAATCTTTCCGCTCCTGTGAAGCATCTTCAACGCAGCCTTCCATTCAGAAGAACCGGCAGGAATGTATTGCTCCATCAGAAGGGCTCTGCCCCCTGCCCTTTCCTTTTGGAGATGAACCATCATCAATGGCCTTTTCCCGTCGAGGCTGACAAGATAGCAGGGCCGGTTGGGATGGCTGAGGCGCCATCTATAAAACTCTTCTCGACGCGGCGTGCGAAGTCCCGGAAAGGAACTTTTCTCCTGGAGTCTCACAAGGTCATGGATATGCTCTTGGGCAGGGAGAAAATGCCTCTTGTCCAAGTCCATGGACAAAGGTTCAGCCGGTTTTCTTCCTTGAGCGGCCAACACCACGTTGGAGAAGAAGCGGATGGGCCTTAAGATTTGCATCCACATTGGCAGACGGGCAACGATCCTGTAACCAAGTTTAACAGCTCCGGGTAAAGCCCCAGGATTCGCAAACCCGAACCTCAACCAGGCCCCTTTTTTTTCTGCTTCTTCCATCCCTCGTTTCCCAAAAGAGAGCATCATACCTTGGCCCCGGCAATCTGGCGCAACAGCCAGGTCCCCCGCCTGATATGCAGGAATCTCTTTGCTCTCAAAGATCAGGGGCCAGTACCATAACGCCCGAAATCCCACAATCTGGCCCGAAAACGATTCGGCAACATGCAATACCGGCTCGCCAAAAGGAGGGGCTTCGTATCTCCACCTGAACCATTCAGGCGTGAATTCCTTCGCGAAGGCGTTCCTCAACAGATCCAGAACCTGAGTGCTATCCCCCTCTTGGAAATCCCTGATTGTCCATTTCTGCTGTTGTAGTCCCATGGATGCTGAAATTCCAACCTCAACCTATTTCGGTGACCGAAGTCTTGCCATTGCTTTTGTCCTTTAAAGAAACTTTCAACAAGAACCTCATCATAGTGACCGCCCCGATCGTCCTTGTCAAAAAAAGAGAAAAGATCAGGAGAGGAATCCAGGTCAGTCGGACGTCGAGCGATTTTCGATTCTTGAAGAGGTTTTTTAGATCGATCAGGAATCGAGCCCCGCCGAGGAGAGGAGGGGCAAGAATGGATAAACGAAGCAACTTCCCTCCCGGAAGGGAGGGATCGACCTTCCGCAACTGGAAGGTCTTGAGGCTGTAGGTCTTTATTCTTCTCACCATATCTCCATATTGTAAATTGGGCAGATGAAGAACTTCCATGGGAGCATGATATCGAATTCTCCACCCAAGTTTGTGGAGCTTCCAGGAGAGCAGCCGGTCCCCACCCATCCAGACGGACAAAGGGAACGGATGGTCCCGGAAAATCTCTTTCCGGGCGAACAGGTTGCAGGTGACGAAATTGCTGATATCCTTGCTCTTGTCATTGAGGAATTCACCAAATTCGAGTATCGCCATCGCCTTATCAATGAAACGCTTTCCGGGAATGACGCGGCCGGTGACAATGGTATACTTATTTTCCGAGAGTATGGAAATACCCACCCTGATCCAATCTGGATCAGCGATGCAATCCGAATCGATAAATCCGACCATCTCCCCTGACGCGATCTGGAGCCCCTTATTTCTCGAATCGTCAGGCCCCGTTCTCTCTTTCCGAAGAAACTTCACCCCGGGGAACCTTCGGGAAAGCCAATTCTCTACTCCATCGTCGGACCCATCATCGATGACCACCACCTCGACCTTTCCCGCGGGATAGGTCTGGGCATAAAGGGACTCCATGCATTTTTCTAACTTCGCCCTGTCGTTATAAACGGGGATGATAATCGACGTTTCAGGCCTCTCCTCCATGAATCCTCTCAATCACCTCGACCAATCTCTTCCAGGAGAATTGCTCTTTGACCTCTTCGATGTTGCGCCAAAAATCGATCTTCTCTCTTTCCTTGAAGAACCTCAGAATGGACTCGGCAAGGCTATCGGCACTTTCCGGATCGGCGAGAAACCCGGTCTGGCCGTCGACGACCACTTCAGGAAGGCCTCCCACCCGCGTTGAAACCACCGGTTTGTTGAATCCGTAAGCGATCTGAATGATTCCGCTCTGGGTGGCTGAGAGATAGGGGAGGACGACCAGATCTGCTGCCTCGAAATAGAGTCCCACCCTCTCGTTTGGGACATACTCATCGATGAGCCGGATGTGATCCTTCGCCGGGGATTGCTCGATCAACCGCAGAACCTTCTCCCTGTCCTGATAGATCTCGCCAACGATCAACAGGCTGCAGGGGATTTCTTTGGTCACCTTCGGAAATGCCTCGATGAGATATTCCAGGCCCTTATATCTTCTGACATAACCGAAAAACAGGAGCACGTTTCCATCGATACCCAGTCTCTTTCTGGCCTCCTCATATCCCCCTGTCGTTTGCGATTTGAAGACCTCGTAAATGGGATGAGGGGTCTTCATCACGATGGCTCCCGCCTTCAACGCCTTCAGATTTCTCAGATCCTCCTCCGAATGAACGATAAAACGGTCCGGAGCAGAAAAGGCATATTTCAAGAGCAGGGTATCGATGAAGCTCGTATCATGGGGTCTCACATTATGACAGAGAAAGCAGATGTTTCCTCGCGTCCATCTCTTCAGCAAAAGCGCCAAGGTGCCAAAACTCGGGGCAAAATAGGGATGCCACCACTGGAAAAGGACGAGATCCGGACAATTCGCCCTGATCTTTGAGAAAGCCCGAAACCAGGTCCATGGTTGAAGGGGATGGATCACAGGATCGTTCTCAACTTCGATCCTTTCGCTACTGCCATCCTTCTGTGTTTTGCCGGGGAAAAGCAGATCTGGAAACTGTTTTCTTAAAGTGATGAGTTTGACGGGATGGACTTTTTGGAGTTCCTTAAAAAGGAGAGTGGTGTAGTGAGAGATCCCTCCGCGGAAGGGATAAGTCAAGCCAACCAGGACGATCTTCATGGGAGCATCACTTCTTGCGCAAAATCTGTGAAATCGGCGGCCCCGTTCCCCTGCCGGAAAGAAAGTTCATCATCTCTGCCAGCAATCCGAAGAATACCATCTGGATTCCAATGAGCATCAGGAGCACACCCAGAATGAGTAGCGGCCTGTTCCCGATCCACCTGCCATAAATCCACCCGATGGAAAGATAGATATTGATCCCCAGGCCAGCCACTCCGATCAACATCCCCAACCCTCCGAAGAGATGGAGGGGCCTGCGGATGTATGTCAGAAGTACCACCACCGTCAGAAAGTCCAGAAACCCCTTCCAGTATCGCTCGGGGCCAAATTTCGAGCTCCCGTATTTTCTCGGAAAATGCTTCACCTTGATCTCACCGATTCGAAATCCCCTCCAGCCTGCCAGGGCAGGGATAAACCGATGCATCTCTCCGTACAATACGAGTTCCGGGAGCACATGCCGTCTGAAGGCCTTCAGTCCGCAGTTAAAATCGTGGATGGGAACGCCTGAGAAAAAGGAGACTGCCTGATTGAAGATTTTTGAAGCGATTCTCCTGAGAAAGGGGTCTTGCCGTTCGAACTTCCAGCCGGAGACGAGATCATATCCTTCCTCCAGTTTCCCCATCAACAAAGGGATTTCCGAAGGCGAATCCTGCAAATCTCCATCGATCGTCACGATGATCTCACCCTTTGCTTCCGCAAAGCCTGCGAGGAGGGCGGCCGTCTTTCCGGAATTTCTTCTCAGACGAACGGCCTGGATGTCAGGATAACGATCGCAGAGATCCTCCAAAACGGAAAAGGAATCGTCCGTGCTTCCGTCATCCACAAAGATGATTTCATATGACTTCCCAAGCGATTCCAGATGGGCCTTCAGAGCTGAAAAAAGGTCTCGCAGGGATGGGGATTCATTGTAGAGGGGAATAACGACAGAAATATCCATGACCACCGCCCGATTCTGGAGCAATTATATTTGATTCTCGCCCGCAAATCAAACTGCCTGCCCATGGGCGGGCGCACCCACGAAGCATTAAAATGATCTTTCGATGAAGGATGCGATTAAGGTTAGGTTCAGGAAGTGAGAATTCCCTTCTCATTCCTGGATCGATTCGATTGTGAAGAACTCACCGCTCTCGTAAACCGGCCTCCGGTAGATTCCCTCCATGCCCTGCGCCATGAAGGGCAACGTAAGAATCACCTTCTGGTTTTCATCGGTGCTGTAGCCCAGGATCTCAAGCATCAGGCTGTAGGGTCCTGTCCCGGGTGGGAATTTCCTCTCTTCCAGCGTAATCTTTTTGAGGTTCTTCCGGGTATTCAGTGGGTGAATCTTTAGGATCTCAACCATGCCTGGTATGGAACGTGTTCTAAAGTCCATATGTTCATCTTCTGGAAATATCAGTTTCACCAATGAAAACGGGAGGTTATT
>Ga0209777_10000621_pt1 | contig 56681 bp, 53 predicted proteins | sample FrelakmetHBP12HB_FD_187147 | JGI IMG/M metagenome (GOLD analysis project Ga0209777, IMG submission 187147) | Freshwater lake sediment microbial communities from the University of Notre Dame, USA, for methane emissions studies -HBP12 HB (SPAdes)... | ecosystem: Environmental > Aquatic >...
ATTATAAAACTGTCCGGGGGAATATGTGATGAAAAGCATTCTACTGAAAGCCTCGGCAGGCTCGGGAAAAACAACAAGACTCACCGAAGAGGTGTTCGAAAGGATTCTTATCGGCGGGAAATTCATTGCAGCGCTGACTTTTACCCGCGCCGCCACAACCGAAATGCGCTCCCGGATAATGAAAGAGATAGCCGAAAAAAAGGGGCTGACTCTGTTGGAGCGTTTGCGGCTGATTATGGAGGCAGGACGCGTCGGTTATTCGACAATAGATTCTTTTTTTTACCGGCTCTTTGCCGCGGCCGGCTGCGCGGCCGGCGTTGTGCCAAAACTCGCGGACGAGAAGGCGCAGATAGAACTGTTGCGCGAGATAGAAATCCTTTTTCGTGACAACGTAATAAAAAGCGGTAGGGCCGATAAGATCATCGTGGCGGCCAGGATATTAAGAACAGACATGGACACGCTTTGGGAACCTCTGGCGGAGGAACAAACTATCGAACGCTGTTTGATGGATATGGCCAGGCTGGAAAATCTTGATGATCTGATGAAAGAGAATGGGGTTCTAAAAAATACTCTTACATCTATCAGTGAAAAGGCCAAAGCTTTGGCAGACCAAGTGACGCCTAATGTTAACAGGTTGGTTATAAATTATTTGGCCGATTACGACATTTTTATTTCTAAAACTGTGGCAACTCATTCTGATTTGGAAAATTACAAAAGCCTGGGCAAGGCAATAAAGTGGGATGAAAAACCGTATTCAGAGCTGATCAGGATTTTCAAAGATTACAGACAAACCGCCGAGCAGCTGGCCGTCAACAAGGTGCTGCTTAGAGAACTGGCCGTAGCTTCTCTCTGCAAGTTATATTTGGAGGCGGCTGACGCTGTGAAGAACGAGAAAGGACTGATCTTTTTCCATGATGTGCGCAGAAGACTTCTTGAACTGGACGGTGTGGCAGCGATTGAGCGCCCGAAGCTCATGAGCCACTACTTCTCCCTCGGGCTTGACAGAACTGAGCATCTTTTGATTGATGAATTTCAGGATACTTCGAAAGGAGATATCCAGATATTGCTTCCCTTGATTGACGAGGTTTTATCCGGTCGTGGCGAGCGCGGCGACCGGTCGTTTTTTGCTGTGGGCGATTGGAAGCAAATGATCTACGGGTGGCGCGGCGCAGACCGCGAGGCTCTGGAAGAGGCTATCGGCAACTACATCAAGAATAAAGTTATCACGGAAAGCTCGCTCGAATACAATTATCGCAGCACGCCTCTGCTGATTTCTTTTTTCAATGAACTTGTCACAAATCTCTTTGACTCAAAAGAAAAAACCGAAACGCAGAAACCGCCGGAAAAGCTGGGGACTTTTGACGGCGTGACAGAGGTTAATCGTGTTGAACTGGGGAAAGACGGCAATTCGGAAGCCCCTTTCTATCCCGCGATAGTTGAATATTTAAAGAAGAAAAAGGCGGAGTATGGTTGCCCCTGGGGAGATATGGCGGTGCTGGCTTTGACCAACAACCATGTGCAGAAGATAGAAGCCGAGCTTTTAAAAAACGACATCGGAGTTTCAGCGGTGAAAGGAAGACAGCTTCTTTCAGCACGAGAAGGTGTGGCGGTAATGCTTTTTATTGCCGCTGTTCTGGCCAAAGATGATGAGACACGATTCATCGCCACAGCGGCAAATTCAACATTATGGAAAGAAATATTCGGCAACATTGAGGCTATCCGGGTGGACTTTGCGCAAAAGTATCCCCAACCATTCGGGTTAATGGCTGTCAGTTGCGCGATCGAACTTTTGCGCGGGAAGCTCTCCGCGACAATACTTGATATCTGGCAGGATGAAGCGCAGGCCTTCTTCAGTGAAGGCGGCGCTGACGTGGATGGTTTTCTTCTGAGAATGTTCAATATTCGTTTTAGTGTGAAGGTGCCGGAATCGGAGCAAAGTGAAAATATCAAGGTTGACACAATTCACGGGACAAAAGGCCTGCAGTTTAAACATGTATTTGTTTTCTGGAATGAGGATGAAAAAACGTCGCCATTCTATCTGGAAGCCCAGCAATGTAATATGCAATTTTCAGGCGATGAGATTAAGTTTCTAGGAGCGAGCGATTCGGCAATAGCCAAAGATATCATTGCGAATCATGAAATAAATCTGAAACGGCTGCGACGGGAAAAGGCGAATGTTTTCTATGTCGCCGCAACAAGAGCCATAAGAACACTAACCGTTTTTCTGCCGAAGAAAAAGGACGAAAACTACAAGCCTGTCCATCAGGCCGTGCTGGATACCTTTTTGCGGTTTGCACCGGGTGGCAGTAAGAAAGAAATTTGTTATTTGTCCGGCAAGAAAAAAGAACCGGAGCCAGTAATAATACTCAGTGTGCCTGCAAAGCATAATGATGAACCCGAAAAATATAGCGAGATTGATCCGGCGCTTATATCTTCCTATATTAAGGCGGGCATTATGAGAGGTGATCGGCTGCACCGCTGGCTGGCTAAGGTTGTTGATCAGACAGTACTTCCACAGGCCGGAGAACTAAACGATGAAGAATATGACGCGGCGATTCGTTTTGTTCAAAGGAGTGATGTTTCTCCCGTAATGTTCAGGCCGGGCAACCTCTATATCGAGCAACAGATATCGGATAAAGAAAGCTTTGGTATAGTGGATAGAATGATAGTGTCGGATAAGCTCATTACCATCATTGATTATAAATCTGGTTCAATGAAGGGGCTAAGGCATAAATACGATGAACAACTCAAGCGTTACACAAAGATTATGGAAACGCTCTATCCGCAAAAAAAGGTCGAATATTATATGCTTTCGATAGATATTTGATGAATTTTATGGGGCTTTTTATTTGGATGCGTTAGTGGGTAGGTATTTCAATGTAAATCAAATATTATGGCTGATAATCTAGAGATGGGATTAATTTTAAGCAAATTTAAAGTCTTTATCTCTAAATAATCTCAGGCATGCGTTTACGACATTTTCATCATAGATTATGCCTTTATTTTTTTCGATCTCCTCCAATGCAATATCAATTCCAAATGCCGGCCGGTAGGGGCGATGGGATGCCATGGCTTCAACAACATCCGCAACGGTAAGGATGCGTGCTTCGATGATAATTTCTTCATTCGATAGGCTTGAGGGATAGCCGGAACCGTTCATCCGTTCATGGTGCTGAAGTATGGCCTTCGCAATGGGCCAGGGAAACTCAACGCCTTTCAAGATATTGTAGCCGGCATCGGCATGAGATTCAACTAAGCGCCTTTCAATTGGTGATAATGTACCTGGTTTTGTCAATATTTCAGCGGGAATAGAAATCTTGCCCACATCATGGATCAAGCCAGCGACTCTCACGCTTTGAACTTGTTGTGGAGATAATTCTAACTCTTCTGCTATTGCAGAGGCAAGTTCGGCTACCCTGTGCTGATGCCCCGCAGTATATGGGTCTCGCTGTTCAACAATTGTGGCCACAATGTCGATAGTTCCCAGCATGGTATTTTTTAATTTTTCTGCACTTGTTTTCAGATCTTCCTCTTTCTGTATCCGATCAGTAATATCGTCAACGGTTCCTTCATAGTACAAAAGATGATTATTGTCGTCACGGATAGTCCATATGTTGGCCTTGACCCATATTATGCTTCTATTCTTTTTATACAATCGGATCTCAAAGCCCTCCACATAATTGTTTTGTTCGAGCAATTTGGTGAGATGAACACGATCTTCGAGATTCACATAAACTTGCTTGCCAATGTCGGTAATTGTTGTCGTCAACTCATCCAACGAACTGTACCCAATCATACGGTAAAGAGCAGGATTTGAAGTGAGCAATTTTCCCTCTTTAGTTATTCGGAAGATGCCTGATATAGAGTTCTGGAAGATGGAGCGATACTTCATTTCGCTTTCTTTAATAGCTTGATTTGCTGTTTCCAGTTGCTGGAGCTTTTTTTCCAACTTTCGAAAAAGCGCTTCGTTGTATTCCTTCAAAACGACTTCTGCGGAAGTTTCCGTCTCCGGTGTCACCTTCCTTTTCTCTGATTTACGCTTTGCCATAACCTTTTGTATCAGATCCAGGAGTATATCCGGTTCCTGAGGTTTTATGACAAACAGATCTGCCCCCAAGTCTAGCGCCAATTTTTCGTCTTTGGGCTCAGTATAGGTCGCTGTATAGAAGACAAAAGGAATTTTCTTGAGGCGGCTGTCATTCTTCCACTCCTTGCAGAGCATAAAACCATCCATTACCGGCATGAGAATATCGGAAATGATGATGTGGGGAGGATTTTTTCTGGCCGCTTCCAGCGCTTGCGCGCCGTTAGGAGCGATTGTTACATGGAAACCCTGAGCTTGGAAAAGTGTTTCAAGATAGGAGCGATTCTGTTCTTCATCATCAACAACGAGGATTTTTTTCATAGCACCTCCTTGTATGAAAACATGCTATTGGGGTCAACCAAAACGGACGTGTTTTTTTATCTGCTCAACAAACCTTTCCGGGTCAATCGGTTTTTCAATGTAGTCGTCTGCCCCGGCATCAAGGACTCGTTCACGGTCGCCGACCATGGCATAAGAGGTAACGGCAATAATGGGGGTGCTGGAAAGTTCAGCATTTTTCCTTAGCTCCCGTGCCACGGCATACCCGTCCATTTTGGGAAGCTGGATGTCGAGGAGAATGAGATGGGGCTTCGTCTCTTTTGCCATTTCCACTCCTTTTAATCCATCCGTTGCCTCCACTACGGTGAAACCGTTTTTTTCCAGAAGAAACCGCATAAGATAAAGATTCTGTTCGTTGTCTTCAATTACAAGAACTACGGGATTCATTCTATTGCTCCTTTATTTTTGGCAATATAAGCGTAAAAGTACTGCCTTGTTTCCACTCGCTTTCCACATGGATAGCGCCGCCCATCATCTCCACAAGTTTTTTAGTGATGTTCAGTCCAAGACCTGTTCCTTCCTGTACTCTTGTGATACCGCTATCCACCTGCCGGAAAGCGTCAAAGATGATTTTAAGATTTTCCGGCTTAATGCCGATGCCTGTGTCCACTACAGACAAAGTAACCGAATCGTTATCTGTATGGCAATGGAGATTGATTTCTCCATTATCGGTAAACTTCACGGCGTTACTGAGAAGATTGATCATTACCTGTTCTACCCTTCGCTGATCCCCGCACATTTCAGATATATCATTTCCAATTTTGGAGTGGAGGCGAAGATTTTTTTTATTGGCGATGGGTAATACAATTTGTATCACGTTTTCGATCGATTTTCTCAAGTTAAAGGTTTCTGACATTATCTGGAGTTGCCCCGCTTCGATCTTGGAGATATCGAGGATATCGTTGATAAGATCGAGGAGATGGCGGGCACTTCCGCGAACCATTCCCAACTGCTTCTCCTGCTCTTTGTTAAGGGGTCCTGCAAGGCCTTGCAGGACCATCCCTGTAAATCCGATAATCGAGTTAAGGGGTGTGCGAAGCTCATGGGACATGGTGGCTAAGAATGCGGATTTCAAATTATCGGCCGCTTCGGCCTGTTCTTTTGCAAGCCTCAGCTCGGAAGTTCGCTCCTCAACCCTGAATTCTAATTCTGCCCTCGACTGCTCAAGGGCGGCCATGGCCATTTTTCGTTCCCCAATCTCTTGCCGCAGAATGCTGTTGATCCGAATGAGTTGAAAAAATAGAATGGAGAAGATCAAGCTGAGGAGGCATCCAAAAAGAAAATTAAATGATCTTAGCGGGTTAAATACAGGCCATCCAGTGGCGGGCAAAGCAGCTATTTGCCAGCTTCCTGAAGGCAACGTAATACCCATAAGTACGGGGTCCATAGCGAATAGCCTGCCGTCGCCCCAGAATGTCATGCCATCTGCGCCCGTACCGTCTTTGCCTCGAAGGGCAAAATGTATATCTTGGTTTGTCCCCTCAGCAAGTCCGACGCTCCTGATCAATGTATCAAAATCTATCACAGTAGAGACAATACCCCAGTAGTGCTGCTTACGGTGCGAGACAGAAGAATCTTTCATGAATACTGGCGTGCGGCTGATAATGCCCACGCCCCCCTGTACAAGATTGACCGGCCCGGCAACGATCGTTGTTTTTTCCCGAATCATCCTCAACACCGCTTCACGCTGATCGGGAATCTTAAAATAATCCAAACCGAGAGCGCTTTCGTTTCCTTTCAGTGGGTACACAAATCTAATTATATTCCCGGGAGCAAGGGCTATATTTCTAATTCTGGGTTCACTGGTCACGATTTCCTGTGCCATAGACACAAACTGGGCTTCTGTGATTCCGTTTTGGATTTTCACAAGACTGACAAGCCCTTGAGAAAGATGAATAATAGAATCAAGCTGTCGGCTGATGTTTCCACGCGCCTTGTCTAATCTTACTGCAATTGCTGTGCGTTCATGGCTAACATCAGCCCGATGATGCAACAATGCAAACCAATACGCAAGAGCCAACCCAGAGAGGAAGATCAACAAGGAAAGCGCGACAACCGTACGTTTTTCTATGAAAGAAGGCCTCATTTTCATAATTAACCTATTCGGTAGTTATACCGTATATCTAAGGTATTAACCTATAGAGATTCTGTTAATAATTTTTAGAGTACAGGTTTTTCATAATGCCTCTTTTCTTATAGCGGCAGAGTTTAAAACCATGTTTTTTAAGCGGGGAAAAGATCACTATAAAAAGAGTGAATATGAGAACGGTCAATTTTTTTGATGGTGAAGTCATTGTTATCCTCCTGTAAGAGGTTATGACAGCGACTTACTATTTGTGGAAAGAAGTATAAAAGAAATAGTCCTTTATGTCAATGACATAATAACTACAAAACTTGGTATTGGACATTGATAATCAGTGGAAAAAATATCAAGGCAGATGTCTTTTTAGAAGGGATGATTGTTGTATCAATAGTAGTTTAAAAATAAATCTGTATTTTTAACCAGGATCAGTAGTCATTAAAAAAGCCCCTTCAGAATTTTAAGCTGAAGAGGCTTTTATATTTGAATCCCGCGACTTTTCCTCCCCCGGCTCCGGCCGGGGGAGGAAAGCGCCGTGACCCGCGGGAGGTCGCGTTGTTTTAGGGAGCCTCTGGCTCCTGCCGGAGGGGGCTCCACTAACTAAAAATTACTTTACTTTTACTTTCTTTAAATCCGGTCTCTGATAGGCAAGAGCAATGAAGAAACCGACAACAAGTAACCCGGCGGCAATATAAAGCGCCATTGACCTGCTAAGCTGGGCGAATACAAGCGGACCGGCAATACCGGCGCAGGCCCATGCTGTCAGCATAAAACCGTAACACTTTCCGATGTAACCGGGGCCGAATGAATCGGCGCAAAAGGCAGGCATAGTGGCAAAACCGCCGCCGTAGCACGCCAACAGATAGCAAGCAGCCACGAGGAACAGATAATAGCCATTAATAACGTTCATCGCGACCAATGCGTAGATAACAGCCTGTGAAGCAAACATAATGGCGAATACGGATTTTCTGCCGATGGTATCGGAAATTCTTGCCCAGAAAAGACGACCCAGCCCGTTGAAAATGGCCGAGTAGGCAACGACACTACCGCCAGCAACAGCGAGCGCTTTTACTAAATCTTCGGGACTAAGACTAGCGTCGGCAAGGGGTCTGAACAAATCCTGCGCCATAGGCGAAAGTTGTGAAATCAAACCGAGACCGGCGGAAACGTTAAGGAAAAGCATAGACCAGAGCATCCACCACTGGGGTGTCTTGCAGGCTACATCGAAATTACAGGAGTCAGCCGCGGATACTGTTGTAGCCGATGGCTTAAACCCTGCGGGCAGCCAGCCTTGAGGTGGATTCTTGAATAACTGTGCAGCAGCAACAACAAGTAGAAGGAAGATAATACCCCAGATGTAGAATGTCATTGCCACGCCCGAAGCCGTTAATCCGCCCTTATAAGCAATAATCATTTTGGGAGCAATTTGTCCCATGAAGAAAGCGCCGAAGCCGAAACCCATGACGGCGAGGCCGGTTACCAAACCTCGTTTATCCGGAAACCAGCGAATCAGTGTCGCAATTGGCGTTACATAACAAAATCCGTTGCCGATACCGCCGATTAAACCATAACCCAGATAAAGTATATAAATATTCCCCATTTGATCAGCTACAGCAGAAAGCAGGGTGCCGATACCAAAAAGAATACCACCGACTGTAGCCACAAATCGGGGGCCTTTTTTATCGACAAGAGTCCCGCCGAAAGCCGCCGATATACCAATAACAAACATAAAGATAATAAAAGTCAATTGCGTGTTTGTTTCCGCCCAGCCATGAGTTCCCATTAAGGGCTTTTTAAAAACCGACCACGCATAGACGGTTCCTAAACATAGTTGCATTATGACCGCTGCAATAGCGATCCACCATCTCTTACTTTCCAAATTTTCATTTGCCATAAATTTTTCCCCTTTCTTAATTAAAAGTTATTAGAACTTCTATATTATTAAGCTGCTTCCAGCTTAACAGCGCAGACTTTGTATTCAGGAATCTTACCGGTCGGATCCAGGACAGAATTAGTCAACAGATTAACCGGTGATTCAGCAAAATGGAAGTTCATGAAAATCGTTCCTCGCGGACTCTTTTCGGTTATTTGTGTTTTAGCTTTCAGTGTGCCGCGCCGTGAAGTTACTTTAATCATTTGTCCTTCGTTTATGCCGAATCTGGCGGCATCAGCCGGATTTATTTCCACAAGGCTCTCCGGGCAACGTTCATTTGGTCCTCGGGCGCGGCGAGTCATCGTGCCTGTATGATATTGATAAAGTACACGGCCTGTGGAAAGAATGAAGGGATATTCTTCATCGGGAAGTTCCGCCGGCGGTATGTATTCAATGGCGTGAAAAAGGCCAAGACCTCGCGAAAACCTGTCTTTATGTAAAAATTTTGTTCCCTGGTGTTCTGCCGTGGGACAAGGCCATTGGATACCCTCTTTTTCGATACGTTCATAACTAATTCCCGCGTAGCTCGGCGTGACCTTCGCAATTTCTTCAAAAATTTCCTTCGCCGAAGAATAATTCATCGAATATCCCATTTTTGTAGAGATTCCTGCGATGATTTCCCAATCCGGCTTGGCTTCTCCCGGAGCATCCACAATTTTTCTGATTCGCTGAACACGTCTTTCGGTATTGGAGAAAGTGCCGTCCTTTTCGGCAAAACTTGCCGATGGCAAAACTACATCGGCTAATTGCGCTGTTTCTGTCAGGAAAATATCCTGCACAACAAGTAAATCAAGCTTTTGAAGCTCTTTTTTTACATGGTGAAGATCAGGATCGGAAAGAAGCGGATTTTCACCCATAATATAGATAGCTTTAATATCGCCGCGGCCGGCGGCGTTCATCATTTCGACCAATGTCAAGCCGGGCTTTGCCGATAAAGTTGTGTTCCATACGGTTTCGAATTTCTTTCGCGCTTCTTCGTTGCCTACCTGCTGATAAGCGGGGAAGACGTTGGGAAGTCCGCCCATATCGCACGCGCCCTGGACATTATTTTGACCGCGCAGAGGATTTACACCGCCGCCTTCTATGCCGATATTACCGCAAAGCATCGACAGGTTGGCGGTGCTCTTCACGTTATCCGTGCCGCTGATATGCTGGGTCAAGCCCATCGCATAAATAATGCTGGCTCTTTTTGCCGTGGCATATAACCGTGCCGCTTTTTTCAAATCTTCCGCTGGAATTCCCGAAATTTTTTCAACATATTCCGGTATATATTTTTTCACGGCGGCTTTCAAAGCATCAAATCCTTCGGTACGTTCCGCCACGTATTCTTTGGCGTAAAGGCCTTCTGCGATAATAACATTCATCAGGCCGTTAAATACAGCAACGTCAGTTCCCGGTTTTTGACGCAGCCAAATATCTGCGTATTTGACCAAATCAATTTCCCGCGGATCGATGACTATCAGCTTTGTTCCTTGCTGACGCACTGCCCTTTTTACTTTCATGCCGATAACGGGATGATTTTCAGTGGTATTAGTGCCTGTTGCTAAAATTAAATCGGTATATTCCAATTCATCTATGGAATTGGTCATTGCTCCACTACCGAATGCTGCGGCCAGACCGGCCACGGTAACGGAGTGTCAGAGCCGGGCACAGTGATCAACATTGTTGGTGCCGATTACCGCCCGCATGAATTTTTGGAAAAGATAGTTTTCTTCGTTCGTGCAGCGCGCCGATGAAAGCCCCGCTATGCTGTCGGCGCCGCTTGTTTTCTTAATCGAAGAGAGTTTATCTGCAATGAAGGCGTATGCTTCATCCCAGGTGGCTTCTTTTAAATCCTCATTTTTATTGTGTCGAATTAAAGGTTTTTTCAGCCGGTCAGGATGCTGGATGAAATCCATGCCGAAGCGTCCTTTGACGCAGAGACTGCCTTCGTTTGGTTTTCCGTACTCGCGGTTTCCCGATACCTTGATAATTTGGCCGTCCTTAACAAATATATCCATTTGGCAGCCGACACCGCAATAAGCACAGGTTGTGCGGACTTTTTCCATCTCCCACGGCCGGCCGGCGAATTTCGCCTGCTTGTAAGTTATTGCTCCGGTGGGGCATACCTGCAGGCACTCGCCGCAGAAAACGCACAAGGAATTAATGTAATCGGCGTCAAATGCCGGGCCTACTTTAGCGTAAGAACCGCGCATGGAAAAATCCAATACTTCATTGACTTGAATTTCGTTGCAGGCGCGAACACAGCGGCCGCAGAGGACGCACTTGTTAAGATCGCGCTGAATCATGGTGTTGTTGTCTTCCATTGCATAACCCGGAGATTCGATTTCGAAACGGGGCTTTTCGATTTTTAACCAATAAATCAAATTTTGTAACTCACATTGGCCGTTTTGTTCGCAAGTAAGGCAATTGTGATCTCCCGACGACCAGAGAAGTTCAATAATCATCTTTTGGGCTTTGCGTACAGCTTCTGTGTTGGTGCGGATAACCATGCCCGGGCTTACCGGCATGCAACATGAGGCAACGAACGATCTGGCGTTTTCTACTTCGACAACGCAAACACGGCAAGCGCCGACATTGGTTGTTTTGGAGTAATGGCAAAGGGTGGGGATAAAAATGCCATTTTCATTGGCACAATCCAAAATAGTTTGGCCAGCAGAGGCTTCCACATTTTTTCCATCTATTGTTAAAGGTACTTTTTTCTCCATTTCCTGCTCCTTGCTAATGTTTAATAAGCTCACATAAGATTTATAATTCAGCGTCACAGCGTAAACAACGCGATGCTTCTTTAATTGCGTCCGCTTTCTTGAAACCTAATTCCACTTCCGCAAAACTCATTTTGCGTTTAGCACCGGATATTTCCGGCATCGCTATTTGGGGTGCCTCGATGGTTTCTTCATCAATAACTAAAGGCACATTAATTTTTTCTGCCGCCGGTTTTTCATAAGCCGGCTCATTATTGGCCTTGCGTATAGCTGAATCTATATCGTCTGCGGCTTGATGTCCCGCGGCAATGGCGGCAATTACGGTGTCCGGGCCTGTCACAGCGTCACCGCCCGCGAAGTAGCGTGGATTCGGTGTACGTGATTTATAGACATTACCCACATCAAAACAATCCCATTTGTTTATTTTAATGCCGGTTTTTTTATCAATAAAACTCATATCGGGAATCTGGCCGATGGCGGCGATAACGGAATCGACCTTTAAGATGAATTCAGAACCTGCAACTGCAGACGGTTTTTTACGGCCGCTTGAGTCAAAGTCGCCCAGGGCCATGCGTTGGCAGGTAATAGAGCCGACTTTTCCTTTTGTGCCTTCAATTTTTAACGGGGCAACGAGATATTCAATCTTGATCCCTTCTTCTTCGGCGGCTTTGATTTCCTCTTGCGCCGCGGGCATATCTTGTCTTAAACGGCGATAAAGAATCGTTACATCCGCTCCCAGACGCACGGCAATGCGAGCGGCATCGATGGCGGAATTACCGCCGCCGATAACGGCAACTTTTTTACCCAGATTGCTTTTGCCTTTTAACCATTTTTCCTCATTGGCATTAAAATCGCGCAGAAACTCCACGCCGCCAAAAACATTTTTCATATCTTCACCGGAGACATTCATTTTCTGGCTCTTATGCGCTCCCGAAGCAAGATAAACATAATCAAAATCTTTTTCCAGCTTGGCAAACGCAATATCCTTGCCCACACATGTGTTCAAACGGATTTCCACACCCAGCGCCCGGATATTTTTAATTTCTTTGTCCAATATGTTGCGGGGCAGGCGATAAGAAGGAATGCCCCAGTACAGCATTCCTCCCGGCTGGGGGAGTTCCTCAAAAACCGTTACTTTGTACCCTCTTAAAGCCAAATCGCGCGCGGCGGTAAGTCCGGCCGGGCCTGCTCCCACAACGGCAATCTTTTCTTTTCTGGTTACCGGCACCGGTTCAATTTTCGGGCGGTGAGCATTATCGGTAATAAATCTTTTCAGAAATTTGATAGCTATAGGTTCATCCAAATTGCCGCGACGGCATTTGGTCTGGCATTTATGGTCGCAAACTCTTCCGCAAACAGACGGGAAGGGATTGGTCTGCAGTAATATTTTATAAGCGTCTTCAAATCTCCCTGCCCTAATAAGAGCGATGTAAGAAGGTATATCCATTTCGATGGGGCAGGTATGCTGACAGGGAGATTTAAACATTGCCGAACAAACAGCGGCGCGGCAGCGATGGTCACGTATATGTTCTTCATATTCATTGCGGAAATAACGGATCGTGCTCAAAACCGGATTGGGAGCTGTTTGACCCAATCCGCATAAAGCCGCGTTCTTTATAACTCCGGCCATTTCTTCAAGAAGCTCGATATCTCCTTCTTTGCCCTTAGCTCGGGTGATATTGGTTAAAACATCCAGCATGCGTTTTGTTCCCTCGCGGCAGGGAGTGCATTTGCCGCAGGATTCATCCTGGCAGAAATCCATAAAAAAGCGCGCCATATCCACCGCGCACTTGTCTTCGTTCATGACGATCAAGCCGCCGGAACCCATAATCGCGCCGAGTTCAACGACCTTTTCATAATCTATGGGTGCGTTCAAGTGTTGCATGGGAATACAACCGCCGGAAGGACCGCCTAACTGAGCGGCCTTGAATTTTTTCCCCTTGGGGATTCCGCCGCCGATATCGTAAACGATGGTGCCCAATTTCGTTCCCATGGGAACTTCCACCAAACCGACATTGGCGACATCTCCGGTAAGAGCAAAAACTTTCGTTCCTTTGCTCTTTTCCGTGCCCACGGAAGCGTACCATTTGGCGCCGCGTAAAATAATCTGTCCGACGTTGGCCAGAGTTTCCACGTTATTTAAGATACTCGGCTTTTGCCAAAGCCCGGCGACAGCGGGGAAGGGTGGTCTTGGCCGCGGCATTCCTCTTTTTCCTTCAATGGAAGTCATGAGCGCTGTTTCCTCGCCGCAGACAAAGGCACCGGCTCCCTGGTAAATCTCCAGATCAAAATCAATGCCCGTGCCCAAAATATCTTGGCCTAACAATCCGGCTTCTTTGGCCTGGGCAATGGCGACATTTAAACGGTGAATGGCTAATGGATACTCAGCGCGGCAGTAAATATAACCATGTTTAGATCCTATGGCTTTGGCCGCGATGACCATTCCTTCCAGGACAGCGTGAGGATCGGCTTCCAGCACGCTTCTATCCATGAAAGCGCCCGGGTCGCCTTCGTCGGCGTTGCACAAAACATATTTAACATCACCTTTGGACTGGGAGGCAAACTTCCATTTCAGTCCGGTGGGAAATCCGGCTCCGCCGCGCCCGCGTAAACCGGAATTAAGAATTTCTTGAACGATCTGCTCCGGGGTCATTTCCGTAAGCGCTTTGGCCATACCGGCATAACCATCGCGGGCGATATATTCATCGATTTTTTCGGGATCAATTAATCCGCGGTTCCGCAACACCCGCAATTCCTGAAGAGCAAAAAAGGGAATATCCTGCATTGTAGGAATAATCTGATCGGTAACTGGTTCTCTGTATAAAAGCCGTTTTAAGACTCTTCCTTTGATTAAGTGTTCTTCGACTAATTGCGGGATATCTGCCGGTTTTAAAGATACGTAAATGACGCCTTCGGGGTAAACAACCATAATGGGACCTAAAGCGCAAAATCCGTTACATCCTGTCTCCACAACCTTTATTTCTTCAGCTAAATTCCTTTTATCAATTTCTTCCAATAAAGCTGTTTTTACGGCATGACTGCCGGAAGATTGACAACCCGTACCTCCGCAGATCAATAAGTGTGAACGAAAAACCTTCATTGAGCCAACATCCTCCTTGAGAAATTATCATGCATTCAGTATTACAACATGATAGGCGAAAAAATTATTTGATTACTTCAGCGCCTTTCGCCAAAACAAAGGGCATCTGAATTTCTCCCGCCAAAATATGCCTTTTAAAGACCTGCCTCATTTTGTTGGGATTCATATATTCGTACTTTATCGGTTCTTGATTTAATATTTCCACGGTAACCAAAGGTTCGCGGCTGCATAATCCCATACAGCCCGACGTAGTTACGACAACGTCATTTGCGCCGGCGGCTTCAATTTCTTGCAATAATGTATCCATGACTTCTTTGGCGCCGGAAGCGATGCCGCAGGTTCCCATATGAACTGTGACTTTGACGCGGCGGTCGCCGTCCCGCAGGGACATTTCCTTATGCACTTTTTCTTTTATTTTTTTTAAATCATCTATTGTCAATTTCGCCATCGGCGTTTCCTCCCGTTTTTGCTCTATCTATATTGAACCAACATTTCCTTGACTTTGGATGGCTTTATGCGGCCATGCACATCTTCGTCCACAACAACCACAGGCCCCAAGCCGCAGGCGCCCAAGCAGCGGATCGTTTCCAAAGTGAACATTCTATCCGGAGTGGTTTCACCTTCTTTAATGCCGAATTCTTTCTCGAGAGTTTCCGCAATGGCTTTGCCGCCGCGGACATAACAAGCTGTGCCCAGGCAAACACGGACAGTGTGTTTACCGCGCGGCGTCATGGTGAAGAATGAATAAAAGGTGACAACGCCGTAAACACGGCTCAAAGGCAAATTCAATTCTTTGGCAATCTTTTTTTGCACGGACATGGGCAGGAATCCCAGAGCCACTTGCGCTTCTTCCAGCACTGGAATCAATCCGCCGGGTTTGCCTTTGTGCTTCGTGATAATTTTGTCGAGTCCGGCTACCTGTTCCAGTGTAAAATCATTTAAAAGTTCATTCTCTTCCGCTTTCATCAAATTTCTCCTCGATCGTCGGGGTAAGTCAAGCCGTAGGTTTTATTTCGCGAAGTCCTTCGTCAATAACGCCCCGGATATACTTAATTATTTCAGGATGATTAATGCGTACATCCTCGATTTCTTTACGTATCTGACGCGTGTCCAATGTGAACCGCCGGTCATTATGCCTATGTTTATAAATAAAATCAACCTCTGAATTTCCAGCAATAAGAGCCAGCATTGTCGTTGTAATATTTCCCATGGGTTGCCTGTCTAAATGGCTGAGCGCAAAGGTTGCTGTAAGTTTGGTTCCCTTTCCTTTTGCGGATTTCAGTCTCAGAGAGCCGCCGGCTATTTCGGCGGCGTTGGCCAGTAGTGGAATTCCCAATCCCACCCGCCGCACGGTTTTTGTCGTATAAAACGGATCTTCAACTTTTTTAATTTCTTCTTTTGTCATTCCACTGCCGTTATCGTTGATTTCAATAGTGAGCAAATCTTTTGCTGAATCCTCATTAATGACAATTTCCACCATCCCGGCACCGGCGCGAATGGAGTTTTCGGCAATGTCGAGAATGTGTTCGGCAAGCTCCAGCATTATTGATGAAACTCCATTTCTAATGAAACTCAGATATTACAAGCGCCGCGAAGTTATATCTGCAAGTTGAATTATCCCGCGTGCGCAGCTTAGCGGGGCGATAACAATCCCGCGTAGCGGAGGGTATAATACCCCACAGAGAACACGCGAATATATTTCTTAGGCTTACTTTGTGATTCATACCCGTGGTTGCTCCAGAATGTGACGGCCGTTTTGTCCGGCGAAAGCCATTTTCAATTCCGCAAAAGTTGGTTCTTCGAGAACAATTCTTGTTGCCGCCGTTCCGATGTCTTTTAAATAGTGGGCATCGGACGACATTATGAAAGAATAATTGCTCAGTTCCCGGTATTTGACCCTCGCTTGCGTAAATCCTGTTGCCGGAGTTATCTCCAAAGCATCAAAATTTGTCTTTTCATCAATGAAGCCCAGTTGGCTCAAAACGCTGAAGCTCTCCCTGTCAATATGCGCCGCTATGGCCAATCCATTCAGTTCATGTAAATAATTCAATAATTCATTTAACGGAAGATCGGTGGCGCCTATTAATAATTTATCGTTTATTCCTTCCACTTCGCCCTTCTCGTTGACAATTGCCTGGACACCGAACTTTTGCTCATCATTTATACCCGCCAGGTGCTGATACACAAGCGCTTGCAGCTTGGCGAGATCGGAAAAAGAATTAAAAATGGCTAACAGATGCACTTCTTCGCTTGTCGTTATTTCCATTCCCGGCAATATTTTTAGATTTTTTCCTTCCGCCGCCTTAATAACATAAGGTACGTTTTCGGAAGAGTTGTGATCGCAGATAGCGATGATATCGAGTTTTGCTTCGAGGGCTTTTTCTACCAGGGCTTTGGGGTGCATATCCAGATCGGCGCAAGGCGATAGGCAAGTGTGAATATGTAAATCACAATAAAAAACTTTAAGCATCGTCTTTTTCCGGAATTAACCAAAAATGGCCATAGGCAGGCGGCTCTAATAAAAAGCCGGTACAGTTACTATTTTTTTTCTGCCAGCAGGTTAAAAATTTTGCCCGTCAACTCGAACGCAGGCAGGTTGGAAACCATGATTGGCACGTTTTCCTTAACGGCTTTTTCCAGCGTGTCCCTGGCCGGTTCGCAGGAATTAACCAGAATTATACCCGCATGTTCTTTCAAAGTGGCTATGGCAACTATATTTTGGTGCACTTGTCTTGTTATCCAGATATCTCCCTCGTGAGAATTTGCCATTACATCGCTTAAGAGATCTCCCGTGTAACCTCCTGTGACATTATTCTTAAGTCTGTCCGATGCAGACTTTACTTTTAAATTTAATTTTTTGGCAATAGTTTCAATATCCATGATAAATCCTTGAGGAGTTATGGGCTGTTAATAATCATTTTCAAGAAAGTTCCTTTATTTACTTCCGACGAGATGTTGAATGTATCGGAGTAACTTTTGATGTTATGCAATCCCATGCCGGCGCCAAACCCCATTTCTCTGATTTGCTGATTTGCGGTGGAATAACCTTGCTGCATTGCTAATTCAATATTGGGTATTCCCTGTCCTTCGTCAATTACCTCAATCTCGACAGTCTTGGGAGTGACTGTAAGATTGATTTTCCCTTTTCTAGCGTAAGAGACGATATTAATTTCTGATTCATAGCAGACAATTGCTGATTTCCTGACGACGTCGTCGGGTAATCCTATTTGTTTGAGGATCCATTTTATGCGCGTGGAAACAGCTCCCGCGTTACTAAAATTACCACCTTCAATATCAAAACTATTCTTATATAAAATATTTTCAGTTGTGCACACTTTTGTTTTCAACTTGTTCCAGGCAACCAACTATACCTTTCGCATAAAGGCGGCCTGCTGTTTCAAACAGAATATATTTTGTCGTTAGAATGGGAATTCGAAGTTCTTTGGCCAAACCGATAGTTTCTGCCGACGGCTTTTTCCCTCTAACTAGAATTATGGCGGCAATGTCCAGAACATTGGCGATTCTGATAACCTGGGTATTGGTCAGGCCGGTCAGTAAAAGACTGCCCGCTTTCGCGAAGGCGAGAACGTCGCTCATCAAATCGGCTCCAAACGCCGTTTTAACTTCCATATCCAGTTTTTCTTTGCCCACAATAACATCGGCTTTTAGTATTTCTTGCACTTCACGCAGTTTCAATGTCCACTCCTCATCAAAAACAAATGCAGCATTTGCTGAAATAAAGAAAGTATTTGATATTATTAAGTGAAATTATAATTTCAAATGAACCTTTCTTGGCCGATTGACTACCATATATTAAACTTTACTGTCAATAAAATTATTCCCGAAAATGCAAAATATATTAGATTATTGACCGCGTTCTTCCCCAGAAAAGAACAAAAATGTATTTTATCTTTTCTTTATATCCTATTTTAAGAAATTCGGAAAGTCGCGGCTAGTCGACATCTTCCATTGAGGTTCCCGCTTTTTAAGGAAGGAATCGATTCCCTCAAATGCGTCGGGCTGTGTGCATACCCACTCGAAAATCCGGAATTCTTTCGCGTCAATTTCGGCGACTGTTGACGTGAGCCCTTCCCAGAGCAGACGCTTGGAGATCGCCACGGATACCGGCGCCGCCTTATGAAATTCACGTGCGCGCTCCAGAGCCGCGGGAAGAACTTTGTCCGCGGGCAGGGCCTGTGAGGCCAGACCCATTTCGGCAAACTCCCGTCCCTTGATCATCCTTCCGGTAAGCATCAGGTCGGCCGCACGGGAAAGACCGGCCACCCTCGCCACGATTACATGGGAAGAAAGCTCCGGTGTGATTCCCCGGCGCACGAAAGCAAATTGTATCTTTGCATCTTCCGCCACAAAACGTATGTCGCAGTTCATGGCATAGGTAATGCCGACACCGATAGCATGTCCGTTGATTGCTGCAATCACGGGCTTTCTGATCTGCCAGGGCATCACGGCGGGGAAAGCGAGTGAATCCCGGCGTGTTTCCTCGTCTTCGGTATCTCCAATCTTGAAGGCGGTTGCTCCGCTTAAATCCGCGCCGGCGCAAAATGCCGAACCGCTTCCGGTCACGACAACGGCACGAACCGAATCGTTTCTGTCCAGTGCGGCCATGGCATCGCCCAACTCGCGGGCTGTTGCCTGCGTCCAACTGTTCATCGCCTCGGGTCTGTTGAAAGTTATTGTCGCGACGCCGCCATCGATATTTAGCAAAATTGTTGTATAAGCCATTTTCCCTCCATAAAGGTAAAGTTTAATTCTTGGTAGTCGTGAAACTCCAATTCTAATGAAACTCAGATATTACAAGCGCAGCACAGTAATATCTGTAAGTTGAATTATCCCACGTGCGAAGCTAAGTGGGACTATTTTAATGAGACCCAAGCTTCAGAAACAGAGTGCATAACCTGAAGGTCACGTCACCGCTGAAGCTTGCAGGTCGAATTATCCCGCAAAGCGGAGGGTATGAGACCCAAAAACTTGCTGCAAAAGCCTTTTCCAATGCTTCCCTGGGGTTCATACCCGTGGGTTGAAAACAGGATTAGTATTGAGAATGAGAAAAAGAAAAGCAAGAAGAAAATCTAAATAATTTTTATTCGACGCTTTTTCCCATAAAGACAAAGGTTATTTCACTATTAAGATATTCGGTTTTAAAAGGTTTGTATCCCAGCTTATTATAGAGGTAAACGTTTCTTTGATCCTGGGAGCCGGTAAATAATTCATATCTCTTGACAATATTTTTAAATTGATTTTCGATTTCACTCATCAGGGACTTGCCGATTCCTTTGTTCTGATATTCTGGAAGAACTACTAATCTGCTGATGTAGCAGGTATCCTTTAAATGATACGCGCGCACGGAGCCGACTATTGTATCGGCGAGAGAAGCTTTTAAGATGATGTGATTTTTATATTCAGCCGTTAAGCTTTCCAGTGTTTGTTCTATCTGCGGCATGGTTTTTAGATGGAAGGTTCTGGCCACTTCCAGAAACGCTTTTTTTTGTATATCAAGAATGATGGGTAAATCTTCTTTTACGGCTTTAGTAATGATTAGGTCATTCATATTAAGTGTGGCAATATATTATTTATAAAGGTTAGAATTAAATTTAATTAAGCATATTGTCGGAATTTCCCGGGGGGTATTAATCATGCTTTGAATGTACATCCGTTCACGGGCCTTGGCTCAGGAATATCTGTCAGAAAACGCGTTAGAGTACGTGCACTCGTGGGTCGGCGTAGAAAACCAGTACGTTGTTGCTGCCCTGTTCTGCGTGTGCAATATGTTATATAGAGGTAATGTTTGGCTCTTGTCAATGAAACATAAAAGAGCCTACGCTCTTCGTCAGGCTCGCCTCTGCCAGGCATGTATTCATCCTCAGCAGCGACAACAAAAACGACTTTCGATGTCAGTCCTTTTGCGCGATGCATGGACATTATGCGCACGCCTTCAGCAGATTCATCGGATGGTTCAGCAGGTTCAAGGATGTCAGTAATAAAGGTAACCAATTCTTTTATAGACTCAATTTCTTGGTCTATAAATATTGTTTTGAGAATATCACTGACGCTTCTATCGCCCTGCAATATTTCGAGAATAGCATCAACGATGTTGGGAAATTCCATTTGTTCGTTATCTAACCGACGTTTCAGGGCTGCTATTGGTTCCAAAGCAGTTTGCACTCTCGCTGAATTACGAATACCTTGAATTTCTCCATTACACACAGCTTGGACAGATTGATGGAATCTCCAATTCCGATTTCTTGCTATGGTAATCAAAGAATCTATTAACGTTGGGCCTATTCCTGGTGTTGTTGATAAAATTGTTCGGACAGCTAAGTCGTTATGGATATTATCCAAATACTTAGCAATGGCTATGAAACGTCGAACAATTGGGGTGTCGAGAAAATCGTAGCGTTGATTATGGATATTTACAGGTATCCCAAGTTTCTGTAATGTCTGGCTGATAACTTCTGAAAAAACACCTCTGAAATCAGTGCGTAATAGCACAAGGAAGTCTCTATCATCATAACCCTCTCGTTCCTTCAGCACTTGTATTATTTCAGAAATCTTTGAAGCTTCAAATACTTGATCAGGGAATCGGAGTATAGACACGTTGCCGGGTTCTCCAGTAACTGACTGTAAAATTTTTGGAACCCTTCTGTGATCCTGTCGAATTACTTCCATTGCTATCCGAAGAATTCGTTCATCGCATCGGCGGCATTCTGTGATGCTGTGTTGCTCAGAATCAGGAACCAATTCAGTGAAACGCCGTATTCCTTCTGGGTATGCATATCGGAAACCGTAAATGCTTTGATCGTCATCACCGGCAGCGAACAAACGTGCACCATTTTCATTTAGAAACTGAATGACACGTAAGTCACAACGATTTAAATCTTGGTACTCATCGACAATAACGTATTCGAGGGGACCGTCCAATCTTAATTCGTCAACCTCTTCCAAAGCTTTCTTGAATTGGTAGACCAATTCAGATCGGAGGATGTATCCAAATATTTCTCGATGTTCACGCCATGCACCAACAAATTCAGGGCTTTCGAATGTTACTTCCCAATCCGTACGGTCAGCATTCAATGTTTCCCAGTTAGATGCCAGTAGATTGAATAGGCGTTTTACATCCCGGATATTGACAATACCAAGTTGTCTCTTAAGGTCTTCGAGTATTATGTGTCGTTCTTCAAAATCGTCAGCAATCGAGAAATTATGTGGCAAGTGGTCAACACGATTTACGTTTAGCATTAGTTGTCTGAGCGAAAAGGCGTGTAGAGTGTGTATGTGAGGCAAGACCGCATTTTCCCCCAGAAGTCGGCATATTTCACTTCTTAGTTCATAAGTCGCTGCTCTAGTGAAAGTCACTACTAGTATACTATTTGGGTTTACGCCTTCGGACAATAATGTCTCTATGTATCCTAAAATTGTGAAGGACTTTCCAGTGCCTGGACCAGCTAAAAGAAGATTATTTGCCCTTTTACCTTTTATCGCTGCTCTTTGTTGATCTGTTAGTCGCATTTATTTGGTTCCTTGCATAACCTTATCCCTACACGCTCCACGTGTAGGATAATTCCACTTACGCTTCAAACTTCACTACGTTCGTTTTCAGCGAGTGTCATTAACCACGGATATCTTCGATATTCTCCGCCTACGGCGGGATTGTTTCCAATCGCCTTTGGCTATTGGATAATTCGGCTAAAAAACTTCAATGCGCTTTGCTTTTGAAGTTTCAGCCTCATTACGTCCAACAAATTTCAGTGCGCTTTCATTATCCCGCGTCGCTACGCTCCTGGGATAATTCGACTAACCAATTCCAATGCGCTTTGCTTTTGGAACTGGAGTCTCATTATTGTTTTTCTTCATACCCCCGAGTTAAGTAAAAAGTGGCCAGATCAAAGAAGATAGTCATTTGCCTTTGCAGTTCAAAAGTCATGTAAAGCTCCAGGTTCTTCTGCAGTGCATCCTGCGCAAGCGCAAACGTCCAAATATGTTTGCGGATGAGGCTGAGCGCGCTCAGAGCTTCACTGATTTTAAAACCTTCTCTTTTTCTTTCCTGGCCCAGCTTGGTGTAGAAACTCTTAACCCTGCTAACATCATGCAGGCCGCCCAGCCAGAGAGTTATTTGGGAAAGTATCTTATCGCAGATATTATATAGCGTGCGGCTTTCCACACTGTGGTATTCGACAGTGGAAGGATTTACCGCCACGTCTTCCAGCCATTGATTGATGATTTCTTCTTTATTTTTAAGGATTACATTGACCAGCCTCTTTGTTAATGGATTTTTCGCTATCCGGGGCGAAGGCGTTTTTTCATCCGCGTGTTCAATAGAGTCGAATATCGCCCAGTAATCCCTTTTGCTTTTTATATAGGCATCCAAAGCGCGTTTATTGGGAGGGAAGGCTATAGGCGGCAGCTTGTTCACCGGCCAAAACCGGGCTTGCGCGCAATCACCCCCGGCGGCAAGTTTCCCGCCGTTTTGTTCCACCACAAAGGTCAAAAAAAGCAAATCGCCGTAAAAACGGTTCTTGTAAGAATCCACATCCAGCAGTTTCACAATCCGGCCCTTGATACCGGTTTCTTCTTCCAGTTCGCGTAAAGTTGCGTCTTCGATGCTCTCCCCGGCTTCGGCAAAGCCTGTCGGTAAGCACCACATACCCTTAAATGGGGGCCGGCTACGCTTGACTAAAAGTATCCGGCGTGAAGAATCGAGAACCGCGGAAACCACCGGCAGTGGATTTTCATAAAAAAACGAATGACAGGAGGGACAGAAATCCCGCCGGACGTTGTCTTCGTATTTCTTGATGGTGGCACGACCGCAGTAAAGGCAATGCTTGCGTTGTTTCTTCATTATGTTTCCTTTGGAATAAGCGGTCGAGAGGCAATGAAAATCTTATCATTCTTGCACATGCTGATGTTTTTTTCTCTTATCGCTGTATCTTTCAGCTCGTTTACAAGTTGGTCAACGATATTTTTTTTGTGGTTATCAGTTCCCATCAGGAAAAAAGATTTCTTAAAGTGAAAATATTCCAAAAAATAATCGATTTCCTGCGGCTGAAAAATCAGCTTATTTTTGTAATCGATTGTCCGTATCTCGCGGAAGAACGGATGGAGAATTCTATCACCGTTTTCGGAGGAAAATTGTCCGACAAGGATTTCTATCGGCAAGGGTTGTTGATCATTGATTATACCGTTTTTCTTTAGAATATTTTTGGTAATCTCTACCAGCTCCTGCATGTCGCATACTGAATGGGTAATGGTAATGAAAATTCCGTCTTTTGTGAGGACGCGGGAAATTTCGGGAATGGTATCGGCAAAAAAGTATAAGGCGTAACTGCAAATAACCAGATCAAAAGACTGGGCGGGATATTTTTTAATCTGTTCGACACCGGCGGCGGAAAATGTTCCCGCGTAGCCCGCCCGCTTACATGCTTCCAGAAAAAAAGGCCCATATTCGGGGACAATATCCAGGCCGGTGATTTTTGCCGCGGGATGAAGCTTGCCTTGCAGGGCTTCAGTGAAAGCGCCGAAAGCACAGCCTAATTCCAAGACATTTTGGCAATTCGCAAGGGCAACCTGGCTTAGTGCAGTTTGTCTGACATCATCTTTGTTGGTGGAAAAGCGGCGGATTAATTGCCCGATGCGCAGATGTTTTTGCACATCGCGAAATACCTGGCGAATCTTTTTTTTGTTTAAAACTTCCGCCATATCAATTACCTGAATTTAAAAGCGGTGTCTTAACGTTTTTTATCTAAATCCATTATTTTAGTTACTCTTCTTTGATGCCTGTCACCCGCGAAATTTGTATTCATGAATTTTTCAATCATGTCCGTAACCGGAACGCTGTATTTTACCCTGCCGCCAAAAGCGATAAAATTGGCGTTATTGTGCGCTTTGGCCATCTCGGCGGTAAAAAGGTCGAAAACTTGGGCGCACCGGATACCCTTGATTTTGTTGGCGACTATGGACATTCCAATTCCCGTGCCGCAAAGCAAAATGCCGAAATCATACCCGCCTTTCTTAAATTCGTTGCAGGCGGCCACAGCAATATCGGGATAATCCACCGAATCCTCGCTATTTACACCCAAGTCTTTTACCGCGCAATTTTTTGCTTCCAAAAAGGATATAATTTCGGTTTTCAGGGCTACAGCGCCATGATCGGAGGCAATAATGATTTTTTTCATTGGTTATTTCCCCCAGAGCTATTTTCCTTAATTTCGCAATTCTCATTTTTACGAGATTTCAAAATAAGTCAATAAAAAAACTTTGCTTCGCAGGCGTATTTGCGTTAAAAAGTTCCATGCAGGAATTAATGGCAAAGTATTTCAATTATCTGTTAATTGAACGGGGCGTTGCCCAAAATACACTGGAAGCCTATGGCCGTGATTTGCGGCGCTTTCTTTTGTTTGTCCAGGAGCAAAAAGGATTAACCCAGTTGCCGGAAGTTACGCCGGAGGTAATTATTGAATATTTAACGCAGATCAAAAGAGAGGGATTATCGGCAAATTCCATGAACCGGTCGCTCGCGGCCCTTAGAGGATTTTATAAATTCCTCCTGCAGGAAAAGAAAATCGAACAATCGCCGCTGGCAAATATTGAACTGGCCAAAGTATGGATGCGGCTTCCCGATACGATAAGTAAAGAAGAAATGAATGTTATTTTAGCCCAGCCGGGAGACCAGACGGCCTTTGCGCTGCGGGATAGCGCCATGCTGGAGCTTCTATACGCGACGGGAATTCGCGTTTCGGAGTTGATTAATTTGACGATGAACAGTATTAATTGGCAGGTGGGCTTTTTGACTGTTATGGGCAAAGGCAATAAGGAAAGGATAGTTCCCATCGGTAAAACCGCTTACGATTGCGTAAGAGTTTATATAGATAAGGCCCGGCCGCAATTGATGCAAAAAAAAAGAACGGATGTATTGTTTTTAAACCGCTTTGGAGGAAAATTTACCCGGCAGGGTTTTTGGAAAATAGTTGTCCGTTATGCTAAAAAAGCCGGAATGCAAAAAAAGGTTTATCCGCACACTTTTCGCCATTCTTTTGCTTCGCATCTGTTGGAAGGCGGCGCGGATTTGCGCATCGTGCAGGTCATGCTGGGACATGCCGACATTTCCACGACGCAAATTTACACGCACATAACACGGGAAAGGTTAAGAGAAATACATCATAAATATCATCCCCGGAGCTGATTGCCCGCAAATTTTAACCGGCCTCTGATTGGGAAAAAATTCAATTAGTGGAGCCCCCTCCGGAAGGAGCCGCAGGCTCCCTATATAATAACGCGACCTCCCGCGGCTGGAGTCGGGGGATTCCAAGTCGCGGGATTGAGGGATAAATGATTAATCGGCGTATAGATGACAGAGATGAGAAAAAGAAAACGCGGATTCCAATTGGAAGAATACTGATTTTTCCGGTTATTCTTATCGCGGCTTTTGCCTTTCTCTATTATTTTTATCCCCAGACCATTCGCGCTTTCAGCTTCCATGCCTTGAGAGTAAAAAATACTTTTTCCTATTACGTATTGAAGGAAAAGCCGCATTTCTATTATCTGGAAATGGAAAAAAACGGCAAGAATATCCGCGTGGCTGCGGATGAAATGCTGGAATTGACTTACCGGGACGAATTTGTGGTGAAAGCTGTGGGCAGTGACGATTTAACGGGCAAATACACAACGGTGAATGTCGAAGGATTAAGCAAGGGCAATAATGATATTGGCGTACTATTTCAGGGAGTTGATCTGGTCAACAAAATAATGAAAAGTGGCTCTATGCCCCAAAACTCAACCGGCATATCCGATTACAGGATTCGTGTAAATTATCAGAATGAAATGATAGCGGCTGTTGGGCTTAAGGTTGTAATCATGCCGCAAGACTGGCTCAGGTTTGCCAAAGATTCGGGCAATGTTAAAGAGCAAATCGAATATTTGAAAAAAGCTATAGCCATGAATAAGCAGGATATCGGAGTGCGCAAGATTCTGGCGGGAGTTTATTTGCGGCAGGGCAGGCTGGATGATGCCATAAGTCAATACAAAGATATATTGGAAATCAAGCCCGACGAAACCACAGCACTTGCCGAATTGGCTAAGTGTTATATTAAGAAAGATGAATTTGACCGTGCTATCGAGGTAGCGAAAAAACTTATCAAAATAAGTCCGAAAGAAGCGCAGGCTTATATCAGTCTTGGCCTTGCTCTGGCGGGAAAAGGGCTGTGGGATAAAGCTATAGAAAATTATCGTGAAGCGGTGCGGCTGGAACCGGAAAACTATCCGCTAAGATTTAAATTGGGCGAGGCTTACACAAAAAAGAAAATGATGGATTTAGCCGTCGAACAATACAAATATATTGTCGAGCATTCGAAGGAAAAAGAAGCGGATTTGGCCTTAATTGCTTTGGGGGATGTTTATTTGAAGCTCAAAAAATATGATCAGGCCATTAAGTATTATAAGGAAATTATCAAAAAACAGCCCAATCTGGCTGCCGCGTACGCCAATCTTGCTTCGGCCTATGCCGGCCGCGGAAAACCGCAGGAAGAACTGGAGGCTTTAAAGAAGGCGGTTTCACTTAGTCCTGACGAGCCGGTAATTCGCTTTAACTTGGCAGTGGCTTATGAAAAAAGAAAAATGGACGCTGAAGCGGTCAACGAGTACGAACAAGTCTTAAAACTTAATCCGGAAGATATGGACGCTCTGGAGCGGCTTGCTGATCTGGCATTTAGAAACAAGAAATTCGATCAGGCCGTAAAGCACTACGAAAAATTAGCGGCAAAATTTCCTCAAAAGGCTTCAATTTATGTCAACCTTGGTTTTGCCTACGGCGAATTGAAGAAATATGCGGTTTCAGCCGAAAATTACGAAAAAGCGATTAAACAGGGAGCTAAAAGTTCAAATGTGCACTATAATTTGGCCTATACATATGGCAAATTGGGAAAGGAAAAAGAAGCAATTGCCCAGTATGAAAAAACATCTCCTCTGACCAAGGAAGTATTAAGTATTATTGCCCATCATTACTTGAAAGAAAAAAAATACGAAACGGCAATAAAATATTACCAGAAAATAGTTGCTCTGGAGCCGAAAAAAGCTGCGTCTTATTCCAGTTTAGGTTATGCTTATGCCGCTCGCGGCGATTGGAATAAGGCTATTGAGAATTACTTGATTGGGCTGAAATACGACCGGGAGGATGATGAGCTTTATGCGAACTTGGGAGAAGCTTACGAGAAAAAAGGGCTGTATCAGGAGGCGTTGAAGGCATACACCAACGCCTACGAACTCAATCCCGAATCGGCAAAAGCCGCCAAAAGAATTCCCAAGCTTAAAATTCTACTTTTGCAGAAGAAGAGACAGAAACAAACCAAGGAGAGTGATAAATCATGAAGCAAATTAACATGGGGGATTTTGTTATAGGAGATAAAGCCGGATTAGTTTTAATCGCGGGTCCCTGCGTCCTGGAAAATGAAAAAGCGGCTTTGGATGTTGCTCAGTATCTGCAAAAACTTACGGCAAAATTGAAGATTCCTTTTATCTTCAAGGCTTCTTACGATAAAGCCAACCGGACTTCGATTAAATCTTACCGCGGCCCGGGAATAAAAGAGGGATTGGCGATTCTCCAAAGAATAAAAGAGAAGCTGGGTGTGCCGCTTCTTTCCGATGTGCATCGTTTTGAAGAAATTGACGCCGCCGCGCAAGTGTTGGATGTCCTGCAGGTACCTGCTTTTCTCTGTCGCCAGACTGATTTTGTGACAGAAATTGCCAAAAAAGCGCGGGTAATCAATATTAAGAAAGGGCAATTTCTGTCGCCCTGGGATGCCGCAAACATTATAGCCAAGGCCAAAGCGGCCGGCAACGAAAATATCATGATTACCGAAAGGGGCGCGTCGTTTGGCTACAATAACCTTATTTTTGATGTGCGTTCCTTGCCCATTATAAGAAACATGGGATATCCGGTAATTTTTGATGCGACCCATGCCGTGCAATTGCCCGGAGGAGAAGGTACGGCGTCAGGTGGCGAGCGGGATATGGTACCCTATCTGGCTCGGGCGGCGGTAGCCGCGGGCGTGGACGGCATATTTTTGGAAGTGCACCGCAACCCGGAAAAAGCGCTTTGCGACGGCGCTAATTCGCTTTATCTGGATTCGCTGGAAGAATTGCTGACGGTTTTGAAAAAGATAGATAGTTTGGTGAAGGGAACTGCGGAAAATGAAAAAAAATATTAAAGAAAAGCTCAAAGGCATAAAACTGCTTATTTTAGATGTGGACGGCGTCATGACTGACGGCCGGATAATAATGGATAATGACGGACGCGAGATGAAGAATTTTGATGTTCGTGACGGACACGGCGTGAAGATAATCCAGCGTTATGGAATTCAAGTGGCGTTGTTGACAGGGCGGGAATCGGAAGTTGTCAAACATCGGGCTCGCGACTTAGAAATTAAAGAAGTTTACCAGGGAGCGTTAAATAAAAAGGATGTCTTCGAAAAAATTTTACAAAAGCACAATTTGCCGGCAACCGCGGTAGCTTTTTTAGGCGATGATATAGTGGATATACCGGTATTAAGACGAGTAGGATTTTCCGCGGCGGTGGCTGACGCAATCGATATCGTGAAAAAGGCGGTTGACTATATAACGAAGAGCAAGGGCGGACGTGGCGCGGTGCGCGAGATTTGTGAGCTGATTTTGCAAGCCCAGGGCAAATGGCCGGAAATCGCCGCCAGGTATGAGTTTCCAAAACATGATTGAAAAGGCGCTAACATTAGACTGTTGTTGACACCTATTCTTCGGTGGCCTTTGCTAAAATCTATACGGCCAAAATTCCTGTGACGGCAGCGGATATTCTTAATGACCGTGTTATCCCGTTCTTTGAACAGCAAGAGATTCCCATCCTTCGGGTATTAACTGACCGTGGGACGGAGTTATGCAGCAGCCCTGATAAGCATCAGTATGAGCTGTATCTCCAACTCAACGAGATTGATCATACGAAAACTAAGGTCAGGACTCCCCAGACAAACGGAATTTGCGAGAGATTCCATAAGACGATCCTTAACGAGTTCTATCGGGTTGCCTTTCGCAAAAAGATATATGCTGATCTGGAATCCTTGCAAATGGATTTAGATGATTATATGATTAAATACAAAAATGAACGGACCCATCAAGGAAAGCGCTGTAAGGGAAAGACTTCTATGCAGACCTTCTTAGATGGAAAACAGATCTTTACAGAAAAGAATTTGAACGATATGGCAGCAGCTTAAAATAACCGGCTACAATCCCGGAGGCACTGACACTGTCAAATAAAGTTTCGCTCAGGACACCTACTGATTACGAATCAGTTGCTCTGCCGACTAAGCTATTCTTGAAAAAATTGCGCTGCTGCTTCCACCCCGCGCTGGTCACCAGGTTTTTGATATTTTGAATCATATCTTTATCCTTGTCTTTTTCCTCAACTGCAAGCTGTTCATAGGGGATTAGAAGATCATGAATCTTTTTTCTATTGTCTCTTTTTGGTCCATAGCTCCATCCGCTCATAAGTCTTTCAGCCATCCAGCGGCGATGTTCCATCTCGGATAATTTTTCAAAAAATTCGGGATCGTTTGCAACTTTATCAAAAACTGATAAGTCCTGACCATCAAACCCGATAGAGCGAAGCTTGATCGACAGATGGTCAGCAGACCAGCGGTTTGCATCCTTCATAAATTCGTTCAAGCCTTCCCATGCCACGAGGGCGGTATTTTCTCTTTTTTTGGCGGGATATAGTTCAGGGTAGGTATAATCAAGCAGGGATGCGTTAAGAATCAGTATAGGTGTTTGTTCCGTAACTGAAAGCCTATCAAACGTTTTGCTTCGTAAATATTTAGTTTTGTTTACTTGCCTTTTTATCTTTGGTGTTAAAACATCTCTGCGCTTTTCACGCAGACAATCGTAAAGATCAGGTTTCTTCAAAATTTGATTAAGAGAATCTATCGGGTTTTGTTCATCAATATTCTGCATGATCGGAACATCCTGAACTACGGAATGCAACAAGGTAAGTGGCGTGCTTTGGGTGAAATCATCTTTCGTGAATAGAATCTGAGCATTGACATATGCCGAATGAATGGTTTGCGCAAGCTCGTCCGTAATCTCTTCTATCAATACTTGATAGCCACAGGCAGCGTCATATATATTAAAACCATGAATATTTTGATCTACTATATATCGAGCTTCTTTTCCTTTTATAAGTTCTGATAGAGAAGAGCGCATGCAGACTATGACCGGCGTGGCATCTGAACCAAGCATCCTGCGTATCCGGAGAGCCAGAGAAATACCTGCTGAATCGTCATCCACAGCAATATATACGGCAACTGGTTTTTGGCCAGCTATGCCTATGATATCTGCTGATGACAACAGGCATTCCGGATCACGGTCAACAAAATTTATATTGATGTCCGGTACAACAAAAGAAGGTGGTGTTTTGCCATCACCATATAAAGCAATAAATTTTTTAGAGCGTTCCTTTATATTATTGTCAACCATGGAAATTCCCAGCTTTGTCCACCGGGCATAATGACCTACGCGTGCAGCCTGCTTAACGATATTCTCGCCCATTATGCCAAACCCTATAACCACAATGGGGATGGTATCAGAAGAGATACTTTGCTGACCGGCATAAAAATCAGGAGGATATTCTTCGAAAATGACTCTGGCAGAAGTTTCATAGACATTGAATATACTGGCATCAAAATAGTCGTAAGCTTTTGCAAATAGTTCATGACGGACAAAAATGTTCTGTAGGCTGGAGCTGGCAACATGTGCATAACAGCGCAGGAAAATCTTCTCATCCACTTTGTGTCCGGCCTCCGCCAGATTTTTCCCCTGGTGAGCTATATTTATATTCGTTTTATCATCTCCGGAAACAGCGAATAGATACTTAGCCCTGACGGTATTTGCCTCATCCAGCATGACATGATCGGAGGCATCGCCGATCATCACCAGAACATTCCGTTCCCTGCAACCTGCTATATCGGGATGATCCTTTTGGGCTTCAATAACAACTACCCGAAATCCTTTTTCTGTAAATGTGTTCATCAGACGCATGCCTTTATCACCAAGTCCACAAATAACAATATGGCCGGAGGTTTGTTGCAGGCGAATTAAATCGTATTTTTCCCGAATTGGTTTCCAAAACCCTTTTATGGTTGCTAAGATAGTGCCGCACGCGGCTAAAAATTGAGCAATACTGAAAAGCATCTCCTGTTTAGCGGGCTTGCCAATAATTATTAATAACAAACCGGCAATAGCTAATACTACTGCAGCGATAAGTATAGCTATAATCAGCCGCCAAGAATACTTTTGAATCAAGCGACCAAACAGTGTAAATATGGAAACAGTGTGCTTTGCCATATCTTTGTATCGGGCTTTTCCAGGATCATTGGGTAAAACCAAAAATGAACGTTAGATCATGCTCCGTCCAAGTGTAACGACTTTTGTATATAAACGGATGGAGAGTGATTAAATTAATGCCCTTGCCTGTTTTCTTGAAAAGGATGGAAGCCCTGATCGTTTCATGCGGCTTGAGGAATACACCCTTCGTGCCGGCTTCTTTGCTGGTAATCTTCTTTGAACCTTTAATAAAACTCACGCCCGTAACTTCAAAAATCTTACCCGCCTGGTCGATCAGTTTTGATTTTATATATGATTTTTCGGAACTATCATACAAGGCGACACTTTTCTCAATTTTGGAATTATTGCGAATCCGGAGCGACAAGGTGACATTGCCGCCGGTTGATCTTATGCTGGCATATATAAAATCGATTTCTGCAGCCTTAAGAGATCCAACATTAGGCTTGATCTCGGCTTTTTCCTCCACCGCTTGTTCGGCTTCCGTATTCTCGCTTACGGCTTCGGTTGATTCTCTTAAAAACGGCAACTTACCTTTCACCAGTAATAACGTGTCTTTTACCGTAGGCATGAAAATAAATACAGCGGCAACTACAACTATGACAACGATCACCGAAGCGGCAATGAATATGACCTTCTTGTTGGCATTTTGCCATTTCCTGACTATTTTTTCACGAAGTCGGCTAAACGTTGCACGAAGTGAATCTGCAAGCAGTTTGACACGATCTGTTTTAGGAACACTTTCAGCGGCAGTGCCGGCGGAAACTTTACTCACCGGCACCACTGTATCATGTGCCGCCGGCGTTAATTCTTTTTCCTTTGGTCGCGAAGCTTTTGATTTGGGAACTGAATCTTGTTTTGGAGATATTCTCTCACTATAACGGGTTAGTGTTTGTTTTATACGGTCAGCAGCTTTTTCTATGCGGTCTTCTTTTCCCTCAAAAGCATCCAGCCAGTGCCGCCCTTGAAGTTCAAGCTTAATAGCTCCCTCCGGCAGTATATTTTCAATTCGGACAGGAATTACTAAAATATTTTCCTCATCAGCCATGGAAATTTCTTTTATTACCTGTCTCGATTTATTGGACGCTGAAGAGAAGAGTAATACCATAGCGATTCCGGGATTGCCTTCAAGTACTTCTATTATCCCTTCTCTCCAACTAAATCCTGGCAATAAATCTCTATGATCTATCCAACATCTGATTTCTTTTGCCTCCAAATGGTGAACAAGTGCATCGGCAATTTTTCTGTCTTCTGAACAATAACTTATAAAAACATCGTAATTCATTTCCCTACCTCCTAACAAGATAGACCACATTGGCTTTTTTGCCAGGAATCATCTCTGCCTCAAGGAGTTGTTCCTTTATGCCCTTGAGCATCCACTTCCACAAATCATCCTTCCGAAAACTTCTATATTTAAGTACATTAACCACAATCTTTACTGAATATCCAATGAAAATATTATTGTGAGTATTGAGGACGGTTATATTAATTCCCAATGGAAAAGAAGTAATTACCTGTTCATATCTAACTAACTAATTTGTCTGGAGCCGATGGCCAGAATCGAACTGGCGACCTACTGATTACGAAAGTGACAAGTACTTTAAACAATAAAGATTATTATTAAAGAAGATCAAAGAATATCAAAGAAATGATTGAATAAGTTTATTCTTTATTTTATTCTTTTTCCTCCAGTTTGTTAAGGGTATGGTCACAATTTGGTCACATTTTTGACATTTCTAAATTAATATCCGGTAGTCATTTTATTAAAATAATATATCCCATTTAATTAGCTATTTGGGCATAATTGATTATGTTTTAAATAGGATATAACATTAGAATATTTTATATAAAAAGATAACAGCATTTCTTTGGTATTTCCGCTAATCGTCCTTATATCTTTACAGGCGACATCCTGAGTGATATAACAAAAATTGCGTTTTGCAATAAAGGGGAAATCGGAGTTTGGTGAGATAATGAAATTAAATAAGAAAACAATACTTATATCGTCAATAATAATCGCCTGTGTGGTCGTGGTGATTATTGCCGCGGTGATATTTAAAATTAAAGATACTAAATCGAAGGATTTGTTAAAAGCATTACCGGAGCAGATCGATTTGCAAATTAAAGGTTTCGTCTATACGGAAGTCGGCGAAGGCGATTCCCAGTGGGAAATGAAAGCCGATACTGCCACGTATTACAGGAAAAAAAATCTTGCTTTGTTTGACCGGGTGCAAATAAAATTAAATATGCCTGACGGTAAATCTTTCTTAATGACGGCCGATAAAGGTCAGATGAGTACGGATACGAAGGACGTTGAAATAAAAGGTAATGTGGTAATCACATCCGATGCCGGTGACAAGTTTTACACCGATTATTTGAATTATAATGAAGACGAAAGAAAATTTTTTACCGGCGCGCCGGTAACCATGGAAAATAAGCGCATGAAAATAAAAGGCGTGGGACTCACCCTTTTCATTAATAAAGGACAATTAAAGCTTTCCTCCATGGTAAAAGCAAAAATAAAATAGTTGAGAAATGAAATGATTGATAGAAAAATATATCTGTTTGTCGTCTTATTCGTTGCCCTGCTGGTGCCTGCCAGCCTGTATGCTCAGGACAATAGCATCGTTAAAGAAGATATAATTAAAAAGAATGAACCTATTGAAATTGTTTCCGATCGCATGGAAGCTTTTAATGAAAAGAAGCTGATAATGTTTACCGGTAACGCAGTGGCCAAACAGGGAGACCGGATATTGAAGGCAGACCAGCTGCTTTTATATTATAAAAAAGATCCCGCTAAAAAAGATCAAATCGGAACAATGGAGATCGAAGGAACAGGCGAGTTGGAAAAAATTGAAGCAAAGGGAAATGTTTCGGTAACGCAGGGAGAAAGACTCGCCACCGGTGACGAAGCGGTATATTATCATGATACCGGTCAGATTATTTTGACCGGCAACGCTTTGCTGCGTGAAGGGAAAAATTCCATAAAAGGATGCAGAGTAATCGTTTACCTGAATGAAAAGCGAGGCAGAGCTGAAATATGTGATCAGGAGAAAAAAGAAAGAGTCAAAGCTGTAATCTATCCGCAAGAAAAAATGATGGAAAAAAATAAACAGTAATTATTTAGCAACGGAAAATTATGAGTAAATTATCGGCAAAAGGACTAACCAAAATTTATAACAAGCGAAGAGTAGTCAATCGAATTGATTTATCGATTTTACCAGGTGAGGTAGTGGGTTTACTCGGCCCCAATGGCGCAGGGAAAACAACCACTTTTTATATGATAGTCGGCTTGATTAAGCCGGATGGCGGGGAAATATTCTTAGACGGTGAAGACATTAGTTTGTATCCTATGTATCAGAGGGCGCGCAAGGGTTTAAATTATCTGCCGCAGGAACCATCTGTTTTCCGCAAGCTTACTGTCGAAGAAAATATTTTAGCCATATTGGAAACCCTTGATATGCAGGAGGAAGAGAGAAAGGAAAAACTTCAGGAGCTTCTTGGAGAACTTGATCTTACCGGATTGGCGAAAAACTATGCCTATTCTCTGTCCGGAGGCGAAAGAAGAAGAGTGGAGATAACGCGGGCACTGGTTACATCTCCCAAGTATATCCTTTTAGACGAACCTTTTGCCGGTATCGATCCGCTCGCTGTTGCCGACATCCAAAAAATTATCAAAAAGTTAAAAAACAAGGGAATCGGTATCATCGTTTCCGACCATAATGTGCGCGAAACCCTTTCCTGCTGTGACCGGGCTTATATTGTCAACGAAGGGGAGGTACTTGTTGAAGGCGAACCGGGAAAAATCGCTCACAGTAAACTTGCCCGAAAATTCTACTTTGGGGAAAATTTCAATTTATAAAAAATCCGTGAATTATGATTATTTTTTATGGCGTTTGAGTTAAAACAGAGTTTAAAACTTTCCCAACAGTTAATTATGACACCGCAACTGCAGCAGGCCATAAAATTGTTGCAGTTATCCAGATTAGAACTTGTCGATACAATCAATCAGGAAATGGAAGAAAATCCCCTCTTGGAAGAAGTTTCCCCGGACGAAGGAAATGAGGAGGAAGTTCACACCCAAGGCGAAGATGATGTTCAATCTATTGAACGTGAAAGTGAAGATGTAAAACAGATAGAGCGTACGGGAGAGATTACCGGAGAAGGAGACGGACGTGAAGAATTTGACTGGAATAACTATCTGGAAGATTATGGTCCGGTAGGGGTAACTTACGGCCGCAGGGATACGGAAGCCCCTTCCTGGGATAATGTTCTTACCGAAAGCCAATCGCTGACAAAATATTTGATGTGGCAAATGAAGCTCTCACCTTTGACTGAAGATGAAATGCGTATTGGCACCCAAATTATCGGCAATCTCGACCAGAACGGTTATTTATGCGCGACTGTGCCGGAGATTGCCCTTCTGGAAAATATTAGTGAAGAATTCGTGGAAGCTGTTCTAAAAAAAATTCATGAATTTGATCCGCCCGGAATAGCCGCTCGCAATTTACAGGAATGTTTGTTAATTCAAGCGCGAATGCCGGGTGTGAAGAAAAATCCGATTGTCGAAGTTATCATTAGTGACTATCTTAAAGATTTGGAACTGAAAAATTATGTCCATATCGCCCGCAAATTAAAAGTGCCTCTGCGTGAAGTGGAGAAGGCGGTATTATTGATCAGCAGTATGGATCCAAGGCCGGGCAGCGTTTATTCCGAAGAAAAAATTCAAGCAATCATTCCCGATGTTTATGTTGTCAAATCCGGGGATGAGTATAAAATAATTCTCAATGATGATGGTTTGCCTCATTTGCGTATCAGTAATTTTTACCGTGAAATTATGGCCGGACTTGGCTCTCATGGCCACAATGAGGCAGAAAACGGGAAAAAATATATCAGAGAAAAGGTGCAATCGGCCACGTGGTTGATTAAAAGCATCCAACAGCGGCAAAAAACAATCTATAAGGTAGCGGAAAGCATCGTTAAATTTCAAAGAGATTTTTTTGACAAGGGCATCAATTTTCTCAAACCGCTGGTGTTGCGTGATATTGCCGATGATGTTGAAATGCACGAATCCACTATCAGCCGCGTAGTGACCAATAAATACATGCATTCGCCTCGGGGAATCTTTGAAATGAAGTACTTCTTCGGCAGTTCCATTCAAAGAGTATCCGGGGAAAATATGGCTTCGAAAAGCGTTAAAGAAGAAATTAAGAAGATAATAGGCAAAGAAAAGCCCAAAAAACCATATAGTGATTGCGAAATAGTGGATTTGCTGAAAGAAAACGGCATCGATATCGCCCGCCGCACTGTTGCTAAATACAGGGAGATGATGGGTATTTTACCTTCTTCAAAAAGGAAAAAATATTTTTAGAATTATTATAAGTAATTATTTTATTCGTGAAACTCCAATTTTCATAATGAAGTGTAGGGAAATTGGTAAGTTGAACAATCCCGCGAAGCGGAGGGTATAATAGCCCGCAGCTTGCTGCGGAATCGGTTTCCAAAGCTTGCTTTGGGGTTCATACCCGTGATAAAAGAAAAAATAAAAAAACAATTGACTTTTGGCTTTTACATCAATATATGACTGGCCTTTATTGTCATCCCGATGTTAAACTGTTATAATGTAATACCGGGAAGATGGGTATAAAGAGGGAGAAAAAATAATGAAAATTTCGGTAACTTTCAGAAGCAGTGAAGGTGAGAAATGGCAAAAAGTTTACGCGGAAGAAAGAATTCGGAAACTAAATAAATATGTAGATGCGCCAGCCGAAGCTCATATCATCCTTTCTATGGAAAAATTCAGGAATTTTGTGGAAATAAATCTGAGCGCCAATGGATGGAATGTAAATGCGAAGGAAGAAGCCAAAGACATGCATCTGGCCATTGATAACTGTATAGAGAAAATTGAAAAGCAGCTGAAAAAACAAAAAGAGAAAATCAGAGAACATAAACCTAAAAGTATTCGCCGCAGCATGGAGAAAGTAAATGAAAGAGTGGAAACCGAAGAATCAGCAACAAACAGAATTGCGGAAACGCGTAAAATAGTATTAAACCCAATGTCGCTTGATGAAGCGGTGATGGAAATAGAAGGAACCAAAGCCCACTTTATAATCTATCGAGATTCTTCTTCTGAAAGAGTAAGTTTGGTCTACCGTCGCGATGATGGGAATTATGCCCTGATCGAGACAAACAGCTGAACAGTCATTATATAAAATAATCTTATATTATAAAATCCTAACTAAAATATAAAAATGAAAAACATCAAAGATTTCAAGCATGGAATGAATCATAAATATATTAAATGTTTGCCGGGAATATTTATGGCTTCTTTGAATTGTAAACGGAGAAAATGAAGTACTAAAAATTTTCAGAAAATCGCAAATTTAGGTGTGTAAAATGCAGCTGGATCAAATTTTTAATAGTGGATTGATTAATGATAACTTGTCGGCTAAAAACAAAACCGAAGTCTTGCAAGAGTTGGTTAACACAATAATCCAGGGAGGACTTAAACTCGATTCTTCCGCGGTTATAGAAGTTTTAAAACAGAGAGAAAATCTTGGTTCCACGGGAATAGGTGACGGTGTTGCCATTCCTCACGGTAAAGTACCCGCCCTGGAAGAACTTGTTGTCGCTTTCGGACGCAGTAAAGAAGGCATTGCCTTTGATTCCATAGACGGCAAGCCCGTCCATCTTTTTTTCCTGCTTTTGGCGCCGGAAAATTCAGCCGGTCAGCATTTAAAAGCTTTGGCCAAAATCTCCAAAATGTTGAAAGCGCCTAATTTTCGCAAAAAGCTATTGGAAGCAAAATCCCGAGGCGACTTGTATAAAATAATTATTGATCAGGATGAATCCTGTCTCCTTTAATCTGATATATTTCGCATTAGATAATAACATCGCTTAGGAATTATCCGCTTTTAATGAGCATTGTTTATAAAACTTGTTGAAAGGGTTAATTAGCCAAAAAAATGCAAAAAATTGCGAATTTTCATGGTGTTGTTTTTGAATGTCAGGGCAGAGGCATATTAATTACAGGGGCCAGTGGAATCGGAAAAACAACATCAGCCTTAGTGTTGGTTAAAGAAGGTCATTACTGGATTGCCGATGATATTGCCGTCGTTAAAAGAAATCAAAGGGGGGAATTGATTGCCCGCGGCCATGCGAAAATCAAAAACCTGTTGCATACAAAAGAAACAGGGATCGTTTCTGTAAAAAAAATATTGGATTCTAATAGGATTAAAAAGCAGACAGCTCTCGCGGGAATTATAGAAGTTAGAAAGGCCGGCGTATCCCGCTTCTCTTTAGATAGCAGAGAGACGGAAATCCTGGGAACTAAATTACCTTGTGTGCAGGTAAAAATTCCATCTTCTGGCTATTTTGATAAAAATCTGCTAAAAAAAGCCATTCAGCAGTTTAAAAAGGACAGTTGAATGAAAAATCTGCGAGTCGTAATTATCACAGGCCTTTCCGGTTCCGGTAAAAGTACAGCCCTGCGGGCATTGGAAGATATTGGTTTTTTCTGTGTGGATAACCTGCCGGTTGTTCTGCTTCCGAAATTCCTTGATATAACTACTCTTTCATCACCGGAAATAGACCGAGTAGCAATGGTCATGGACCTGCGCGAAAGAAGTTTCCTCGATAAGTACCCGCGAATATTTACGCGCTTGAAAGACAAGGGTTACAAAATCGACATTCTCTTCCTCGAATCCAGTGACGATTCTCTTTTACATCGGTTTAGCGAAACAAGACGTATTCATCCTCTTTCTGAAAAAGGTCCCATCATGGAGGGCATCCGGTTAGAGAGAGAAAAATTATTACCATTGAAAGAAATGGCGGATAAAATTATCGATACAACTTCCATTAACGTTCACCAACTAAAAGATATAGTACAGAAGCATTTTCTTCCGTCTTCCGGGTACAATAAAATGGTCGTTAATGTTACTTCCTTCGGCTATCGCTATGGATTGCCCGCCGATGCCGATCTTGTTTTCGACGTTAGGTTTTTGCCCAATCCTTACTTTGTTGAAAGTTTAAAAAACTTCGACGGCCACCATGCTGCCGTGAAAGACTATGTTTTGAAAAACAAAGAAAGCAAGAAATTTTTGGAAAAAATATTGGACTTAATGGCCTTACTGATTCCTCTTTACGAAAAGGAGGGAAAGGTTCGGTTAAATGTTGCCCTAGGCTGCACCGGCGGAAAACACCGCTCTGTAGTTATGGGCAATGAATTGAGCTCTTATTTTTCCGCGATGAAGTATATGGTCAATTTAAATCATCGCGACATCAATAAAAGCTGATTCAGAAGCGCATTTTTCTATTGATATTATCTTCGATCCAGTGCGGATCCCACCATTCCATAGGATTGACAAATTGTCCCCCGACAATAATGCTGAAATGTAAATGATCTCCCCCCGCTAGTCCCGATAAGCCGGAATGCCCGATTAGTTCTTCCTTTTTCACGTTTTTGCCGACGGCGGTTTCAATAGAAGATAAATGCCCATACAGGCTGAATAGCCCTAAACCATGATCGATAATAACGGTGTTTCCGTAAATGCCTAAAGCTCCCGTGAAAACAACAATTCCGTTATTAGCCGCTTCAATAGCAGCGTTAGCATTGGAGGCTAGATCGACTCCAATATGCAGAGATTCGGCAACAACTTTACCGTCAGCCATATAATATCTCTTATCGCCAAAAAGAGACATGGTAGAGGCATTACGCATACGTAAGAAAGCGCCCCTCCAAAGTCTTTGAGATACTGATTTTTGGCAAATAGTTTGAATTGTCTGAAAATTATCATTGCGCATCTGAGAATTGACATAAATAAAGACTTCGGAAAGTGTCTTATCTTTCAGCGCGGGAACTGCTGTTTGAAATTCCGGCATTTTTTGCTGTAGGAAGTTTTCATTCAGGGACATTTTATCCATACGAAATGTCTTTTCTCTAATTACACAGGGAAGCACTGCCTTTGCTTCGTTTCCGGCATCGTCCCGGGCAAATATCGTGAAACTTGTTTTTGCTTTAGATGCTTCCAGCGGCACTGCAAAGCAGGCAACATAGGTCGGCTTGTTGTCAATCATTAATGCGTAGCCGGGAGTAAAGTAGTCATTGACATAGACACCGTTGACGACAGCAGGTTTGGAAATCCGATAGACAATAAAGCCTGTACCGCCTTGATTTACGTAATTAGCCGGATTGAGTATCGATATCTGCGGAGGTACGGTATCGATTTTTACCGCGACAGATAGAATCGTTTGATTTTTAAAAAGGGCGAAATCTTTAGCCGTAACATTGATCGTTGCCGGACCATCGTGGAGTTTGAGTGTGGCTGTGTCTATGGTCAGCTGCAAAACCTTTTCTTTGGTTCCTCGGGAGGGAATATTATCATCAGCCAGGATTTGGCCTTTGTTATCTTGAACAATTTCCATAACTAAACTGGAAAGGCCACTTTTCCGGTCGGAAAAGGTGATGCCGATGTTCTTTTGCTTGCCGATGGCGATAATTTCCTGATTTAATGTAATTGCCGGTTTTTCTCTTTCCAGATAATCAGCAAAATAAAGCCAGCAAAGAGAACCGATGATTAAAACAGCTAGAAAAATTGCAAGATAGAAACCAAACTTTTTCATAATTACTCCTAATCAATCAGGGGATTCAATATGCGCGGGTTTAATAATGACTTTTAGCCTCTTTTGCAAGGCAATTTTCCCTTTTTAGCAGCTGGAAAAATTATGGGAAGGTTTCCGGGCAGAAACACGCGGTAATCCGGCGCCACTTCTTTCTTTTTGTAGGGTAAACCAGTTGATATTCAAAGTAAAATTATAAGATAAAACTTTGCGCTAAGCGCTATTTTCAAGGCAGTTATGCCTTGATCTTGTGATAAAACGCTGTTATATTCCTTAATCAATCACTGAGGCAAGATTATGCTTAAAGGGAAGAAAATTGTTTTGGGAATTACGGGTGGAATTGCTGCTTATAAATCGGCAGAATTAACACGCGCGCTGATTAAGGAAGGAGCACAGGTAAAAGTCATCATGACGAAAAGCGCGACAGCGTTTATTTCTCCCTTGACCCTGCAAACTCTTTCCGGTGGCATGGTTTATACGGAAATGTTTGCGCCTATCGATAAATATGACATGGCTCATATCGCTCTGACACAATTTGCCGATGCGTTTGTTATAGCGCCCGCAACGGGCAACATAATCGGAAAAATTGCATCAGGCATTGCCGATGATCTGCTCTCGACAACAATTATGGCTGCCGCTAAACCGACTTTGATTTGTCCGGCAATGAACGACAAGATGCTGGAAAATCCCATTGTGCAGGAAAATATCAGCAAACTGAAAAAGCATGGTTATGTCGTTATGGACAGCGGCGTGGGAGAATTGGCCTGCAAAACCGAAGGCGCCGGTCGGCTGCCTGAAGTTCCGGAAATTGTCGAAGAAATTGAAGCGCTATTGACTCCTAAGGATTTTACCGGGGAAAGAGTTTTAATCACTGCGGGACCAACGGAAGAACCGCTGGATCCGGTGCGGTTTATTACCAATATGTCCTCGGGGAAAATGGGTTACGCATTGGCCAGAGTTGCCGGCAGACGCGGAGCTTGTGTAACTTTGATTACCGGACGAACCTCTTTGCCTCTTCCCAAAGCAGAAAAAATAATCCAGGTGCGCACGGCGCGAGATATGCATAAAGCCGTGTCGGAAAATTACAAGAACGCTACAATTATTATCAAGGCTGCCGCTGTAGCTGATTACAGACCGAATGTATTCTCCAGGGATAAAATAAAAAAAGATAAAAAATCTCTTTCTTTGGAGTTGGAAAAAAATCCGGATATAATTGCGGAAATTGGAAAAAATAAGGGCAACCGCATTTTGGTCGGATTTGCCATGGAAACGCAAAATCTTTTAGCCAATGCCAAGGCAAAACTGGAAAAGAAAAATATGGATTTGATTGTCGCCAATGACTTGCGCCAAAATGGTGCCGGTTTTCAAACCGATACCAATATAATTACGATAATTGATAACAAAGGCAAGATCGAATCTTTGAGCAAAATGACCAAAATCGAAGCGGCAGAAGAAATTTTGAATCGCGTCAAAAGCTTAGTTAAGAAGAAAGGTGGCGGCAAGAAGTAATGGCGGAATTATTTTTGTTATCGTCCAACAGTCAACTGCATGAAGAACTACTGTCTGTAGTTAAGGCAATCAAAGGACATGTTCTAAATCAGGAAAGTTTATCCGTAGGGCTGGAATGGGGAAAAAAAACGCCACCACACCCTCAAAGCGAAAGCCTTACCGGGAATAAAAGGGCAGATTTAGAAAAAGTATATCAGGAGATGAAAACTTGTCAGCTTTGTGAGCTTAGCAAGACGAGACGCAATTTAGTGTTTGGCGATGGAAATCCTTCCGCGCGCATTGTTTTTGTGGGCGAAGCTCCCGGGGCCGATGAAGATGAACAGGGTTTGCCCTTTGTCGGGAGAGCAGGTCAGCTTTTAACGAAAATTATAGAGGCTATGGGCTTGAAACGCAAAGATGTCTATATCTGCAATATACTTAAATGCCGTCCACCTGGTAATCGCAACCCCTTACCCAATGAGATCGGGTTGTGTGAGCCGTTTTTAAAAAAGCAACTCCAGGTTATTTCGCCCCAGGTAATTTGCGCTTTGGGAACTTTTGCCGCGCAAACACTTTTAAAAACTGATATTCCGATAACCGCATTGCGAGGCCGCTTTCATTCTTACGAAGGAATAAAATTAATGCCGACGTATCATCCGGCGTATCTTCTAAGAAATCCCTCGGCAAAAAAACTTGTCTGGGAAGATATCCAAATGATAATGAGAGAAATTCCGGCTTAGGTCAACAAGAACAAAATAAAAAAGGTGAAAAAATGTACAAAAAAATAATTTATACATCAGCAGTAATATTAATATTATTAAGCGGCGGGGTTTGGGGTCAGGAGAAAAAGCCGGTTTTTAATGTAATTAAAGTTGAAGGTGTTATCACATCGCCAACGGCAAAATATATAGCCAACAGCATTGAAGAGGCGCAAAAAGCCGACGCTGAAGGAATAATTATCTTGCTGGATACGCCGGGGGGAATGGATACGGCGATGCGGGACATTGCCAAAAGTATTCTCAACGCTCCCTTGCCGATAATCGTTTTTGTTTATCCCTCCGGTGCGCGCGCCGCGTCTGCCGGTGTGATTATCGCATCTGCCGCTCATATAGCGGCCATGGCTCCCGGCACGAATATCGGCGCTGCTCATCCCGTGGCGATTGGTATCGGCGGTGGAGGTATGGATAAAACCATGTCCAAAAAAGTGGAAAATGATGCTGCCGCGTACGCCCGAAGCATTGCTAAAACAAGAGGCCGCTCTGAAGAATGGGTGGAAAAAGCCGTACGCAAAAGTGAATCCATAACCGCCGAAGAAGCCCTCAAACTAAATGTCATCGATTTTATCGCGCCGGATGTAGATAAGCTTTTGGCGGCAATTGATAAGAAAGAAATAACTCTGGCCAGCGGCAAGAAGAAAATATCGACGAAAAATGCGGTAATCAATAATAAAGAGATGGGGACACGGCAGGGAATACTGGCAGCTATTTCCGATCCCAATATTTCTTATATTCTTTTATTAATTGGTCTGGCGGGATTGTATTTTGAACTCTCTACGCCGGGTGCAATTTTACCCGGAGTAATCGGGGGGATATCGCTGCTCTTGGCTTTTTTCGGCCTATCCACATTGCCGGTAAATTACACGGGAATTTTGCTGATAATTTTCGGCGTTATTTTATTTATTGCGGAGATAAAAGTTATGAGTCATGGTATGCTTACTGTTGGTGGTGTAATTTCATTGGTGTTGGGTTCATTGCTTTTGTTTGATTCGCCGGAGCCGGCATTGCGTGTTTCTTTGCAGGTTTTAATCCCCGCTGTATTATTGGTCTCCGGCTTTTTTATTGCGGTTATTTGGATGGCGATTCAAGCGCAAATGCGGAAACATTTTACCGGCGCCGAAGCAATGATTGGCGCGGAAGCTGAAGTGGTGACCGATATTGTCAATGAAGGGAAAGTATTCTTAAAAGGACAATACTGGAAAGCGATAAGTGAAAAGCCGATAAAAAAAGGAGCAAAAGTAAAAATTGTCAAAGTTGAAGGTCTGAGCTTGATAGTAGAAGAAATAAAGAAATAACAATAATCTTAGAAATAAATTAAAGGAGGATATTTAAAATGTTTGGTGCTTTTTCTTTACCGACAATAGTTGTTATCGTGCTGGTATTTATGTTTTTAGCATCCGCGATTCGTATCTTAAATGAGTATGAAAGAGGCGTCATCTTTCGTCTGGGGAGGGTGATTAATACAAAGGGACCTGGCCTTATTATTTTGATACCCGTTGTGGATAAAATGGTCAAGGTGGATATGCGGACCATTACCATGGAAGTTCCTCCGCAGGATGTCATTACCCGGGACAATGTGTCCATTAAAGTCAACGCCGTAGTATTCTACACGGTTTTAGATGCGACCTCGGCCATTATCAAGGTGGAGAATTATCTTTATGCTACATCTCAACAGGCTCAAACCAGCCTGAGAAGTGTCTGCGGTCAGGTGGAATTGGATGAGATTTTGTCAGAAAGGGAGAAGATTAATTTAACCTTGCAGGAAATCTTGGATCGCAGTACCGAGCCTTGGGGGATTAAAGTCGACAGGGTCGAAGTGAAACAGATAGACCTGCCTGAGGAGATGAAAAGGGCCATTGCCAAACAGGCAGAAGCGGAGAGAGAACGGCGCGCCAAGGTTATCAATGCTGAAGGCGAATTTCAGGCCGCGCAGAAGCTCATTGACGCTGCTGCTTTAATGCAGACTCAGCCGATGTCGCTGCAACTGCGTTACTTGCAAACGTTGAATCAGGTTGCTGCAGAACACAATTCCACGACGTTATTTCCAATACCCATTGATTTGTTTAAGCCCTTTCTGAAGTTAGCTGAGAAGTTATAAGCCACGGGAATGAACCACAAAGTACGCTTTGTGGTTCATTCCCTCCGCTTTGCGGGATAATTCGACCTGCAAGCTTCAGCATGTGTGACCTTTAGGTTATGCACTACGTTTCTGAAGCTTGGGTCTCATTACAATATAGTCCCACTTAGCTTCGCATGTGGGATAATTCAACTTACAGATATTACTGCACTGCGTTTGTAATATCTGAGTTTCATTAAAATTGGAGTTTCAACAACGAATGCGGCCGGAGTAAAATCCGGCCGCTTAAAGATAATACGAATAAGGAGATTCTTTTATGGCGAAACAAAAACATAATGTGCTTACCGGCGGCATGATTTTAATTACTTTAGGCGTTTTGATTTATTTGGCCAAAGCGGAAATTTATCCCTTCAGGCAGACCTGGCCGATATTGCTCATTGTCGTCGGTATCTGCACGCTGATTCAGAGAGTCAAAGATGTCGGCGGATGGTTTATCACTATTGTCGGTGTAGCGTTCCTCATCACCGAATTTTACGGTCTTGAGCTCTATAAGCTTTCCCAATATATATTGCCGGCCATTCTGGTTTTGATTGGCGTTTATATTTTGGTGAGACGCCGAAAACACGACGCTTAATATTCTCATAGCTGTTTCAAGGGAGCTTAGCATTTATGTCTATTGCCCGAAAGATCAAATCATCCATTTCGAAATCATCGATGATCAGAAAAATGTTTGAAGAAGGCGCCCTCATGAAAAAGAAATATGGCGCCGATAAAGTGTTTGATTTCAGTTTGGGCAATCCCAATGTAGAGCCGCCGGATGAATTTAAAAAAGAGCTGGTAGCGCTTGCCGGTGAGCATATTCTATTGAAGCACGGCTATGCGCCTAATGCCGGGTTTACGGAGACACGACAGGCGATTGCCGAAAAAATAAATAAGACTCATAGCCTGAAACTCAACTCCGATCACGTGATTATGTCCTGCGGTGCCGCCGGTGCATTGAATGTGATTTTCAAATCTCTGCTTGATCCGGAAGATGAAGTAATAGTGCCGACGCCTTATTTTGTAGAATACCCTTTTTACGTTGATAATTACAGAGGTGTTGTTAAATTTGCCAAGACCAACGCTGATTTTTCCCTGGATATAAAGGCAATTGCCGCGGCAATCAGTGATAACACAAAAGCCGTTTTGATCAATTCACCTAACAATCCTACGGGAAAAGTTTATAGCCAGCAAAATATCGACGACCTTGCCCAACTGTTGACGGAGAAGGGCAAAGAGATGAATAAAACGATTTATCTCGTCTCCGATGAACCTTATGTCGAAATAGTTTACGATAATGTTGCTGTGCCCAGTATTTTGAAAGCTTACAAAAACAGTATTATTGCTTATTCTTATTCCAAGACATTGTCATTGCCGGGAGAAAGAATCGGTTATATCGCCATTAATCCGGAAATTGACCACGGCACTGATCTGCTTAATGCTTTAGTTCTCTGCACACGGATATTGGGCTATGTCCACGCACCGGCGCTGATGCAAAGGATTGTGGCGAGACTTCAAGACGTGGCAGTCGATGTGAAAGTGTATCAAAAGAAACGCGACATTCTTTGCGAGGGTTTGGCCAAAGCAGGTTATAAATTCGAAAAACCCCAGGGGGCGTTTTATTTATTTGTGCAGAGCCCGATTCCCGATGATGTGGAATTTGTCAAAATGCTCTTGAAGAAGAATATTCTTGTTGTTCCCGGTAGCGGCTTCGGCGGACCGGGGTACTTCCGCATTGCCTTCTGCGTCGATGATGCGACGATAATCAATTCTCTGGGAGGATTTGCCGAAGCAATCAATGACACTCGCTAAAAACGAACGTAGTGAAGTTTGAAGCGTTAGTGGAATTGATCCCAGGAGCGTAGCGACGTGGGATCAAGGAATGCCGATAGTGTAGTGTGTTGGGATTGATAGTAGGCATAAGGATTACTCTTAAGTGCTTCTTCCTGTACTATGCAAAAAACCAATCTCAGTAAAATGCACGACTTCAAACGATAATCATTAAACATATTTTCTTAATGATTACGAAAATAGAAAGAAAAACTACAGGAAGAATTAATTACCTTGCAATGAGGAAATATATTATGAGAAGATAATCAATAATCCAGCATAGCTTTGTTCCGACTAAATGACCTGATTTCCATTGGCATCAATGGCAGATTTTGCGGGACTGAATTTAGAAACAGTACTTATCATCTAAGGGGGGTATAATTAAATGTATTTTACAACAAATTTTATAAACCATCATAAAACATTCAGGACTAATCTCGGTATGTCAGTATTAGTTCTCTTCATGCTGACAATGATTTCCGGCTGTGCCGTCGAAAGAAATGTTCAGGATAATCGCTTTTATTCATCGTTTCCGAAAGCAATTATTGATGTAGATAAAAAATTCGACTACCTGGGTTCCGGTAAATATCAGATCAGTGAAGTCCCAGGTATGGAAGATGAATTTTTTGTGTTTTCAGGCAAAATGAATAAGCAGACGATTCAAAAAGGCATTGTTATAGAATTCAAAATGTGGCCCCCTAAAAAATCGCCAAATTTACAACACTATCTCAAAATAGATGATAAACAGAAAAATATTTTTGCACACGGCTATAAAGTGATAAATGGCAAACAACATGAGTACTACATAACATGTACGAGCAGCATGTCAAGCCAGTGGGTTAAGGATAAATGGGAAGGTGGCAATGAAATAGGTAAGTGGGTGAATAGTAAAGGATACATACTGCCGCGTTGCGGTTTGCAGCAACGGATTATAGATTTTGGAGTTGATGTTCATAAAATCATAACATACGTTGAAGATGCAACCTTATCGGGCATTGAATGCTCCAAATGGTACGACAAAGATCAACTTCCAGAAAAGCAAAAAATATATATTAATGATTTTACTACACGGGCAGACCAGGCGATTAAGTTCATAGAATTTTAATAAACATTTGAATGCTTACTGCAATTAGTATTAATATTTGAAAGTTAATACTAAATTATTTTAAAATATTTAATGAGGATTAATCCAATGAGAAAAAATAATCTGAAGTACAGCAAAATAATTATCCTAATATTGGGTTTATTTTTATTCTGCGGTTGTGCCGCGGAAAGAACTATTCAAGATAACCGCTTCTATTCATCGTCACCGGAAATGCTTGTTAAGGTGGGTGAAGAGTTTAACTACCTGGGATCAGGATCGTCTAGCGAAAAAATATATTTGTTTAATAAACCTAATGAGGAGGCAGGGAAAGCCAATGTTGATTTTTATATTTTTATTCCCAAAGATCATAAAGATCAGATTATTCGCAAAGGAGTGATTGTTTCCATTCATAACATGGAGACAACAGCAATCAATTGGGGTATTCCCTTATTTGATCGAAGTAAAGAATCAATTTATGATCATGGTGTGAAATTAATAGGCAATGAAAACTATGAATATGTGACAATGTCTTTTGAAACGCGTGGATTGTATACCGGAGAATTGTTATATAAAAAGAATATTTTATTGCCGGTCTGTGTAATAGCTAAAAGATTTGCCTGTAAAGTTGATGAAATGACAAAGAAACAAGTAACTTATTTTGAAGACGCTGAATTATCTGGTTTCAGCTGCAAACAATGGGAGAACATGAAACAATTGTCTAATAAGCAATTAAAATTCATTGACGGATTTGATAGACGGGCAAACAGAGCAATACAAATCAACAGCGTTCCTTAGAATTGATTATATATCATTGCTGTACTAATTTTAAGGGCATTGGGTGTTTCCAATAAACGTTTTTATCTTCAGATTCTATTTCAACAAAGCTTTAAAAATAACTCAATCTGCTAGCGGTCTTTATAAATGGCTGCAATAATCGTTGGATCGAGATTTAAGTTGAAAATATTTTCAGATGTAAGATGTTCAAGCTTTTAAATTGAAATCATCAATAAAGTTATTGGATAGCACTAACACTTAGTAGGTGTTAACGATAACATATATAAAATTTAATTGAACACTGCCTGTCAAGTCAAGCTATCCGAGCAATGACAGAACCGTATTTATCAATACTTAAAATTAAAATCTCTAAACTCGCCTGTATATGGTTCATCCTCGGCGATAACTTCTTGAACTCTGGCGGCGGGTGGGCCGATATGACACCAGGCAAGCATTTTATCCACGTTTTCGTCTTCGCCTTCAAAAACAGCTTCCACGCGGCCATCGGCCATATTTCTCACCCAGCCGGTAAGGTTGAAACCCATAGCCGCGCGTTGGGTCGCCGCGCGAAAAAATACTCCCTGCACCCTGCCGGAAATAATAACATGTATCCTCTTCATTGATTTTTCACTCTATGTAATTCTGTAAGAATAGTTATTGTTAAACAGTTTCAATGCCTGTCTTTAAGGCTTGCTCTATCTGCTCCTTTAGCTTTTTTTCTTTTTTCTGTGCCGTTTCTATTTCTTTTCTAAGAATATTGTATGAAGATATTATTTCTGTGTATTTGCTTTTTTTGACTGCTTCATGGATTTGCGCGAGTATTTTATGATCGTTCTTATCAAAAAGTAGAGAAGAGTCTCCATCAAGAAGTCCGGTCTTATGTTTGCAGAGTTTTCCATAAATACCTGCAGGGCAATGACAAAAAACTGTGAATTTATTGTCTGAAAATTTAAAGTGAACATCGTATGGCGCACCAGAACTACTAACAACTTTTATAATCGTTTCCTCTTTCATTGATCGTCTTCCTTTTTAGCTTCGGCTAACAACGCCATAAATTTTCCTTCATCTAGAACTTCAATGCCCAATTGTATTGCCTCATTCAATTTGCTTCCCGGTTCTGCACCTGCAACTACGAAATCGGTTTTTTTGGACACACTGCCCGAAACTCTGCCGCCCAGTGCCTCGATTTTACTTTTAACTTCATCTCTTTTTAATTGAGTTAATGTTCCCGTGAGGACGAAAATTTTTCCGCTTACCAATGAAGAAGGAACTGGCCTTTCGTATACTTCATTATCCCAATATACGCCGCATTCTCGAAGTTGCTTGATGACTTTAAGATTTTCTGGTTCCTCAAAAAATAGAACAATATTTCTTGCTAATGTCTCATTAATACCCTTGATCTTTAATAGAACTTTCTCATCTGCTTCCATTAGTTTTTCTATACTATTACTGAAATAAATTGCCATGCGTTCAGCCGTTTTTTCACCCATCTTGGGGATGCCAGACCAGTTAATTTCTTTGTCAGGGTCTATGATAGGCTTGCGTAACCGATTTAAAAAATCGGATAAGGTTGTTCTTATAATGGCTTTACTCTTCTTCAACTCATCCCACTTTATACCTGATGTTATTAATTGGGAAATCACTTCTTGGTTATGTTGTTCTCTGAAAAAATAGTAAATTGACTTCGCAACTTCAGGACCAATATCTTGAATGTATTGTAATGTTTTTGGATATGCTGACATCAATCTGTCAAGATTACCAAAAAACTTTGCAAGAGCCTTTGCCGTTGCTTCACCTACATTTGGAATGCCTAACGCATAAATAAATCGTCCAAAAGTAGTATGCTTGCTATTTTCAATAGCATTAATAAGATTTGAAGCAGATAAATCAGCCATTCGTTCCAAAGTGACCAATGAGGCTACATTCAATCTATACAAATCTGCCGGCGTTTTCACAATGTTGTTTCTTACTAAACGATCTACTAATTCTTCACCAAGACCATCAATATCCATTGCTTGGCGACTTCCAAAGTGGTCAATAGCCCTTTTTCGCTGTGCGGGACATAATAAGCCACCCATGCAACGGTAAAAAGCCTCTCCTTCAAGTCGAATTACCTTGGAACCACACTCTTTGCAAATGGTGGGCATAACAAATATTGTTTCAGTGCCGTTTCTTTTTACCGATTCATCTACTCTTACGATTCGTGGGATTACATCCCCTGCACGCTCAATGATAATTGCATCACCTATACGAATGTCCTTTTTTTCAATCTCGTCCATATTGTGAAGAGTCGCCCGCTTAACCTCGACGCCATCTACATTCACAGGCTCCATGATAGCCACCGGTGTCAAAATACCTGTACGTCCTACTTGAACTTCAATTTTTATAATTTTTGTTTTTTCCTGAACGGGCGGAAATTTGCAAGCCAACGCCCAACGTGGACTGCGTGAGATATTGCCAAGTATCTCCTGTTGCGACAAATCATTAACCTTTAAAACCACACCATCAATTTTATATGGTAGATCTTTTCTTATGGTAGCGATGTGTTCAAAATATTGAATACATCTTTGGATGTTTTGTGCATATTCGAAAAGAGGATTAACTGGGAATCCCCATTCGGAAAGAGTTTGTAGAACTTCCCATTGAGTAGAAAAGCTAATGCCGCGGGCATTACCAACGGCGTAAATATAAATCTTGAGTGGGCGTTGCGCAGTGATTTTCGGATCAAGTTGACGTAGAGAACCTGCAGCGAAATTGCGTGGATTGGCGAAAGGTTCTTCCCCGTTTTCAATTCTCTCTTTATTAAGTTGTTCTAATTCCGCTATCTCCATATAAACTTCGCCGCGTATTTCTATAAAAGAAGGAATCGGATTACTTGGCGCGTGTTTCATTTTTAAGGGAAGGGAAGAAATAGTCTTGAGGTTTTGCGTGACATCTTCACCAGTGGTGCCGTCACCGCGAGTTGCCCCCTGCTTAAAAATACCGTTTTCATATATTAAGTTTACGGCAAGACCATCAATCTTTGGTTCGTTTACATATGAAAATTTATCAATCTTGAGTACTCGTTTAATGCTGTTATCAAAGTTAAGAATTTCCTTTTTAGAAGACGCATCTTTAATACTGAACATAGGAGAAGGATGATTAAAAGAAACAAACTTATCAAGCGGGGCGGTTCCCACTCTTTGTGTAGGAGACGTCACTGAGTATTCTTCGGGATACTGCTTTTCTAATTTCCGAAGTTCCCGCATCAGGCGGTCATATTCGGGATCGGATATTTCCGGGTCGTCCTGCTGGTAGTAGCGCTTATTGTGATACTCAATGGTTTTTCTTAAATCGGCGATTCTTTTTGAGGCGGCATCCTTTTTCATATTAAAATATTAACTTTACTTAATACTAAAGTCAAATTAAAAGCTTTTCCTCTGTTAATGGGATATAGTGGTTATTGATCCCGTTTCGCTTCACTCACGGGATAATTCGACTTGCCAATCTGACAACACTACGCTTGTCATATTGGAGTCTCATTATAAATAAAACTTGTTTTTTTTGTGTCTTGCCGCTAATACTTTCGCAGTTGATTATGGAAGAGAAGAAGGTCAAGGTTGGAGTCATTTCCGACACTCATCTGGCAGGTCATGATGATAAAGTGAGAAGGTGCATCGCTGAACATTTCAGCGATGTAGATATGATTCTTCATGCGGGAGATTTGGTTGATCTGCGTGTTTTGGAAATTTTCGGGGGAAAAGAAGTCAAAGCGGTATGCGGTAACATGGATAATCTTTCAGTTAAAGAAAAATTGCCTGAGCATTTACTTTTTGAAATAAAAGGATTTAAATTCGTCCTGATTCATGGCTGGGGATCTCCCCGGGGTATTGAAGAAAAAATATTAGCCAGATTTGATGATGTGGATTGTATTGTTTATGGACATACGCATAAACCGGCAAATTATAGAAAGGGTAATGTGCTGTTCTTTAATCCCGGCTCGGCGGTAGATAGATATTTTGCGTCTTCCAGGACTATCGGCATATTAGAAATTGACAAAGAAGTAGCAGGTAGGATAATTAACATCTAGTTGATGGTTTTTTAAAATATGGAAACTATGTTTGCTCCCTGGCGTATGGAATATATTAAAGGCGAAAAGCCTGAAGGTTGCGTTTTCTGTAAATGTTCCGTGAGGTGCGATGATTATGTTCTTTATGAAGGTAAATACACCTTTGTGATGATGAACAGATATCCTTACATAAGCGGTCATTTGATGATTATTCCCCATCGGCATACAGGTGAATATTCGGATCTGTCTCAAGAAGAAAGAAAAGAAATTTTCAACCTTTTAGAAACGTCATTTAAAGCTCTCCGGGAAGCGATGAATCCGGCTGGATTCAACGTCGGCATGAACATAGGCAAGGCAGCTGGAGCCGGTATTGAGGAACATATTCACCTGCATGTAATTCCGCGGTGGGAAGGCGATACTAATTTTATGAGTGTGGTTGGCAATGTGCGTGTAATACCGGAGGATGTGGCTACGACAGCAGCTAATCTTGCTCCTCTCTTTAAAAAATATCATCAGGAGGGATGATGCGATGAGAATAATTTATTTGATTTTAACTATAGTATTTATTATCTTTAGCGTGACTTTTTCCCAATTGAATTCGGTGCCGGTACGTCTCCAATATTATAAATATTTAGATATTGTTGTGCCGGCTTATCTGCTGATTTTTGCCTCTCTTCTTGCTGGAGTAATAATTGCGAGTTTATGGGGGATAGTGGAGCGTTTTCGTCTGAACCGCACGATTAGCCGCTTGAACAGGACTATTCGCGATTTGCGTAAGGAACTCCGCGTCAATGAACCGCCGCCGATCGTTGATGAGTCCAGAATGCAATAATAATTTTTTCGGGTAATGTTTGACAATCCCAAATTCATTGCTGATGCTACCTTGGGAAAGCTGGCTAAATGGTTGCGGCTTTTAGGTTATGATACCGTAGTTTTTCAGAAAGAAGCCGGAAGAGAAATGCTGCGTTTAGCCGATGCCGAAGGAAGGATTGTGCTTACGAAAAGAATGGACATGTTGGAGCGTCAGTTTTCCGGATGTTTATACTTGGTTAAAGACAATGATATCGGCCATCAATTAAATGATATCATCGGTAAATTTTCTTTAAAAACAGACAAGCAAAAGATGTTTACAATCTGCCTTAGATGCAACAAAAAGCTTCATTCCGTTCCCGCTGAAGAAGTGCGTAATTTAGTGCCTTCATATGTCTTTGAAAATTGCACCCGGTACAATCAATGTCCTTCCTGTCACAATGTTTATTGGACGGGGACACATCAGCGCAATGCTCTGCAGTTCATGGAAAAACACCTAGAGGCGTTTCAAGGCAGGTTATAAAGAAATCCTTGATGATTTACGTAAGAGTTACCGGCAAATTTTATGGCGCAAAATGAAATTAGACGGGGCTGCCGCATTCAGCGTCGTCTCCCTTAATTTTTTCAATGGAGTGTTTTAACGCCGGCAAAATTATGGCCAGATTTTCTTTGGCTCCTTTCGGGCTTCCGGGGAGATTAACTATCAGACAGCGTCCGCGAATTCCCGCTATAGCACGGGAAATCATGGCATAGGGAGTGATATTCATACTTTGATGCCGCATGGCTTCGGCCATGCCGGGGATTTGTTTGTCAATTACTTCCAATGTCGCATCAGGAGTTACATCGCGGGGACTGACACCGGTGCCGCCGGTGGTGAGAATAAGATCAAAATTTTCTACATCCGCGTATTTAATTATTGCTTCTTTTATTTGATCTTTTTCATCAGGAATGACGAGAGATTTGCAAACTTCGATTTCCGCATCCGCAAGCATGGCGGCAAGAGCAGGGCCGCTCACGTCTTCACGGATACCCTGAGAACTGCGGTCGCTTACCGTTATAATTCCGGTGCGGATCATGGTCTTATTCTTCTTTTTCTTTTTTCGACTCGGCGATAATTTTTTCCGCAATATACGCGGGAACTTCTTCGTAATGGGAATCGGTGTAAGTGAAATTTCCACGGCCACTGGTCATGGAGCGCAAATCCGGCGCATACTTCAATATTTCCGCCAGTGGTACCTGCCCTTTAATTATTTGGTTGGAACCATTGGCATCCATTCCCTGAACACGGCCGCGTCTGCTGTTTAAATCGCCGATAACATCGCCCATATATTCTTCAGGAATCTCGATATTGATGTTCACTATAGGTTCCAGAATAATTGGCTGACAGTCCATCACACCTTTTTGAAAGGCCATGGAACCGGCGATTTTAAAAGCCATTTCCGATGAGTCCACTGTGTGGTAGGAGCCGTCCGTCAGTGATATTTTGAAATCAACCACCGGATAACCGGCCAGAACGCCTTTTGCCGCCGCTTCCACAATGCCTTTTTCTACTGCTGGTCTATAGTTATTAGGAATAACCCCGCCGACAATTTTATCCTGGAACTGAAAACCACCGCCACGTGGCATTGGTTCGATATCAATCCAGCAATCGCCGAACTGTCCGCGTCCACCGGATTGCTTCTTGTATTTGCCTTGGACGTTTGTTTTCCCTTTAATCGTTTCTTTGTAAGGAACCTTAGGCGTATTCAAATTAACTTCGACGCCGAATTTTCTTTTCATCTTATCAATATTCACTTCAATATGAACCTGGCCCATACCCGAAAGAATCATTTCTTTGGTTTGAACATTGCGGGAAAAGACGATGGTTGGGTCTTCTTCAGTAAGCCGATGAATGGATGAAGCAATCTTATCTTCGTCGCCTCTTGTTTTTGGTTCAATGGCAAAAGACATAATCGGCGGCGGAACTGCTACCCTATTGAAAATTATCGGTGTTTTTTCGTTGCAGAGAGTGTCGCCAGTGATAGTTTCCTTGAGTTTGGCCACACCGGCAATATCACCGGGGATAAGACCATCTGCCTGTTTTTGATTTTTTCCTTCTAAGAAAAAGACGTGTCCGAATTTCTCTGTTATCTTTTTTGTGGAGTTATAAATACTGGAATCGGGGTTGAGCTTGCCGGAATAAACACGGAATAAAGTCAGTCTGCCGGCGTAAGGATCGGCAATTGTTTTGAAAACTATCGCCGAGAAAGGAGCGTCTTCTAAAGGTTTTCTTTCTTCAATATTGTCTGTTCCCGGTTTTTTACCTTTTACGGCGCCGCGGTCAATCGGGGAAGCAAAAGAGTTGACAATTAAATCCATCAGCAAGGTGACGCCGATACCTTTCATTGCCGATCCGCAGGCTACAGGAATCAGGCTGCCCGACGTAACGCCCTTTTTCAATCCGGTTTTGAGTTCTTCCGGCGAGAGCTCTCCTGCTTCCAAATACTTATTCATCAGTTCGTCATCAGCTTCAGCAATATCTTCCAC
>Ga0209777_10000622_pt1 | contig 56624 bp, 46 predicted proteins | sample FrelakmetHBP12HB_FD_187147 | JGI IMG/M metagenome (GOLD analysis project Ga0209777, IMG submission 187147) | Freshwater lake sediment microbial communities from the University of Notre Dame, USA, for methane emissions studies -HBP12 HB (SPAdes)... | ecosystem: Environmental > Aquatic >...
AGGTCTTGCTCTGAGCGTACTTGGTCGGGCTGTACTCCTCGAGCTTGAGTGCCTTCCTCTTACCATCTATGTGGGCTATGGCATCTTTCACAGTCTTCTTATGGTCTGGCTCGAAGTACCAGGCAGCGCCGAACTTCTTCTGGTATCCCTCGGTGATTAGCTTCACGACCTCCGGGCTGCCAGCGACCGGTGAACCCACGCCCATCCAGGTGGTCACGCCGGAGGCTACAAAGTAAGTGCCGATGCTGAGCGCCTTCTCGGACATCCATTCCGGAGCAAAGCCCGCCACAGGCAGGTCGCTGATATCCTCGCCCAGTCCACCTTCACAGGCTGACTGCGTAAGTACCGTCAGGATACGGGTGTTATCCACGCAGGAGCCCATATGCAGCACCGGCGGGATACCAATGGTCTGGCAGATTTCCTTCAGCCCCGGGCCACACTGTTCCATGACCTCAGGAGTGAGCAGGCCCGCCTTGGCGCAGGCTATAGCGTTGCATCCAGTGGTAACCACCAGAATGTCGTTCTTAATCAACTCCTGAACAACGTAAAGGTGCGGGTCATCCATGGTCACCCTGGGGTTGTTGCAGCCAACTACGCCGGCGGCGCCGCGGATGCGCCCTGCCATAATGGCATCGTTCAGCGGGCGGAAAGACTCTCTCAGGGTTCCACCTAGCATATAGGCAATATACTCATGGGAAAAGCCGGCGACCAGGTGGTCCTGGATATCGGGGATTTGCACCTTGCCGCGCTTGGGGTAGTTGTCTATAGCCATGCGGAGAATGGTCTTGGCGATCTCCATCGCCTTATGCTCTTCGAACTCGATGTGGGTCGCACCCTCGATCTTCGCCTTGGGTGAGGTGGTAATTATCTTGGTATGATAGTTCTTGGCAACCTCAACTATGCCCTGCATGACGCACTGAATATCCACTACCATGGCATCAACTGCGCCTGTGAGGATGGCCAGCTCCTGAGACAGGAAGTTGCCCAGCAGAGGCACGCCCTGTCTCATCAGCACTTCATTAGCAGTGCAGCAGATGCCGGCGAGGTTCACTCCCTTGGCGCCCTTGGATTTGGCGTAGTTGATAATCTCGGGGTCGCTGGCCGCGGCCACAATCAACTCGGAAAGAGTGGGCTCGTGGCCATGGATCACAACGTTTACCTCGTCCTCACGGAGCACGCCGAAGTTAGACCCCGACGCTATCGGGCCGGGGGTGCCGAAAAGTATATCGCTTATGTCTGTGCTGAGCATGGAGCCGCCCCAGCCATCAGCCAGAGCAGTGCGGACGGAATGGTCCAGGATATGCTCGGCATCCTGGTCGACACCTATGCTGGTGCGGTGCAGTGTCTCCACGATCTCACGGTCAACCCCGCGGGGCACAACGCCTAACTTGCGCCAGATGGCCTGGCGCTTGGCAGGCGCCCTGCTTATATAAACTAGCTCACCTTCTTGTTTGCCGAATTCGCCGAGCGCCTTCAGGGCGACATCTTTGGCAATATCATTCGTAGCCCTTCCGTCTACAGGGATGCCCAGGTAACCGGCTACCCTATACAATTTCCTTATATCCTTTACGCAGTAGTCCGGCGCTTCGCCTGTGGCAGCAGCCAGCAGCGTCAAAGCCATACCGCGGCCGTGGTCGGAGTGGGCAGCCGCGCCACCGGCAATGCCTCGAGCCAGATTCCTGGCAGTAACAGTTGACTTCGTTGCGCCGCAGATGCCCACCGTTGTCTTGCCCGTCAGGCGGCAAGGCCCCATAAAGCAATGTTTACAGCAATTTCCTTCATGTCCTATGGGACAGGGTTTAGTTTCATCAGCTCGCTTGAAAGCCGTGGAAACACCTTCGGCTTCGGCTTTTTTGAGCATTTCGACGACTACGGGGTCAATACTCTTTTTGTCGGCCATCTTTACTCCTTTACCATGAGGTATTAGACTCGCAATTCACCATCTTCCATTTTATCACATGCCAGGAGGCATGTAAATCACTGTATGCCAGCGATTTTTTGAACTGGCGGCAATCAGCCGTCGGCTTTCAGGAGAGTGCAGAGGGGTCCTTCTCGAGGGAAGGACTGGGGGTTTGGGGGTATCCCCCAATTTTAAAAAATCCCCCAATCCTTCCGAAGAAGGAGGGGGATTTAGGGGGTTGATAAAAGCTGCACACATCGCAGTGTATCTCCACATCTCGTTGTCAAACGAGGGCTATTGAGCTATAATCAGTCCCATCGGGGCGTAGCGCAGCTTGGTTAGCGCGCAGCGTTCGGGACCACGAGCGCCACATTACAGCAATAATATTTTATGTCAATGCGCCGGGGAGTAGCGCAGCTTGGATAGCGCGCCACGTTCGGGACGTGGAGGTCGGGAGTTCAAATCTCCCCTCCCCGATTTTGTTTTGTCCACGCCTCTGCTTTGCTGACATTAACCCACTAACCCTGTAGAAAACAACGGAGCCGCAACTGCCTCAAAAAGGGTATGTAATCCCTAGACCCTACAAAGACTTGTTTTCGGTGAATCTAGTCGAGAGGACGGGCAGGCGCAAAGACCATGAACCCTTGTCCCGGCAGTATCCCAATCTTGCCGACGATTAAAAGTGCACCCAGGGTCATTGAGACACTCGAATGCCTTAGTCTCCGATAATACTCTAGGGTACAGTCCTGCTCTCGGCAGTAAGCTAGCGTGGGCTAGATACCGTGTTAGGAAGCGAACTGCTTCAGTCTGCGAAGTTTTTTGGATCCAGCAAGCCTAAGACTAGCGCCAGCGTTACGACGTGCGCCCTATTGCGAGCCCCGAGCGCCCTTGACATGGACATTACAAGGTTCTTGACACTCTGCTCAGTCAAGCCAAGAGCTATGCCAATCTCTTTGTTCATACAACCGCGAGCCAGGTACGTCATCACTTGCTCGAACAAGGTCCCGTATTCTTTGGAAGCCTCCAGTTCTTTCGGGATTGCCAGCCCTTTCAGCATCTCCAAGTTCAGCAAACCTTTGCCAAACGCCAATGCTATGGCATGTGCTCGGCCACTTGCACCCAGCTTCTCTAGAATCTTTCCCAGGGAAGCGTGGACGGTGTGGATGCTAATGCCAAGTGCGTGGGCGGTCTGCTTGTAGGTACTTCCCAGCGCAATGTGAACCAGTATTTCCAGCTGTCTAGCTCCGAGCATGGGCTTATCTGGCATGTGACCGTACATCTGTACCTCCCATGATGCTATTAGAAGTGATGCCACTAGGTCTGGGAATCCTATTGTTCGAGCTGAAAGCGTTATCGGGGTTTGTGAACGCACCGGCCGTAGAAAGGCTAGGACAATTCCGCCCGGTGTCGGCAGCCTTCGCCGGAATAGCCAAGGGCAGCATTAGTACAACTGGCACAGCCAGCAGGATTATAGGAAACAACAGTCTTTTTATCAGGACGTCCTCCTCTTTTTCAGGACTTGCTTTGTCAGCAATCGGTCACCGGTGTAGCTACGGGAACCTTAACCCTTTTTCTCCTGAATCCAATCTCTTTGAAATCCAGCTCTCACCGTACCGATATGGCCACTGCTACAGTGAGAATGGCTCCGCCTACCATTGTTTGCGCCTCTTTTTATCCGCTCGCTTGCTCAGTATCCTCTAGCCTGGCCCACATTGGGTAGCCTTCCCGGGTTGTATAGTCAAGCATAACCTGAGGAGCGTGGTGTATGTTCCTCATGTGCTTGGTCAGGCCATACTTACGACTGAAGATAGCGGTACAAACAGCACATCTCCAAGTGGTCTTGCCATGGACTGTATGTTTGCTGGGGCGACCAACTCTATTAGCCATCGCAACAATTCTAATTGTTGCAACAAATATACGCTTTCTTGGTCACTAAAGTCAATAGAACCAAAGAATTATTTTCACAGGTCCAATTGACCTGGTGGTTCGGCAGAGGGTACGAACTACGGAGATTCTTGTAGGCGAGTTGTGGGTTGGCTGCTGCTCCCCCCTCGAAAATCTGTCCAGCGTAGGATGTTTGAGTTTAGGCTCAAAACGAAGTGGTTTCTGAGCAGCAGAATGCGCCTATTCAGACAGGCCCCAAATTGGAGCTTGTTGTGGCCTCTTCACAGCATCTTCTAGTCACGTGGGCGATAGGACTCGTGACGAATCTGAAGGAGAACGTACAAAAGTATGCCAAATAGTAGCCCCGAGATATCTGCTAGAAAGTCACAAAAGTCCCGATCCCGCCCAACGAAATGTTGTACTTCCTCCGTCATTAGTGCCAGAAAGACGCTGACTGTGAAGCTGTACACCGTGCGAGCAGTAATGCTCTTGAAATACGACGCAGTGTGTGCGCAAACGAAGCCTGTGATCCCGAAAAGAATTAGATGTCCAATCTTGTCCCAATATCTGAATCCACCAAACTGCAATTTCTCGATAGCTCCAATTGGGGCTAGCAGGACCCCCAAAAGAAGCACAATCCATAGAGCGAAAACAACAAAGTTCTTTATCGTTTAAGCTCCTCGTCGGTCATTATAAATCATGCCTCATAGAATACCTCTTTGAATGGACGAATACAATCCGGCGCAAGCATCTTTGAGAATATCTGATATACTCCCCGATATATGTACCCAACTGCTTCAGAACTAATCTTGCTTCGTCTCCTCTTGTCCCAGATTGCTGCCATCTCTCTCAATCAAGATGCCTATCGTTCCTGTGAGTATTCTAACCTCAAGGAATAGGATTTGGCCGGACTTTCGCCTGATTTCGCCATTATCGATCGGCCGGATGCGAAGGATCTTTCAGTGCGCTCAAGCCCGATATGGGGTTTTCGGGGTAATCCAACCGTGGTAACCCACTCGTACTACAAATACCAGTTGAGATACTACCCTAGTGGGGGTTGCCCAACGATGCTCTGTGGTGTACGATGCTGACGATTGATAATTCAATTTCCAGAAAGGAACGTCTAAGTCACTTGCGACATCGCCGGGCTGCCGTGCTATGTCATCGCACTATCCTTGTCACGAGAGACGGAGTGCGGTGAGCCAAGAGCTTGGAGGTCACAAATCATTGCCAGAGCATTTTGCCCAAATTTTGTGGATAAAATCGTGGATAACTATATTGACTGGCTATGACTGCAGAGGGATACAATTATGCCCGTCAAGAGATTCCTTTCATTAAACGTGCTCCTGATATGCCCAAGGGATGTTCCTTCAAAATTAAGAGGAGGGCAGAAGTGACCAAAAAATTACGCAGTCAAACAAAGCCCAAATGTCTGGCCCAGATAAACAAGATATACTGTGAATATTGCAGCAACGGGTGCCCGTTAACATACGTTTGCGTGCTTATTTTGATGGGCGAATGCATGAAATTAGGCCAAATAGTGCTGCCATCTCAGAATCCAATCGACCACTCTTGAGTTTCAGGAAACCAACATATCCTCGCAATAATCATGCCCTATTTATCCTTCTAACTATGAGCCAGCCCACATATGTGGCAACGATTGCTATTGCGATGCTTCCAATAATGTCAACTGGGTGATGGACTCTCGCCATTACCCTAGAAACGCCAATGAGAATTGTCAATATCGTAAGCGATATCCCTATCCTACGATTGTAAACAAAAATGATTGTAGCAGTGACCATTGCGTATAATGTATGATCAGAAGGAAATCCATTATCGGCTGCATGTGGAATCAGCGGCGGTGTGTTCTCAACTACGAACGGTCGAGTATCAAAAAAGAAATGCCCTCCTATGAACGCCAATAGGAATGCTATTGGAAAGGAGAGGATTGCCAATTTCAAAATGTTGTTTCGTATTGTTTTTTCCGAGAACAATGTGGCAGCTATAGCTATGAACCCAACGATGAAGACGAGGTATTTGGCGCCAACAATTATGAGTGTATCCATGTCGAGATTATAACCTAGGTAAACCTTCCCGAGCAAACAGCTTACCTGGGTACTCAAGAAATAGTCTGGGCTGGTGTCATTGAAATACTATTTCAAGCAGCGACAGTACCTTCTTCGTGGTAGACAGCCTGGGCTCTCCTAATATGTGTATTGGCGATGACTATTCTTGTGCTTCGAAATATGCAGCAAACGGGTGTTCCTGGCCTAATCATGCTCCCTGACGCTAGTCCCGGGTAAAGTTCTGCTAGCGTTGGAGATCTTGCACAAGGTGGTCAGTCTGAAAGCGCCAGGACATAAGCGGGAAAGGCCCGATATATTTGTGGTCATGTTTTGACCATCTCTGATAAAGGGGCGACCTCTCTTCTTTTCTCTTGGTAATGGTTCGACCAAGAGTAGACTCTGATAAGATTAATGAATAATGTTCACCAATTTTACATTATGCCAAAGAAATCACCAGGTCGAGATCCATATAGTACTATTTATCCGACGATAACCCCCGGAAAGACTATGTTGTAACCCACACGTTTGTGCTAGCATGTGACTGCATCTAGTTCAAGGATGACCTTCGGAATAGAGGCATATACTAGTCGATAGTGTATTGGGGGCGGCATTGGATCAGAGGTCTATTTGGAAGTTCTCAGAGAAGGCGGTGCCCAACACCGACATGCGATCAAATACGATTCATAGAGTTACAGGTAAGGTAAAATTAAACGATGCCTGAAGAGATTGTAATTGAGCAGATCAGAGCTGCAAGAGAAATCACAGTTGCTCTAATAGATAAGGCATTGATCTCATTCACTGAAGAAGAGCTCCTAGAACCTAAAAGATTAGCAGCAAAAATCGGCTGTATCTATGCAATCATCCACGACGCTGTAAAGAATCCTAGCGTTCATCTCAAAAAGTAGCAACTTGCTATCCCTGACATCTTCTGCTACTTAAAGTCAGACTATTTCGTACCTTCCACCGGTCTATTGTTTATGTTTCAATTCGGAACAAAAATGGCACTCCGATTGTAGCTATGTCTAGGCTAACATCTTCGCGCTATCTGTGTAGTACCTTAGAGTGTACCGTCCTGAATCTTGCTCACCGTTAGACCCCCCTAAATCAGATTGGACCCCTATAACCATCACAACTTGGACCAACTCCCGGATCTGGCTCTACATTACATGGGCTCCCACTCTCAATGTGCTTCCTTCGTCCAGAGTCGAAGTTGACATTGAACCTGCTTATTTGTTGATATCAAATAGGGGGGCCATGTCCCGGAGACATCCCCACAGCTTTGTGGGCTAATGTATATTGGCAATATTGATTGCTCCGGCCTTATCCTGCCGGATTGTCACTAGCCCGCACAAAATAGGCCCATTCGATGGGTTTAGAGAAAATTGGCCTTTCACGCCTCAAATCTTCAGTGGACGGATGTTTCAAACAGTAAGCAGTATACAATACGCTTCCAGGGGTTTACCGTCTTTCGCGATGAGCAATGATAAAGGGAGGGACAACCGAAAACTCGCTATATCGCCCTCCGTTGATAAATAGCTCATGAGACCACTAAAAAAGGTGTTGATTCGTGTTAAGGCAGAGTTGAAGCGGCTTGACAGGTCACCGCTATCTGTCAAGAAATTCTTGCAGATGGCCGGTCCACATGGTCGTTTCGACGCTGTCAGAGTGGCTTAGCTTTGCAGGGAATTTACTGAAAAATGGTGTAAACTTCGTGGATAACTGCATTGACTGGCGATGATTGACGGGGGTAGAATACGGGAAAGTTCAGTAGAATGTGGATATGACATGTTGGCTTCGCCTGATTACAAGCGTATAAACCAACGTGACCAAAGAGTGAGCCAATTCAAGAATCATTACTGTTTAGGTCAGATTCCTAAGAGATATCGTAAGTACTGTAGCGAGGATTGCCCCACGGCAGCACTCTGCGTGCTTCTTGTTCTGGGTGAATACTTCCGGCAAGAGAGGATCCTGTCCCCATTTCAGGGCTCTATAGACACTGGTACAGCTGAATGACCACGGCAGGTAGTCTGTAGAATACTGTCCCCAGTTGAGTTTCGGCATTTTACGATTTACAAGCTTATTACGCCTTGGCAATTCTTTGTCCCTATTTGGCTGCCATGAGTATTGTATTAGCCCCAGAGTTTGAGTTGCTGGCATGTAGATGGCTGTATACTTGTGGAGCTGGAGGACAATACCCCAGAGAGCCACGGCGTCGAATTCCATTATACTCATGCCAGCTTTCCATGAGCCCTTCGCTTCCAGCAACCCAGTAGAGACCTCCCATCAGGTAACTCATCCCTCGACTTATCGTGGCTGACTTTATGTGCCCACTACACTGGGATCTCGCTAATTCGACAGACGGAGCGTCTTTGATAGAAACCATTGAATACTTCCAACTGGTCAGCGGTGTATGTCTGCAATACATGTGGCGATGATACCTGCTTGATCTCTGGAGGCCGCCTTGCTGGGGGTTCCACATTAGCATGCCAACGCTGCTGTCACACTGCCCAACTGGCTCAGTAAGCAGCCTAATGAAGTACTACTGGCAAGAACCGGCTGTAGTCATGGCAAGCCACATAAGATGGTATTAAAAGGGCATCTGGCTTCAGTGTGCGGTGGAAGCCGCTAGGTTCACCTGCTTCAAGTCACCCATGGTTGTCCACACAGGTTTGTCTGGACCTGTTACAACAGCCTGAATGCCATTGATGAGAAATCGAAGCGAGTCACCTGCCACTGCACCCTCATCAACCTTGGTCGATGGATCATCCCCATATACCGGCATTAAGCCATAACGACCAGCCTGGGTTACCCGAAATTCGCCGCAGACTACTCCCTGCGGGTCAAGGGCGGTTATGAGCGCTCCTACAGGCAGCGGTTGTCCATCAATGGTGCATTCCAGGCCGTAGAGGTTTACCCACCTGTCAGTAGGCACCAGACTGCCAGGTGTGTACGAGGTACCACCGGTATCAGGCGTTGCGGAGCGTTGTCCATTGCCACCTCTCTCTGATATGAGCACTCCCGCCAAGGCCAATGCAATTATCAAAAGCACGGCAAAGCCCAGGGTGGCGCGTAACTTCCACGAAGACATTGGGCCCTTGATCCTCCGGCCAATAGAGGTCGAAGTGGCCAAGACTATGCGCAGGATCATAGGCCACCCGGTTCTGCGTCTCTTTGTTCTTTCATTTCCTCCATCGATTTCCGGCATGAAATAACCTCCATTAGCCACTGCTGGGATAGACCAAGGTCGCTGCAGCACTCATATCGATCAAGTAGCCATAGCCAGACCTAAGTGAGACCAAGGTGTTCATGTCCGCCGGGATCGAGGGATAAAAGGACATTGCTTGGCTCTGGTAACCAAGGACTGCAGTATAAATGCCATCGATTGAAGACAGGGCTGTTCTCACGCCTAGAGGACTATCAGGCAGGTAGCTTACAAGATTCCACCCCTCCTTCAGATGCAAGGGCACGGACTCTGCCACAGGAGTTCCAGTTATGCTTAAACTGCCCGCTTGCTCCATCTTAATCCAGTAACCGTGATAAGGATCTAGAGTCTTAAGCGTGTTGTCCTTGGCTGGCAGGCTGGGATCATACTGCAGTGCCGTGCCGTCGAAAGTCTGAACTCCGATGCAGGTTCCTTCTAGTTGAGCAAGCATAAATTCGACGTCTGGGGAGACTGGGACCACGTTGAAGGAGACGAGGTTCCAACCTGGCTCCAGATGTATGTTGACTGTAAGTGTAGGAACAGGCGTTGCCGTAGCACCAGCCGGTGCTGTCGGCATGGGCGCGGGCGTTTCCACTGGTGCAGGTGTGATCGTTGGGGTAGGCCTCGGCGTAGGCGTAGGGATATAGCTTCCGCCACCACCTCCACCCCCACCTATCGGCGCAGGAGTGGGTGTTGGCACTGGGGTAGCCGTTGGCGTTGGCGCAGGCGTCGGCGTAACGGTAGGCGTAGGCGTCGGTGTAGCGGTTGGCGTAGGCGTAGGCGTAAGGGTAGGCGTAGGCGTAGGCGTAGGCGTAAGGGTAGGCGTAGGCGTAGGCGTAAGGGTAGGCGTAGGCGTAGGCGTAAGGGTAGGCGTAGGCGTCGGTGTAGGCATCGGCGTTGAGGCATAGATAAGCACTGAATTCCCTACCCAGGTTGCCGCTATTTCATTGGCAGCATTATCACTGAGGACGCCGTTTGCAAAGCTGATCATGCTGGAACTGCCCGCCGAGCCAATGACATGGAACTGTATCTCCGCCAAGTACCCAGACCCGCTCACCCCAGAAAGGCCTGGTACATTCTGTATCACTCTTATTGTCCCAGGGGTGATCACCCTCCACATATCTACGGGTATTGCAGTTCCATTTATGAGGCCACCGGTGACATTCACCGCCTCCAGAACGCTCGGATTGTAACTAACATCATAGTTAGTGGCATCGAAGTTCTCTACGTTTGCGATATTGACGCGCGCGATGAAATCGGAGCCCTCGCCAGCCTGGGCTGGGGCATCTAGGGTGACCGTAGTGCTCTGGGCTCGGATCGTAAAGTTGGCAAGCAACAATACCGTTAGGCTGAGTGTAATCGCCAACAATACCTGGCATCTCAATCTATTCATCTCTTGATTTTCCTTAACGCATTAATGGTTGCCGAACAACAAATTCCGCAAACCATCGTGCTATCTCCGTCATGCATGCTCAACATCATCATATGCCTGTCACGTCAGGTGGCTCAATCCACATTTAGTACTGTTCCTCTGAGAAATACGTCCTACTTTCGTTGCACCATAGGCACGAACCAGAATCAGCCCAGAATAGAGCGAGACCGTCTCGTTTGGAGAGAACCACTTAAGCTAGACCCTTGGGGTTAATGAGGCTTGGGAAGGGTCAAGATATCCTATAACGAAGGGCAGGAAAAACCTTGCGATGAGAAACCAGAGAAGTTTCAGCCTAGAATCTAAGCATCAGATGGTTGAAGAACTGCCCGTCTGAGCCAGCTTAGCAGCTTCCTCGTTCTTCATGCTGCCTCAGCCGGTTTGGCGCCTTCTTCTGCGCCTTTTCACATAAAGAGTAACAATAGCCCCTGCGGCTACCGCCGCACCGATTATCCCACCTATCAAGGACAAGGGTATCGCAGCCGCGGTCGGCGTTGGCGTAGATGTTGGAGTAGGTGTTGGCGTCAGCGTTGGAGTTGGAGTAGGTGCCACTATCAGAATGAACCTACCACTTTTGCCACCCAGGGTTGCGCTTATCTCAACAGTCCCTGCGCTTAGCCCGGTAACCAGTCCAGCATTGTTAACAGCCGCTACCTCGGGATAGTAGCTTGACCAAGTCGCCTGATCGGTAATGTCGGCACTGCTACCGTCAGAATATGTAGCCGTAGCTACAAGTTGCTCTGTCTCTCCAATTGCTAGCAAGCCGCTCGCTTTTGCAGTTACCCCAATCGCTTCGAGGCTAGATGTAGGTGTCTGGGTAGCCATAGACGTGCGCGTGGGCTTCGGTGTGGGTGTAGATGTGGGAATATGACCACCACCCCCACCCCCATCCCCACCCCCGCCTCCGCCTATTGGTGAAGATGTTGGCGTAATTGTTAGCGTAGGCGTTGGTGTAGGTGTTGGCGTAGGCGTTGGCGTAGGTGTAGGCGTCGATGTTGGTGTAGGTGTTGGCGTAGGCGTTGGTGTAGGTGTTGGCGCAGGCGTCGGTGTTGGCGTTAAGGCATAGATAAGCACCGAATTCCCTACCCAAGTTGCCGGTATTTCATTGGCATTATTATCGCTCAATACACCGTTTGCAAAGCTGATTACGCTGGAACTGCCCGCCGAGCCAATGACATGGAACTGTATCTCCGCCAAATACCCAGACCCACTTACCGCAGTAAGCCCTGGTACGTTTTGTATCACTATTATTGTCCCAGAGGTGATCAACCTCCACATATCCACAGGTATCGTGGTTCCATTTATGAGGCCTTCGGTGACATTCCCGGGCTCCAGAACGTTCGGATCATAGCTGACGTCGTAATTAGCAGCATTCAAATCTACCAATTCGGTGGCGTTAACGATTACGAGGACATCAGCGTTTTCAGTAGCCTGGATGGGGCCATTTATGTAAACTGTCACTCCACCCTGAGCATTTAGAACAAGCGCACCAAGTAGTCCCAGGAGAGTGAGGGCTACGAATACTATTGATAAGTAGCCAAATCCCTTGATCGAATCCACCATCACACCCTTCTGTTCATTGTCCCTGACAAGAGTATAAAACTACTTGTGTTATGTCACAATATAGCAATGCACACTGATTGTGACTCGCGTTTGCCTACAGCCCTACATCTACAACACAGGAAAGGCATAAGCAAAGGGGGCAGTTGTGGGGGAATCGAGTTGTGTCAGTACAACATGCATTACAATGATAGCCGGACTGAGTTCAAACGTGCTGCAGGACATAATACCACATATTGAATTACAGCATGGCAACTGGTCGTGGCCCTGGCAATCATGCCCACGGCAATACTGTAGAGAATAGGACCTACCTACCACTTCTTCAGTTCTTTAAAGTATTAGCTTCCCATTATGATTAGCTCAATGCTCGTTATGTCTAGTGCATCTATCTTACCATCTCCATTTGCATCTGCTGCTGGAGTCTGGGCATCCAGCGCTATAATTTCTCGCTCCACTTTAGTAATATCCAGGCTATTAATATTGCCGTCTTGATTCGCATCTCCACGATTGTACACCGCGATGTACCCCGTCTTGGTCTTGGTATTCGTATTGCCAGCAGCATCGGTAACCTTCAACGTCACCGTATAGTTCCCAGCGGCACTGTAAGCATAAGTCGGGTTCTGCGCAGTGCTGTCCCACGTGCCATTGTTGTCAAAGTCCCATTGATAGCTCAGCGGCGCTACGCCCCCTATGCTGCCGTTGCTGAATTGGACGCTCTGTCCAACCACCACTGCTGTCCTGTTACCAGTGAAGTCGGCCTGTGGGGCTGCGTAGACCGCGATGTACCCCGTCTTGGTCTTGGTATTCGTATTGCCAGCAGCATCGGTAACCTTCAACGTCACCGTATAGTTCCCAGCGGCACTGTAAGCATAAGTCGGGTTCTGCGCAGTGCTGTCCCACGTGCCATTGTTGTCAAAGTCCCATTGATAGCTCAGCGGCGCTACGCCCCCTGTGCTGCCGTTGCTGAATTGCACACTCTGTCCAACCACCACTGCTGTCCTGTTACCAGTGAAGTCGGCCTGTAGGGCTGCGTAGACCGCGACGTACCCCGTCTTGGTCTTAGTATTCGTATTGCCAGCAGCATCGGTAACCTTCAACGTCACCGTATAGTTCCCAGCGGCACTGTAAGCGTAAGTCGGGTTCTGCGCAGTGCTGTCCCACGTGCCATTGTTGTCAAAGTCCCATTGATAGCTCAGCGGCGCTACGCCCCCTATGCTGCCGTTGCTGAATTGGACGCTCTGTCCAACCACCACTGCTGTTATGTTACCAGTGAAGTCGGCCTGTGGGACTGCGTAGACCGCGATGTACCCCGTCTTGGTCTTAGTATTCGTATTGCCAGCAGCATCGGTAACCTTCAACGTCACTGTATAGTTGCCAGGGGCACTGTAAGCGTAAGTCGGGTTCTGCGCAGTGCTATCCCACGTGCCATTGTTGTCAAAGTCCCATTGATAGCTCATCGGTGCTACGCCCCCTGTGCTACCGTTGCTGAATTGGACGCTCTGTCCAACCACCACTGCTGTCCTGTTACCAGTGAAGTCGGCCTGTAGGGCTGCATAGACCGCGATGTACCCAGTCTTGGTCTTAGTATTCGTATTGCCAGCAGCATCGGTAACCTTCAACGTCACCGTATAGTTGCCAGGGACACTGTAAGCATAAGTGGGGTTCTGAGCAGTGCTGTCCCACGTGCCATTGTTGTCAAAGTCCCATTGATATGTGTAAGGCGGCGTACCTCCACCGCTCGCATCTGTGAAGGCAAATTGTGTCCCCGCAGCAATTCCCTGAGTAGGGCTGGCTGAGAAATCAGCATGTAGGACGGTGCTGACCAGTATCGAGTCACCTATCCATGTGGCTGATATTTGATGTGCAGAGATATCGCTAAGGATACCATTAGAGAGACTGATGTTGCTAGTGTTACCGGCGGAGCCGATCACGTGGAAGTGTATCTCTGCCAAATACCCGGACCCACTCACCCCAGAAAGGCCTGGTATACTCTGCACCACTCTTATTGTGCCGGGGGTAATCACCCTCCACATATCCACAGGTATCGTGGTCCCATTTATAAGGCCATTAGTGACATTCCCCACCGCCAGAATGTTCGAATCATAGCTGACGTCATAGTTAGTGGCATCGAGATTCGATACGTTTGCAATATTGACGCGGGCCACGAAATCGGAGCCCTCCGCAACCTGGGCCGGGGCATCTAGCGTGACTGTGGTGCTCTGCGCTCGGACAGCCGAGCCAGTAAGCAGATTCAATGCCAGACAGAAGCACGCTGTAACTACTATCACTTTCAACAATTTGTTCATTTCTTCGCCTCTATTGATCTGGGAAATCCCCTTATTTATTAGTGATAAGATAGGAAGGCGGTCTCTAATTACCCTACCCCCATTGGTGTCACAACCTAGAATAGACTGTTAACTAGGCAGGATACAATGACCAAAATGGGTAAAATCGCGAAGAATTTGGGTATACAATAGTAACCTAAGAGAATGGCAATAGTCTGGAGGACGTTGGAAATCTAGATGTGGTGCGCTATCTAGCTGAGGCTAATACAATGAGTGTAGGAACGCTGGCTCTTCTAGTGCTGCTACAACTCTTGCGCTACAAAAAGTTTATTATAAGAATCAATATCCCGCTATGATCAATTCTATTTGAGTTATGTCTAGGGCATTTACGTTTCCATCACCATTGGCGTCAGCCCCTGGCGTTGGACTGTCTAGCCCTACAATAATTCTCTTCACCTTTGTTACATCCAGGCTATTAATATTGCCGTCTTGATTGGCATCTCCACGATTGTAGACGGCGATGTATCCTGTCTTGGACTTGGTATTTGTATTGGCAGCGGCATCGGTAACCTTCAAGGTCACCGTATAGTTGCCAGGGGCGCTGTAAGCGTAAGTGGGGTTTTGAGCAGTGCTGTCCCACGTGCCATTGTTGTCAAAGTCCCACTGATACGTATATGGCGGCGTACCCCCGCTGCTTGCATCGGTGAAGGCAAATTGTGTCACCCCGACAATTCCCTCAGTAGGGCTGGTGGATAATTCAGCGTTTAGAAGAGGAATTGAACCAGATGACGTAAACTCGAAAGCTCCTATATCCGGCGCGGAGCCACTATATTGATAGGGGTCACCCACATCGTTAAATCCTGGTATCACAACGCCCGCATCTATCAGGGGGCCGCCTGCCTGCAAGTTAAAGTTGCCGTTAGCAGCATCTACAAAATCACAGGCTGCCCCATTGTTATTCGATCCATGTGATTCTTGGCCAGTCCCAGACTTGAATGCAGCCCACGTATTATATCTTGTTCCATTCCAGCCAAACTTGTCTCCACTTTTGCTTGTATAGATATTATCATAGTCAAATGAACACCCAGAAGAACATATAGTAAGGTATATTGCCCAGTATGTGCCTACAAAGACATTGTTTTCTGAAGTGATGTCGAAACCTGGCGATTCAGGAGCATCTTGGTCGAACCAGCCGCACGTATAGGTATCTATAGGGTCATAAATTGTATTGTTGAAATAGTATTCCTTGCCTTGTGCTAGAGCATGACCAAGCTTGAAAGCATAGCGACTGATTGCACCAGAGCCAGCGGCATTTATATTGTAGCCAACATTCTTAAAGACATATGCTGGGCCAAGAGCAACAGGCGCAGTGGATACTACAGTGTGCGAGTCGTGTAACGTGTTCCCCCAGATGCGTACATTGATATCTGTTCCAGCCAGCGTAATACCATCATCACCGCAGTTATAGAAAGTGTTCTTATAAACGTCTATGTCTCTGATATTATTCCTGTCTCCATAACTCCAGCCATCTGACCAGTCCCCGCTAGCCTCGCCATCGAAGTAGCCGTTGGAGGTGTTGTTTCGGATAACCGCACCTTGCCCATTGTACCAGAAGCCTATAGCATTTCCCTCGCCATATTCATAGGGAATGCTTTTGAGCGCATCCCAAGGCCAGTTCGAGGGGCCGTTGTCGTAGAAGGTGTTGTCCTGAACCAGCAAGTCAACAGATACCGCATATGCCCCAGGATTATATTCATATACTCCCTGTGCAGTATGGTTAATGTAGCAACTTTCAACTATGCCATGCGCTGACCCCGCTGTGCCATCTGGGTTAAACGCCACGCCATACTGAAAATACCTTATGTCAATTCCCCTGATTCTCACATAGTCTGACCCCAATATGCGGAAACCAGAGTCAGAGGCAGAATTACTGTGGTCACCGACATGTATGGGAGAGTAGAGAGTTGAGTTGTTAGGGTTGCTATCATCTAGCAGTTCAATATAGAGCCTATTCGTGCCACTGTTCCAATAATAGCCCCCGCGCAGACCAGCATAATCTCCCGTTCCTCTCTTCCCCCACTCGGTGGCATCATGGTACTGGAATAGCCTAGTGTCATTAGCAGCGACATAGTTAGGCAAACCTGTAGAATAAGACGTGTAATAGGTTCCATTGCCAGCAGAAGTCCAGATAGTTCCTCCGGCGTTCGTCTCTATAGCTTGGTTCGCCCCGCTTATTACAGGCTTATTGGCAGGGTCATCGCCAATAAAGGAAATCATGCTGCCATAGTCTAGTCCTGATTTATGAGTGATTGAAACTTGCTCATAATATGTTCCTGGTTCCATTCTGACTGTATCTCCAGCAGAAACAGTGTCAGCGGCATGTTGAACTGTCTTCCAAGGATGGGCTTGGCTACCTACGGCACTATCATTTCCAGTAGAGGCACTGACGTAGTAAGTTCTACCATTGCCTAACCTGTAGGTATCTGGCCGGGTAGTTACCGTTGCTGTTATTGGATTTGTGCCACTCACACCGTCAGGATCAGAGAACCTAACTCTAATGTCATATAAGGTGTTTCCGGCAAGACCTATGACACTTCCCGCTTGTGCAGATTGCCCATACAGCTTAGCCATAGGAAGACCTGACTTCCAACCCGAGTCTGAGGTCTTCTTCCACTCCAGCGTTGCACTGTTGTTAGTATTGTCATCTCCAGTATAAGTAGCTACGACGCCAACGCATTCAATTGTAGGGTAGACTGAAATGCCGTAGACCGTAGTTGCATTAGACTGAGCCAAAGCGGGCATAGATCTAATTGAAGTTGCTACCAATAGCAACACCAGAAGTATCCCCGAAAATCGGGATATGCGGCGCGCAATTCTTATCATCAAAGTTAATGTACCATGCGTATGCACGTATGTCGATAGCCAATCAGTAAATATTGGCATGGTATTTCTGCCGTGTTTGACGGAGTACAAATGTACCAGCCATAAGGATCGTTTATTCCCAATGCAGTGTGGCTGTGTCCCACACCTGGGGGAAATCCGTCGGCTGTATCCTATCCCTAATGGGCTGACAGTCAATCACTTAAAGGAATTCGCGCTTCTTCAAGGAAAACCAGCCTAGCAGACTCTAGCTCTAGCGATTTGGTCATCTACTCGATCCACGCCATATGCTCTGCCCTTATCCTGACCTTGTGCTATCTGATCCTTTATTCCTTCATGATGCGAAGCACCAGCATCAACGCCGACGTCCTGTTGCAGAAATTCCCCACAATCTGGCCCTTCCTTGAAGGCCCGCTGCAAAATTTGCTGGTTCGGATTTGCTTCCAGTAGCGCACGAGGAAGTGGTAGGAAGTGAGGCACCATCAAGGTGGCTGGTCAACCCCTCAGTGGCAGCGCGGAACTCCCTCCCATAGCGCAAGAGGATGTTCCCCACATTGCCCTTTGCATCATCTATGGACAGGGGCACGGCATGGATGATCTGCTGGAGGGCCTTCTTAACGTCTGTGTCGTTCTTCCTGAGCACCATCGCTTACACAGTCGAGATGCGATGAACGACCCATCGTCGTCCCGGCACAGCCGGTCATATGCAGTGGGTAGCCCTGAACAACCGCCGGCTTCCGTCCGCGATAATGAACTGCTGGGTCATCACTCCACGGCTCACCTGGTCTTTGACGGTTGCCTTCAAGGACTAGGTGCTCTCGCAAACCGCCAGGCTCAAGCACACCGTTAGCCGCATACCATAAGCTGTTAGCTGGTGGCCTAACGGTCTTGACTTCTTCTCCGCACTGCTACTTCTCACTTCGGTGCTGAAACCGTCCACAAATAGGTAGGAGATGTCCACCGCAGAAAGGTCGCGCATGTGCCAATGCTCGAAGGACTCCTTCAGCACCAGATTGCCCTTGGATACCCCAGAACGTGAAAGACTACTTCCCCCCATAGCAGTCGTAACCGTCCCCGTTCTACCAATTGCTATGTCTTACGATGTACCATTTATTCTGCGCGCGAACACTGATTGGCCAGATAGAAACACGGGGCGCTTTGGGGAGAGAAGCGATGACTATTCAAGATATACAATGTATCGCTGCAATTCCACAGGTCACTATATGTTCACATACGGTTAGTCATCCAGTGCTGCCAAATTGCCGCGATGACCAGATCGACTATGAGTTACGAGAATCGAAAGACAGGCTAGAGCGCTGGACAGGAAAACCAGTGAGATCATTTGCCTATCCAAAAGGGCGTTTGGACGGAAGGGAAAGGCAATTCTTGAAGAAATACGGCTATGAGCTGGCAGTTACGACAACGAAGAAATTCGCGAGATCAAGTGACGACCCTTACCTAATGCCCAGGACCGACGTCATAGACGATGGCAGTCTCCCTGAGAACTTGTGCCACCTATTCGGTGTTTGGGAACCTGTAGTCAGCAAGATCAAACGCATTATCAACCGCGGGACAGGCGGCCGAGCCAGTCTGCATGCCCAGCCGGTACACGAGACCGAACACAGATAGGCACACATTGAAATTATCAGGCGGACGCGAAGTCCGCAAGCTGCCAAAGTACTACCTTCATTGAACAATGGTTACTTCAGCCCGTGTTTGGGCTTTCGTGGTAAACTCGTTGACTGGTGGCTGGGTAGATTCTTAGGTGGGCTTCGCCCTTATTCAGACTTTGCCTCTCGACGACGCTTCGCGTGCGTCGCAGCCCCATTGGTCGTCATCAGATAATAGGCGTTAGTGACCTCAGACTCCATCGTCATTAGCTTGCCCTACGAATATCGGCCCTGTGAAAATGCTAGAATTGCTTTAATGGAGCTGCCACTCATACCATAAGCCGTCGTTTCCCGTTCTAAACAGACACTACCACGCCTCTCGTGGGGCTGGCTATCAATAATTACTGGTACTTTCCGTTTTTCTGAAGACCAAGAAAATCTCGTGCGCCGAAAAACGCACGACCACCCTATCCAAGAAATAGCTCAACCCTCTTACGGCTACATTTTCTCCTCTATAATCACGAAGCTTATGCAGCAACGGCCAAAGCAAGCCAACTTCATCTTTCAACCCCGTGACCCCGTCAATGGGTTTCTTATCTACAAGGCTGAATCCAACCATTTGAAAATCCTTTATAACCGTTTCCGAGTCTAGTGCGAACTGATAGAAAGCTTCCTTCTGCTCCGGGTCGAATTTCTTAAACATACCAATTCTCGCTTTCAATCTCCGCAAAACCGACATATACGGAAATGCCAAGAACAGATATCCACCATCCATGAGGACTCTCGACATTTCGTCGAGAATATCATGGTATCCTTCCCAGCAATGTTCTATCACTCCTAACGACCAATATGCCACAAAATAGCCATCCGGAAACTCTAGATTTCTGACGTCTCCCACTCTCGCATCTAGTTCGGGATTGATCTCCCTTATTCTACGCACCGTTTCTTCCGCAAAATCTACTCCAGTGGCTTTGTATCCGTGGAAATACATGCAGTAAAGCACTTGTCCAATGCCACATCCCCCTTCAAGAATTCTCCCTTCCTTATCCCTGATATAGTAACTTAGGATACTTAAGATGAATCTGTCGTTCTTGCGATCCTCAATTGTTACGTTGGAGTTTGTGGAACACCAACGAGCATCCCACCATGATGCTGTGGGACGTTGTCCGACGTAGACAAGCCTTTTGTGATTCAAATCGTAATAAACCTTCATCAAGCTTCCTATTGGTATGCTAATAGCCTTTTTCTATTCGGCATCGGGGTCTGAATGGTGATTCGCAGCCGCTTTCCATCTTCCTCTCTCTTGGTATGACGCATAGCTCTGCATGTTTTCGTGCATGTGCAGACTCACCATTTGTTATCAAGCAAGGCTTCTTCGATCTCGGTGAAATAGCTCTGGCCGCCTATGGTACTAACTACTTGCCCTCGGTGTTACTAGGGCGCAGGGAATATTTGTCAGCGCCTGTGCCAACAACATGGCCTTCGTCTAGCGCATTTCTTGACGATCTCATAATGTTCGCTCTCGGGTCGCTTCTGGTCCTGAGAACTTGGTCCATTTTGATTGAGGCTTCCACACCCTTAGCAGCAGACTCATTTTGACTGACGCTGAACGAAGCCACTAAATCCAGAGAATTTACTATTTCCAAAACTTGAATATAAGCTTTTCATCCTCACACTTTCCTATCAACTTGTAGTGATTAAGACAGCTGTTGCGCAGTACAAAGTCCACGAACTCTTCTGTAGATAGATTCACAAATGCGCCCTTCATTTCTGGCTCATCGTACCGATGTGGCTCAAAATACATTTCGTTCATTTCCAGGCTACGCAGAAACACCTTCAGTTTCTCGAAAGTGTGCTGCTCCTTCAAGAAGTGGTGAAAGATGGCTAGCGCTAAAACGATGTCATATTTGAGCGGTGCTTCTTCAGTTAGGTCAAAAATGGATTTTGGAATTATCGTGAATGCTCTGTCTTCGGCTCTCCTCAATTTTCGGAGAAAGTACAAGCTTTCGTCTTCGACCTCCACAGCACAGCACCGCAAACCTTTCTCTTCAAACTTGTGACAAAAATAGCCCCAGTGCGCTCCAATATCTAGAACGGTGCTGTTTCCTTTTCCCACGTTACTTTCTATCATCTTCCATCTCGTATCGGAGTAGCGAGCTGGGGTATTCTGAAGATCCACATGAGTCAGCGGAGCATAGACTGCGCCGCCATTTCTTCTAGCGTAGGCCTCAATCTCTTTCTTGAAAGCCTCCCACTGAGCATGACGAACCGTGATCGTAACAGGGACTCTTTCCACGCCGGCGATCTTCGCCAGGGTTAAACGATGCCTTCCGTTATTGAATATTAGATCACCATATCTTCCTATGTTAACGCTCATCTCATCAAGGTCTTCCCAAGTAGATTCTAGTTCCCCTTTCCTGCCTTCAAGTGCTCTGAGCGATCTACGACTCTTGTAGCCATTAGTCTTGATATCTTCAAATATCTCGTCCAATCGCAGGCATCTTCTGTCAAGGTCCTGCTTATTCCTACATCCCCATTTCTCGATCCCGAGCTCAATTTGCGTCAACACGCGCTTGTAATATGGCAACTGCTCCCAACTGGTTCCTTTCGAGGCCCTCTCTTCGTATGACCTATAAAAATCTATCTCGTCAAATCTCCGTTCCAATCTATCCCAATCACCAGCTATTACTCTGCCGTGATATTTGCGGGGGTCGAATTCTCCGTTGGGTATGTGCCTTATGTTTCTCCTGCCTTCATAGTATCCTTCGCTGTTCATCGCGTACACTATTTTTCTTGGGTCAACGTTGTGAACCGTCTTGTCATCAAAGTATCTCCTTAGAGATTTCGATGTCGTCAGGCGTGCCTTGACCCTTCTTATCCAGAACACGATGAGTCTTCTTTTGCCTGCCACGCGCAGGATCCTATTAGCCACACTATCTGGAAGCAGTAGTATTATGTTCTTCAAAGACTGGCGCACCCTGTGAACCCTCCGACAAAACGTGATCGCTTTGCGCCCACTAAGCCCCTCTGCATTGATACTGCGCGTTTAGTCACATAGCCCACTCCCAAATAGCTTGCTTGACTTCCAACAGTCTGCTCACCACACTAATCACGACACCGTATGTGCCTCTGAGTCGCGAGGGCAGTACCTTATCCAATCGACGGAATCGGCAGATATCCTCATCGCGGATGACACCGAACATGACCAACCCAACTATGATAAGAATTACCCCAACTGGGAGACCAAGACACAGCGCCTGGATTGAGCCTAGGTATTGAGAAATCACGTAGAGTACGACTCCGGCCGGAAAAGATGCTAGTAATATCCTCAGACCGTCCGCCAATGGCCAAACTACCTTGATCTTCCTTTCTACGAACCAGATGTAAACTGGGAACATAAGGACCTGCGCAACAGAGCTAGCTATCGCCGCCCCGACAACACCGAATCTAGGTACTACTAAGAAGTTCAGCCCAACGGACAATGCACCTAATAACAGTCCCACCTTAAGCGCAAATCCAGGCTGGTTTATTGCAAATATTACAGCGCCAGCTCCGCCTAACAAAGCGTAGATGGCCCAGGGAAAAGACATTATGCGGATTAAACCGATGACACTGTGGTACTGAGCTCCATACAAGAAACCTACGATTGACCCAGACAGAGTCACAAGAATAACAGCAAGAGGCAAAGCCATCATCATAAGATAGCGGGCAGAAACCAGATATATGGCTTTTATCTTGTCCATATCCTTCCTTCCGAACTGCTCAGAGATAGCTGGTAAGAGTACTGAAGCAAAGACCATTGGAATTATCCCCATGACAAGGGTAGTTACCGAAGCGGCCAGATTATAGAATCCGGTCTCCGCAGCTGGACGGTAGCGCCCGAGAAAGAAGACTTCGGGCTGTTCCCAAAGCAGATAGGTCACAGCCGTAAAACCAGCGGCCGGCAAAGCGAACTTGATAGCGGCCTTCCTATTCTCGCTATTGAGTCCCGCCGTCAAGAACTTTCTGGGAGGAACGAGTCTCATTATGAGTATGATGCCCACTACTGATCCCACCACCAACGAGAGCAAGTTCATACCAAGAATAGTCACAACACCATATCCCAATAAAGCTACGGCTATTTGTGTGGCAACGCGCAGAGGCGTAGTTGAGAGCACCAGATACAGGTTATATTCAAATTTTTGAAAGCCTATAAACATCGCTGTTAACATCTGATTCAAAGCAAAGGGCACCAATGAACAGGCTATCACGGTGAAGTAGATAGGTGTCCCCTTTCCGAATAGATGTACAAACTTTGAGGAGAAAGCTAGGATTACTATGGTCACCAGAATACCGGGGATGATTCTTCCAACTAGGGCGAGCCGAACCAATCCATGAGCTTTGTCCTTATTGTCCTGTCCAATGGCCTCAGCGATATATCTTTTGGCCATCATGCCCCATCCCAAATTGACGATAAAGACGGCCAGTGTCAGTAACCAACTGAAATATGAATAGGTACCGTATAATTCTGACCCTAAGGCTCGAGCGAGAAAGATGGATTGAGCCATGGCAAGAGAATAATCAATGGCTTGTGCCATGAAGTTGAACATTGTATTCTTGGCGATCTTTGCCGACGGGTCCATTTCTATGTAACCCCTTTTCTTCTGTAGAACGCTTTGTGTCGTTCGGGATCACGTTCCACGACCTCTTCGTATAGCTTTTGATATTCACGCACCATACGAGACTGACTAAACCGCTCCGTTACCACCTCCAGCGCTCGGCCTGCCATATCTCGAGCCAAGTGTGGCTGGCCGAGACAAGCAAAGATGCCATCAGCCATCGCTTTGGGGTTTCCCGCTGGGACCAGAATGCCGGTTTCCCCCGTTTGCACAAGTTCCCTGTTTCCACCTACGTCGGTGGCAACCACTGGTCTTCCTAAAGCTTGTGCCTCCAGAATGGCGTTAGAGCACCCCTCGCTAACGGAGCACAAACACGCTACATCGAAGGCAGAAATATAGGATCCGACGTCCTCTTGACTACCAAAGAAGGTCACCTGGGAGGCTACGCCCAACGCCTTGGCCAAGCTCTCTAGGCCTGGTCGCAACTCTCCATCGCCGACAATGGCGAATCTAGTCTGAGGCATGACACGGCATATCAGTGCAGCTGCCCGAAGGAATGTGGCGTGATCCTTCACCGGTCTCAGGTTGGCAACAATGCCCACCACTTGACCTCCTAGAGGTAGACCCATCTGGCTTCTAATTTGAACTACTCTTTCAGGTTTCGGCATCAACCTCGTAAAGTTGATGCCATTATAAATGACGCGGATTCGAGAGGGTTCAAAACCTCGATCGATAAGTCTGCTCTTCCCCATTTCGCTGTTGGCAACGATGAAATCAGCAGAACGGGCAAGAAGATCCTCCACAGCCCAGTAGAGCTTGGTGCCTAAGCGGACTTCTTGAATTACTCTACCGCGCTCGGTTGCGACCTTTCTGCCAGTACGGTTCGCAATCGCACCGACCAGTCCAAAGAAAGTTGCGGGTGTAAGGAAAGGCTGGACAACGTCCACCTGCCATTCACGAAGCAGGCGAACCACCGTTAGCGCGATTGAGAAGTCGTATTTCCCTTTTCTGTTGAGGGAGATTAGGTTCACACCATGCACGCTTCTTAATTCCGCCTCCAGAGACCCCCCAGAGTAAATTGTCGCCACTAAGGGCCGGAACCGGTCTTTGTCCATGCCTCTGACCAAATCTAACAACTGCTGCTCAGCGCCCCCGGTTCCTAATTGATTGATCAGGAACATGACTGTAATACGATGGTTATTCATCATCGTTACTCTTTTTCCTCAGCTGACTCAGACATGGCCAGTTTGCTACAGACTATCGAGAGGCCACCCAAAATCCACAAAAAGAACACACTATCCATGATATTATGGACGGCCGCATTAATCACATATACTATCACGCCGGCAGTGCAACCTAAGACAAAACCTTTGAGAAAGCGTCCTTTTATATGCCAGTACGAATATAGAAAATTGCGAAAAATGTTAATAATAAGCCAGAGGAAAATCAGAAGCGCCGGAGTGCCGAAGCAAACCCAAACTCGGAGGAAGTCGTTGTGCACCGCCTTCACGCCAAGGTTCGCTCCTGCGCCCAGGTAGTCCAAAATACGGGGGTCAACCTTAGATGCATACCCTGCTGAGACCTGCTCAAATCTGTATTGACCTATACCAAACAATGGATGATCGAGGGCAATTTTCACTCCTGCGTCCCATAGGACTAGTCGCGCCGCGGAACTTCCTTCATTCAATTGAGTCAAGCGGCTGTTGTTAATGCAAGCGTAGGACAGAAACGCAACGCCCACAATCAACACAGCCAAGACGAGTAGATATCTTATCCTACCCTTCAACAACATTGCCATGGCTAACGTCCCCGCTGCTAGAGAATAAACACCCGAGCGGGTAAAGGTGTAAATGAGACCTAAACCCACGACAATGCCTACTATTGTGAGGAATATTCTCAGTCGCGAGCTTAGTCCGCCTATCAACAATACACCAAGCATGGCCATCAAGACTAAAGGAAGCTCTAAGCCTAACAGAATTGGACTCCCAGATAGGCCTGATGACCTATCACCAGCCAGACCGCCCACGTTGTAATAGTGCTGCAGAACGGCGGCTATTGCCGACATAGTGCAGATTGTCAGTGTGACTACGCCGATCAGCTTCAGGTCCCTCTCCTTCTGGACCATGGTTGGCAAAAGGCATAGAATGACAATGCATGTGACGGTCCACCTAGAATATTTGAAAGTATCGGCTATGTCAGTGTTTAGGTAATTGGCAATAGTCGCGAGTCCGAAGAAAATGATCGCTGGAATAATGACACGAGCTGCTTTGCTGCCTACTTTTACACCTTTCTGGGCCAGGATTGGTATGAGTAGGAGAATAGTAGCTAATGTCCAGATAAGGGCCACGCTTATCCCAAGCCCAGCTGTAGGATATAGTATGTAACCGCTTGCCGTTACCTGACCAACCAATAGTGCGGCAACGGCCCACACCGGCCGACGGAAGGCTAGCAAAAAAAGAATGAGTTGGACCATTAAGAGTAGACAAAGGGTAACAGACATCTCCAATTTGACAGTTCCCAGCCAGAATAAGCCAGCCAGTGCTATGGCTACAGGGATGACAAGGGGGCTCAAGAACCAGCGACCTGGGTATGTGGTTTCTCTCATCCTAGCGGGCCTCCGCAACGTCTCAGTGGTGCTAGCGACTGCCTCACAAGTGATGAGGCAGTCAAGCGTGACAGACGCCAAAGCAGAGGCGCGCACCTATTCTCGGACATGACATGCACCTTCTGTATCTGAATTCCACATCTCCGTGCCGATCAAAGATTTTCAAAGCCAGTCTTCAGAGTGGTCCCCTGGAATACCATCGACCAGGTCTGTAAGCACAAAGGGCTCTCACTGGTAATGTACAAACCTCCATAGTACACCCCTGATCTTCCCGAGTTATACAAACGAAAATACTAAACATCAAGAAATGAGTCTACTGCCTCTGCTATTTGCTCTGTTGGCGAGCCGTGGTCGATGTCCAGAGTCTAGAAAGCTCGAAAACCTGGGCTAAGCTCACTCTCCAGTCCCACAGGGAAGAAGACAAAACTTGACCACAACTAGGAATTATCAAACCAATCCCCAGCGTATAAGCTCCCATCTCTTTGGTACCGGTTCCACTTCGTCTCTGTACTCATTTCCCAGCATTGGAAGCCTGTCTAGCAAGACTCTTGTCCGCCCTTGACTAGGGTATGTCTCCACTTAATTCTTGTTCGGGGAATCGACGACTGCTCCTACCAGTCAATCGACCCAGATGCCTTTTAGCTCTGCGACCAAAATTGATGAACGAAGTAGGCAACACAGTCTTTGCCCACAACGATGGCCAATCCGCGGAGTCCAGCCAAAATGGAGCCATAGGGCTAGTTTTCAAAGCTTTGACAAGGTAATTCCTAGCAGTCTTGGCATCACCTTTGGAAATAGCGATACGGGCGAGCCTACAGTAGAAATGATAATAAGCGCTCTCCTTTAGACTATGGTAGAGGTTTCCCCGCTCAACGTCGTTGAAGACAGCTTTGAGAATAAGACCATGAGCCCATTTCACGTCTTCAACCTGACGGCCAGCACTTAAGGTACTGTTATGTACCCGATATTTTGCCAATGGCCTATCGATGTATGCCACATCATACTTTCTTAGGAGGCGGATCCACATGTCAAAATCTTCCGACCCTGAGCGGAACCTGTTGTCAAAAAGGCCAACCACTTCAAAGCAAATCCGGCGGATCATAGTCGTGGAACTAGTGATGTAGTTGCCGAGAATAAGTCTCTTGATTTCCTCCTTGCCACTTCGGACGTATGATTCTCTATCATAAGGTGGCTTCCGTAATCCTTTAACATGGCTGTACTCGTCTATGACATACGATTGGCCGTAACTAATTCCCACATCGGGCCATCTATTCAAGACATCTACGCCCATTCTGAGGGCATCCTCGGTCAGAGCATCATCTGAGTCTAAGAAAGCCACATACTCCCCTCGGGCGACTTCAATCCCTCTGTTATACGCAGCAGGCGCACCTTGATTCACCTGATGAAAGTACTTAACTCGAGGACAGTAGGTAGATACAACTTCGCGAGTGTTATCCTCTGAGCCATCGTCAACTACCAAGATCTCGAAATCTCGAAAACTCTGGCTGAGCACGCTTTCGATACACTCTCCAATAAAGCGCGCCCGATTGTAGGAGGCAATGACAACACTAACCTTAGGCATGTTTTCTCTTTTCAATCTAATGGTTGCGTAGGCTTTAGCTTCTTTAGAACATAGCCACTCGCTTTTATGGTTATTAAGGCAACCATAGAGTTCCTCACATGTTTTAGCCGTGACATCACCCAAGAGGGGATTATAGATTTAAAGTACATATACAGCAGCCAGAGCCCACTTGAAGTAGTGATGCTGCATTGATAGACACAAAGAGCCTTTAGTACGTAACAGCGACTCATCTTCATATCATTGCCATAGGAATAATAAGCTATGGTCCGATAGAACTTGAATCGAGCCTTGTTTCTCAATGGTTCGAAACGATGCCGAATGATCGGGTCGTCAAATACCTCTTGCAGTACAGCTAGATACGCCTTCTCAGCATTCTTCGGATCTCGATTGTTTGTAAGACACCCGCTATGCCGCCTAATTTTGGCTAATGGTTGGCTAATATAGGCAACATCGCACCTCTTGGCCATGCGGACGAATAGATGGAGGTCCTCTGCTATGTATTTCAGACTTTCATCGAATAAGCCCACCTCGCTTAACAGATACCGCCGCATCATCGTTGCTGACAAGCGAATTCGATCTGTAAAAAGGAGCTCTCGAATTTGTTCGCCGCCATCGATAATATGGGAGCTATGGAAAAGGCTGGATGCCCTCAAACAAGAGGGCCGTCCCGCTTCGTCCGTAAGATAGAACTGGCCGTAACAGAATCCTACATTTGTGTACTTGTCGAGAGTTTCCACCTCAATCTCTAGTGCACGCTCCATTAGGACATCGTCGGAATCGAGGAAGACAACGTATTTACCCTTCGCAAGTTCCACACCTCTATTGCGAGCAGCCGACACTCCGCGGTTTTCCTGACGTACATATCTCAAGTTCGGGAAAGAAGCTACCGCTGCTGTGGTGTCATCTGTTGAGCCGTCATCTATCACTATGATTTCAAAATCAATAAAAGACTGCCCTAAAACGCTTCGGATAGCCTCTGCGATGAATTGTGCCCGATTATAGGTTGGAATGATAACGCTAACCTTGGGCATTCCATGCATTCCTTTCTAACGAAAACGTATGAACTGTCTTGTTTAGACCTAGGCAGTTCTTAAGCTTGATAGCCGACGCTTGAATCCCCTGATTGCCTCCCTCTGACGTTCAGGGACAAACGATTTTAGATAAAGATATATGATGCCAAATCCCTCTGCTTTAAGTGAGCTTTGTGGGCACGTTAATAGTGCCTTCCTAAGGTAGCGGCGAGCCATCGTCATATCTTTTCCATAAGCATGGCCAGCTATCCACTGATAATATGTAGAATAGGTTCTATCTTTTAGAGACCTGAAGCGTTCGCCAAGAACCGGATCCTCAAATATCTCTGCCAAAGCTGCGAGGTAACCTGCCTCTGCACCTTTTGGATCGCACCTCCACATTAGTTGTCCAGGATGATGTAATACTATCGTGAAAGGTTCCGCAATATAGCCGAAGCGATACTCTTTGGCCAGTCGCACTAGCCAAGGACTTTCTCCAGCGAAGCGGCAATTCTCAGGGAACTTCCCGACCTTTTTGAAGCACTCGCGTCGTACTATCATACCGTTGATTTCGACGCGAAAGCAGAATAGCAGTTCTCTGACTAGCTCCGTACCATCTGCAATGCAAGAGTCTTTGAAAAGCACAGATTTTTTCACAAATAGAGACCTACCGCTGATGTCCACGTGTTGGCCTTGGCCATACACAAACCCTATCTCTGGATGGTTGTTCATGAACTCTACTCCTGACCTCAGCGCATCCTTCAGCAGAACATCGTCAGAATTGAGGAAACTAATATATTCTCCATTAGCGCGTTCAATGCCGGCATTCAATGCGGCACAAAAGCCGCGGTTTTCTTGATAGTAGTACCTCACTGGAGCAGAGTGATTGGCTACTATGGCTTTGGTCTTATCCGTTGAACCATCGTCAATTATCAAGACCTCAAAGTCTTGGTAAGTCTGATCAAGAATGCTATCTATAGCCTTCTGAAGGCACCAAGCCCGATTGTAGGTAGGAATAATAACACTAACTTTAGGCATTCTGTTCCTCTATCGCACGAACTTACGAACGTCCTTGTCTAATTCTCAGCCGATCCTAATCCTAATAGTCGATGCTTAAACAACCTGATTGCCTCCCTCTCACGATCCGGAAGAAATGACTTGAGGTAAGTATAAAGACCGTCAAGCCCCTCTGGCCTAATCAGGCTCCTTGGATGCACCATGAACGCCTTCCTAAGGTAACAGCGAGCCATGTTCATATCCTTGCCGCCATATGCATGGCCAGCTATCCGTTTGTAGTAGCGAAAATAAGTCTCGCCTTTGAGTGGCTTTAGGTATTCCTTGAGCACCGGGTCTTCAAACAACTCCACAAGTATTGACTTGTAAGCAATCTCGGCCTGTTTCGGATTCGGGTTTCGAAATTGATTTCCGGAGTGCAGCAAACGTTCTACCAATGGTTCTGCTATGTAGGCTACCTTGTATCTCTTTGCCAGTTGCACAAATAGTAGAAAATCCTCAGCAATATATTTGAGTCTCTCATCGAATCTATTTCCCTCTTTGAAACACTTTAGCCTAACCATTACTCCACTCATCCCTACTCGATAGGTATATAACATCTCACGTATTTGGTCCTTGCCATCCACAACACAGGAGTTGGCAAAAGTTGCAGATTTTCTTAGCCCAATGATGCGGCCAGCGGTATCTACGAAATAAGCTTGGCCATAGATATAGCCAACATCTAAGTGTTCATCGAGTACGTCCACTTCGCGTTGCAGTGTATGCTCAAGAAGAACATCATCATCATCTAGGAAACTAATATACTCGCCGCGTGCTAGCTCAATTCCATTATTTCGGCTCGCCGAAAATCCGCTATGGTCTTGATAAAAGTACCTTGCTGCCGGGCAATAGGTCGCGACAATCTCCCGCGTATTGTCTGTCGATCCATCATCAATGACAATAAGTTCGAAATCATGAAAGGATTGCCCGAAAACACTGTTCATCGCTTTCAGTAGTAATTGGGCTCGGTTGTATGTTGGAATAACTACGGTTACTTTCTTCAACTCATTGCTCCTCGAGGCTTTGTATGATGTCGAATAACCCTTCTTTAAGACAGCTCATTGTCAATGCGCTCCAAATGCGAAAAAATCCTATCGTACAAGTACATGTGTGAAAGGCCGATCTACAGAAATACCTAGCATTTCCACTGTACACACCCATACTCTCATTGGGTATGGTCGTTCAAACCATCATAGATGACCATAAGCTCCAAATCATGAGATGAATGCAACAATAGTACGTTATCCACAGATTTACGAATCGATTTAGCCTCACTACGTGTTGCAATAATTAAGCTGATCCGAGGCATTCCCATCCTCTCCAGTAGGCTCTTGGCTGCCCAGTCAGGTTGACTTCTCGAAAACTCGCAGATATTCGTCTTTCATTGTCGACCAGCGATACTTCTCATACGCTTCTTTCGCGCGTTCAGCTAGTACTGCTCTTTTCTGTGGATTTCCATGAAGTTCTAAGATACAACGTGCTAAATCATGCTCATTGTCGGGTTGGTAGAACGCCATTGAGCTGCTGTCGAAGTATTCCTTCATTGCTGGCTGATCTGCGATGACTACCGGCTTGGCCATTGCCAAGTATTCAAACAACTTGGTAGGCAGCATCGGATCATTAAGGACTGAAACCACCCCGACATCGGCTTGAGAAATCATGCTAGGTATCTTTTCGTGAGGAATGTAACCGGTGAATTTAACGTAGTCTTCTATGGCTAGGTCATGGGCTAGCGTGCGAAGTTCATCGAGATATTCTCCTTCACCCACTATTAGTACTTCCAATTTTGGTATTCGACCTATGAGAATGGGAACTGCCTTTATTATTGTCTGAATGCCATAGTTTTGCAGAATCGATCCATGTGTCATCACTCTGAAATTACCGTCCTCACGAACATCCTTGAAAGAAGCATCAGGACAGAATATTCCTTCATCGGGCACATTCAGCACGATTGAAATCTTTGATCCTCGCGTGCCGCGACTCTCCAACATCCTCTTTACAGAATTGGCCGTGACGATTACCTGGTCCGCATAGGCCGCACTTGCTCGTTCGCACCAACGGACTATATTGATCGCGGGATGGTTTGACCGTAATCGATGCTTAAAAGCTAGATATTCAGGCATCGGGTCGAATACATATAAAATAACTCTGGCGCCTAGCATCTTGGGGAAGAGAGTGGTAAACACAAGGATGTCGGGCATGTTGTTCACCTCGATTACGGCATATCTCTTTCGCAGGTGACCAGACCAAAGCTTAAGAGTGGCAAGGACAAAGAACGCCGAGTATTCTGTCAAGTATCTCAGCAAACCTAGCCTCTTGTGTTCTACTGACATCCGGTATATATTCACACCATCTATTGTCTCTTTACCCTTTTGGCCTTTGTGCCTTAAGCAAATGACATCCACGCCATAGCCGGCGTTGACAAGCGTCTCCATATCCCTACGGATATGTGCGTGCTGAGGGTAGTAGTGGTGTGTGACGCAGCAAATCCTAGCCAAATGTGAATCCTTTGCCTTTATTTCGTGAGGTACCTACTCTTTCGCTTGTGACCACTGTTTGTTATGCCTCCGGCATGCCATTTTGTGAACCTTTCGTTGGAGTCCCCCCCTCCGACGAAGTGGACACAAGATCAATCTGACGTCCTTGCTCATGGCCACAAGGATATTTGAGCCGCCTTTTCTTCTCGCGCAGCACTTGTTCATACAGCGCGATAATCTGCCTTGCGATGATGCCTTGCTCCATATGTTTGATCTTATCCCGTCCCTTGGTACGCACTGGGTTGGAGAGAGAAGACGTGAGTTTCTCGGCCACGTCTGCTGGATCCCAGCTACATGAGTAACAGCCGTCGATGCCACTGATAATTTCAGGTACGTCTCCAACGGGGACAGACACGATAGGTAGATTGCATGCCATGGCTTCCTTTATGACCATGGGCGAGCCCTCACCATCGGAAACGAGAACAAGCACATCTCCCGCATTCATGTATAGCGGCACTACCTCATGCGGCATGCCCGATACCATGAGCAGTTCTATAGAAGGATCCCGTTCCCGAAGTTGGGCTACAGCTGCCTTTGCGATTTCGAACCTTTTCTCTGGCCTAGAATGGTCCCCAGCCCACACTACGAGCTTCTTCTCTAGAGAAAGCCCAAGTTTTCTTCTGGCCTCATCACGTGGCATCGGATTAAAGAGATCCAAGTCAATCCCACATGGGATCACCACCGATCTTCTAGACCTTAGCGTCTTTTTTTGCTCTTGCGACACTACTATTACCTTGTCTACTAAAGGAGTTATGATACGACAAACGAAGCGCTCTCGGGTCATGAATACCTCAAGACCATGATGGGTGAGTATTACAGGATAGAGAAACTGCATCCGAGCAATAATACCAGAGTAATGATAGTGGGCATGGATCACGTCATAGCGATGGGTCAGAAGCCAAGCCCAAAGTCGGGGTATCCCCCAAAAATAGTTAAGCTTGCTCTTCCTCCCATTGACAAAGAATACGTCGACATTCACTCCTTCATGTCTTATGGCTTCGACTTGATCCCGGACAAAGGACCCAAGTCGTGGCATGTCCGGAGTCGGGTACATATTTGTAAGCACCAATACTCGCATTGTTCTCCCATCGGGCATAAGTTCTCCGAACGGTCTGACTAACACCAGAAGACCAAGTCCGGCAATCTCCGGAACCGCTTCACAACAAACCAACTTGTGCAGCTTGTACGCTGCAATAATGCTCCGTAACTGAGTAAACAGGTTACAAGCATTTGATCGGGATAAATCGTCTTAAAGCCCCTTTTCTACCGGCACTGATACACTCTTCCCTAATTTCCTGTCGCCCGCAAAAATCATGCTGAGGCCTGACTGAGCCGGGCTATGATTCACCTGTTCACCATGGAGCCAACTTTCTTGTGCGCTCGTGGCCCTATTCCTGGTAGTCTCCACTTTGGCCTGACGTACGGCGTCTTCTAATGTACTCTATGCTTCCTGCAACAAACCAAGCCAAGGCAAGCCCTCCAAGTACTCCCAACACAACCGCATTTCGAATACTTATTCGACTGGTAGAAACTTCATGCACCGGGGTCATCTCGACTGGCATGAAGAGCTGGTCCGCCGTAATCGGCATTCCTATGCTCAGATTGAGATACTGACGGTACAGACTATCGTACAATTGTTGGCGCACTGTAGCCTCTTGATTCGCTACGCTAGCAATCACCCCACCCGCGGCTTGCTGTTGTACCGCTTCAGTTTTGTCTATCTCGTCCTTGAGAGCTTGCAGGTTGTGAACTACTTGATTGATAGTCGTTGCGCTAGTCATGTTGCCATTTCCAGTCCCGGTAGGCAGACCGAGGCTCAGACTCATGTACTGCCCATACAAAGTGCGGTATAACTCTCGAAGGGCCGCAATCTCATCGTCAAGGGTGGTGGCAGTCAGATTTCCCCCCGAACCCTGCTGTCCGGCTTCATCAGCCGCAGCCATCTGGGCCTTGAGATCCTTGAGGCTGCGGTCGAGTTGGCTTATTTGTGACTCAATCTTCGCTTCTTGATCGTTTACTATCTGCTGAGATGAACTTGAAGCCACCTTCTCAGCAATTAGACCTGGTTGGGCAGGGTTGTCACAGGTGACCGTAATTTCGACACCAGTTGAGCCAGTCAATGGAGTAGCCTGAATCATGGCTGCTAGCTCATCCACTGAAAAAGTGGAATTAGCTGGCATGTCAGCGCTCACTGCCTCCAGGACAGATGGTATCTTAACTTCAGGGGCTAGGGACTGCCCCAAAGTATTGATGTCTTGCTGGGTAAGTAGGCCGCTTGCTAGAAGTTGGGCATTTGGTAGCATCTGCAGCGTTGCTCTACTCTGGAATTCGAGGGGCTGAGCATATCTAAACAGCAAACCAGCTCCAATCCCTATCATAATGCCTAGAGCTAACAACCATAGCCAACGACGCAGGAAAGCTGCATAAGTGCCTCGTATCATTTTCTAACTATCCTTTCGTCTTTACAGAGTTCGACAGGTGACCTTTTTTCACCGCAGTCTTCGATATCCGCCTGTCACTCTCTAGAAACGCACCGACCATATCGCAGATATAACCTACTTCCTCCACACTTAGTTCGGGGTACATTGGCAGAGAGAGTATCTCTTTGGTCACCATCTCAGTGACTGGTAAGAGATTCTCAGTCCAGCCATTGTTTCGGCAAGCCTCTTGCAGGTGTATGGGAGTTGGGTAATGTATACCCGTCCCTACTCCATTATCTTCCAGCCATGACCGGAGAGCGTCTCGATACGAGCTCCTAATGACGTAGAGATGGTAGACATGCTTAGCCCAAGGCATTTCTCGAGGTCGAATTACTGACGAGGGTAGACCTGCATCGTATGCCCGAGCAAGGCTGCGCCTCTTGTCATTCCACTCGTCCAAGTAAGGTAGCTTCACTCTGAGTACAGTCGCCTGAATCTCATCAAGACGGCTGTTCATGCCCATAAGTGCATGATGATGCTTCGCATCTTGGCCATGGTCTCGCAGCATTTTACACTTACGCGCTATGTCTGGATCTGAGGTTACGATCATCCCAGCCTCACCATAGGCCCCTAGATTCTTGGTGAAGTAGAAACTGAAACAACCCACATCGCCTAGCGATCCAGTGCGTCGCCCCTTGTATTCAGCGCCGTGAGCCTGGCAGGCATCCTCGACAACCTTTAAGTTACGAGCCCGGGCCACATCCATGATGGAATCCATATCCGCCGGATGACCGTACAAATGCACGGGCAGAATAACCTTGGTCTTACTTGAGATCTTGCTTTCCAGTTGCAATGGATCCATGTTGTACGTTTGGGGATCAATATCGACGAACACAGGCCTTGAACCCACCAAAGCTATGGCTTCAACTGTGGCGAAGAAGGTATTAGAAACCGTGATCACTTCATCTGAATTCGAAGCCCCACATGCAAGAAGTGCCAGATGTAGTGCTTCGGTTCCTGAGCCGACGCCTATGGCGAATTCTGTTCCACAATATCGCGAGAACTCTTCCTCAAACGACCGCACATTGGGTCCCAAGAATAGTTGCATACTATTGAATGCTTCAGATATCCCAGCTAACACCTGTTCGTTAACAGTAAGATATTGTCTTTTCAGGTCAACGAAGGGTATTTTCACTTTCAGCACCTCCAATAAGATGACTATAAGGCTTCTGCCTCCGGCCAGTGGTACAGACTATTTCCCCTATTTCCCCCATCGCCCGGGCAGGGTTGCCGTAAGCCACTGACCGCGCTGGAATGTCGCGAGTTACAACACTTCCTGCCCCAATAATCGAGTACTCCCCTATGGTTACGCGTGGGAGCACACAAGAGTTTGCTCCTATCTGAGCTCCCTTCTTGATAACAGGCCCTCTCATACATTCAAGAGAATCAGGGCACCCTGGGTGAATGTCATTGGTTAGAATTACTCCTGGGCCTATAAACACACCATCTTCAATTATCGTGAACTGTGCGATGTAGACGTTAACATGTATTTTTACGTTGCTGCCTATCGTACAACCGTAGTCAACAGTCGAGTTTGCCCAGATCCTGAAATTGTCACCAATAATGTTTCGCTCCCTGATGAGAACGTTGTGCCCTGTATCTAGGTTTCGACCAATAGAGGTTCCACGATATAAGACCGAGCCACACCGAACACGAGCGTTGGGACCAATCACAAGTTCACCAGTACAAACTCCATTAGATGACGGCAAATAACCGAGAACGACACCATCATCAATGATGGCGCCTTCTCCCAATCGAACCGCTATACCGCTCTTTGCCGCGTCAGCAAAGAGTTCTTTCCTCTTTCTCATTTGGTCTCACTTCTGACAAATCTACCTGAATCAGCTTTGGCACGTGACATTATCGGGCATGGCCTCAGCCGACGTCCGCCATTCGCAAGTGATTTCTTTGCCGCCTCCAAGACATTGACCACTCTTAATCCTGACCAGCCATCGCTTAGGGGCTTAGTACCTTTGGCTATACTGTGCACGAAATCCATACACTCCAACTTTAACGGCTCGGCATTGGAAAGGAAGGGAATTACCACATCACCGAAGCGATAACTAGGCAGCCAAGCAGTCAGTTTCTCATCATCGCTAGGGACATGAATTCCCTTATCGTAGATTCGCACCTTTTCCGTATCTGAGATATCGTCGTAGACCGCCATCTTCTTGCTGCCGACCACGATCATGCGCCGAACCTTGCACGGATCGAGCCAACTTACATGTATGTTGACCAACAATTCCCGATCAAATCTGAGTTCCATGTACGCCACATCGCAAACAGAGCGATCAACATGTCCAGCCCCCCGGGCGCTTACAGCAATAGGTTCGTCACCAATTAGATGAAGTACTATGCTTGTATCATGGGGAGCTAAGTCCCAAAGAACATCGACATCACTTCGGAATAGTCCGAGGTTTAGCCGAGCGGAGTCAATATAGTAGATATCACCCAATACGTCATCCATCACAAGTTTTCGCAGTAAATCCACCGCAGGATGGTACAAAAAAGTGTGCCCTACCATCAGCACCTTGTTTCTGCGCTCAGCAAGTTCGATAAGTTCCATGGCCTCTTGACTGCTGGATGTCATTGGCTTCTCGACAAGAACGTTCTTATTATGAAGCAGTGCCTCCTTTGCCAGCCGGTAGTGCGTGTCAACTGGGGTAGCGATCACAACACCATCAACCTCTGCGTTCAGAACTTCCTCCAATTCATGGGTCGCGGCCACATATGGATACTGAAGTTTCACTTGGCCAAGCCTTCTCTTATCCAAATCACAGACTGCGGACACGCGGGCCTCAGTTATCTCATTAAAGACCCTTATATGCTTGGCTCCCCAGTACCCGCAGCCCACAACGCCAATATTAACCATCGTCCCTCTCCTTCCCACCCCTATGACTTCCGTCCCTGGCTAGAATCACACGCGCCGTCAGCAGCAATATCCTGCAGTCCAGTAGGGGTGACCAATTATTAATATATTGAATGTCAAGCCGTACCATTTCGTCGAAAGTTAGGCTACTCCTATCAGATACCTGCCAAAGCCCAGTGATACCTGGTATGGCAGAAAGCCGGTTTAGATGCCAATCTTGATACATCTCAATAGCAAAAGGCGTGTCTGGTCTCGGACCGACACATGACATCTCACCCTTCAACACGTTCAGAAGTTGAGGCAGTTCATCAAGATTCGTCCTACGTAGGAATTCGCCTAATCGAGTTACTCTCGCGTCGTCATCAATCTTGTAGACTGGCCTACCATTTTGCTGTGTCTTGTAGGGAACTCCTCCAGTAATTAGGCTTCTAACATATTCCCGGTATTCGCTGTCATCGTTGTCTACAAACATAGTTCGGAACTTATAAAGCGCGAATCGACGACCATTTTCCCCTACCCGCTCTTGCCTGAATATCGGTGACCCTGGCGAATCCAGACGTATCAACACCGCGATAATAGCCACTAGCGGAGACAAAAAGATCAACACCAAAAGCGCCAGTAGACGGTCAATAACTGACTTCCATAATAGGTACAGGAACGATTCTTGAACTTTAATGTTTTTACCTAGAACATCCATAGGCTCTCTTTTCCGAAGCAGTGTCGGAGACCTGTACAGAAAGACTTTCCCACCGGATCCTCAACTCTGCGTTCTGAGGTAGATGTCTCCATTTCTATGCTACATTGCCCGAGTGAGAGTGTAGTTAGAAAATGGTTGGTGTCTGGTTTGAAACCCTGATCTCCATTGGCACAGTGCCCAATATGAGCATCCAGAACGGAATAGCTTCGCCGAGCGTTATCAAACTGTCGCCAATTATTCATCTCAAGGACCTTGAGTAATGCTCATTCTATCGACCCCAAGACAATCCCTCATCTAACTCGGCTCGCGGTATATCTCAACCCACTTGGGTCGACCAGCAATTTCAATAGCCATTAGTCACGTCGGCGCTACTGTCCAAACTGGTACTGTCAGCGAAAGTACTTATCGAAGCCAGCCCGATATCGGCAGACTGATTGAGATCGTCAAGGACACCCAGAAGCTGCTCTGCCCTTTTGACAATCAACCCAAGATTTTTCTGCTGCTGGTTATCCAGATTGTTAACCTGATCTGGAAGTGATGACTCGATAGAGCTTCTTATCAGGGTCGTAGCATCTCCCAACCTATTTGTCATGAAACTAATTCTAGACAAGGCGTCGCACAGCCCTGCAGTATCTCGTCTAAATCGGAATGAGCTCTTCGCCGTTTCGCTATCGAGTGCCGCTATCGAATCATCATGTAGCTGGGCAAAGCAGTAATTGCTGCCTCGCTTACGCTTGGTGTAACTTCTTAATTCAGCGCCCAACTTCTCAACCTCTAAAGGAGTCCTGATTTCCAGCCTATCGTTTGCGACTACTGCTATAGATACGCTCATGAGGGGTATTTCACCATTGGACTCAGGTTGGGAATGACCCAGGATGTAGCCTTGATCCAGATTCGCTTCGGCGGAACCAAATAGATCCAAAATCCGATCGTCAAATTGGCTTATGATAATTCTGCAAAGTGTTTCTGCCCTTTGTGGTGTGGTGACAACCGCGAGACTATCTTCTTCGAAATGACCCGTGAGATCCTCGGCATTGCCAAATATTTGCAGAATTTCCGATACAATTTCAGTCAAAAGTCGAATTGCAAGCTTGCTATGGATGGGCCTTTTGTCGGTGCCGAAGCCACTCGGGTAACCTATGTCCAAATACATGACAGCAAAGTATCTGCCTTCTTCTATTGAGGCCCTGATTCGGTTGTAGATGAATGTAGATTCCGGCAAGTTAATTGATGGTTTCGCTGCAATATCCAGACATAGATGTCTCAAGTTTGCTTTTAGTACAGCGGCTAGTTCAGAAGGAGTCAAAGGTTTGCTAACATAGTCATCTGCCCTTGCAGCTATACCTTTTGCAATTTCCCTGCACTCCACTATGGAATTCATTAATACTACAGGGATCTGTTTGGTATCGTGATTTGCTTTCAGTCTACGGCAGATATCTAGGCCATTCATGTCAGGAAGTACTGCATCAAGCAATATGATGTCCGGCCGCACCTTGGAGGCTTTGGCAAGCACTTCAGCTGCATTTTTGGCAGATACCACCATCAAACCTGCACATCTCAAGTTTGGTCTAATGACTCTTATCACCTGAGGGTCGCCATCGACCAGTAGAACAGTTCCTTTCCACCTGCCACTAGTATCAGTTGTCAATCATGCTCCCTCATAGTTCGCGCTGTGTCGAACGACTTCAATGCAGATTGTATGTTCGACTTGTTAGAATGGGGTCGTATACTGGTGAGAAAAGTGTTAGAGGTTGCAATCAAATGTGATAAGTTTCTAACTCTTTACTGCACTGCCCTTATGATTTGTCCATATCTGGCTTGATACCATATTGTTAGCAATTAGGTTAAAAAAAGGTTAGAAATTAACTGGAATCAATTGGATAGGTCTACCACCTGTGACAGAAGTAATAGCAAACGTATTCTAAAGTACCCGTACATGTAGTTAGACAGCACGAAATGGTAAAAAAGGTAGGAAACGATAAGAAGAGGGGATTGACAAAAGTTGACAATCAAGCTATTATTCAAATTCGCTAATGTCTCAGCAGAAGGTCGAGTCGAGCATGTTGGAAATCCCAGATTTTCTTACTTGGGCCCAATCTCTTCTCACGAAATCCCTCTTACAGGTGTTCGGCTGCCGCTTAGGCGTGCGGTATGGATAGAAGTACTAGTACTATGGAAGATAAGGTTCTAGTAATTGACGATGATCCAGAACTGTTGGCCATGACTGAGACTTGGCTTCGAGAGGCTGGATACCAGGCATTGACCGCAAAAGATGGCGTTGAGGGTTTGCAAAGAGTTTATGCTCATCGCCCTGACTTGGTGCTTCTGGATATCCAGATGCCGCGCATGGATGGTTGGGACGTCTGCCGACGCCTCAGAGAAATGTGCGACATCCCGATCATCATAGTAAGCGTGAACGACAAGAAAGCAGATGTGCTTCGTGGATTTGCCCTTGGTGTGGATGACTACGTCACTAAACCGTTTCACTTCCCGGAGCTAATCGTTAGAGTGGAAGCTCTTCTGCGGCGATATGCTTTCAATAAGGACCGCGGCTCAAAGAAAAACTTCCACAACGAGGATATCGATATCAATTGGGCAAGTCACGAGGTATGGGTGCGTGATCAGAAAGTCCGGTTGTCGTCCACTGAGTTCAGGCTGCTTGCCTGCTTAGTTGAGAACCGGGGTTGGGTTCTCACGCATGAGCAATTGTTGCGAAAAGTGTGGGGCCCTAACTATTTTGGCGACAAAGGCTACGTGAAATTGTACATCAGATACCTTCGCAAGAAAATCGAGCTAGATCCCAACAATCCCAAGTGGCTATTGACCGAGCGAGGTGTGGGGTACATTTTCCGAGCCTAGTGCTGCATTGTGACGATATTTCTTCAGCTGCGGGCAGATTGGGGTGGTATTGGCTATTGATGAATGTCCATTAGAATGCCGAGGGTTGCTGAAATGTCAAGCCTGGGAAGAGTAGTTTCGTCAAGTGACTTTGTTCCGGTCATCGTCACGGAACGCGGGGAGGCGCTTGACGAAAGTTCAGCAAGTGCTCACAGTCGGTGGTTACTGGAGCAGCAATTGTGTCAAGTCGCATTTGATGCTGCAATTGACGCTATGATGATCGTTGGAGGCGATAATGAGATAGTAGCCATCAACGAAGCTGCGGCTAAATTAACTGGAAGGCTGCAAAACGAGGCTATTGGAAAGCATTGCTGGGAAGTCTGTCCTTGCACTGCATTTGGCTCCACGGGGCGCGAAGGCTCTCTCTGCACGTTTGAAGATAGGTTAAGACAATCTAACTCCAATGAAAAGCGCGTATGCACCGTCAAACATGGCGCAGGGCCCACGTTATTTGTGAGGCATATACCACTTCCTTCTCTATCAGGTGAGGATCGCTATCAACTCATAGTTATTCGCAATGCTTCTGATTCGGAAGAGAGGGCGTGTATGATTGAAGATGCCATTGCAGCAGCGTCTCACGATATGCTTTCTCCTATCAACCTGATAAGAGGCTATGCCGTTACGTTGTCCCAAATGGGCGGAAACTTTACAGAGTCGCAAAAGCAGCGGTATCTACGCGCTATTGAAACAGCCGCTATAAGAGCAACACGCTCAATCCGAAGTTTCTTGGATCTGCCCAAAATGGATGCTGAGTGCTTACACCCTGACGCTGTGCCCACTTCACTAGTTAAACTAGTGCGGGAGGTGGTGACTGAAATGCAGCGTCAAAGCGCCCATCATGTAATTAAGCTGAGTTCGCCGCGTAACCTCCCCCTAGTCGCAATCGATAGGGAAAGAATCAAACAGGTTATAACTAATCTCTTAGACAACGCGATCAAGTATTCGCCCGAGGAGAGTGATATCACTGTCCAGATAAAGGACTCAGGAAATACCGATGTGGTGATACCTGTACGCAATACAAGAAATTTGATTGTAGAGGTTATTGATTCAGGTATTGGAATACCTAAATCTGAGCTTGAACTTGTTTTTGAGAAGTTCTACAGGGTCGACAATAGGTTGACTTCCTCAACTCAAGGGATGGGGATAGGCCTCTACATCTGTAAACTCATTGTTGAAGCTCACGGCGGCCAAATCTGGGCTACAAGCAGAGGCAGTGAGCGGGGCAGTACCTTCAACTTCACCTTGCCAGTGGCATAGCATACTTGTCTCAGTCAAGCTCTCTGCAAGAAGATGCTAATACAGATTTACAAAGTGCGATAAACAAATCCTATTCTTTCTGCCTCTATTGAATCATAAAGGCCTCTTACATCAACAAGGACTGGCCTTTCGCTCGTTATCCGCAGCAATTGTTCAAGCTTGAGCTCTTTGAACATACTATGGCCCACAGTAATTATTATGCAGTCAATGTCCTTCGCACTATTTATGTCCTTAACCGCTCCGATGTCGAATTGCGAATCTATGTCTTTAACCAAAGGGTCAAATCCAAATACTTGAACTCCGAACTCCTTCAACTCCTTAATAACGCCTTTTGACGGAGACTCTCTCGTATCGGGCACGTTTTCCTTATAAGTCAATCCCATTATCAAGGCCCGCGATCGATTAATGACCTTTCCTGAATGGTTCAGAGCCTTTATAGCTATTTCACCTACGTGCTTCGACATATACTCATTGGTTGCTCTCCCCGCTAGTATTACCTGAGGATGGTAACCGACCTCTTCAGCCTTGGATACTAGATAATACGGATCAACGGGGATACAATGTCCTCCTACCAGCCCTGGAGAATACGGCACAAAATTCCATTTTGTTGCCGCTGTCCTCAGCACTTCTCTAGTGATCAAGCCCAACTTTTCAAAGATCAACGCAAATTCGTTTACCAAAGCTATATTCAAGTCACGCTGGATGTTTTCTATAACCTTTGCAGCCTCGGCGGTCCTAATGTCCCTTGCCTTGAAAACGCTTGGACATATTCTGCCGTACAGTTCAGCCACGATTTCTGTAGTTTCTTCGTCCATTCCACTAACAACTTTCGTAACATTTGCCAACCCGTGAACTTCATCGCCTGGATTTATCCTTTCCGGAGAATATGCAATCTTAAAATCGCTGCCGCACTTCAGCCCAGATTCTTCAAGAATCGGCTTGGCTATCTCCTCGGTAACTCCTGGATACACCGTTGACTCCATTATCACGATGGTGCCCCTGCGAATGTGCTGCTTAATAATACGGCATGCTTTTTCGACGTACGACAGATCAGGTTCCTTGGATCGTTTCACTGGAGTTGGGACAGCGATAATGATGAAATCCGCCTTCCCTAACTCTCCATGTTTGCCCGTAATCACTAGGTTCTCATAATTATTGTTGTGGTTCAATTCATTTGCCTTAGCGACGTTTGTGTCGAAACCAATCACTCTATTGTGCTTGGCAAATGCTTGCGCTAGAGGTAGCCCTACATATCCGAGCCCCACGACCGCAATCACTGCGTTCGCCACCCTCTCATTTGGGAAAGCACTACCTTGTGAAACGACTTTTTCTTTCGCTGATGTCCTACTCAAAACCAAGGGGATCACTCCTTCCTAGAGCTCAAGTTTGCTATCTCGTAACCGTTTGTTCAGCTGCATTTGCGATGTATTTTAGGGTCTCATTTATCCCCTCTCTAAGACTGTGTTTTGGTCTGTAGCCCATTGCCGAAGCTTTGGCTATATCCGCTAGGCTATGTCTTATGTCTCCGCTTCGCTCCGGTTCATAAACTGGGGCTAGTCTGACCCCTGTTACATCCATGATCATGGTAGCCAAATCATTTATGGAGATGCTCTTGCCTGTCCCTACGTTAAATACCCCCGTGACATTAGCCTCGGCCGCCAGGATATTTGCTTCTACTACGTCCTTCACAAAAGTGAAATCTCTTGTCTGGTTACCATCGCCAAATATTATAGGTGGTTCGCCATTGAGGACTCTTTGTATGAATTTAGGTATTACAGCCGCGTACTTGCTCCTTGGATCCTGTCTGGGACCATATACGTTGAAGTATCTCAGACATGCAGTTGGAAACGCGAAGGAACGAGCAAAGACTTCACAATAATGCTCGCCTGCCAGCTTAGATGCTGCATAGGGTGATTGGGGCTTCGGCCTTGCTTGTTCATTCTTGGGAAGATCGGGTGTTTCGCCGTAAACAGAGGAGGACGAAGCGAAGATTACTTTCTTAACCCTGTTATGGCGCGCTGCCATAAGGACATTCAGGGTTCCAATTATGTTTGTAACCGCACAGTCCATAGGCCTTTCCATGCTGCGAGGGACACTCACCATGGCAGCTTGATGGAATACATAGTCAGCCCTTTGAAAGACTCTCTGCAGCAATTGCAGGTCTGTCACCGTACCTGCTACGAACTCCAATCGGCCATCAGATATGGCCGGAGCTATGTTTTGGATCTTACCGGTGGAGAGGTCATCAATAACTGTGCAATGATTTCTCTCTGCCAGTGTTAGTGCTAAGTGCGAGCCAATGAAGCCTGCTCCTCCTGTAACCACTACTTTCTTGCTATCCATTGACGCTCCTCTTGGCGCGGGCCGAGCCCTACGTAAGATTCACTGTGATCCGATAGTAGTTGGGAGTAGTCAAGTCGATATATTAAGTCCTTTTGGCGCTCTGATGTTTTCCGACGCCTCTTATGAAATAATAGTTGGGTAAGGTTGGAAGAAGGTTAGAATTGAGTTGCAACGTAGTTAGAACATGCTGAATGTGGAGGTGGCGCGCAGTCAAAGCACCGCTATACACATGCTTGAACGATATCAAGATACTTTTGATAAGCATCAAGTCCATATCCGAGCTCTGGAGCCCACTTGGCTCTTGTAACTTTACGGAGGTAATCCACGTTGCTTCCCCCCAGTGAGAGGAACCTGGTCTCCTAATTGTGGTTTATTTAGTTGTGGTTCATTATTAGAAGAAAAAGCGGCGACCTATCTATTCTATGATACGAATTAAAGAAGTGACAATGGCCATTTGCTACAAAACAATCTTGTGCTTGAATCAGGGACAACTAGACAGGACTCGCCTAATTCTACACGCTGGGTCACACCTGTTCTCAACTCTGTGTGCAAGTCATTATCTGCTCTTCAAGCTAGAGGACGATCTGCTATTTGGCTTCAAGCCCTAACCAATAAGAATGTGGTAGGTCGTGACTCACGGAAGCTCGTAGGGAACTAGTGAGTTTTATCGACACAATCGAAGCATAGCATTTTCCGACGTATTCTGTGTGCTGTTCTGGCAGGTAGCTGACGCTTCTCGTTGATGGGGCTAACGAAAAAGGCTACCTTACGGCCTTTGCAAAACCTCCGTACCTAGCATCCGCGTGGGTGCAACTGTCACCAGTTTCCCGATTAATCTTATCTCGGCAATCGGTTGGTCAAGGATATTGGGCATTGGAAAAGTCAACACGGAAGTGGACGATCTCGAAGCTCCAAATAGAAATCCCCTTCGAATCTCATCAGAACGGACTCTAACCGCATTCCTACCTTTTCTTTATCTAAAATCAAACCTAATGAGCAAATAATAAGGTAAAAGTCGTAACGAATATTCTTTATTTTGGACCTACGTGATGCAGACTGGTACTCTCGCGGAACAGAGCTTGAAAAAGAGAGTGGAACGCTTGGGTAATTAGACGATGGCGTTCACGTGATAAGAAAGTATAGTATGCTATTGACCTCGGAACCGATGGTTCTGAGCTATTAAGTTCCCCCAACAAAATCGCTGCGTGAAAGGCCTAGAGTTATGACTATGCGGCGCGGAAAACACATTGAACGGCATCGAGATGTCATAACATAAGACAATTTGAGAACCCTTCAATAGGGTTCTGCATTTACTGTCCAGATTCTCTTCATTTGCCCATAAGATAAGATCATTTTCTGATAGACGAAAAGGAGCGGCGGTGAACGATAGAATGTTCGCTGAAGATGAGGTCCATGTCCAAGAATTTGGTTCTAATATCGGTAATTGTCTGAGATGAAAAGCAGTTCTCAAACTTCCATCCGTCCAGCTACAACAGCCGACCCAATGGGGACAAGTAGGTTACTGATAGGCAAATAACCTTAGGATACTAGCAGGCTGGATTATAGCAGTACCTGATCTAGGACAAACCATAGCGATTGGGGCAGGGTCTTTCCTGAGAGCGAGAAGTGTCGTTATGAACGACATCCCCTTGCGCGCTTATCGGAGGCGCTCCGGACGGGCGGATTGCAAGAGTCATGGTTGTTATCCTTCTGTGGGACTGCCTTACGATAATTCAATGCTGGCTAGGTTTCAACTGAGAAAAGTTCAAGCTGGTAGGTAGTCAAATGCAATCGACAATCTCGATGCTGACATCCGACAATCAGGAAGCTTCAGATCTTGCATTGAGTAGACTCGTCAATCATCTCGGGATAGATGGAAGGCATATTCCCCTGAATTTCTACCTATCTCATCCCAATGCAGTGGCAAGGGAAATTGCCGAAAACGGGTCATGCTTGTCACTAAGTTGCAGCACGCTAGTTAAGATTTGCGCTAACACAGCAACGGCTGACACCTTCAAATCACTTTTGATGGAGAAGCTCTCTTACCTGTTGATTTATGGTATTCGTCCTGATGCCACTCAAACCCAGGCGCTTGGGTATCTGACGGACGGAATCATTAAATCAGTCTTATCATTCGGGAACAATGACTTCAGATATGCAGTTAGCGCAGATTTCAGAGATATCTGTCAGCAGTTTTCCGGACTGTCTTTTGGATCCATAAACAGTCAGGTTGATTTCAGTGTTGACACAGGAAGTCAAATAAGCGGTCTCGATAACCTAATAACAATAAACAAGCAACCTTTTTTCCTCAGAACAAAGATGGGGGCTTGCGAAGTGTTTTTCTTAGCAAATGACCGAATTTTGGATATTCATGCCAGTTCGTACTCACCGATGAAGGTGACTGAGTGTTTCTCAGGCATTGTCCCAGCCATGATGTTTTTGAGATACGTTTTCAAAGATAGGTGTTGGCACACTGACGTCGCCCGAGCATGCTTGATAATAGATGATCCATTGCTGAGAGATTCATACGGTTTCCTAAACTTCAAATTGCTGCTCGAAGCGATGGATACCCATGATTTCTGCGTAAGTATTGCCTTCATACCTTGGAATTTCACTAGGACAAACCAAAGAGTCGCAAATATATTCAAAGAGAGATCAGATAGGTTGTCACTCTGTGTACACGGCTGTGATCACACCAGACATGAGTTTTCATCAACAGACTATGGCAAGGTAGATCGCAAAGTGAAACTGGCCACGAAAAGGATGAGAGCTCACGAGAGTATCACGGGATTGACATACGACAACGTGATGGTATTTCCACAAGGAGTTACCTCAAACGAGTCGATAAGGGCACTGAAATCCAACAATTACACTGCGGCAATGTATTGCCAACTCGTCGCTCCTGGTTGCCAGAATGAGCCAAGGATATGTGGTTTCATGGAAGGAGCCGTTATGAATTGGGAAAGTTTCCCCTTATTTACACGGAGGGCTCCGACAAACGGGATACCAAATTTTGCCCTTGATCTATTTATGGGAAAACCGGCGCTAATTTATGGCCACCACGATTTATTCAGAGAAGGGTATCCTTCGATAATTGAACTTGCGAAAGGCCTAAACTCACTCGATCCGAATATTAAGTGGGAGAGATTAGGCAACATAGCTAAGAAGTCGTACTGGCTGAAACGAGAAAGTAATGACATTATCAAGATTAGACTGTGGGCCGGTAATTCTATTCTTTGCAATACCTCCGACAATATCGTCAATTTCACAATTGTCAAAGATGAAATAAGTGACGTGCCAATCAGAGCAGTCTTAGTTAACGGGAAAGAAGTGCCCTATCAAGTCGAGTCTGGACAGTTAATAATGAATTTTGAAGCCCAACCCAGACAGAATGCTGAAGTGGAAATAGCCTACCAAGACATTGGTCCAGGCACTGTTAGGGAATGCGTTGGAAGCAACGCCAAAGTATTAGTCAGAAGATACCTCTCGGAGGTCAGAGATAATCATATCGCCAAGAACCGATTGTTGTTCGCACTTAAACACTAATTCGAGAAATTGGGGAGAGATAAGTCTATAGAACATGGCGGCATGGGAGAATGGTACAAAATTACAGTTATTTAGGTTGATACCTCATTGGCTAAGCTGTCCCTCACACTAACCCAGCGCACTGGACATACTTGACTGTATGATTGTGGAAATTTTCAATAGATGTCCGATGATGCGCTCAGCTGGCAGCTCTGACCGACATCTAACGGATTTCTAACCTAATAATGGTTGACTAGCGTTTTTCCCGCTCTTAGTATGTGTGGGGATTTAGGAAGCATTACGGCATTTAGAACCGATTGGTTGCCACATTTTGCCGGGGTTCATACGTGTTGCGTGGAAGTGCCCTGTGGACGAGGACGCGACCTTTCCGGCAACCAGTGATGCGCTCTAGGAGAGGTATTTTTAGGGGCGCCAGCATGCTGCACGGGGTCACTTTCTCAGCGCATTAGAATTGGTGAGGTGCCCGCTGTGGAAATGAAAAAGAGGGACGCAATAGTCATATTGAAATTCAGAGGATTTAGGAATTCTGATATTGCCACGCAACTCAATGTCAGTAGACAGTACGTCAGCCGCATCTGTAATTCGTTGCAACGAGTGGCAAAACAAGCCAAAGAGTCGACCAAACGGCGAGGAGAGTATGAGTGGGAGCCAGGAAAGAATGAATTATTATCTGTAGGCGCTGCAAGTCGCCTACTGGGCGTTAGCCCAGCAACCGTAAGACGTTGGAGCGATAAGCGACAGATTCCATCGATACGTCTGGACATCGGAAGGAGAGACAGAAGGTTTAAGACCGTAGATCTTCAGCAATTCATTGTTGATATTGACGCAGATAGTCAGGGAAGACTCACTCGGTCAAGAGGATAGATGTCATTTTACCACATGTAGCAAAATTGTGTTGGACTTGCCCCCATCTTTGATCCATTTCTTGTGTAAGTTTAACATTTTTGTAAGTCTTTTTTGTTAGCCTCAGTAACCAGGATTGTTCCAGCTTCTAAAGACCGAGTCGCATATTCATCCGGAGGAATGTTGCCCAAGGCGCTATGCGGCCGATTCTCATTGTAATCCCTCCGCCATTCCTCGACCTTCTCACAGGCATCTTCCAAACTCAAGAACCAGTGTTCGTTCAAGCATTCTTGCCGGAAACGGGCATTGAATGACTCAACATAGGCGTTATCCGTGGGCTTGCCCGGACGGGAGAAGTCCAGTTGAACCTGATTCCAGTAAGCCCATAAATCCACGTCCTTCGAGATGAACCCAGGACCGTTGTCTACCTGAATCGTCCGAGGTCGACCGTGCTCTGCTGCCACCTTCTCTAAAACCTCCACCACCTCAATACCCCGAATCCTCTGCCCCACGTGAATTGCCAGACTTTCACGGGTATGATTGTCCACTATCGTTAAAAGCCGGAGCCGACGGCCGTTATAGAGCTGGTCGGACATAAAATCCATGCTCCAGCATTCGTTCTTCTCATATGCCAGAGGCCTCAGTTTCCGCTTCAGGCAGGCCCTGCGCCGTTTGGGAGGCTTTCTCCTTATGACTAGGCCCTCTTCGCTGTAAATCCGGTAGACTCGCTTATGGTTTACCTTCCATCCCTCTCGCCAGAGCAGTATGTGAAGTCGCCGGTATCCGTAACCTACCCGCGACATCGCCAAGTCCCGAAGACGTATCCTTAGCGCTGTCTGCGGGTCCGCCACGCCATCGTAACGAACTGTCGACCGGGCAAAGGCCAATACCGAGCATGCCCGCCGTTCCGAAACCCAGTAGGATATCTTCGTCTCCGCCGCCAGGTTCCTCTTATCGGCGGGCCCTAGAGCTTTTTTGATAGCACTTCCTGAAGCATCTGCTTGTCCAGCGTCAGATCAGCCACCAGGCGCTTCAATCGCCGGTTCTCATCCTCCAGCTGCTTCAACCGCCGAAGCTCTGAAACACCCATCCCCGCAAACTTCTTCTTCCAGCGGTAGAACGTCACCTCCGAGATCCCCATCTTGCGAATGATCTCCGCCACCGGAGTACCGCTCTCCGCCTGACGCAAGGCAAATCCGATCTGCGCCTCAGTGAACTGCTTCTTCTTCATCCCGGCCTCCTTTCCGAATGTAACATTTTATCAAATACTTACATCCGAAATGGACCAGGATCCGGGGTGCATACCACCTGAAAGAGTGGCTTAATAGGCACGAAAATCCCGATATGAGTGCAGGGAAAGGGGCGTAATGACATTACGCTGACCAGCAGGCTACCCAGAATAAAGATTAGCGGCTGGCTTAAAGTCGATTGCCAAGATTGATACAATAGATCATTGAAAAACGTGACACTTGCCAACGCTAATGTCTCAACATGGATTACTGGTGAAAGAAACTATTTTTGAGTGTTCTCAGCGTCGCAACTAGGCTAATAGGTAGGAAAGACTTGGCATATAGGTATGAATTTGAAAGGCCACCCATTCTTAGGAAGTATGTGGGTTGCGCTACAAAAGCCTTTCTTAGGTAGAGGCGGGTCATTCTCATGTCTTTGCGATAAGAATAACTGGCTATCCTTCGATAGTTGGCACAAAAAGCCTTGCCCATCAGGGAACCAAGATAATATCGAAGCTCCTGGTCCTCAAACACCTCTCTTAGAAGTGTGAGGAAAGTCTGCTCCGCCTGCTTGGGACTTATACTTATACTACGTAAAGTTCCTCCAGGGTATAACGGACGCCTTGACAGCGGTTCGGCGATATAAGCCGCATTATGTTTCTTGGCCAGCCGCACTAACAGGGGTAATTCATAGCCATACATGAGATTCTCATCAAATCCACCTGTTTCATCAAGACACCGGCGATGTACCATCAATCCATTGATTTCAAGTCGAAAGACGAAAAGCATCTCTCGAATTAATTCCTTGCCATCCACGATACCTGAGTATTGGGAAAGTGTTGATCTTTTCACATGGACAACTCGGCCAATATTGTCTACGTAAAGACCTTGACCATAAGCGAAGCCAACATCAGGATATTTTTTTAGGATATCAGTCGCCAACTGAAGTGAACCATTAAGGAGAACGTCGTCCGGGTAAAGAAAAGTCGTATACTCGCCATGGGCATGTTTAATCCCAATATTGAAGGCAGCAGCAATGCCTTGCTGTTGCTGATAGAAGTATCGCACCATTGGGTAATAACCAGTCACTATATCGCGGCTGTTGTCAGTAGATCCATCATCTATGACTATGATCTCGAAGTCTTTGAAAGATTGTCCCAATACACTGTCTATAGCCTTCTGAACTAATTGGGCCCGGTTGTACGTGGGTATAATCACACTTACCTTAGTCAACCCGGCACCTCCCTGGTTAGAAATCATCGAGATACTGGAAGCTCTTTCGAATGCGTCCCGATTTTGCTCTTACCGATTGTAGGTTCTTGTCACCTTCTTCGCCTTTGAATTTCTCAACTTTGTATTGGGCTTTCTTATCTGTGAGAACTAGGGTCGCTTTGAGCAGAAAGTACTTATCAAACTGGAATGCGCCATTCTCATTGAGTACGTTCAACTACTTAGGCCCGATTTTTCGTACCAGACCGTGCAATCCAAACAAATTTCGCTTACGACCTTGGTTGCAGAGAAGAATTGTAGCATATTCCCCATGCTGGGTGAAGCCCGTTTGTGCTTCACCAGCTCCCTGAGCTGGTAGACCAAGGGGAAAAGGCCTATTTGATGAGTTATCGAGGTTGCTTTTGGAAATCACGAGGTAGCTCAATTGAGAACGACTTCAATTGGGAACGGCTAGACTGCCGTGGTTATAGCTCACAATTCGGTGATTAAGAGTTAGGCACTCACCCTATCGAAGCTGCGACGACTCCCTGATTGAGATTTCGACACCCTGATTGGGTCGAATCCTAAACGGAGTAAAAAGATTAGGGTCAACAAAACGTCAGAAAGTGTAACCCTAGAGCCTCACCCTCCAATCAGCCTCGGCACCTCTGATGCTACTGCTCGAAAACGGGGATGCCCTCAGCAGCTTGGACTACGATTCAATAATCACGCGCTCTAGAAGGACTTGTTTTTGGACTGTTAGCGAGAGGAACAACAGCAAGTTCTAAAGTGTCCATTATCTTGGGTCCTGTCTGTGATATTTACGCCGAGATCCGTAATTCTAACCCAACTACTACTCCTTTTTCACCCATTAACAACTTTTGCGACGTAAAATGGTCTTCAAAATGCGAAGAAATCCTTCATAGAGCTTAGCTAAAAGAGTTCAATTACTTTAGAAGACCTTTATGTAAGCTTGCTGGCCGGAGGGTGTGAGGTCCTGTCCTTCCAACGACAAGGCCAGCGCCTATGCTGACGATCGCAGGAATACTGATATTTGCCCATGACGGATCAAGTATTGGTTGCTTCTCATATTTTTAGCTTTGCTACGTCTGAATGCTAAGGAGGCCGAGACAATGGAGAGAAACATAGTAATGAGGAAAGTCTTCGGAAGTATAATGGTGTTAATCATAATCGCCGCAATATTTGGAGGACTACCAAAACCAGTCGCAGACGCCACAGGACTCCCGGGGGATTATCCAGTGGCAGTCTCTGGTTTCAGCGCGACTTCTGGTGATCCCAATCCTGCGGTCTCCGCAGGATGGCACCATACCGTAGGGCTTTGCGGCAATGGCACCGTGGTCGCCGTGGGGTATAACTACTCCGGCTCCGGCCAGTGCAACGTTGGCGACTGGACTAGCATCGTGCAAATCTCCGCAGGATGGTTTCATACTGTGGGCCTCAAATCCGACGGTACCGTGGTCGCCGTGGGAGACGACTCCAAGTATGGCACAAACGGGGGAAACAACACCTGGCAGCAGACTCTCTTTGGGCCTTGCGACGTCGGCAACGAGGACTGGACCAATATCGTGCAGGTGGCTGCAGGAGGCTACGCAACCTTGGGGCTTAAGGATAACGGCACTGTGGTCTGCGCCGGAGGCAAGGCGCCGGAGCAGAACCGTCCCGAGAACAACCCGTATGACAATTCGACCTACCCCTGGAACGTCGGGAACTGGACCAATATCGTGCAGGTGGCCGCAGGAGGCTACCACAACGTAGGGCTTAAGTCTGACGGCACCGTGGTTGCCGTGGGATATCACGGCTACGGCGAGTGCGATGTCGAGTCCTGGACCGATATCGTGCAGGTGGCCGCAGGGCTCGCGCACACCGTAGGGCTTAAGTCTGACGGCACAGTGGTCGCCGTGGGAGACAACAATTCCGGCGAATGCAACGTGGGGACCTGGAGCCATATCGTGCAGGTGGCCGCAGGACATAACTACACCGTAGGGCTTAAGGACGACGGCACCGTGGTCGAGGTGGGGTACAACTACCCCTACCCCGGCTCCGGCCAGTGGAACGTCGAGAACTGGAGCCATATCGTGCAGGTGGCCGCCGGGTATGACCACATGGTGGGGCTTGAGTCCGACGGCACCGTGGTCGCCGTGGGAGACAACAATTCCGGCGAATGCAACGTCGAGAACTGGAATTTGGTTGCTGCCCCCTCAGTGGTGACAACTTCCGCCTCCAGCGTGGGCACAACCAGCGCGACCCTGAACGGCAATATCACCGCTACGGGCGGCGGGAACGCCAGCAGCTTCGCTTTTGTCTGGGATACCTCGAGCCACGCAGCCCCCTCGGGGGCGCCGGCAGGCGATTATGCCAATAGCTGGATAAGCGATGCTGGAAGTTACGATATCGGAGCCTACAACAGCGATATTAACGTGACCGGCCTGTCACCCGGAATCACATACTACTTCAGGTTCGGCGGCAACAATACAGCAGGCTGGAGTTGGGGCAATGAGGGCAACTTCACCACCGCAGTAACCACCCTCTCAGTGGTGACAACCTCAGCCTCCAACGTGGGCACAACCAGCGCAACCCTGAACGGCAATATCACCGCTACGGGCGGCGGGAACGCCAGCAGCTACGCCTTTGTCTGGGATACCTCGAGCCACGCAGCACCCTCAGGGGCGCCAGCAGGCGATTATGGCAATAGCTGGACTAGCGATCCTGGAAGCTACGATATCGGAGCCTACAACAGCGATAGTAACGTGACCGACCTGTCACCTGGCACTCTCTACTACTTCAGGTTCGGCACCTTCAACGCAGCGGGGTGGAGCTGGGGTGAAGAGGGCAACTTCACTACTACGATACAGATTCAAATCTCCCTGAAGGCAGGCTGGAATATGGTGTCAGTTCCAGTCATACCCGCTGACAGTTCGGTGAGCGCGGTATTCCCCGGAGTGGCAGCCGTCTTCACTTGGGACCCTGTGGGCAAAACATACATTATGCCCACTTCAGTTACGCCCGATACAGGATACTGGGTGGCAGTCATAGGGAATACGACTATTCCTGTCACCGGAGTCCCTGTCGTAACGTGGACCAGCCCCCTCAAAGCTGGCTGGAACATGATAGGATCCGTGATCAACAATGCAAGCATCGCTAATCCTAGCGATATTCCAGATGCGAGTGTACAGTCATTTGCCTACTGGTGGGATCCGGTTGGCAAGACATACGCTCTCACCACTGGCATTGAACCTGGAAAGGGATACTGGGTAGCATCGGTACAAGACTGCGTGCTGACGATGCCTTAATGGCTTAGGGTCATGGTCGATTGATATATAACAAGTGCAGTATGGGCATTGAGTAGTGAACTACAAGTTGGAGCTTGGTAGCTGTAGATTCAGAGTCTGATGCAATGCAATGAAGCTTCGACGTAATAGTATAGGTTTCTCGGGGTCTTTTGCGCCTACTGTGGGTGCACATCCCCAAACATGGCAGAAAAGGTAAAGATTGTTCATGAAGAATCATAAAAGGGAGGAAGAGATAAGAGAAGTGAAGTAAAAGGTACTGGCAGAGGTTCTTTAAAGCAGAGGTTCTTTGAAAGTGATATAAGAAGCTATGGCATTGTCTTGCGAGACTGTTCCCCAAAAGCCAGTTTTTTAGCCGGTGGATATGGCTACCGCGAGATTGAGAAGGAGACTGATGTTGCAGTTCTTTGCCGGGTCGTCTCTAGAGCGAAAACGGCGTCGTGTCCTGATATCTTGTGTCAGTGGGCACATGTCTCCGTATATATCAAGAAGGAGGCAATCATGAGGCTCAATTCTTTTCTCAGAAACCTGTTCTTCACCCTTGTAGTTGTTGCGCTGGTGGTGCCAACTTCGTTGGCCGCTCCATTGAGCAGTGTTCCCGTGGCCAGCGCGGATGCACCCTTGTGGTCCGTGCCCATGACTGTGATCACTGCTTCTGAAGGTAACAATACCAGGCTCGCATTCGGAGTATGGACTGGCGCCACCGATAATTATGATAGCGGTAAGGATGTTCTGCACCCGCCCCCACCGCCCGGAGCTACATTTGATGCCTACTTCAAGATCAATGATCCCACATTCAAGCAATTGGACCAGGATTATCGATCCTCTGCTTGCAGCATCTCGTGGACTCTGCACGTAAACTCAGATAGTGATGACATAGTGATATCCTGGGATAACTCCAGCTTGCCATCTGGGTGGGTACTGACCATCACTCAACCCGCTCACCCTAGCATCGATATGAGCAGCGTGGAGCAGCTGATACTCGTCGCAGGATCGTACAACCTTGCGATCACAGCCCATCCCACATATAACCTGGACATTTCCGTTAACGGGGGCGGCAACACTACTCCTGCGGTAGGTACGTACGTCTATCCCTGCGGGTCGGTGGCCACCGTCACCGCCAACGCTAACCCGGGCTATCAGTTCGTCGACTGGACCATCAACGGGGTCGAGGGTAACATCACCAACCCGCTCAACCTGAATATACAGTCAGCCACCACGCTGGTGGCCAACTTCTCGCCGACGCCCACAGTGGCGTTCTCCTCAGCGACCTACTCTGTGGCGGAGAACGCAGGCCCGGCCACCATAACGGTGAACCTCTCCGGCGCCAGCGCCCAGACTATCACGGTGAACTACGCCACCAGCAACGGGTCTGCCACGGCCGGCTCAGACTACACTGCGGCCAGCGGCACCCTGACCTTCAGCCCGGGTAATACCAGCAAGACCTTCAACGTGATCATAATCGATGACTCCATTTACGAGGGCCCCGAGACCGTCAACCTGGCCCTGACCAGCCCCGGCAACGCCACCCTGGGCTCTCCCAGCTCGGCGGTGCTCACCATTACCGATAACGAGACGCAGCCCACAGTGGCGTTCTCCTCGGCGACCTACTCGGTAGCGGAGAACGCAGGCCCGGCCACCATAACGGTGAACCTCTCCGGCGCCAGCGCCCAGACTATCACGGTGAACTACGCCACCAGCAACGGGTCTGCCACGGCCGGCTCAGACTACACTGCGGCCAGCG
>Ga0209777_10000623_pt1 | contig 56615 bp, 52 predicted proteins | sample FrelakmetHBP12HB_FD_187147 | JGI IMG/M metagenome (GOLD analysis project Ga0209777, IMG submission 187147) | Freshwater lake sediment microbial communities from the University of Notre Dame, USA, for methane emissions studies -HBP12 HB (SPAdes)... | ecosystem: Environmental > Aquatic >...
AAAATCAAAGTAACCAGAAGTAAAATAATGTCCGGTGTCTTATCCTCTTTTTTAACCGCAGCATCCATTAAAGATCCCTCACCACTTTCTTGAAAAAATCGCCCCGTTCTTTATAATCGGTAAATTCATCAAAGCTCGCACAACCGGGAGAAAGCAAAATAACATCACCAGGCTGTGAATTTTTGTAAGCGATCTCGATTGCTTCCCCTAATTTTAATTTTTTTAGTACCGGAAGACTTTCACCAATTAACGAAGCAATACGATTTTGCGCCTCGCCGAACAAAATTACCTTTTTGGTTTTTGCAGCCAGCAATGGCTTTAAAGTTTCAAAATCTCCGTCTTTATCACGGCCGCCTAAAAGTAAAATGACAGGTTTAGCAAATGTATCCAGTGCCCGCACAACAGAACCGACATTAGTTCCCTTGGAATCATCGTAAAATTTAACCGAATTCTTCTCGCCTGCAAATTCAATGCGGTGCGGTAATCCGCGAAAGCCGGCAATGGAGGTTTTGATATTTTCTTGGCTGCACCCGCAGAAGCGGGCCGCCATTATCGCGGCCATCACATTTTCCGCATTATGCAGGCCGGGAAGTTTAATCATGCCTAGAGGATATTGCTCCTCGTCGTTACCCGGCATTCTAAAAATGATAGTATTGTTTTTAAGAAATATTCCCGATTTCAATTCATTCGTCGAACTAAATTTAACAATTTTTGAACGAATGTTTTCTTCTATTCCTTCCTGCGCCGGATCTGCTGCATTAAGAATTGCAAAATCATTTTTACCTTGATTGGCAAACACTCTCTTCTTAACGCGTAGATACTCAGCAAAAGAACCGTGATAATTGAAGTGATCGCTGGTCACATTCAAAAGCATCGCTATAAAAGGATGAAACTTATCTACCCACTGTAATTGGAAACTGCTTATTTCAGCTACCACAAAATCATCTTTATTTGAGCTCTCCATATATCCAATCAGAGGAGTGCCGATGTTGCCTCCCACAAATATTTTTTTCCCGGAATGCTTCAATATTTCGCCCAATAGGGTAGTCGTAGTCGTTTTTCCGTTGGTACCCGTTACCGCAATTAATGGAATTTTCAAAAATCGGTAGGCCAGCTCAATTTCGCTGATAACGGGTATTTTTTTCTTCAGTGCCGCAACTAACAAATCGTTATAAGGAGGAACGCCGGGAGAAGGAATGGCCATGCTGGCGTCCGTTAAAATATCGGCATTATATTTACCGATTTCCAACCATTTTTCTTTGGCAATAAGCTCAAACTCAGCACTCCACTGGTCGAATGGTTTTTCGTCTGTTACCATTACCTTTGCGCCCTGTTTGCCTAAGAATAAGGCTGTGGCAATTCCCGTTTTGCCCATCCCTATGACAACTATTTTTTTACCGGCAAAATGCATATGTCCTCTAACGTAACTTCAATGTGCTCATAGCCATTAGTGCTAACAATATAGAAATAATCCAAAAACGCACGATCACTTTCGGCTCCGCCCACCCTTTCAATTCAAAATGGTGATGCAGAGGAGCCATACGAAAAATTCGCTTTCCCTGTGTCAGCTTAAAATAACCAACTTGAAAGATTACCGAAAAAGTCTCCATGACAAATATACCACCGACAATAGCAAGCAATATTTCTTGTTTGGTTATAATTGCCATTGTTCCTAGCGCTCCTCCCAATGAAAGTGAGCCGACATCTCCCATAAATACTTCCGCGGGATATGCATTAAACCAAAGGAAGCCAAGAGCTGCACCCACAAGCGCTCCGCAAAATACAGCCAATTCACCGGCACCGGGAACATAAGGAATCTGTAAATATGAAGCTATCTTCACATTTCCGGCAAAGTAGGCAAAAAGAACATAAGTGGAAAAACAGATTGTTACGGGCCCAATAGCCAAACCATCAAGGCCATCAGTAAGATTTACGGCATTAGCTGCCCCAACTATAATAAAAGTGGAAAGTACGACATAACCCCAACCAAGGTTCGGTAATACAGTTTTAAAAAACGGAATGGTTACTTGCGTATTAAACCCTGGTTTCAAATAAAGAATCATACTGACAAACAGAGCGATTACAATTTCCATGGCCAACTTTGTTTTTCCGGATATACCTTTGGAACTCTTATCGGCCAGTTTGCGATAATCGTCAACAAATCCAATCAATCCATAACCGGCTGTTACGAGCAATATCAACCAAATGTAATTAATGGAAAGGTTTGTCCAAAGCAGGGTGGAAAAAACTACTGCAAAGATTATCAATATTCCCCCCATCGTGGGAGTGCCTTTCTTGACTAAATGGCTTTGCGGCCCATCTTCTCTTATCGGCTGGTCGATTTGTAAACTCTGTAATTTTCGAATCAGCCATGGACCAACAACCAGGCAAATCAAAAGCGCGGTGATTGATGCAAAAATTGTCCGGAAAGTTATATAACGAAATACGTTAAAAAACGAATAAGATGTATGTAAGGGATATAATAAATAATAAATCACTTTTAACTATCTCCTGACTAATGGATTTTTTCGTTGTTATTTCCACCTGTTTTTTTGCCGCCAAAATCCTCGTATATTTTAGCTACTATTTTTTCCATTTTCATCCGGCGGGAACCCTTCACTAATATCCAATCGCCTTTTTTTAAATTCTTTTTCAAATAATTCATGTTTTCTTCACTATCGGACGAAAAATATATTTTTTGTGACGGCAGTCCGCCTTCCATAGCTCCGGCGGCTGTAACCGCAGAAAAATTACCCTGAAGAAAAAGTGCATTGACTCCAATTGTCGCTATCAGCATTCCGATCCTGCGATGCATTTCATCAGCAGCCACTCCCAACTCCAGCATATCGCCTAAAAAGACATAACAATTATGGCGGTTTTTTAAATCTTTTAATGTCATTAACGCTTCTCTTACTGAAGACGGGTTGGCATTGTACGAATCATCCAAAAGGTAAGCGCCGTTTCTCAATTTGATTATTTCCATGCGCCCGCTAAACGGCAGGAAAGCCTTCAGACCTTCTGATATCATTTCATCGTTAATGCCCACAGCCCGGGCTATAGCCGCTGCCGCCATAGCATTATAAACATGATGGAAGCCGACAATTTTCATCTCTACTTTTTGCATTTTAGCGCCGATAACCAAGTTAAAGCGCATTCCTTCGGCGCTATTTTTTCCGATATCTTTCGCCGAAACATCTGCATTTGAGCTCATTCCAAAAGTGATACGCCTGCCTTTCCATTTTTCGGCAATAATTCTTACGTGCTCATCATCAAGATTGATTATGGCAATGCCGTTCTTATCCATATTATAAAATAAGTCACCTTTTTCTTCGCGCACACCGTCAATGGAACCAAATCCCTCTAAATGCGCCGGTCCAACATTTGTTATCAGTCCTATGTCCGGCTCAGCAATTTGGGTCAGTCGCTTTATTTCTCCACGAGTATTCGTGCCCATTTCTAAAATGACCAGTTCATATTCATCATTAATACGAAATATCGTCTGCGGCAGACCGATCAAATTGTTTAAATTGCCCTCAGTTTTTATAACATTTTTCTTTTGTCCGATGATTGCAGCCATCATTTCTTTAGTTGTTGTCTTTCCGGAGGAGCCAGTTAAGCCAATCACGGGAATAGAAAATTTTCTTCTCCACTCATGAGCCAAATCCCCGAGCGCGGCTAAAGTATCGGCAACCTTGATCACCGCAACGGCAGTATTTCCTCCAGCTTGCTTAATCTTTTGTTCGTCATGTACTAACATTCCGGCGGCACCTTTATCCAGCGCTGCTTGCAAATAATTATGGCCGTCAAACTTTTCACCTTTGAGTGCCACAAAAATATTTCCTTTATTTACCAGCCTTGAATCAGTCGAAATTCCATAAAATAGATTTTCCGAAGCTCCAAAAATCAAAGCTCCTCCGGTGGCTTTCAGTATTTCTTCCATTGTAAATATCGGTGAAACATTATTCATCTATTTATTTTAATAACCCCTCAATGTCAAAGCTTGCCGAGCGACAACACGATCATCAAACGGCTTTTTATTTGTTCCCAGAATTTGATAATCTTCATGACCTTTACCCGCAATCAATATAATATCCCCTTTTTGGGCTATGTTGATTGCTTTTTCAATTGCCTTTTTCCGCTCAGGAATTATCATATAAGAATGAATGCTATTATTGATCTCCAGTTGATCAGCCGTTATTTTTTTTACTTTATTCTGATCGATTCCACTTTCTATTTCTGTAATGATAGCCATTGGATCTTCCAGACGTGGATTATCCGAAGTCACAATGGTCAGATCACTGAAATCAGTGGCTGCTTTACCCATGAGTGGTCTCTTGCCGCGATCTCTATTCCCGCCGCAACCAAATACAGTAATGATTCGTTTTTTTCTGAATTCCGCCAAATTTTGCAGAACCTGCTTTAGAGCATCTGCTTTGTGCGCATAATCAACAAGAACATTGAGGCCGGATGGAGTATTAATTTTCTCCAATCGTCCGGGCACATAGAACAAATTTTCAATGCCCTCTTTAATTACCGCCGGAGGAATTTGTAGCGCCAGCGCAGCGGCACAAGCAGCCAAAATATTATAAATGTTAAACTTGCCGACAAGTGGTGTCTCTATTGAAATAGTTTCCCCCGCCAAATTAATCTTCGCTTTTATCCCCGTCAATGACAATTCATAACTCAGCGCCTTGACTGGATTTTCTTTTTCCATGCCATAAGTCAGCGCCGGTAACGCCACTTCCTGTAAAATCCTTTTTCCCCAACTGTCATCGCCATTAATAACCATTTTTTGCGGGTGCGTTTTTTTGCTTTGCGGTAGCACTTCGGCAAAAAATCTCTTTTTTGCCTGAAAGTAATTTTCCATTGTTAGATGATAATCAAGGTGTTCCGGAGTAAGATTGGTAAAAACACCCAAATCAAAGTCGCAATCGTCAACTCTTCTTAAGTCAATCGCGTGAGAAGAAACCTCCGCGATAACGTGGGTCACTCCATCATCGGCCATTTCTCTGATGATTTTCTGCAATTCATAAGATTCTGGCGTTGTGTTCGGCGCCGGATAGGTTTTATTATTGTAGCGATAATTGATTGTGCCTAAGACACCGCATTTAAAACCGGCCGCTTTAAATATTGATTCCAGAAGATAGGTGACTGTTGTTTTACCGTTTGTTCCTATTACGGCAATCAACGCCAGATTTCCGGAGGGATTCGCAAAATAGTTCTTGGCTAAAATACCTAAAGCGCGCCTGCTGTTGGTGACTTTAATTGCCGTTACTTGAGGCGGTAACTGGAAATTTTTTTCATAAACGATAAACCGCGCACCATTAGCTATAGCCTCCTCAATGAAATAATGGCCGTCGTGTTGCAAACCGGCAATAGCCACAAACAGAGATTCTTTTTCACATTTATCCGCGGCATAACACACATTGGACACGTCTGTCGATAAAGCTTCGGGGACGTTGACTACATCTATTCCCTCGAGCAAATGCACCAGTTTCATATCAACCTCAATTATTTAGCTCAAAAACAACACTACACACGCGTTCGGCCCCCAGTGGCACGTTCGCCTGTGGATACTGTCGTACCGCCCAGCCACTGCCTGATACTTTTAGTTCTATTGATCTGGCCTTTGCTTTTTTCATCGCTTCCCTGATCGTCATGCCCGTGAAATCAGGCATTACTGACTCATCATTGCCGGCAATATTTTGCTGAGTGTAATTTTGTTGAGCTGAAACGAGTTGCATCTTATTTGTTTTATCTTGTTCAAAAATCGGTGTTTCCCGAATATTCGTTTTAAAGCAATTCAGTATTTGTTCCCCAATATTTTTAAATACCGGCGCTGCGGCCACTCCACCCCACTTATCAATTTGCGGCTCATCCAAAATCACCAAAATAGCAACTTGCGGATTATCGGCAGGGAAAAAACCCACAAAAGACGTGCGTACTTTTTTCGATGAATACTCGCCGCGGGTAAAGTCGAATTTTTGAGAAGTTCCTGTCTTACCGGCAACAGTAACATTAATAATACGTGCACTTTTACCTGTGCCGTCTGCAGCTTCGACAACCTCCGTAAGCATTTTAGTGAGGCGCTTCGCCACTGCGGGGGAAATAACTTTACGCGCTACCGTTGGCGTGTACATTTTTATCAGACGATCAGTGCTATTGGTAAAACCGCGCACAATGTAGGGCTTCATTAAAATCCCATCGTTGGCGATGGCCGACATCGCGGTAATCAATTGAATTGCCGTAACTGAAACACCTTGGCCAAAGGCAATAGAGGCAGTATCAACCTTCGCCCAATTTTCCACCGGCCTTACCAATCCCGAAGATTCGCCGGGTAGGTCTATACCTGTTTTTGCTCCGAAGCCAAAACTATCAATATAATCGTAGAACTTTTCTTTCCCCAACTTTTGCGCAATTTTTACAGAACCGATATTGCTGGAATATTTTAGTATGTCGCGAACGGTCAGTTGTCCGTGACGCTTTCCGTTTGCTTCATGAATGACATGGTCCGCGATGGCATAGGTTCCATTTTCGCAAAAAAACTGTGCTGATTCTTTAACAACCTTTTCTTCCAGTGCGCCGGCTACTAAAAAAGGTTTAAAGGTTGAACCAGGATCAAAACAATCGGCAATGGCACGGTTACGCCATTTTTCAGGAGCAAGCCCCTCAACGTTATTGGGATTAAATCCCATTTCGTTGGCGAGAGCCAATATCTCACCGGTTTTAGGATCCATGACAATGGCGATCCCCGCTTTGGCACGTTTGGAAAGAACGGCTTCTTTCAAATGAGTTTCGACCAGATATTGAATTCGATTATCAATGGTTAAAACAAGATTTGCGCATTCATCTTTCGCCGTCTCACTTTTTTCGACACGTAAAAACAATTTTTTCCCTTTAGCATCGCGCGCCCAGGCCAGCTTTTGCGGTTTTCCTTTTAAGACCTCATCATATTTATATTCCAATCCCTCCAAGCCGTTGGCATCTGCTCCGACGAAACCTAGCAAATGAGCGGCCAACTGGCCATTGGGATAAAAGCGTCTCGGTTCTTTGACCAGAAAAATTCCATCGATTTCCGCAGTTTCAACATTTGCAGCTTGATCCGGTGAGATTCTTCTAGCCAACCAGCAGAAATTTTTCGGTTCCGATATTTTTTTGAAGACTGTTTGCTTATCTAAATTGAGAATCTGGGCTATTTTAGTGGAAGCCTTAACGGGATCAGCAATTTTGGAAGGATCGGCAAAGACGGAATCAGCCATAATCGATACCGCGAGCTTTTCGCCGTTACGATCATAAATTACACCTCTTTCCGGCTGTAACTGCAACGTTGCAGTATGTTGCTTTTGAGCTAATGTTTTGAGGTTTTGTCCGGAAAAAACCTGTAATTGAAAAGCGCGTGATATTAAAGCAATAAACAACACGAGAAAAATCATCAATATGCTGACGATCCTGAATTTTAGCCATTTTTTTGATTCTATCACCATATCACTCTCCCGAATTTTTCAAGACAATCACTTGATTGTTTTCAGGATTGGACATTTGCAATTTATTTCTGGCTACACTTTCAATTCTTTGTGGTGATTTAAGCATCGCATATTCCAGTTTCAATTTGTTTTGTTCTTCAAGCTTTTGTTGCCTGGCACTTAATTCTGCGGCAACATTATATTCCAACTCCGTCATGCGAATATGCGATCCAACATAAATCAAAGCGACAAACATCAAGACCATAGCAACGACAATAAAATTCGAATACTTCAGTCCGGAAGAAGTTTTTTTCACTTCGCGGAAACGTGGCATTACTTGTGTTCCAACAGCTTGCGCCATTTTAATACCTTTCAGCTACACGCAACTTAGCGCTGCGGGCTCGAGGATTAGCTTTGATTTCTTCTGCCGAAGGAGTCAGCGCTTTTCTGGTTATGATCTTAAGCTTCTTTTCTTTTTCACATACGCAAAACGGTATATCCTTGGGACAGGCACAACCTCCGGCCAAAGCTCTAAATTCATTCTTTACAATACGATCTTCGAGTGAATGGAATGATATAACACAAAGGCGTCCGCCGGATTTTAATGCTTCGGTAGCATCATAAATGGCCGGTTTTATGTTATCCAACTCGTTGTTGACTGCAATTCTTATAGCTTGAAATGTTTTTGTAGCGGGGTGGATTTTTTGCCATTTTAATTTCGCGGGCATAGAAGAGACAGCTACCGCTGCCAGCTGTGCCGTTGTTTCAATGGGCGATAACTGTCTTTTGAGCGATATTGCCTTAGCTATTCTCCCGGCCATCTTTTCTTCCCCATAAGATTTTATAATTCTTTTCAGTTCACTTTGTGCGAAACTGTTGACAACATCGTAAGCACTCAACTGTAAGCTGCGATCCATCCGCATATCGAGCGGTGCCTGTTGATTGAAGCTAAAGCCTCTTTCTGGCCTATCCAGTTGATGCAAAGAAATGCCGAGATCCAGAAGAACGCCATCAACTTTTTGTATATTCAAGCTTTTTAGTACTTTGCCCAAATCAGCAAAATTAGCCTTTGTCAGAATTTTCCGTTCTCCAAACTCCTCTAACTTTTTTTCTGCGGCTTGCAGGGCCTCGGCATCGCAGTCAATCCCCACCAAAAACGAATCTGTTTGTTTTAATATCGCGTAAGAATGACCTCCCCCACCGACAGTGCCATCAACATAAATTCCCTTTTTATTAACCAAAAGCGAAGCAATAACTTCTTTGACCATTACCGGCTCGTGATAGAATTCGGCATTCATGGTTTAAATTCCCAGATCAGCCATGAAGTCGCTGAACTTGTCAATATCGCCGCCGGTTTTTTTCATTTCATCTTCAAAACGATCTTTCGACCAAATTTCAATTACCTTAATCATGCCCGCTAAAATGATGTCTTTTTCCAATTGTGCATAATCGCGCAAAGCCGGTGGAATTAAAACCCGCCCCTGACTATCCAAATTACAGTCGATTGCTCCGGACATGAAAAAACGTTGAAACGCTCGCACTTCTTTGCGTAAAATAGACTGATGAGATACTTTTTCCTCAATGATGCGCCATTCATCATAGGGAAAAACCATCAAGTAGCCGTCCCAATTGGTGATAACCATGCGGTTGTCATATTTCTCCGCAAAAACCTCGCGGAATTTGGACGGGAAAATGATTCTTCCCTTTTCATCAATATTATGATGATATTGGCCACGAAAGACAGACACTACTAACCTCCACAATAAGCCACTTTACTCCACGTGACCAACTATAAAGGCGGAAAATGCCTTTGTCAAGAGAAAAATTTAACTTTTTTTGATTAAAAAACTTAAAATCACTGGGAAAATAGGGGAAACGGAACACAAACAATTTTGAATTGACAAAATGACAAACTAAAACCGCAAATAAAATACCCAAAATATATTTCTAATTTTTTTTAATTACAAAATAATTATAACTTTTGTTCACGCTAATCGTTTTAAGTTATTATATTACTGTACTATTTTATGACGCGATAACGATTTATTGCTTGATTGTGCATATCTAAAGAATCTGAAAAAAAGTGCGTGCCGTCTTTCTTCGAAACAAAGTAAAGATATTTTACGGGAGCAGGATACAGCGCGGCATTTAAAGAAGTCAATCCGGGATTGGCAATAGGACCAGGCGGCAAGCCTTTGATATTGTAAGTGTTATATGGTGAGTTTCTTTTTAAATGCCTCCGCAGAACTTTGCCTTCAAAATTATCCAAATCATAAACTGCTGTCGGATCGCTTTGTAGGCGCATTTTCTTTTTCAGCCTATTGTGAAATACGGCTGAAATCAGAGGTTTTTCCGCATCAGCACCCGATTCTTTTCCGACAATAGAGGCAAAGGTAACAAACTGATGAATGTTAAATCCCAGTTCTTCCGCCCTTTTAACCATTTCGGGTGTAACTTTTTTCCAAAACTGACTGACCATTATTTTCATTATTTGGCGCGTGCTCATCGAGCGGTTAAAAATATAAGTATCCGGGAACAGATAACCTTCTATAGAATCGGACATAATACCCAAAGATACTAAAAAACTTTCATCCTGAACCAGCTCAAAAAAGGTTTCATCATCAATCAACTTAAAATACTCCAAACGCGCAGCAATTTCCTTCATAGAAAAATCTTCGGGGATAGTCACCAGATAAGTTTTAATTTCTCCACGGATTAGTTTGTCAATTACTGCCGCGGGAGTAAGGGAAGTGTTGAATTCATATTCACCGGCGCGGATGTTACGCGTGGCTCTTTTCGTTATAGCCAAGCTATAAAAGAAAAAGCGGCTATTGACCAATCCCGCGCTATTAAGAATTTCCGTAACTTTTAGAAAGCTGGAGCCTGTTGGTATATCGACCAAAACAGTTATATTTTTCTTATCAATGGAGGTAGCCGAATAACTTATCAGCAAAACACAAAAGAAAATAAAAACTGCGGCAAAAAATAGGATGACATATTTAAGTACACGCCAGGCAATACGGGGCAATTCAAAAAATTTAAATGTAGTAAACTGTTTCTTCTTTATCCCCGTTTTTCGTTTACCTCTATTCGCCGGTTGGAGTGTTTTGCGAGGTTTTTTAGAAATATTTTTTTTCTTCAATTCTTTCATTTTTTTGTGGAATTAATTTTCAAATTTATTTTTTGACGAAATCCAGATAACCCTGAAGAATGAGGCAAGCGGCCAGTTTATCCACCTTATCTTTTCTTTTTTTCCAGTGAATGCCGGAATTAATCAGTATTTCTTCGGCTTCTTTGGTGGATAACGTTTCTTGCCATTTAGCAATGGGAAGAGAAAAAGTTGTATCCAGAAGAGCGGCAAATCTATTGACTTTTTCGCATTGAATGCCTTCTGAGCCATCAATTCTTACCGGGTAGCCTATTATAATTTTCTCCACTTTATAGTTTTTTATTAGACTCTCCAACATCTTCAAATCGTGTCCTTTATTCTTTCTTATTATCGTCGGCAAACCTTGAGCGGTAAGACCCAATTCATCACATATGGCTACGCCAATTCTTTTTTCACCATAATCCAGACCAAGTAATCGCAGATGGGCACCTCTTGTTTTAGTTTCTAACAATTCTCCCTTGCATTTTCAACCATTAAATCAATTGGATGATTTTCAGGGATTAGTACACTTTTTTATTCCTCAAAAAATTGATATAAAATATAATGTTGTGAAAAAGCGAGGAGTTTGTTATTTCTCAACATCATTATATCAAATTTAAGCGGGCAAAAACATGAAGCATTTTGTTCTCGGCACAGCAGGTCATGTCGACCATGGAAAAACCGCGTTAATTAAAGCGCTTACCGGCATCGATACCGACCGCTTGAAAGAGGAAAAGGAACGGGGAATCACTATCGAGTTGGGGTTTGCCTCACTTAACTTGCCTTCCGGTCAAACCCTCGGCATTGTGGATGTTCCCGGCCATGAAAAATTTATCAAAAATATGGTTTCGGGCGCAGCGGGGATTGGTTTAGTCTTGATGGTTATTGCCGCAGACGAGGGCATCATGCCGCAGACGAAAGAGCATTTACATATCTGTTCGCTTTTGGGAATTTCCAAAGGTATTGTTGCCCTGACTAAAATCGATCTTGTAGAAAAAGACTGGTTGGAACTAGTCCAATCCGAGATTAGCGAATTTCTCCGGGGAAGTTTTTTAGAAGGCGCACCCATCGTGCCTGTTTCGGCTCTCAAAAAAGAAGGGTTGGCCAATCTTATAGAGGCACTGGAAGCTGCGATCAATAACATTCCTGAAAAAGCAGACTCCGGTATTTTCCGCCTGCCTGTAGACCGCGTATTCACGATGAAAGGATTCGGCACTGTCGTCACCGGCACGCTGGTATCAGACCGTATTAAATCCGGCGAAGATATTCAAATACTTCCCGAAGAAATTGCCACCCGCATCAGAGGCATCCAAGTGCATAATCAACCTGTAGAAGAAGCCTGGGCCGGTCAACGCACGGCCATTAACCTTCAGGGAATTGAAAAATCCGCTATTAAACGTGGTGATATTCTTGCGCGTCCAGAAACTATCTGGCCGTCACAGCGCCTGGATGTTTTTGTCGAATTCCTTTCCTCCAATGCCAAAAATCTAAAAAACAGAACCTTGGTCCGCCTGCATACCGGCACAAGCGAAATTATTGCCCGATTAATCTTATTGGATAAAGATGAAATTGCCCCCGGTCAAAAGGCCTTTGCTCAACTGGTTTTAACCAATAAAGATGTTGTCGTAGCCGGTGACCGTTTCGTCCTGCGCAGCTACTCGCCGATTACAACTATTGGCGGCGGGCAAATAATAGATCCGCTTCCGGCAAAACATAAAAGACTCAACAGCAAAATCATCAATGAGTTGAATTTATTACAAAACGGAACACTACCGGAGAAAATTTCTGTGATTCTTGAACGAGATGGCTTTACAGGCATCAATTTACGCGGCATGGTCTTTCGTCTGGGTATCAACGCCAAGAAAATCAGGGAAGCGCTGGAAAATTTGTTTTCCAGCAGAAAAGCGTTTCTTCTGGATAGTGACGACATAACTGTTATTTCCGCCTACTTTGCCAATCAACTCGAAGAGCTTATTACCAAAAATCTTGCCGCATATCACAAGAAAAATCCTTTGCAGGAGGGTATATCCAAAGAAGAGCTCAAAGCATCGCTGGGACATTTTATTTCGTCAAAGCTCTTTAACATGGCGATGAGCTCTCTGAACAAAAAAGGAACTATAGTCAGCGATAAAAATAATGTTCGACTATCGGGGCATAGGGTACAATTGGCAGGCGAACTCGACTCTTTGCGCCAGGCCATCGGCAAAATTTATAATGAAGCCGGTCTGGCCCCACCTTCCCTCACTGATGTCGTGGGCAAATTTAAAGACCAGAAAGCAAAAGCACAAAGCATTATCAAATTAATGCTGAAAGACGGAGATTTAATCAAAATAAATGAAGAATTATGCTTTGCCCGCAAAGCCTTGGAGAAACTGCGCGGAGATTACAAGGCTCTGCTCATAAAAGACGGTAAAGCTACACCAGCCAGCTTTAAAGATCTAACCGGCCTTTCCCGTAAATATATAATTCCCCTGATGGAATATTTTGACATGAGCAAGCTTACTGTCAGAGTGGGCGACCACCGCATTTTAAGGGAAAAAATATGAGCAATTTTGATCAATCGATAAAAACATTAAAAATATTATCTGCTGACGTTAAATCCATTGTCGAGTCTTCAGGCAAAGTAATTCGGGAAGTGGCCTTGTGCATCAATCTCAACGGCAAACCACTGGCTAACATTGCCTGCGCCGGAAACTACCTCGATGAACTGGCTATAGGCTTTTTAAAATCAGAAAGAATTATAGCTGGCCTTGACGAAATTGAAAAAATTGAAGTCGAAGCCCAGGAAAATAGTGTAAATGTTATTTTGAAAAACAGAAAAGATTTTTCCGAAACATTTGTTAAAAATATTGCTTCCAGCGGCGCGCGTGGTAAAAGCGTTAATACCGATTTGCTTTTGCCATTGAAAGCGCCTGTGGAATGTAATATAAAAACTAAAGTCGCGCTCGAGCTGATGGAAGAACTTTTGGAAAAATCTGTATTGCATAATGAAACCCATGGCACCCATTGTTCCGCGCTGGCGCAGGATGGAAAAATCGTTGCTTTGCGGGAGGATATCGGCAGACATAATACCATTGACATGCTGGGCGGCTATGCTCTTTTGCAGAAGATTAATCTCTCCAATGCGATTATATTAACTACGGGAAGAATTTCTTCCGAAATAGTCTATAAGGTCTGGAATCTTGGCATTCTGGCAATCATTTCTCATTCAGCTCCGACAACAAAAGCAATTGAGCTTTTACAAAAGGCGAATATTACGCTAATAGGTTATGTTCGAGGCGGTAGGATGAATATTTATTCTCAGGAAAGGCGGGTAAAAATTTGAAGACTAAAGAAATTTATCTCAAAGACATCAAACAAGGGGATAAGGTTACTTCTTCCTTTTTGGTCGCGGAAAAAAACATGGCCTTCTCCCAAAAAGGCTCTCCCTATTTGACTGTGCGACTGAAAGACAAAACCGGCGAAATCGACGGCAAGGTCTGGGACAACGCCGTTGAATTCGATCGGCTATTTAAAAAAGGCGACATAATTTTTATTGAAGGAAAAGCCGCCAGCTATAAAAACTCCATCCAGATATCAATCGTCAATATTAAAAAAAGCGCGTGGGAAGAAATCGAGTCGTCCGATTATTTGCCTGTTGTTAAAACCGATGTTAACGGCATGTTAACCGAAATATTAACCTATATCGGCAAAATCCAGAACAAGCATTTGCAAGAGCTGCTTAACGCCTTTTTTCAGGACGAAAAAATTGCCGATCTCTTCAAAAGGGCGCCCGCGGCTAAAGGATTTCATCATATATATTTAGGCGGCCTATTGGAGCACACACTATCGGTTGTACGTCTGCTGGAAAAAGTATCCGAACATTACCCCAACCTCAATAAAGATATGCTTATTGCCGGAGGTATTCTTCATGACATCGGCAAAATATATGAATTTTCCTATGACCAGCTTATTGATTACAGCGACGAAGGAAGATTGATCGGTCACATTGTTATGGGCGTGGAAATGCTCGACAAAAAAATAGACGCTATCCCTGATTTCCCCCCGCAATTATCTTTGGAACTGCGCCATATACTTTTAAGCCATCACGGAGAATTTGAGTTCGGTTCTCCCAAACGCCCGAAAACCCTGGAAGCGTTGGTCGTCCATTACATTGACGATCTTGACGCTAAACTTAATGCCTTTGAAACATTCGTTGCCGATTCCACTAATACCGATTCCGACTGGACAGCCTATAACCGTTTTTTTGAAAGATTCCTCTACAAAGGGAAATAAGGGACAGGTTCAAAATTGGCATTTGCATTAGATTTAAATATTGCTTCCTGTAGTCAGTAAAACGTCAACCTCGACGAAAATGCAGGACTTCAATCCGCAATAAACACAATTCGCAATATACGCCAACGACAAACATCGGCACAACACTCCACATTTTGTGGCCAATATTTGCTTGACATACAAGCCCGAAATTTCTATAGTTTGACCATGAACAAGCAATGTCTTATCGAATTATCAAAAGACGTTTTAGCTAGTTTTCGATTTTCTGAACAAACGATCGAAGCGAGTCTTTTAGGCTCTTTATAGACAATTTTTGGGTGATTATACGGTATGGCATTAGCATCGTAGAGACTAGCAATGAGCATTTTAAGAAGAGCGACAAGAAGTCTAGGATGGGAAATCTCACGAATTAGTGATATTGCCTACCCATATACGCGAGAGTATGCAGTTGAAAAGCGTAGCGTTAAGATTTGGATTACAAATTCAGAATCTAGGAGTTGGTATGATCTGGAGTCAGACAAGAACGAGGCTGAAATTAAGAATATTTTTAAACTACTCAAACCCACAGACAGAATCCTTGAAATTGGATGCAATCACGGCGTCTTCACATGCCTCATAGCTGATAGATTAGGGACGAACGGCTTTGTGTTGGGTGTAGATGCTATCCCTAGCAACTGTATGGTGGCTAATGCGCAACTAGCCCTTAATAATTTGTGTTCCAAGGCACGGATTCTTAATCTAGTTTTATCCGACCGTCAATCAAGAATAGAATTGGCCAATACGATGAATGGATCTGTTTATAGAGGGGACCGATCTGATAAAAAAAGGACGAACTATCGAGAATCTATTATTGTTGATAGCGTTTGTGGTGATCAGTTGGATGAAATGTATGGGCCTTTTAATTTTTTAAAAATTGATGTAGAAGGGTACGAAGGTGTTGTTTTGCGAGGCTGCAAAAATATATTGGCTCGAAAACCTAAGCTCGAAATTGAGTTGCATCAGAGGAATCTAATTGAAGGATACGGCAGTAGTTTAACGGAAATTTTGGACTTAGTAAAAGTCGAGAATTACTGCGTTCGTATGGTTGTAAGACCATCTTATGAAGAGATAGAATTTGATACTCGTCTTGTAGATAGTACTATCTTTGGCGTGATGGCATTTTTTGCGCCTTTGGTTGCATAAAATGCTGCGTACTAGGCGCGACATATTCAGGAACTTGGAAGGATTAATTCGTAAGTAACATTAAATATAATCCATTGGTTAACCTGTCACTTCAGCGGAAGGGAAGAAACGCTGTGGCCTTATAGGACAAACTTCTTGGCCCGCCGCTGGACATTTGTAGGTGAAATCAACAGTGGCGTCTAAAACTGATTTGATAAAGTCCATCAATCTGAGTTTTGGATATAAGGAGAATAAGAAATGCCTCAGCAGCCAATCAGTAAATAGCTCATTGACTACTTCTTATTCCAGAACAAAACATCTCATCGAGATAGTATTATTTTGATAGCCTTCATGAATGAAGCGAAGCTTATCATTTTTTTGTTGCATGCCTAAGGATATAGAGCATTGGTAAATAATGATCTAACGTGGGAATGGCCTTTCTTATTCTAGTATCCAACTTTTGATAAGCAATCAGGTCAGCATGATTTCTTTCTAACAGACAGCGTTTGATTTTTTCATCAATTTTCACAACCCAATCATCCGATGGGGCGTCGGTATCATAGTCCATCAAACTCAAATTATGGACCATGTTCCCGCTGCCGATAATCAATATACCTTCGTCTCTCAAATCCGCCAGCTCCCGGCCCAGATTATAATGGAAGGCCACATCTTCAGTCATATCCAGGCTCATTTCATACACAGGAATGTCGGCCTGCGGATATATATGTTTTAACACTGCCCAGGAGGCATGATCCAAGCCCCATTCATCAGAACAGTTTATTTCTATGCTTTTGACCGCTTTTTTTGTCATAGCCGCATGCTTTGGCGAACCAACACAGTTATATTTAAAATCATACAACTCTGCGGGAAAGCCATAGAAATCATAAATCTGCTGCGGCTTCTCCATGCAAGTGACAAAAGTGCCTCTGGTCAGCCAATGCGCGGATATAACCATAATGGCTTCCGGCTTAGGAAGTTTCTTCCCCAGTTCTCTCAGGTGTTTGGTAAAATCATTTTTAAAGATAATGTTCATCGGTGAGCCGTGACCGATGAATAAAGCAGGCATTTGCTTTTCCGTAGTTTTATTACCTCAAAATTGCCCTTGGAGAGCAATGTTTTTATTTAAGCTTTGCTAACAACGGTTTAACTTTTTTAATAGCAAACACGATTAAGAAAATGAAAGCACACAGGAGAACAAACCCGACAATCGGAGCTCCATAAGTGATAAAGTTGCCGTTGGCAAATATCTTTTTCAAATCCGTTGAAGGTTCCGCTTGATAACGGCCTTCCGGTGCACGATATTTTTCCGGGATATTGGGGATTCTATTTCTATTTGTGTCCGTAAACGACTGCATATACTGCGTGAGGGCTATCCACTCTTTTAATTCCCGTGGCTTGGAAGAACCTTTATCGGTATAGATAATCGCCTTGTTTAAATCCGGCAAAGTGCGTCCTTTTTTATCCTTCGGTTTTACACTGAGGAGTCCATAAGTAACTTTGCTTACATAATTTATCATTTCCGCCGCATAGAGGTTAGAACAGACACGATACAGTTTCTTAAAATCAAGAGGCTTATATTCGCCCTTTTCATCCTGAACGGAAACTTGCGTTACCCTGTCGAATAAAATTCGATGGGGATTGAAGACGAACTTTACCCCGGAAACCTGCAAATGAGCGTCTTCTTTTTTAAAAGGCGCCACTGATGCCTCAATTTCCAAAATATCCTTCAGCTCCTTGCCGCTGACATAGAAAGCCAATAACGGATAGCCGGCGACGCCATCCCTGCCAATACCCGGCGATAGCACCTGAAAAACATCCGCAGTCGTAATTTTCCCCTTCCGGAAAGTATCCCTGATCAATCCCAGCGGTTCCAATGCAACATGAACATATTCATAATTATTCCCTTCGGCTCTTTGTACGGCAAAGCGGTAAGCATCGGTAATAATGTTTCCCAATCCCATCTCTCTGGGGTTGGCATAAGCGGACGCAAGCGAATCCATATTAAAATCGCTTTCGGCAATCACCTGATCATAACTTAAATGATAGGGAGAAAGAAAATTCCGGCTAACAATATTTTTGTAGTCGGCAACATCTTCCGAGATAATTCTATCATCCGGAATACCGGCTGTAATATTTCTTAAAACGTAGGAAGCTACCTTGATATCCTTTCCTCTGGTGTAAAAAACCTTTAAAATACCCAGATACTCGCCATAAGAGCCGCTGGAAACGATAATTGTCCTGCCAACTTTCATCGGTTTTGGTAAAATAGTGTGCGTATGGCCGCTGATAATAATATCGATCTGCGGCACTTTTCGCGCCAATTGCTCGTCTTCCGATTTCTTTTTTACCGGAGATGTACCGGAATGGGAAAGGCAGATAATCATATCAACTTTTTCCTTATTTTTTAAAACAGCCACCATCTTTTTGCTTGCCCGAATCGGATCACTAAATTTGACAGGCTTGGCAAAAGGTGTATCATCACCGGCATCCTTGCCCATAATGCCGAATACTCCAATGCGGATATGGTTTCTTTCAAAAACCATATAATCTTTTACCGGATAATCCTTAAAGGCTTGCTTTAGTGCCGCATCTCCAGGATCGTTCCAGCTAAAAATAATGTTGGAAGCAACTAAAGCGGGCAATTGCTTGCTTTTAGAACGGGCAGTCTGAAGCATTTTAGCTAGACCCTCTGCGTGGAAATCGAAATCGTGATTACCGAAGGTTGTTACATCATAGCCCATTTTGCCCATGAGCCGGAGTTCAGAGGCCTCTTTCAGAAATGAAGTGTGAAAAAGCGTACCCATGGAAAAATCGCCAGCATCGATACGCAAAGTCTTATTCTGTTGATATATCCGCTGTTCTTTAATTACATAAGCGAGTTTAGCGTATCCCCCTTGCTCTACTTGTTGTCCGTCCTGAGTCATAACCTTATGGGGCAGTAAATACGAATGCAAATCATGAGTAAAGAGAATCACTAATTCTCTGCTGCCTCTTCCCTGGCTGTCCGAATCTCCTCCTGTAATGATAATTAGCAACAAAGAAAAAGTAAACAACACGATTTTTTTGGCAAGCTTCATGGTCATTATCCTTTCCTGCATAAATCAAATTTATATACTGCGCCCATACATCAGAAAAAACTAGTCTGGAAGGTTCTGGTATCCAAGATCATAATTGCTCATAATACCCATATACTGACATCTGATATGCCATAACTAAAATTATATCATAATTTATTTTGCTTTACCCGCAAGATTATCAATCTTAGGTTAATTTACCGATGTCACGTCTTGGTCTTTTCTCTTCAGCTAATAAACAACCGGCAATACAAGCGTCTGTGCATTCACCATCGCATGGTTCAATATGAATTGTAATAACTGAATCGGGAAATCTTTGTCTGATTTTTAATTTTAATCCTTTAGTAATGTTGTGGGAATCAACCACTGACATTTGCGGATTAACTTTAATATGAAATTCTATAAAGCGAAAATGCCCCGCTTTGCGTGTTCTTAACTGATGAAAACCATGAATGGATGGCTGACAGCTTACAATTACATCTCGAATCCACGCTTCTTCATCAGGCGGCAATTTAACATCCATTAAATCACGAATGGACTGTGTAGTTAATTCATAAGCCGCACGCAAGATAATGACAGCAACGAATATGGCAGCGATCGGATCAAGCCAGTGTATCTTCGGATCGGGGAAAAGGCTGTGACCGATCCAAATCAACCCCAGGCTGACCATAACGCCCACGGAAGTATATACATCCGTCCGTAAATGCCAGGCGTCAGCCTGAAGGGCAATTGAATCAGCTTCCTTGCCTACCTGGAATAGTTTTCGGGAAACAATAAAATTGACGACAGCGGAAAAGAGCATGACGGCAACTCCCCATTCCGGCGCATCAAGTGTTTGCGCAGAACTTATTTTTTTTATTGCCTCAAATATAATCCAAAACGCGGCGACAAAAATAAGCGCTGCTTCCACCAAACCGGATATATTTTCTATTTTCCCGTGGCCGAAGGGATGATGATCATCAGCGGGAACACTGGATGTTTTCACGGAGAACATGGCGATAATTGCGGCCAACAAATCCATCCCCGAATGAATCGCTTCGGATATTATCGAAACAGAACCAATTAAAACACCGACAATTACTTTAAATAAGACTAAAAATGAATTGGAAATGACTGATAATATTGCCACTCTTTCTTTACGCTGCTGTAGAGACATCAATTTAACTCTCCAGAATGGGTTTTTAGCCTTTATTTCAATATATCACGGCTGTGAATTGATTTCCCGAAAATTTTAAGCCGCCCAAAGATAAGTGGAGCCCCCTCCGGCAGGAGCCGGAGGCTCCCTAAAATAATGAGACCCAAGCTTCAGAAACAAAGTACATAACCTAAAGGTCACACATGCTGAAGCTTGCAGGTCGAATTATCCCGCGAAGTAAAGGACAGCGCGACCTCCCGCGGGTCACGGCGCTTTCCTCTCCCGGACGGAGCAGGGGAGTTCCAAGTCGCGGGATTGATTTCCTTTGCAACTAGTTAAAATTATGGTAGTAGGAACGCCTTAATTTGCTTTCAATTAAATTGTATATATGAATATAAACAAAAATAAAAATATTTTGTCCTTTTTTAAAAATGCCACAGTTAGAGATTGGCAAGACTGGCGCTGGCAATTCAAAAATCGCCTTACCAAGGTAGCACAATTAGATCATTTTTCCGGCGGGGCAGCGCTGCGGACGGAAAAGTTAAACGCCGTAACGGCTGTTTATCCAATGGCAATCACTCCATATTATTTATCCCTTATTCAAATTGATGACGAAAACGATCCGGTCCGCGCCCAGTGCATTCCGGATTTGCGGGAAATTTCTTGTTATAAGGACTATCTGGACGATCCGCTGGAAGAAGACAGCCATATGCCGGTACCTAAACTAATACACCGCTATCCTGATCGCTGTCTGGCTATTGTTACTGAAGTTTGCCTTACTTATTGTCGGCACTGCAATCGCAAGCGTTTCTGGTCACAACCGGCACACCTTAGTTTAAAAAAACGACTAAAAAAAATTATCCCCTATATTTCTGAATCGCGGCAAATCAGAGAAGTTATCATTTCCGGCGGTGATCCGCTTATTTTTGATGACCAAACGATAGAAACTCTACTGGCCTCGCTAAAAGCTATACCGCACATTGAAGTTTTGCGTATCGGCAGTCGCGCCCCCGTTGTCATGCCTATGCGTATAACCAAAGAATTCTGCCGAATGCTCAAACGCTACCGGCCCTTATGGTTTAACACGCAATTCAATCATCCGGCTGAAATCACCCCCGAATCCAAACGAGCCTGCAATATGATCCAGGAATCAGGAATTCCTATTTCCAACCAGTCCGTTCTACTCCATGGCGTCAATGACTCACCGGATGTAATGCGCAACTTACTTTACGGCTTGCAAAAGATATCGGTTCGTCCTTATTATCTTTTCCACTGTGACCCTGTCAAAGGATGCGAACACTTCCATACCGATTTAAAATCAGGAATAACGATGATGGAAAAAATATGGAGTCAGTGCTCTGGGCTAAGTCTGCCTCAATATGTTCTTGATTTACCGGGAAGCACAGGAAAGATGCCTCTGAACGTAATATCGGAAACATTAAATAGTGATTTACAAACACATCAACATTATTTTGACAAGTTTATATAAATAGATTAGTAAGAACTAAAAATTAATCACATAAAATCATGAAATTTAGAAAATAGGGAGAAAATCTTATGTACACCGCGAGTGATTTAAGAAAAGGATTGCGGCTGAAAATTGATAACGAACCATATGTCATCACCGAATTCAATTTTGTCAAACCGGGAAAAGGACAGGCTCTTTACCGCACCAAGCTCAAAAATATGGTCACGGGAAGCCAATTCGAAAGATCTTTCCGTTCGGTAGACACCTTTGAATCGGCAGACTTGCGTGAAAAGAAGATGCAGTATTTATATAAGGAAGGAGATAAATACTGCTTCATGGATAATGAAAATTTCGAGCAAATTTATTTAACGGAAAGTCAAATCGGTGACGCCAAAAACTTCTTAATTGACAATATCGAAGCGGAAATTTTGCTCTTCGAAGATCGTCCTATCGGAATAAGCCTGCCCAATTTTGTCGAGCTTGTTGTCACCGAAGCCGAACCATGGGCCAAGGGTGATACGGTATCCGGCGCCACCAAACCGGTTAAAGTCCAGACCGGATATACGATTCAGGTACCGACCTTTGTTGGCGAAGGCGAAAAAATCCGGATTGACACACGCACGGGGGAATATTTAACCCGCGTTAAAGGCTGACAGCTTTTCAAAATGCTTATATGCGGAGTTTACCCGGCGCATGCAGGGTTGCACTTCAGCCTTCGTCATTGCGACGTATGTAAAAATACGTCTCATTCCCCATGCTTCGCGCGCCTTGCCTCTAAGACATTTTGGAAAAGCCGTCAAAATTAATAAATTTAAATATTTTTTACGAATTCATTTTTTAGGATAATATTCTTGAGTGAATTCCATCTCGATAATAATTTTAATCTGGCGCGAAAGAAAGAAGCATTGCACCTGCGCGCCAGACTAATCCAAAATATCCGTCTTTTTTTTATTGAGCATGGATTTTTAGAAGTAGAAACTCCGCTGAGAATCCCATCACCCGCGCCGGAAGAACATATTGAAGCATTTCCTTCGGGCGATTGGTTTTTACAAACTTCCCCTGAACTTTGTATGAAAAGGCTTCTGGCTTCCGGTTTTTCGCTTATCTTTCAAATCAGCAAATGTTTTCGCGCGGGTGAAAGAGGCAATCTGCATCTGCCGGAGTTCACGATACTGGAATGGTATGTCGCTGGGTTCGACTATCATCAACTCATGGAACAATGTGAGGCCATGCTCATCGCTGTTTTCAAAAAAATGGGCGTTGGCGGAAAAATCGTGTGGCAAAATAAAAAAATAAATTTGACACCGCCTTGGGGAAAAATCACCGTGCGGAAAGCTTTTGAAAAATACGCGCCGGTTACCCTGGAAGAAGCTCTTGTTGCCGATAAATTTGATGAAACCTTAGTTGATTACATCGAACCTCGACTGGGTATTAACAAACCGACATTCCTTTATGACTATCCGGCAAAATTGGCGTCTATGGCTAAATTAAAGAAAGGTGATCCGTCTAAAGGCGAGCGTTTTGAGCTCTATATCGGCGGCATGGAGATCGCCAATGGTTTTTCCGAATTGAATGACGCCGAAGAACAGCGGCGGCGCTTTGAACAAGCCTTGCAACTGCGCGCCGCGAAAAATTGGGCGCACTACGCCATGCCGGAGAAATTTATTCGTTCATTAACTGCCATGCCCGAAGCCGCCGGCATTGCCCTCGGCATTGACCGCCTGGCCATGATTCTGGCTGATACGGCCACTATCGATGAAGTGGTTGCTTTCCCACCCGAAATCCTCTGATGAATTACTCCGCAGCAGGTTACGGAATATCAGCTTTCCTGCCGCGGCTGGCGTGTGCTCCGGCATTGGCCGGACTGATACACTGGTGAAAAAAAAGAGGCGGGGTGTGCTCCGCCTCTTTTTTTAACTCCGATGATATTTAAGTTCCAGTCCTATGCAGAAAAACCCTTACCCTACACTTCGTTATGGAAATTTAAGATTTATGAATACATCTTCTCCACCTTGAAATTAAGGTTCACCTTTATACCATGTCCTTTTGCCGTCCCTTTTGGCGTCACTGCTATATATTCTCCTGGAATCTTGAAAATTTTTTCTCTTGCATCCCATGTGGCACTCCGTGTCTTGATGAATTTTCTTGAGGGCTTATGTTCTATTTGGAATCCTTTCAAGACAGTCTCTTTGTTTTTAAGGTTTGTAAAAGCTTCATCGGCCACAATCGCAATAGTCAGCACTTCACCTTTGTAAATGTTAAGGTGCAGGTTCTTAAATACCAATCTAGTAATTACACCAATACCTGACATGGAAAGTTTTTTTGCTTCTGGGTCAGATGAAGAAGTTAGGGAAGAAGAAAAGGAAGAAGGAAAGAGGTCTACCTCCTGCGCAGAATTGCCCTGTGTAGAAAGGTAGACCTCAATAAAGGCGTTGATTAAAGTAGCCTCTTTTATAGGTTGGATTAAAAAAACTCCAAATGCCCGGGGATGAATCTTAAACTCATCAGCCTTAAAGGAATAGGCGCGCCTGCCTCCTTTAACATCATGATAGGATATGCCCTTGATGACTACGGGGCAAGTGGGACATATTTTTTCACCCACCGCACGGGATGGTTGGTGGACAGCCTCCTTCTGCTGCCATAAACCCCAAACACCGAGGCCAAATACGAGAATAATAATGCCCCCCCATAGGCATTTTAACCTAAAATAGACATTATTCATGTCTGCTTATTATTCCAGGATATCCGGTATTCCATTACCATTTGTATCCGTGCCCCCGACAATTATCCCTCCCATAGTGGGGTCTGGTAACCCTCCGGGGGTGTTACCCGTAAATGCTGGCAATAGGGCTCTCAAATCTAGGCCGGCAAAGAAAAAGCTTAGGTTAATAATGATGTCATCAGCAGTGCTTACTGTTCCACGATCATCAATTGTTGTTTGGCCGGTTAAAGATGACTTCCCACTGGCTATCTTTGCCTTGGCGTCGTCAATTTCCGGGGTGGTCATATCTACCAGGTTAATAAAGTAAGCCGCCGTGTTACGGGTTTTTATCTTGTCTATGGCAGCGCTAAGGTCATCAGCAACCTGACCCAAGTAAGTTTTGGCTGTGTTGCGTGAAGTTGAATAATCGCCTGCCATCAACTTGAGGAAATCTGTGTTTCGGGAAAGAAAAGTTTGCACCGTATTATCCGTATCATTGACTTCCACGTCAATATCCGCATTAAGATTGTATGTATGTTGCATATGGATTGCGGCCAGGGCTCCTTTAATCGCGGCTCTTAGGACGAGGACATCGGCATAGTCACTTATGTAAGATTTTGAGTCGATGGGGTTAGTCCACGTTCTTGTAAATGAGGCGGAGACGCCATTCAGATTGACAAGGGCCGCTTCTAATTCTGGTCTAATCACATTATAAACGAAAGTCTGCATTTGAGTTCCAGTGGGAAAATCAGATGCTAATGCGGATGGTGAACTGTGGATAGTGGCTGAAGATGTAGCAGAGGAGAGACCAGGACACGTCATTGTTAATTCTAAATTTATAATATTTCTCCCCCCAGCACTGCAGTCCGCGCGGTCAAGAATATCCCCCATACTATTTAAATCTGCGGAATTTCCATCGGAATTTAGATTAATACCGGCTATCCTTGTAAACGCGTAAAAGAACCTGGCGGTATCCCCATCATTAGTGGAATCACCCGGATAATTGTCCACTGCAGCCTTAAAGTAGTCTTTGGCCTCGGTAACATTACCTTGGCTTAAAGAATCAAGGCCGCTAGTGACCAAGCAACTCAAGGTGGCACAACTACTCTCACTCCCACCGCTGCTGCTGCAACCTGCTAATGATAAGATCAAAAAAATAAAAATCCCTAAAAAAATAAAAAGTCTTTTTATTGTCATTGAACTTCCCCCTTCTTTTTTTTATTAAGTTCGATTCATAAACCGTAACGAATCACGGGTACGCCGATCCGTCACAACTATCTCTTCACCTCCACCTTTAACCCGATATTCACTAATTGCTGCCTTCAACTCCGATATGGCTGCCACTTTCGTAGCAATTTCCGACATTTATTCGTGACTATCGAGACGATATAATCATAATATTTGTCAATGTCAATTAAATATTGTAGCAAAAAGATATATTGACAAGGCTCCATTTTTCCTTTAGGTTACGCTCCGCGTTTCAATTACATTTTGGAGATAAAAAAGTGAAAGATATCGGTTCTTTAGATTTAGGCGGGAGTTTTCATGGTAGCCTTTTAGGCATGGTCCTTGATGCCGGGCTTATGGTTAAATTTGTCTTGTTGCTACTGCTGATTTTTTCTGTCGTTTCGTGGGCGATCATTTTCTTGAAATACAAATATTATCGTAATATTAAAAAAGAAAATGACGAATTCAATTCGGACTATATGCGCAGCAGCAAACTATCCGATATCCACCTGGCTGCCAAAAAATATAAATCTTCTACAATGGCAGAAGTTTTCCGTGTCGGCTATGAGGAACTCACAAAAATAAATAAACCGCTGAAGGAATCGGAATATGCCGGTGATGAAATCAGCCTTTCCTCCCTGGATAATGTGGAGAGATCTCTAAACAACGCCAGTAACACGGAAATGACCAAGCTGGAAAGCGCCCTAGGATTCCTCGCCACAACCGGTTCGGCCAGTCCTTTCATTGGCTTATTCGGCACAGTATGGGGTATTATGGATACTTTTAAAGGAATAGGCGCACGCGGTTCAGCAACTCTGGCTGTTGTCGCCCCGGGCATTTCGGAAGCTCTTATTGCCACAGCTGCCGGACTTGCCGCGGCTATACCGGCTGTTATTTTTTATAACTATTTTTTGAATAAGTCCAAAACAATGGTTCAGGAAATGGATAATTTTGCCGCCGAATTTTTAAACATTGTCGAGCGGTATTTTGTTCGTAAATAAATGTTTAGGAATTAATCAGTCATGCGCAGCTTACGTAAAAGAAACACCGGGAATAAAGCTCTGGCGGAAATTAACGTTACTCCTTTAGTCGATGTCGTGTTGGTTCTTTTAATTATCTTTATGGTTACGGCCCCAATGCTTTCCATGGGCATCGACGTTAACCTGCCGAGAGTCAAATCCAAGAGCGTCGATGTCACTGAAGAGAAACTTGTCTTAACTATCACCGAAGCCAGAGAAATATTTTTGAATAAAACCAAGATGCAGTTGGGGGAACTGAATTTCAAGCTCGAAGCAATTTTTTCCAATAGGATTGACCGAGAAGTTTTCCTTCGCGCCGACAGAAATGTGCCTTATGGATTTGTTGTCGAAGTCATGTCGGAAGTGCGCAAGGCCGGCGTTGATAAACTAGGAATGATTACAGAACCGCCCGAGGGAGCAAAATGAAGCCCCGGACGCTTAATAAAGGCTTTCGCGGCAATACCGGCGGCAACATCTACAACATGGTTTTCCTCTCTGCAATAATCCATTTTGCCGTTATTACCGCGATTCTTATTTCGGTCCCTTCATCGTCGAGGCATTTGACTTTTGGGCCTGTTTATTCTGTTCAACTTGTAGGTCCCGACATAGCTTTCCCAAGGAATTCATCTCTTATGCAGGACATTCTGCAACCAAGCGAGCCTATAAACTCAATAGTATTAAAAAAGGAAGTTACCAGCCTTACTCCAACACCAACCAAGAAAGAAGAAACCAGCAAATTAAATATTGAAAAAGCTGTCAGCGCAATCAAACAAAAAGATTTGAATCAGCAGGAAGCTCCTAGTGCAAATTCTAGAACAGGTGTTTCTGCGTCTGTTAAGGGAAGAGGTCTGCAGGCAGAAGTAAATTCACAAAAGAATGAATATATAGCAATTATCAGCTCAAGAATTAAAGGAAACTGGACGCTGCCGCCGGCATTGATGCCTAAGGAAAATATCGAAACAATTATTGATGTCAAAATCTCGCGCAACGGTACCCTGGAATACATAGGCTTTGAAAAAACCTCAGGTAACCGCTATTTTGATGATTCCGCCCTCAAAGCGGTTAAGAAATCCAGTCCTTTTCCACCATTGCCGTCTTTCGTTATGGAAAACTACATTGAAATCGGCTTCCGTTTTCATTCCGCAGAATTACGTCAAAAACAAGAAAGGTAAAATCCAACTTCCGATGAAAAAAATATATTTAGCTGCATCATGGATATTGTTCTTCTGCGCATCTTTTTTGATCTTCAACAATACCGCAATAGCAAAAATTTATATTGATATAGATTCCCCTAACTTTCAGCAATTTCCCATAGCCATTTGCGACTTCAACAACTTATCAGCGCGTGCTGAGGAACCATTTGAAATCGGCATCACTCTTGCCGACGAAATAAAAAAATATTTGGCAATGACCGGTATTTTTAACATTTTAAACAAAAAAAGTTTTCTGGAAGAAAAAAACATTGTTACTGCGGCGGCATTAGAAAACATCCGTTTTTCCGATTGGGCAATGATCGGCGCCGACTATTTACTCCGGGGAAACATAATAACCCAAAGCGATAAAAAAATTATTGCCGAATGCCGTCTTTTCGACGTTACCAAGGGAGAATCTTTGTTTAATAAAAAATACGACTTTAAAATGGGCGAACAAAAAGAACTTTCGAAAAAAATAGCTTCCGATATATTACTTACACTTACCGGTGATGAAGGAGAATTTAACACCAAAATTGCGTTTGTTTCCAAAAAAGCCTCCAAGTCTGATATATATACCATCAGCTATGACGGATCAGATATAAATAACATTACCAATCATCAAACAATTATATTTTCGCCGCGTTGGTCGCCCGATGGAAATTTTCTTGCTTTTACTTCTTTTAAAGATGGTCACCCCAAAGTTTATATTCGAAATTTAAAAACCGGCACGGAAAAAAAAGTGGCCTCTTTTGAAGGACTTAATTTGTGCGGTTCTTTTTCGCCGGACGGCAAAAAATTATTGTTAACTCTCAGCAAGGAAGATAACGAAGAGATATATGTCCTGGAAATCGAAACGGCGAAGCTCAAACGATTGACTCATAACTATTCCATAGATGTGTCTCCGACCTGGTCGCCGGACGGCCAAAAAATAGCTTTTGTTTCTAATCGCTCCGGCTCGCCCCAAATTTACACAATGGACGCCGATGGTGATAACGTAAAAATGATAACTTATGAAGGTAATTATAACACATCCCCCTCGTGGTCTCCGCGCGGAGGCCGTATTGCCTATGAAGGACTGATTAACGGCAAGTATCAAATTTTTTCCGTGGATGAGGATGGCAATAACCTCCTGCAATTAACATTCGACGCCGCGAGGAACGAATCACCATCATGGTCACCTTCCGGAAGGCAAATTGTCTACAGCTCGAAAACAGCTTCCAAAAGCAGAATTTGTATCATGAATGCCAACGGTCTAAATATAAGAATTCTCAATGAAAACAACGATACTTTGACTATGCCCGGTTGGTCGCCGCGATTTAAATAATTTTTTTGCCTTATGAACTGGATTATGATTAGATATGAAATGAGCAGAACTTTTGATAAGCATATTTACTCAGGTTCTCGTTCTATATTTCCACCATTTTGCAATAATTTTTTATTGACGGCAATGTGTTAATTGTGTTTAAGTACCGGACACTTTTTTATTATGATAACCTTATTTAGAATCAAGAAAGGAGAACGATGATGAAAAAGAACATAACGTTGGTAGGAATGTTTATTGTAGTTGTATTTGCTCTAACAATATTTACCGGTTGCGCCGAAAAAAAGGCGGTAGTTTCCGAAGGCACTGCTCAGGAAGGGGCTGCACCTGCACAGTCTGCTAAAGTGGAACCGGCAGCAACAGCAGAAACTGCAGTAAAAGACATCTTTTTTGAATTTGATAAATCCAACATCAGCCCCGACGCCCGCGAAATTCTTAAAGCCAATGCCGATTTCTTGCTCAAAAATGGCAACTCTAAAGTCGTTATAGAAGGACATTGCGACGAAAGAGGAACTGCCGAATACAACATGGCTCTTGGACAAAGACGCGCTCAGGAAACAAAGAATTATTTAGTCAATCTGGGTATTATAGAACCAAGAATAAAAACTATCAGCTACGGCGAAGAACGTCCCTTCGATCCCGGCCACAATGAAGATGCCTGGGCCAGGAACAGACGCGCCCATTTTGTTGTTACTCCATAATAAAAATTATTTACCAAGGTGAAAGAATTGAAAAAATATATTTATTTCCTTTTAGCGGTTTTGGCATTTTCGGTTGCGGGCTGTGCATCTACTCAAGACTTGAAGGCAGTCCGTTCTGAATTAAACCAGAAAATGGAAGAAAAACTGGCCGCTATGGATGCTGAATTGGCCGCCGTAAAAAAGAACGCCGCAAATCTGGAATCGATGCGCAAGGGACAAGCTAACACAGCGGCGGATATTGCAGATTTGCGGGATAATATCCAGCAACTGCGCGGTCAGGTTGAAGCACTGAAAAAGGACCTCGCCGTAAACACAAAACAGGAAGAGCAAGCCTTCTATAATCTTCTCCTGAAAATCAATTTTATTGAAAACTTTTTGGAAATAGGAAAAAAGGATATCGCCAATGATATTCCCGATAAAAGCAGTAAATCAACAGGGACTGCGGTTGCTAAAGACCAGGTGAAAAAACAGGACAAGGAGAAGGCTTACTCGGCGGCTTATCAAATCTTCAAAGAAGGCAATTATGATAAGGCCCGGACCGAGTTTCAAAATCTTTTAGTTGCTTATCCGGACAGCGAGTATTCCGATAATGCTCAATTTTGGATTGGTGAATGTTACTTTTTTGAAAAAAAATACGAGCAAGCAATTTTGGAATACGAAAAAGTAGCTAAAAACTATCCCAGCGGCAGTAAAGTTCCTTATGCTTTATTAAAGCAAGGTCTTTCCTTCTTGAAGCTGGGAGACAAAACGAGCGCAAAGTTGCTTTTACAGCAGGTAATTAAAGATTATCCGAATACCAATCAGGCACGCATAGCGCGTTCGAAACTGCAAGAAATAAAATAATTAATTTCTTGCGGATAAAAAAACAAACAAAAAAAGGGGGGGCAATTTAACCCCTTTTTTTTATATTAAGAACCTAATCCAGCAAAATTAATTTCATACCCGCCGGCATCTTCAGATCAAAAATTGCGGGAGTAGTTGCTTTTTCGATTTTAAGTTCGGAATATTTTACGGAGATGGAAGTTATGCCATCAGCCATGCTAATGGTAATTTTCCCGGGAACGGGGCTTTCCGGCCTATAGTCTTCATAATTCACATGATATATTTCTTGACCAAATTCATTAAAACTAGCAAGTTTCAATAAACGATTATTCTCCCCCACCCATACTGTTTGCGACTTATCTGATGGCGATTTCATTTCTATGCGTAAAGAATTCTTTTCTTGATAGCTTTGATAGGATATAATCCCATCAATGATAGGAGGATAAGCGCCGGTAAAAATCATGACTATATCTTCAATATTAAATTGCCACGGCAAGAAACGCGCAAGATTTGCGGCGGTTGGCTTGCCGCGATAAAATTCCCCCCTGGATGGAATAAAGATACACATTTTTGCTGGTGAAGAGCTAAGAAAAAAATCCGGCGTTCCGATAATCGGCAGCAGTTCCAACCGCAGATATGATGGCTTTTTCATGACTATGGCTGCCCGTACCGGATGATAACCATGAGGTGTAACCAAATCAATTTGCGCCATAGCGCTCAATATGTCATTTTCGGCAATAGCGCCGGAAACGGCCATCAGAACTTTTTCGGTCCGAGAATCGGGTTTAATGACTGCCCGCTGAATGCAACCGCCGGTAAAAATTACCAACAATAAACTAATCGTTATCTTAAGCAAACGGGAATATACATTGTGCATAGAGCAAATATTTCACAAAAATAATATGCGGGTAATACATTTCCTTTATTACTTATTCTTGATTAAGTCTTCCAGCTTCTTTTGCAACACACCGTTTTGGGGATCAAGCTTAAGCGCTTTATTATACATTTCCTGCGCTTCCTTGATTTTACCCAGTTTCGTATACACGTCGCCCAGATGCTCCGTAATATTTACATCGTTAGGCAAAAGCTCCAAAGCTCGTTTTAAATTTTTTATGGCGCTATCCATTTTGTTTTGTTTAAAATGTACCCAGCCAAGACTATCTATAATGTAACCATTATCCTGTTTGATTTTCAAAGCTCTGATGATCATTTTTTCCGCTTCTTCCAGATTCATACCGCGATCAGCATAACTATAGCCGATAAAATTAAGTGCTTCGGCGTTCTCCGGATCAAGTTGCAAAACTGTCTCCATTTCTTTAATGCTCTCCGGAAAACGATTCGTTTTCTCATAAATCACGCCTAAAGCATAGCGCAAATCCACACTTTGCGGGAAAAGGGTGATTCCATCATCTAAAATTTTTACAGCTTTAACGGTATCTTTGGTTTCTTCATAAAGTGAAGATAAATAGAGGTATAGAGAAATCTGGTCTTGCTTTTTTTTAAGGACTTCGTCTACTAAATCAATAGCTTTTGTTATTTTACCTTCCTTTTTGAAGATCATGGCGGCATGAATTTGAGCACTGGCATATAATTCGGAGGTCGCAGAAATTTTTTTATATTCATCAATGGCTAATGCGTTATCACCTTTTTCCTCATAAGCACTGGCCAATAAATAACGAATTCTGTTGTCATTGATGTTTTTCTCCAGGATTGTGGAGAATTCAGCCACAGCTAAATCAAAGCGGCGCAGATCATAATATAAAATACCTAACGCGATTCGAACTTCGCGATTATCGGGATCAGACTTTAAGACTTCTTGAAATTCTTTTTGCGCTTCTTCATGTTTTTTTTCTTTAATCAGAAGCTCTCCTATTTTAATCCGCAAATTTACTCGCGCCGGGTTTATTTCCAAATAATTTAGGTAAACCTCTATAGCTTTATTGATTTTCTTTTGCTTTTCGTATAACGCAGCCAAGTCATATACAGCCAACTCAAAATATGGTTTTAAGGATAAAACTTTTTTAAACATCTTTTCCGCGTCTTCATACCGCTCCATATCCGCCAACACCTTACCATAGTAATAGATGCCCGTGACATTATCCGGATCGATTTTCAGCATTTTTTTAAAGGTTTCTTCGGCTTTGGCAAAATTATTTTCTGCGGCGTAAATGGTCGCCAAATAAAGATGGGCAACCATGTTTTTTGGATCAAGTTCAATTACCTTTTTGTGTTCTCTGATAGCCTTTTCATATTGCCGGAGACTAATGTATAATCCGCCCATAATCAGATGGAGTTCTATGTTTTCCGGATTTTTTAATAGGGTTTCTTCGCCCAGAGAAATGGCGCGGTCGAGATCGCCCTTTTCTGTATACAGGGATACAAGCTCGATTAAAAGATAAGAAGAGTCAGGATCAGCGGCAACAGCCTTCTCCAATTCAATAGTCGCTTCATCTATTTTACCTTCCAGACGTAAAAGAACTCCCAACGAATAGTGGTTCATAGCATCTGCCGAGCTACTTTCCGTATGTTCAGAGAGGAACCGAAAAGTTTTTATATAGCTACAGCCGGAAATATTTATGATAATTAAAATTGTTATTAATACTAAATAAGTTATTTTTTTCTGCATATTGAATTTAAATTTCTTTTAATATTTTTACTTCTTTATTAACGAACAAAACTAGGAAGATCCAAGGGCAGCTTTTGCTTTAATAACCTGCGACACCGGAACAATCAATATTCCCTTTTCTCGTAAAACCCTAGTCGCGTCTTTGATTGCCCGAATTGTTTCCGGATACGGATGCCCGATAACGATCAGCGGTGAAACATCGCCACTATTGTTGGTGATATTAATCAAATTATTATAAATTTCATTGTAGTCACGGTTGTTATCAAGAAATATTTTGCGGGCCGCTACCTGTAAACCAACTTTTTGAGCCGCAGCAAAAGCCTCACTGCTAGCTGCTGTTCGCGAATCGATAAAAAATAAATTCTTTTTCTTTAATTTACTAAAAATCAAAGTAAGCTTTTCTTTATCTTCCATAAATTTTGAACCCATATGGTTATTTATGCCAGCAATGTAAGGCACAGCCTCAATATCTTTCTCCAGTTGAAAAACCAATTCCTCATTGTTCATATCAGTAAAAAGAGCCCCGCTACCCGGCTTTTCGCGCGGATAAGAAACTGGCTCCATCGGTAGATGTAGGAGTATCTCTTTGTTAGCTTTATGTAGCATTTCCGCGGCTTCCCGGCTATGAGTTAGGAACGGTAAAACAGAATATGTTATATCGGCATTAACTTTCAGTAATTCTTTAACCGCTTGCAGATCATAGCCTATATCATCTATTATGATAGCTACTTGCCTTAAGGGCAAAGGCATCTTTTCGATTTTGGATACAACTATTTTCTTCTTTTCTTTTGCAGGTCTTGCTTTTAGAGCTTGGGGAGTAATTGATTTCTGCGGTTCTATCTGCTTTGTTTCTTTTTTCTTTTCTTTGATTACCGGCTGTTCTTCTTTAACTTGCAGCACATAAATTATTGCCGCAACCGCTATAATTATAAGAAATATCAACAATCCGTTGGAAAAACGGTTAAATCTTTTCCTTGCCAATTATAAAAGCCCTTTCTTAAAAAAGATTCAGCTTCCCAGATTTTTTTTCATTATATCCCAGCTTTTTAGTATATCCACCGCTGTTTTGAGTTGATTATCGTGGGAAAAATCAGAAGGATCTTTGGCATCTTTAACCTGGGATTCATCGAGCTTTGTGCCATCTTCTTTCGCTGGTTTTATATGTCCTTTAAGGTCTTTTTCTCTAATTCGATCTTCCCGCAATAAGTTGTTGTTTTCCGCGTCTTCCACCGGCCTGATGTATTTGACAACTATGTCCGGTTTGATACCCTCGGCCTGAATAGATCGGCCCTTGGGCGTGTAATACCTCGCCGTAGTCAGCTTGAGAGCGGAACCATCTTCCAAAGAAATAACGGTTTGGACGGATGCTTTACCAAAAGTTTGCGTTCCGATAATCAAAGCCCGGCCATTATCTTGTAATGCTCCGGCAACAATCTCCGCCGCGCTGGCTGTTCCTTCGTTGACCAGAACAACCATCGGACAAGTTATCTCATTGCCATCGTTTCTGGCCATCGCCTTTGTCTCCATGTTTTTCGTACGTCCGCGAGTGGAAACAATGATCCCTGATTTAAGGAACATATCGGAAACTTCGATTGCCTGAATCAACAATCCACCCGGATCGTTTCTCAAATCCAGAACCAAACCCTTCATCGGCTGGATTTTTTCGCTAATTTCCCGCAAAGCTTTACGTAAATCATCGGCTGTCCTTTCATGAAAAGAAGAAATACGGATGTATCCTATATTATCTTCAAATATTTTGGACTTAACGCTCTTGATCTGAATGATCGCACGGGTCAACACAATATCTTTGGGTTTGGACATATTTTCCCGCATTATTGTAATTGTCACCTTTGTATCCTTAGGTCCCCGTAATTTCTTTACGGCTTCCATGATGGTAATATCTTTCGTTGATTTACCGTCTATTTTTATTATCTGGTCTCCCGATTTTACACCGGCGTTAAACGCGGGAGTATCTTCAATAGGAGAAACAACCGTCAAAATATCCTTTAATATTGTGATTTCAATACCAATACCGCCAAAATGCCCCTGTGTTTCCACCTCCAGCTCTTTATATAACTCAGGCGTCATAAAGGAGCTATGGGGATCAAGAGCCCTGATCATCCCATTGATTGCACCACGGATTAATGTTGATGAATCCACCTCGTCAACGTAGTTTTTCTTCACCATGTCGAAAACTTCGTTGAATATCTTAATATCTTTGTAGATACCTTTATCCAGTGCGGAAACCTTGCTGTCATTATATAGCCCCAGAAGGATCAATACTCCCAGACAAATAACTACCAGCAAAGAAAAACTTGTTGATATTTTTTTCATAATATTCCTCACAATATTGACGATATAGTAACCGTATTTATACCACTTTCTGTGATATTTTCCACATTTTTCGGAAACAAAAAATGAAAATGTTAAGATTCTTCAGTTATGTCTGACAAAATGTAAAGACTCTGTATTATTCGATTATCCAGTTAGTAGTATTATGAGAATCTTTCAGGATAACATGCAGCTGGACCAGCTCGTTTCTTATGGCATCCGCCCTGGTCCAATCTTTATCTTTTCGGGCAGTTTGCCTTTCTTTAATCAAATTTTCAATTTTCCCAATATTTAAGCCTCTTTTGTTTGATTCCATTTCTTTGTCGGATTGAAAAAAATAGTCCGGCTCATCCTGAAAAATACCCAAAACCGCACCAAAATGATCGAATAATTTCTTCGCCTTTTTTAAAATCTCAGCCTTATTAAAAGCTGTTGTATTTTTTTCGGCAACAATGAAATTATTCATGAACCTTACCAAATCAAAAACGCAACCTAATGCCTGGGCTGTATTAAAATCATCATCCATTGCGGCGTTGAATTTTTCTTCCAACTCTTTTAACTTACTTATGTAATTTTTCTCTTTTGCTGAATTTTTATCTGCAACAGATACTGTGGACGCAGGCGCTTCTTTTAGTGTTTCTTTTATTAGCTGTAAAGCACTGTAACATCTGACTAATCCTGATCTTGCTTCGGCTAAAGAATTTTCCGAATAATCAACAGGACTGCGGTAATGACTCTGCAACATAAATAAGCGCAATACTTCCGGGTGATAATTTTTTAGAATTTCTCTGACAGAAAAATAATTGCCCAAAGATTTGGACATCTTTTCCGAGTTTATCTTAACAAAACCGTTGTGCATCCAGTAATTAGCCAACGGTTTATCTGTAGCCGCCTGCGATTGAGCGATCTCATTTTCGTGATGCGGAAAGACCAGGTCTTCACCGCCGCCGTGGATGTCGAAAGTTTCACCCAGATAGCGCCTGCTCATTGCGGAACATTCGATATGCCAGCCGGGACGGCCTTTCCCCCACGGGCTTTCCCAGAAAGGTTCCCCTTCTTTGCTTTTTTTCCAAAGAGCAAAATCCAACGGATTCTTTTTTTTGTCATTGACGTCAATACGCGCGCCGGCATTCATTTCTTCCAGATTTCTTCCGGAGAGACCGCCGTATAAAGGAAATTTGTCCACCGCAAAGTACACGTCTCCATCTACGCTATAAGCATTACCTTTTTCTATCAGAACACTGATCAGAGAGATCATATCATCTATGTGTTCTGTGGCTTTTGGGGTAATCGTCGGAGTTGCAACTCCCAAAGCCGCCATGTCTTCATTATGCAGGTTGATGTAGCGTTCGGCTATTTCTGTAATGCTGACTTTTTCTTTTTTCGCGCGGTCAATAATTTTATCATCAATGTCCGTAAAATTTTTAACATAAGTAACATCGTAACCTCGTGCCCGCAAATGCCTGACCACAACATCAAAAACCACGGCCGCACGGGCATGCCCTATATGACAAATATCATAAGCGGTAATCCCGCAAACATAAATGCCTACGGCTCCCTCTTTTACCGGTTTTAATACTTCTTTTTTTCTTGTAGCCGTATTAAATATTTTCTGAGGCATTTTTTTAACTTACTTTCATCAGGGATAGAGCGGTATATTTTGCAAACCTGTGTTTTCTTCAAAACCGCAGACGATATTCATATTTTGCACCGCCTGGCCGGCAGCGCCTTTAATTAAATTATCGATTGCCGCGATGATAATCACCCTTTTTGTCCGCAAATCAATAGTTAAGCCGATATCGCAATAATTTGATCCGCAAACGAAAGATATATTCGGATACGATCCGGCAGGATAAATACGCACAAATTTTTCTCCGGCGTAAAACGAGGAATAAAGAGCATGTAACTCCGGCAAATCAATATCCTTCTTTAATGTCGCATAAATAGTACTCAAAATTCCACGTTTCACCGGCAATAAATGCGGCGTAAAAGAAATAGGAAATTTTTCACCAGCCAATAAATTCAGCTCTTGCTCAATTTCCGGGGTATGCCGGTGCTGGCCTATTTTATAGGCTTTAAAACCGCCCTCAACTTCACAAAAAAGCGAACCGGTCTGCGGTTCCCGACCCGCCCCGCTCGCACCGGAAGCCGAATCGGCAATAATAGAGGATACGTCTATAAGCTTGTTTTTCAGGGCTGGCGCCAGACCTAAGATAATGCTGGTAGGATAACAACCCGGATTAGCTACAAGCACAGCTTTTTTTATTTCTTGCCTATAAATTTCGGGAATTCCATAGACAGCATTCTTTAAAATTTTGTCACTGCTATGTTTACCATACCAGCCTTCATAAGTTTTTACATCCCGTAAGCGATAATCAGCACTTAAATCAATTACTTTCTTCCCGGCCTGAATAAAAATAGGAGCAATATCCATGGAAACGCCGTGTGGAAGCGCTAGAAAAATAATATCGCTCGCATCAGCTATCTCTTTAGGCGTTGCATTTTGATATTTTAATGAAGTCAAACCGCATAGAGCGGGAAATACTTCGGCCACAGGCATACCGGCAAACCGCCGTGAAGTAACCGCTATTAATTCTACCTCCGGGTGTCCCAGTAAAATCCTGGTCAGTTCCTGACCGGTATAACCGCTGGCTCCAAATATTGCTATTTTTACCATAAAAAATCCTCCAAAAAAAAGGGAGGCCTGAAGCCCCCCTTGTTGAAATTAACGCTTGGAGAATTGGAATCTTTTCCTTGCTCCCGGCTGCCCATATTTCTTTCTTTCTTTGATACGGGCGTCTCTGGTTAAAAAGCCTGCTTTCTTGAGAACTGCGCGGAGCTCGGCATCATATTCCAAGAGAGCTTTAGATATTCCATGTTTTACTGCCCCTGCTTGACCGGCTACTCCACCGCCGCTGACATTAACATATAGATCAAATTGATCTTTTTTGCCAGTAATTTCAAAAGGTTGCTTGATGACCATTTTCAAGCTGGGACGAGTAAAATATTCATCATAATTTCTCTTATTGACTACAATATTTCCATTACCCGCCTTCATGTAAACACGGGCAATAGCACTCTTTCTTTTACCAGTTGCATAATAACGTTGTTCTGACATAGCTACTCCAATATTAGATAATTACTAGCTTATTTCCATCTCCAGGCAAACTAAACGGACAAAGCATGCGGACACTGGGCTTCATGAGGATGAGCATTTCCAGCATAAACTTTCAGTTTTTTGAGCATTCTTCGACCTAGATTGTTCTTGGGCATCATGCCGGCAACAGCCATGCGAATTAAATTTTCCGGTTTTTCCGCCAATGTCTTTCCTGCACTAGTTTCTCTCAATCCGCCAGGATAACCAGAATATGAATAATAAATCTTATCGTTTAGCTTTTTCCCCGTAAGCATAATCTTTTCAGCATTAACTACAACAATAAAATCACCGGTATCGACATGAGGCGTATAGATAGCTTTGTGCTTTCCTCTCAAACGAAGCGCTATTTGACTAGCCAGCCGTCCCAATACCTTACCGGAAGCGTCCACAATAAACCACTCCTTGTTTACCGATCCTGCCTTTGCCGTATAAGTCTTCATAATAAAATCACCGCTTTGGTTAAAAAATTTAAAAGCGATACTTATTTAATTTTATTACACTTGTCAAGTAAAATATTTGAAATATTTAAAATTGATTGTACTTACTAACCGATTTTCCGTAGTCTTATAAAATTGTTATAAAATAAGTAATCAGCCCCAAAATAGGATAAATTTACCATTTACCTAATCCAGCTAATGATATTTTCAGCAAAAATCTTGAATCGGTATCAGTCTGCGTATAATCCAGTCCCAAGCTCCAACATTGACTATGATAAGTCAATCCCACTGTATTTTCTACTGTTCTGGAATTGAACATATCGCGTCTCGAAACAAAGTTGCCGGTAATATTATTAGTAATGACCGCCTTCAAGTTAACGTTGATTTCCTCAATTGAGTCCAGAGTATATCGATAACCGGCTGTCAGCATGTCTCCGCGCCAGTCTTTGATGTTCAAATCATAATTCATTTGTTTCCAGCCGTCATATATATTGTACTGATTGCGCGCCATAAATGAAAAATATTTGTGCGGATTAAAATCAACCTCTATTCCGATATCGGATAAAGGTCGCCTTTCGATAACAATACCATCCATACCCTTTTTAGCTTCGTTAATGTCATAAGTTTGAAACAGTTTGAGTCTTAAAAATTCCAGATAACTGTATGCGCCCGCATCATCCCTTATTTTAGCCATAAAAGTGTTAGTTACTGCCCAAATAACCGCGTTTTGTTCAGCTATTGTCAACATATAATCAGGTATATTATCCTGTCTTACATTAGGCGTGTAGAAATAGGTTACTTCCGGTTTAATCTCATGCCTGATTTTCTCCCAGTTTTGAACCCTGAGATCAAATATACGCGACAGTTGACTGCTGACATTTACAGACGCAGTATAAAGAGTCCGATCTCCGCTTTTTTTATCGCCTAGCGCCAGGCTGTCATCGCGTATCCAAGCCGTTTCTCTAAAGGCAATTTGCGGCGTAATCTTGGCATAGCCGGACATATTTAAAGGCAAAGAAAAAGCAGGAGATAAATCAAAGAAGTGTCCCTTTTGTCCTTCTCCTCGATAGAAATAATCATAAGTGCCGGTGAGTTCATAATACAAAGGAGTTTTTAAGAGAGGCTGTTTGATGCCAGTAGCAACTATTTCCGGATATTTTTGCAAGGTCATGTCATTATTGGCTGCAGCAAAATCATCCGTGGAACTGATCAATCCCGTTAAATTATAATTAGACCATCCTTTATATATACGAGCTGTTGATTCCAGTGAGCGCAGGGATTGATCGCCGTAAAAAGGAACCTTCTTAAACGGATCTTGTTCTGTTTGGGCATAATTATCAAGATAGTAATTGTGCGCCGAAAAATCGCGGAAATACCATTTATCGGAAACTTTGCGCAAATCAGTTCTCAAGTAGAATTGAGGATCAAAATCTGTTTGGTGATTTAAATAATACGACCAGCGCCTGTGCATTTCCTGCCAATCGCGGCTGGTTGCGGCATCTGTTGTTTCAATAACATGTTTCGTATCCTCCATGTAATCGCCGTAAAAAGTGCCGAATGACTTATTTCCCAAATAATATCTAAATTCCGCGCCTTCTTTAAATCCTCTTTTTTCAATGTAACGCTGATATAATGTCGCATCCATTTGAGGAGAAATAGCCCAGAAAAAAGGAATTTCGATGTCAACGCCATCCTGCTCTCTGGAATAAGAAAGATAAGGAATAAGAAATCCCGATTGCCGTTTGGTTTTTGCGGGAAAAGGAACGAAGGGAGAATAAAAAACCGGCAAGCCTTTCGTGACTAACCGGGCATTTTTCATTAAACCATAACCCTCAATTGTTACGTCCATTTCGCTGCCGGCGATTTCCCAAGCTGGAGAATCTCCATCGCAGGTTGTGGCTCTCGGCTGTTGAATGAAATATGTCTGTTCTCCGGTTTTTTCAATTTTGTCGCCTTTGATATAAAAATGGTTTTTCGCGTAAAAAGCCTGGCCCTTATATGCAACGCCGGTTTTATTTTCAATATTGAAAACTATTTTATCTCCTTGCAGGGTATCTTCTCCCATTTTTATTAAGACATTACCCTGAGCGGTGGCAATATTGTTCTTATTATCCAATTCCACATCATCGGCATTTAAAACGACGCCGCTGTAATTTATCACTACTTTCCCTTGAGCATGATATTTGTCGAGGGAATTGTCATAATCCATGCTGTCCGCTTCAATATCCACAGGATTTTTATCTTCTTTGGTTTCATCGGCAGAAACTCTGGTGTATGAAATCAGTAACATTCCCATCGCAAAACAGGTGACTATTAATTTATGCTTCAATTTCCCGATCAAAATAAACACCTCGTTTATTTATTAAAAATTCAGTGTTTCTTATCACAAGAAACAATTTTAGGAAACTTTTGTTTTACTTCTCCGGCCAGATAAAGAGAGCCTGTCGCGCAAATTAAATCTTCTTTTTTAGCCAAGGCTTGCGCTTTCTGAATCGCCTGTTCGACATTTTGCGTCACTATCGTCTTATATCCTATTTTCTTCAATATTTTCAGTATATTATCCGGTAGCTCAGCACGAGTTGTCTTTAATTTAGTTATAATTATTTTATAGGCGAGCGGAGCTATTTTTTTCAGCATTTGACGATAATCTTTATCTATAAGAGAGTTAAAAATAAGAATTAACCGTTTATAGGAAAAATCTTTTTTTAAAGCTCGGCATAAGGTGCTAATTCCCGCAGGATTATGCGCTCCATCCAAAAGAAAAAGAGGCTCTTTCTGTAAAACTTCCAGCCGGGCATCCAAGTACGCTTTTTTAAGCCCGGCACGTATTGCGTCGTTATCTATCTTCAAGCCATTTTTATCACTAAGCTCAATTGCTGCCACGGCCAATGCGGCATTAGCCAACTGATGCTCTCCTTGCAGAGGAATAGTTAAACCGCTTAATTTACGGTATAGTCCTTGGTAGGCAAAAGAAGAGGGTTTTTGCTTTACTATTCTTATATCAGCCCTCAATCGATAGAGCTTCGCTTTGCGTTTTGCGCAAATATTTTTCAACACCTGTAAAACTTTTTTTTGTTTTGCCGCTGTAAGGCAAATGCCGTTTTGTTTGATGATACCCGCTTTTTCGCGGGTAATTGATTCCAGAGTATTGCCCAGATAGGCCATATGGTCGAAGGCAATATTGGTGATTATCGAAACCAGCGGCCGGCAAACATTCGTGGCATCAAGCCTTCCGCCTAATCCAACTTCCAAGACGGCAATATCCACTTTTTGGCGTTGAAAATAAACAAAGGCGGTAGCGGTCAATAATTCGAAATACGTTAAAGGATTTTTGAGCTTTTCTTTTATATTCGCGATGATTTGGCTAAAATCTTTCCGGGCGATTTTTTTGCCATTGATAACAATCCTTTCCCGAACATCAACTAAATGCGGAGAGGTGTAAAGACCAACCTTATAACCGGCTCTACGCAATATAGAAGCGGTCATTGTCGCTGTTGAGCCTTTACCGTTGGTACCGGCAATTAATATTGTCTTATAGTCGTTTTGCGGGTCTCCCAGGCGGAACAAAAGTTCGGCAATTGTCTCCAATCCAAAATGCATGACATCAATATTTAAGCCGGCAAGATAAGCGGAAGGATCAAATTTTTTCATGTTCGCGTGGAATGATTAAATACGGATTATTTGACCATCTTCAATAATATGAATTTTTCTATCTTTTATTGCCGCTACTTCTTTGCGTATAACTTCATGGTAGCTGGGTTTCATGTGATAGAGGTAAATATCCGGTTTTTTGCCTTTCAATTTTTTAAGTTCTGCTTGCAAAGAAGATGGAGTAAGATGACCGGACATATTAGCAACTTTTTTCATAAAGTCCGGCAAAGATGTTTCAATAAAGATGGCTCTGAGTCCTTTAGTTTTTTGGGCTACACGCCAGGCTTCCTCAGTGGGTCCAGTGTCGCCTAAAAACATTACGGCTTTACCTTTGAATTCGATCACGTATCCGATAGTCTCCACGACATGATTAAGATCAATGGTTGTAATTTGTAAATCACCGATTGTTTGTTTTTTGCCCGGCACAATTGCCTGAAATTTTACCAGTGGTGTTTTTGCGCTGGGTATTTTGGAAAAATCCGGCCAGATGACATCATTAAATAAGTGGCGGTGAATGGAATCGAGAATGCCTTTTGTGCTGACAATCACTAAAGGTTTTTTTCTGCGTTGAAAAAAAATATTATCGGCTAGAAACGCGATATCGCGCACATGATCCAGATGAGCGTGGGTAATTAAAATGTAATCGATTTTTAGCTGTTCTTTAAGGCTTAAAACTGTGGTAACTGTTCCGGCGTCTACTAAAATGTTCTGCCCGAGGAGGAAACTTGTTGTATTATAATTAGGAAGCTGTGAGCCGTGACAACCCAGCACCCTGATTTTCATTTCGTCCTCCTCATGCTTGAGCATGTTATGCCATTTCTAAATCAAAGATGATATCGAGGCGGCAAGGAGGAGGCGACGAGGCGTATAACCTAAAGGTCACGCGTTGTACAAACGTTCCCGAAGCCGACGACGCTGCCAACAAAGATAGCGCTTTGATTTAGAATTGGCATTATAAATTAGCACACCTTCTCTGAGCAGGCAATAATTTTATAAAATATTTGGTGAAAATTATGATAAAATAATGCAGTTATTACAAGATGTTAAAAAAGAAAAGCCGACTACTTTCAGATTACTCAAATCAACGATGCGGCTCTTGGACAACATCCGAAAGAGTCTAATGCGTTTTAACTAAAAATATAATTCGCTTTCCGCGGTTCACTGGATACTATTTTCATTTGATAATTCTGATGGATATATGTTGGGGTAACGTCAACATCAGCCGTCGCTTTAGTTATCGGCTGATGTTGACTGGTTAGATTTAGCTTCTATTTTGTCTAATCTTTCTGCTTGCTCCTGAACTTGAGCAAGAGTCGTATAACCTCTATTCAATAGTGATGTCATTGTAATAACTACCCATGCCACAATGAAAGCTAGTTCTTCAAGTAATAATTTATCGATATGAGTATACTCAGCGTGATGAACAATTTTTGATCTTAGCTTATAATATTTTTTTATTTTTATTTTTACTTCATTGTAATCGGCGTATTTTTCATGTGAATACCCTCCAAAAACCAATATTGATGATATTCCACGTGCATTTTTTTCTGTTATTTTTTCCTCTCCTAAAGTGAAAAAGCATTCCAAACACGACCATAATTTTACCCAAGCGGATGCATGAGAACGGTCTTTTTGAGCTTCACCAACCCAGAACAGTGATTTAACAACAGCGTCCTCAAACTCATTTTTATTTTGTTTATCTATTAAACTTGAAAGCTCTTTTAACAAACACTCTGAACTTAGTTTATCCAATAACTCCGATCCTATCTTAAAGTCTTGTTCAGATCTAAAATGCCGGCTAAAAGAAAGGCTTTTTTTAGAGTCCCATCCAAAACTACTTGCAGGACCATATGAATGTGCGCAACTGTTGATTAAACGAATGTTTATTCTGTGAATAGCCTGCCTATACAGAGCACAAGAGAAGAGTCTTAATACAGACAGAGAAAGCTCGGCATTGTGGAAAAACTTTTCTTGTGCAACTGAACGACTACCTCTTTCAGTTCCAACAATAACCAAGCTGTTACTGTATTCCTTATTTATTACGTCGATAATGTCATCATTGACATCATTGATTTCAGAAATAAGTTTTTTATCATATCTCTCAATTTTTTTATTTCCGATGACAATGTTGTCTAATTTGTTTAAGGAAAGACCATCAATCCTACAGATAAACACATAATTGTCAATTTGTTTTGATAGTAAACTGTCTAGAGGATTTACAAACTCTTCATCATCTGGAACAAGATTATCTTTTAGCCAACGCTCGATTTCAGCAAGCACCCCTTGGAATATATCGTTGTAACTCAATACATTTTTATATTTTTTGCTCTCATGTATAAAATCACATATTCTACGTAAAGCAACTCTTCCATCTTTAGATAAATAGATTTTGTTCTTATTAATCTGTACCCTCGGTGAAAAGAAGCCAATTTCTTTTATCTCTTCAATTGTTTTGGGGAAAAGTAGACCTTTTAATGAAAATATTAGGTCAATATCTCTTTTGATTAATCTTTTCTGTTTGGCTGTTAGTTCTTCGTAAAGAGTCATTTTAATTAAAACCTCACAATAATATACGAACTTCGCTTTTTTCGATTATCTTATGAATATTATAACATACAATATTTTTTGCAAAAGCAATAAATCTAATATCTTAAAAATGACAGTTGAATGGGCTGAAGTTAGCGAATATCCCCGAAACGTTGTGGCTCCAGGCGAAATGAAGCAAAGAGCAGCCGAAGTGTTTGAGCCGCTGTGGCGGCGAGTTTTCGGCTGCCGCGAAATAAGCCGTAGAGCAACAGTTGCCGGGGATTCTGAGCGAACGAATGCCCCTTCAACTGCCACAAGACTTCTCACATTCATTCGAAGTGACATAGCAGCAAGATTGCTTTTTCTCCGCTTTTGGCGGATCATCGCAATGACAGCACTAACCTTTTTCGGAGATTAAACTCTGCCAGGTATGGCGCTCTAAAAAAGAACCGGGAATATTTTGCTCCATCTCTTTGAAAAGCGCAAAGGGTGCGGCAAAAGTCATGAAATTAGCATCGCCTAATTGTTTGCGGATATAGACACGGGCAGAAAGATCGGTCAGTCCCACAACGGCGCGTGGTCTTTCAGAGTTAGCTTCCCGGTAAGGATAAATGCCGATGGTTTGACATCCGGCGGCATAAGGGATAATCACATTTTCATTATCGCCGCGCCCATAGTTAGCCAGAACCACCAGTGCGGAGAGCTGATCGGGATTAACAAAGAATATTATCGTCTGAGGTTTTTCCTTTGCCACCTCAACTTTATCTAAAGATTTGAAAACAACATAAGGTTCAGGAATTTCTGTAAGGGGTAAGGCTTTGATAAATTTGTCAACAAGCGCAGGCGTCTTAACGTAGCGTTCCCCGTGCAAAAAATTATCATAAGCTTCGGCGCGCATAAACGGCTTGATCTTTTCGGCCAGTTCCGGACCGCCTTCTCGCGCGGCATTTCCCGCTGATAAGAAATGGCAGAAGCCTTCTTCGCCGCCAGGGAAATTTTTATACTGATTGCCGAAACCAAGGCCGACTCCGCCGCCGAAACAGCCGAATGTTTTTATATCGGCGACCGCAGTTTTTCCTTTTGCGGCATGAGCAACAAGCCACATCACACAGCCCCATTTGCCTTCTTGAAACTGCATCGCTCCCTGCGGTTTTTCATTGGACAAGAGCAGCGCCACCGGCTGGTATTTGAGCTGAATTGCTTTTGCTATTGCACTTTCCATCGCTAAACCTCTTCACTTTTGGGAATACTGTTTGTTTTAAAGAATTGTCTCTTCTGAATCATTATACTTTTACCACGGGGAAAAACAAAGACACTTTAGTGCCGCGGCCCAACTGGCTTTCGATCTCCATTCTGCCGCCATGAGCAATCATCAAATGTTTCACTATCGACAATCCCAGACCTGTGCCGCCTAAATCCCGGGAACGGGTTTTATCCACGCGGTAGAAGCGCTCTCCCAAACGTTGTATTTCATCCCTGGGAACACCAATCCCTGTATCAATTATCGATACCACGGAATAAGCATCAGCTTCATCTGCTGCAATGATGACTTCGCCCGACTCCGGCGTGAATTTCACTGCGTTATCTAAAATATTGACAAATATTTGGACAAGTTTGTCCTTGTCCGCCCTCACTGGCGGAAGATTTTCGCGCAAATTGTTGTGAATAGTTATCTTTTTTAACCACGCCTTCGCCTCAACCAAAGAAATTACATTGGTTATGACAGTATTTAATGAAACTCTTTCGAAGTTAAGTATTATTTCATCCAATTCAATATTTGATATCGTCAGCAGATCTTCAACGAGACGATTAAGCCTTTCGGCTTGTTTTAAAATTATATCAATAAATTTTTTTGTCTCATTGATATTATTTATTGCGCCGGCTTTGATTGTTTCCAGATATCCAATAATTGCCGTAAGTGGCGTCCTGATTTCGTGAGTAACATTGGCCACAAAATCCATTCGAATCTTTTCGAGTTTTTTCAGCCGCGTTACATCGTGAAAGACAATCATCGTTTTTTCTTCTTCAGGATGACCATGAACGGCAGAAATGCTTACGTTTAAAATAACCGGCTCTATATTACCAAGTGTAATTTCACTCGATACATTTATGCGCGTTTCCTTAAATTCCAAAAAAGCTTTTTGTAAATCAACGCTGCGAAAAGCTTCCATCGGTGTCATACCGTTCACATCACCGTACTGAATAGACAACATATTATTTAGAACAGGACTGACGAATTCGATTATGCTTTGTGCATTGATAATCAAGACACCTTCATTCATGCTGGTGAAGGCCGTCATCAACTTGCTCTTTTCTTCAGTGGCCAGCTTGATTTTACTTTTGAGTTCATCAACAAGATAATTGATATTATCCGCCAGTTTTTTCGTTTCGTCCGATGTCTTTAAAATAATTGTTCCCGTGGGCTCCCCCTGCCGTAATCTTTCGGTGAATTTTTCCATAGCCCTGATCGGCGCAGCCAGGCGGTAAGAAAAGAGCAGTGCGATAATAAGTGAAATAATTGCTACTATCAATATGGCCAGGAAAATAGATTGATATACTTTTTCAATCATACTGCGAACATCATGAAGCGGTCGAGCCAGCCGCACATAACCAGTGGTTTCTGACCCATCTTTGATAGTAACGGCTACGTAGAGCATGTCCATGCCGATAGAGTTACTGAAGCGGATGGACTTACCCTTGCCCCGGAGTCTCGCTTCCTGAACTTCCGGCCGGTTCAAATGGTTGTCTAACTGGGTAATTTCTTTTTCCGAATCGGCAAAAACCTTCCCTCGCGCATCAATAAGAGAAACTCTGGAGTTCGATATCTTTGCAATTTGCTCCAACTGGTCTGAGATTTTCTTGGGAGAACTCAAGTCAATAAGCTGAGCATAGGACATCAATTCCGCTTCAATTTTGCGAGTCAGAATCTTTTTTATTTCGTCCTGCATAAATAGGTTCAAAATAAAAAAAGACAGGCAGATAATGACAAGATAGCTAAAAAATATCTTATAAAAAAGATTGCGTTTCACGCCAACTCCTTTTCATTGAGGTCACAGGTTTGATGTCGTACGCATTCACCAGTTACCATATAAGTTACCATATCCGCAACGCCTTTGGCGTGATCGGCAATCCGCTCCAGATTCTTCGATACCTGCATAATCAATAAAGCTCTGTGTATAGATTTGGAATCCTCCATCATAAAAGTTAGAAGCTCGCGGAAAATTTGCTCATTGAGGTCATCTACTATTTGTTCTATCTGTCTGACTTTTTCGGCTAGATCCAGATCGTTTCTAATCAGGGCGTCCAGAGAATTTTTAATCATTTCTCCAACAAGGCCAGTCATGCGCGGCAAGTCAATATAGGGTTTGAGCTGAGGCTCTTCATTCAACTGGATCGCCTTCTCGGAAATGTTAACGGCCATATCGCCGATTCTTTCCAAATGCCCGGTGATTTTGATTGCCGTTGTAATGAACCTTAAATCTATAGCTGTGGGCTGACGCAGAGCCAGAATCCGGATGCACCTTTCTTCCAACTCCGTATCCATTTTATCAATTTCATCATCATCTTTAATAACCTTATGTGCAAGATCTGAGTTTCTTTCAGTTAAAGATTGCATCGCCATCTGAATTGCTTTTTCGGTCAACGCGCCAAGATAAATTAGGCCATTTTTTATCTCCTGCAGTTCCATTTCATAATGCGAACTGGTGTGTCTTCTTTCTTCCATAACCGTTCCTCCAATCGAATATCAACCGAACCTGCCGGTGATATAGTCTTCTGTGTGTTTTACATCCGGATTGGTAAATATTTTCTCCGTTTTATTATACTCAACCAGGTTTCCCAGATAAAAGAACGCCGTCTCATCGGAAATTCGGGCTGCTTGCTGCATATTATGAGTAACAATGATTATCGTATAATCTTTTTTCAACTCTTCGATCAACTCTTCAATCTTCGCCGTAGAAATGGGATCAAGCGCAGAGGTCGGCTCGTCCATTAATAAAATATCGGGCTTCATCGCCAATGCACGGGCAATACAGAGCCGCTGCTGCTGGCCGCCGGAAAGATTCATTGCCGATTTATTTAAAATATCTTTCACTTCATCCCAGAGAACAGCCTGCTTCAAGCTCTGTTCCACAAGGGTATCCATATCGTTATTATTAGTTGATGTAAGTTTAGGGCCATAGGCAATATTGTTATAAATAGTTTTCGGAAAAGGATTAGGCTTCTGAAACACCATGCCTATCTTGCGTCGAATTTCCACCGGATCAATATCAGAAGCGTAGATATTTTTGCCCTCAAAAAGAATTTCGCCTTCTACTCTTGTCCCATCAATGAGGTCATTCATTCTGTTCAACAGACGCAGCAATGTTGACTTGCCGCATCCCGAAGGCCCGATGAGGGCTGTGACATTTTTCTTCTTAATACTCATTGTTATATCCGTCAAGGCGCGAGACTGGCCGTAATAAAAGCTTACATTATGCATATTGATTATCGCGTTAGGATCCATATCTACCACTTTTTATTCTTTCTCATATAGCCGCGGATAATTATTGCCAATAGATCGATACCCAGAACTACCGCCACAAGAACCAGCACCGTTCCATACTGGATTGGTCTGGTTGCCTCAATATTCGTCCCTGCCGTTGCCAGCACGTAAATATGATAAGGCAGCGCCATAACCTCATCAAAAATCGAACTGGGCAGCTTGGTGGTAAAAAATGCGGCGGCGGTAAACATGATCGGCGCTGTCTCTCCCGCCGCCCGGCCTATACCTAAAATTGAACCAGTCAAGATGCCCGGCATTGCGTTCGGCAGGACAATCCTGAAAGTGGTCTGCCATTTAGATACACCGAGAGATAACGATGCCTCCCGAAAAGTCTGCGGCACTGATTTCAAAGCTTCTTCGGCAGCCCCAATTATCGTAGGTAAAATAAGAAAACCCAATGTCAAAGAACCTGCGAGAATGCTCGATCCAAATTTCATCAACACTACAAAAAAACCAAGGCCAAAAAGCCCAAAGACAACAGAAGGAACACCCGCCAAACAATTAATCCCTACTTTTATTATTCTGATTATCCGGCCTTGTTTTGCATATTCCGTCAGGTAAATTGCCGAAACAATACCCAACGGCAAACCAACAACTATTGCCCCAGACGTTAAATAGAGGGTACCTAGAATAGCGGGCATAATCCCTCCTTTAGTCATAGAATCTGTGGGAGGTTTAGTAATGAAATCCCAACTAATAACACCGATACCATTAATAATAACATAAAATAATATTCCGCCCAGAGCCAGAACAATAATTAATGACGATAGGCGCACAATAGCAAAAAATAACGCCTGTTTAAAATATCTCCATTTCATCGAATAATTCCCGGACGCACTCATATATTAATACCATCTAAAGTGTTGCCGATCCTACCTGCCGAAATTTGTGAGAAACATAGTCGGCAATTAAATTGAAAATTAATGTCAGAAAAAATAAAACAATACCGATAGCAAAAAGCGCCTGATAATGAGCGCTACGAAAAGGCGCTTCACCCATCTCCGCAGCGATACTTGCCGGCATAGGACGAACTGAATCGAAGATGCTCTCGGGAATGGCCGCAGCTCCCCCGGCAACCATCAAAACAACTAGTGTCTCACCAATTGCTCTGGCCATGCCCAGCATAATAGCAGTGGAAATCCCGGATAACGCACCAGGAACAATTACTCTCGTAATCGTCTCGAATTTGGTAGCGCCCAAGGCATAAGAGGCTTCTTTGAACTCGCGGGGAACGGCATAAAGAGCATCTTCCGAGATACTGGAAATAGTTGGTATGGCCATAATGGCCAGAATCATGGACGCATTGATGATGTTCAGGCCTGTGGGAAGATCAAAAGTATCCTGCAGCCAGGGCGCCACTACAACCATCCCGAAGAAACCAAGAACAACGGAGGGTAATCCGGCCAAAAGTTCAATGACTGATTTGAGAATTTCCTTAATCGCCTGAGGTGCGATTTCGGAAATATAAATAGCGGCCAGAACGCCCAGCGGCACGGCAATAATCGTTGCCAGAATCGTTACGATAAGCGAACCAATTATCAAAGGGAAAATTCCAAATGAAGGCGGATCGTAGGTCGGATACCATTCCACCCCCAACAGAAAACCGCGGACAGAAACTTTTTCAAATATCGGCAGGCCCTCGCGGAAAAGAGAAAAAACAATCAGAAATAGAACAACGATGGAGACGAGAGCAAAAACAAAAAAGATGTACTTGATGATTATTTCTTTTGTCTGTCTGGTCACAATATTTCCCTTAAGAAATTAAGCCCACTTTTAAAAATAATTACAGGCGGGCAAATACAAATATTAATCAAATTCTTTTTTGATCCAATTTCTTATTTCATCACGGATACGTCTGTATCCATTGATTACATCCTCAGTCTTTCCTTTAAATTCTGAAGGGTCGGGAAAACCTCTGTGAAGGTGTATAATTCCTCCCGGGAAATATGGACAGGATTCTTTGGCTTGATCGCAGAGCGTAATTACATAATCGAGGGTCAAATCTTTAAAAATATTTAACCCCTTTGACCGATAATTACTAACATCAATGCCAATCTCACTCATCACCAATACAACAAGAGGATCAATTTGCGTAGGATCGGTACCGGCACTAAAGGCCATATACCGATCCCCGTAAAGTTTATTTAAAATCGCTTCAGACATCTGCGACCGAACTGCATTATGAGTGCAGATAAATAAAACACTTTTTTTCTGGGGATACATTTTTCCCAAAATCTTCTAAAAAGCAAGTAGGATTATTTATTTCTTATCGCCCTTACTCTTTTTTAATGTCACTAGAGGAACAAAGCCTTCTTTTGCTACAATTTTCTGTCCCTCGGCTGATTTTACAAATGCGATAAATTTAGCCACTTCGCCTGTCGGTTCGCCATTTGTGTACATATAAAGCTCGCGGGAAAGGGGGTATTTTTTGGAAAGGGCTGTTTCCGTAGTAGCAGTTACATCATTTACACTAAGACCTTTAACGCTTTTGTTAACATAACCCATCCCCAGATACCCGATGGCATATTTATTTTTGGCAATTGCCGTAACTATAGCGCCGTTGGAAGCCAGCATCTGTGCTTTTGGTGTGACTTTGGTTTTTTTCATGACAAAATGGTCCCAAGATTCGAATGTGCCGGAAGATGAATCTCTGGATATGACGACTATTTTCAAATCGTCTCCGCCAACTTCTTTCCAATTTGTAATTTTTCCCTGGTAAATCTGACTTAACTGGTCAAGTGATAATCCCTTTACTTTATTCTTCGGGTTAACTACAGGAATGATCGCATCGTAGGCAATCAAATGAGTAATTGGCTTTACGCCCTTCGCTGCGGCAAGATCAATTTCTTCTTTTTTAATTTCCCGCGATGAATTGGCAATATCTGTCGTTTTATCGATCAGCGCCTTGATCCCATCACCGGATCCTGCACCAGATAGAGATATCTGCACTCCCTTATTGGTTTTCATATACGCCTCGAGAGCGGCTTGAGCAATAGGCAATACTGTTGTCGATCCTTTGATCACAATTGATTCAGCCGCAAAGGCTGTTCCCACTAGTGAAAACAAGGTTAATCCAAAGATAAGTCTTTTAAAGTTTTTCAACATGTTAATTTCCTCCTCATAATAAATTATTTTGGAATTATGTATAATAAAGTAATGTTACAATTTGATGACAGGTTAATGAAAATGTAAAAAACATTTAGGATTAATTATAGTACAACCTCTGCGGGGAAAAACTATTTTTTATCGGCAAATTTATAGCCGAATCCCCTAACAGTCAAAATATACTGAGGATTTTCCATATCCTTTTCAATTTGACTTCTCAGCCGTCTTATATGAACGTCAACAGCGCGAGGCGTAACGAAGGTATTATCCTCCCAAACTTGATCAAGGATTTGATTTCTCGTATAAACACGTCCCGGATTCTGGGAAAAAAAGAAAAGAAGTTTTAATTCGGTCGGACTTAAATCTACTTTTTTGCCTCTAACACGGACTTCATAAGAATTATAATCGATTTGTAGTTCCGCATATGTAAACGTTTTTTTTAACGGTTGTTTATTTTCGTCATAGATACGGCGCAAAATAGCCCTTGTTCGCGCGATAAACTCTTTAATACTAAAGGGTTTGGTAATGTAATCATCCGCTCCAACTTCCAAACCGATTATTTTATCAACTTCATCGCCTTTTGCCGTCAACATAATTATCGGCAGACTTGCCGTCTCAGGATTACGGCGCAAAGCCCTACAAACATCCAGCCCGTTCATTTTCGGCAACATGAGATCAAGTATGATCAGGTCGGGCTTTTGCATTTTGACCATCTTCAGCGCGGCTTCGCCGTCATACGCTTTTACTGTAGAAAACCCCTCTTTCTCCAGATTGTAGGATAAGAGATCGGCAATATCTTTCTCATCATCAACAATAAGAATTTTAGCCATAAAATATTTTCAAAAAATAAGGAATTAGCCGAATTTCATGTGCCCAGACAGATCTTAAGTGCAAAAATATCCTCTCACACACTCTTCAAATGAAAGAATCTGAGATGTAAAAATTAACAAAATTAATCTGGTATTATTTTAAATACCTCATCACCTGGCCGTACGCGATCGGAAACTTTAACACCAATGAAATCACCGGCTACTGCCTTTTGTACTGATTTATTTTCCACTTCCATAGATTTGATAACATCGGTGAAATCAGTAGTGTGTCCGGAAAATTTGATGCTGTCGCCCACAACCAATTCCCCTTCCACTACTTTTACCGCAGCTACCGAAGGTTTTGTGAAATATTTTACTACTTCGCCAATTTTCTTTTCTGCCATAACCAAACCTCCATAAATTTGTTTTATTTATGCAAATTAATTCGCCGCAAGTGGTGTGAAATATGACCCGCGATATCCCGAATCGCTATACATTTTTTAGTATTAAAAAACAATAAAAAAAGGCAGGATCAAAATCCTGCCTTTTTTGTTATTTTCTAACATAGGATTATCTATTCAACTGATTTTTCTTTTTCTTCCTTTTTCGCCTTCGCTGTTGTTTTAACTTTTGCCTTAGCTTTTGTTGCTTTTTCTTTCTTTTTATCCTCAGGAATAGATTCCAGAGCTGATTTCTCTTTTTCTTTCGCTTTATCTTCTGTCTTAGGTTTTGCTTTTTCTTTCTTTTTCTCCTCAGGAGTAACTTCCAGAGCTGATTTCTCTTTCTCTTTTTCTTTTGCTTTACCTTTTGCCTTAGGTTTTGCTTTTTCTTTCTTTTTCTCCTCAGGAATAAATTCCAGAATGGAAACAGGCGCATTATCGCCAAAACGGTATCCCACCTTGATTATCCGCGTATATCCGCCTGCACGATTGCGGTAACGTTCCGTAAGTTCCCCAAATAGTTTACTTACTAAAGCTTTATCCCTTACAAAAGCCAGAGCCTGACGACGCGCATGTAAATTACCTTTTTTGCCCAAGGTAATCATCTTTTCAGTCAGTTTCCTAACCTCTTTCGCCTTTGAATCCGTTGTGCGAATACGTTCATGTTTAATTACGGAAGTTACCATATTACGAAACATGGCTTCCTTATGGCTGGAAGTTCTTCCCAGCTTCCTGCCCGCTTTACCATGATACATTGCCGATATTTTCCTTTCCTAACAATTAAATTACTAGATATATTAGCATCTTATGCTATTGGTCTTTTTCTTCCCACTGATTGAGATCAAGATTCATCCCAAAAGTTAAATTATATTCACCAAGAATATCTTTAATTTCACTCAATGATTTACGGCCAAAATTCTTTGTTTTGAGCATCTCTGCTTCTGTCTTTTGCACTAACTCTCCAATTGTGTTTATTCCGGCGTTTTTCAAACAATTAGCCGAGCGGACAGAAAGCTCCAAATCCTCTACTGACCGTAACAAAACTTTGTTTATATCTCCTTTTTCGTCTTCTTTTATAGGCTGAACTTCTTCTTCAACTTCTTCAAAATTTATAAATACGTCTAATTGCTGTTTCAATATTTTTGCGGAATAGGCAATCGCATCTTCAGGAATTACACTGCCGTCAGTCCATACTTCCAGCACAAGTTTGTCATAATCGGTTATTTGACCGACACGCGCATGCGAAACGACATAATTTACTTTTTTAACCGGCGAAAAAATAGCATCAATATTGACAGTCCCTTCAGGTTGATCAGGATCAAGTTCTTTTTTCGCCGGAAGGTATCCTTTTCCCATTTTAACTACAAGTTCGGCCTTAAATTTTCCTTTACCGGATACGGTAGCAATATAATGTTCCGGATTCAAAACTTCAATTGTTCCATCAGTGATTATATCGGCTGCTGTAATAGGCCCGGCATGATCTACATTGATGCTTACTTCTTTTGTGTCCACTTGTCCCAATTTAAATCGAACGCCTTTTAAGTTCAAAATAATATCGGTTATGTCTTCTTTAACTCCGGGAAGAGTTGAAAATTCATGTAATATGCCATCAATCTTCACAGAAACAATAGCAGCGCCCTGAATTGAAGAAATCAACACCCTCCTCAACGCATTGCCTAAAGTTATGCCAAAGCCCCTTTCCAAAGGCTGCATGGTAAATTCTCCATAGAAACGCGTATGCGTCGCATTATCAACATCAATGCGCTTGGGACGAATCAAACTCGACCAGTTCCTTTGCATAATCAAACCCACCCTTTTAGCTGGTTTATAAAAAAATTATTTTACTTCGAACAAAGTTCTACAATAAGTTGTTCCTGCACCGGCATGGTTAAATCTTCCCGAACCGGCAACATTTTAATAGATGCCTTGAAGTTCTCTTTATCCAATTCCAGCCAATGAGGCACACCGCGTCTGGCCACAGTTTCCATTGCTCCCATTATCCGCGTTATCTTACGGCTACCTTCCTTAACGCAAATTTCATCTCCTGCCTTAAGCAAATATGATGGGATATTAACCGCTTTGCCGTTAACTAAAAAATGGCTGTGGGTTATTAATTGCCTTGCTTCTACTCTGGAATTCGCAAATCCCATACGAAAAATCATGTTATCCAGTCTTCTTTCTAGAAACACCAGCAAATTTGTGCCCGTAATGCCTTTTTGTTGATCGGCCTTTTCAAAATACCCCCTAAACTGCTTTTCTAAAAGCCCATACATTCTTTTGAG
>Ga0209777_10000624_pt1 | contig 56581 bp, 44 predicted proteins | sample FrelakmetHBP12HB_FD_187147 | JGI IMG/M metagenome (GOLD analysis project Ga0209777, IMG submission 187147) | Freshwater lake sediment microbial communities from the University of Notre Dame, USA, for methane emissions studies -HBP12 HB (SPAdes)... | ecosystem: Environmental > Aquatic >...
TCCGATCTCGCTCTCGAGTTCGAGTGGAGCTTCCGGATCCCGCAGGACGGCATCGGCGGCCGGATGGGGTGGGACCGCGACAACCTCTTCTATCTCGCCTACTTCTACCCGCAGATGACGGTGTACGACGACGTCGTGGGCTGGCAGACCGATGCCTTCCTCGGCAACGCCGAGTTCTACGACGGCTTCGCCGACTACGACGTGACCCTCGACGCGCCGGAGGGGTGGCTCGTCAGCGGCACGGGCGAGCTGGCCAACGCCGGCGACGTGCTGCCGGACAACATCCTCCAGCGGCTGCGCCAGGCCGAGGCGAGCGACACGGTGGTGCACCTCCTGACCGCCGACGACTTCGGCCCCGGCAAGACCACCAGGCCCGCCGCCGATGGGCGGGTGCGCTGGCACTTTGCCGCCGACTCGGTGCGCGACGTCGCCTACGCGGTGACCTCGGCGTCGCTGTGGGACGCGGCGCGGACGCCGGTGGGCGACCGGGACGGCGACGGCCACGCCGACTTCGCCCGCACCGAGGCGGTGTACCGCGCCGGCCACCCGCTGTGGCGGGAGTCGGCACGCTACGCGCAGCGCAGCATCGCCTTCCTCTCGCGCTACACCGGCCTGCCGTACCCGTACCCCCACGCCACCGCGGTCGAGGGCGGCGGCATCATCGGCGGCGGGATGGAGTTCCCGATGATGACACTCATCGGCGGCTACGACGGCGCCGAGGCGCGCGACATGTTCGGCGTCATCGCGCACGAGCTGGCGCACGAGTGGGTGCCGATGATTGTGAACACCGACGAGCGCCGCTACGGCTGGATGGACGAGGGCACGACGACCTTCAATGATGAGCAGGCGTCGCGGGACATGTACCCCGGCACCGGGAGCGACCTGGAGGACTTCCAGGGCTACCTCGAGTTCGCGAGGATGGGCGACGAAGGCGAGATGATGCGCTGGACGGACTTCCAGTACAACGGGATGCAGGGCGGCGTGGCATCCTATGCGAAGCCCGCGTCGGTGCTCGAGGCGCTGCGCACGATGCTGGGGGCGGACACCTTCAATCGCGGGTACCAGAACTACCTGCGCACCTGGCGCTTCAAGCACCCGCTGCCGTGGGACTTCTTCGACAGCTTCAACACCGCCGCCGGGCAGGACCTGTCGTGGTTCTGGCGGAGCTGGTACTACGAGACGTGGACGCTGGACCAGGCGGTGGGGAGCGTCACGGCGACGCCCGCCGGCACGGAGATTGTGGTGCGCGACCTCGGCGACGTGCCGATGCCCGCGCGGCTCACGATCACCCTGGCCGACGGCACGACGCTGAAGCGCGAGGTGCCGGTGGCCACGTGGCTCTCCGGCGTGCGCTCGGCGACAGTGACGGTGCCGCGCGGCCGCACGGTGACGAAGGTGGAGATCGACGCGGAGCACGGGTTCCCGGACGTGGACAGGACCAACAACGTGTGGCCGAAGCCGTAGGGCCGTCAGCCATCAGCCGTCAGCCGTCGGCCGACACCGGCCTCAGTCTGCCGCTGCGCGCGCCAGCACGGTGTCCGGCGCCGCGGCGCGGGTAATCAGCGAACTCAACTCGGCCAGGCGCGCATCCAACTCTCGACCCACCGCGCCCGGAACGGAAAGCGCCGCGCGCCCGCGCAGCGGCCACCGGGCCGCCTGCGGAGTCGGGTGCCGTCCACAGCACCGCCAGCGCCGTCACGGCGCCCACATATACGAGTGTTTTAGTCATCTTTCCAAACGGAACGTACAGGGGGCCGGACCGAGCGGCAACGGAGCTACTCGATGACGACGACGGCGGCGGCGACGCCTCCGGCGTGCGTGAGGGAGAGGTGGCAGCGGGTGGCGCCGAGGGCGGCGAAGCGCTCCGCGGCGCGGCCGTGGAAGCGAAGGAGGGGTCGGCCGTCGGCGAGGCGTTCGACCTCGAGGTCCTTCCAGCCGATGCCGCGGGCGTTCTCGTCGCCGCTCAGCGCCTTGTAGGCGGCCTCCTTGGCGGCAAAGCGCGCGGCGAGGTGGAGGGCGGGGGCCGCGTGGGTGCGGGCGAAGTCGCGTTCACCCGCGGTGAAGAGCCTGCGGAGGGCGCGATCGCCGTGCCGGGCGAGGAGGCGCTCGACCCGCGCGATGGGGACGATGTCGATGCCGACGCCGATGACGCCCACGCTCAGATCCCGGGGCGGAGGATGAAGACGCGGCGCCGGTAGCGGACGCCGTCGCCGCGCGTGACGACCACGATGTACGCGCCGTTCGCCACCGCCGTGCCGGAGCGCGTGGTGAGATCCCAGCGCCACAACCCCGGATCGCCGGCGAGGGTCTGGTCGGCCACCAAGCCGCCGGCGTAGCTGAACACCTCGGCGCGCGCGTTGCCGGTGCCCGTGGGCCAGCGCACCACGAGGGGCGCGGCCCGCACCGGGTTGGCGTTCACCGTCAGCGGGTTCCCCTGCGCCGCCGCCGATGCGGCGAGCATCCCCGCGCCGTCGGCAGAAACGAGGACGGCGTCTATCCACCACGGCATGCCCGCGGTGCGGAAGCGCAGCTTCAGCGAGGCGGCACCCGCCGCCGCGGTAAGCGGCACGGAGAGCGGGTACCACGCCGTGGACTGCCCGACCACGCGCCACACCTCGGCCCACGAGGCGCCGCCGTCGGTCGAGATCTCGACGTGCCCCGCGCTCGCCGAGTCGTTTAGGCTGCCGGAGTGCTTCGTCCAGAAGGAGAGCCGGAGGCCCGTGCGGGCCGTGACGACGATCACGGGCGAGACGAGCGTGTCGGCCGTGGCATACCACGCCTGGGTCCCCTCGGTGGCGTCGGTGCTCCGGGTGAAGCCGCGCCACGGCGAGCCGCTCCACTCGGCGCCGTCGCGCTCGATCACCTGGGCCGAGAGATCGAGGCGCGCAACGCGCTCCGCCATCGCGCCCGCGAGGGCGAGGTCGGTGGCGGTGTAGCGCGCGCCGTAGCGGCCGGCGCCGAGGGAATCGGTGCCGAGCGCGGCGCTCCGCGCCTCGCCGGGCGCCTCTGCGTAGTCGAGGGCGAGGGCGCCGGCGGCGGCGGGCGCGCTCACCACGGCGCGCGGCCACAGCGACACGAAGGCCGAGTCGGCGGTGCGGAGCGCCGACGTGCCGGCGTCGCCCGCGGCGGCGATGGCCGCCAGGGCGAAGGGGAGGTTGTCGCGGAACACGCGGCCCAAGAGCATGTCGTCGTCCGGGAACTCGAACCCGTAGTAGCCGCCGCCGCTCAGGCAGCAGCCGGCGGTGATCTCCTCCGTGAACGCGAGCGTGCCGAGCGCCTGGTACGCCCACTCGTCGTAGTCGCCGTTGGTCGGATACAGCACCCACGCCGGCCCCGGCGTGTACGCAGTCTTGCTCGAACCGGCCGCGCTGTCCAGCGCCCCTGGATGGAGCGGGGTGCCCGCGAGGGCCTCGAAGCCGGTCTCGTCTCCGCTGAACAGCCCCGACGCGTGCCCCCACCCGTAGAGGATGGCGTCGGCGTAGGTGTGGTACGAGACCGCGACGACGGGGGGATGCGCGCGGTGGAAGGCCACGATGGCGCGGGTCTCGGGCTCCGACTCGGCCGACGGGCCGCGGTACGTCTCCGACGAGGGCTGCGGGCTCGAGCCGCCGTCGTCGAAGGCGAAGAAGGCCGAGTGATTGCGGTTGAGGTCCACGCCGAAGCTGCCGTCGGCGTTGGCGCGGCGGTTCTTCCGCCACAGCCGGTCGGTTGTGAACGTGTACTCGTAGCCGTCGGGGTTGGCGACAGGGATCACCCAGACGTCGCGGCTCGCGAGGAGGGCGGCGCCGCCGGGCCGCGCGCTGAGCGAGTCGGCGAGGAAGCGGATGAGACGGAGCGCCATCTCCGTCGCGGCCCACTCGCGGGCGTGGTAGGTGGCGATGAAGATGACGTTGGGGCGGGTCGGGCTATCGCCGGCGGGGCCCACCTTCACGGCGAGCAGCGGCCGGCCCTGCCACGAGGCGCCGAAGGAGTCCACGGCCACGTTCGAGCGGCTTGCCGCGAAGGCGCGCAGGTACGCCGCCACCCCGCGGGCCGGGTCGTCGAAATCACGGTAGACGGCGAACGCGGAGGGCCCGAGCGCGGCGCGGCGCGCCTCCATCGCCGCGGGGACGGGCTCGCGCGGCACCGGTGCGGCGAGCCAGCCTCGGGCCGCCAGGAGGCCGGCATCGGGCGGCGCGATGACGGCGACCGCCGTGGCGCCTCCCCCCGGCGCGCTTCGCCACTCGACGACGTCGATGCCGAGGCGGCGCAGGGAATCCACCGCCGCGACGCTGCGGAGCGGGATGCGGACGGTCGTGAGCTGCTGGGCGGCGAGGGGCGCGGCCCCGAGACTGAGGACGACAGCGAGGGCAAGCGCAGCGGCACGGTGCCTGCTCGCGGCGGGACACGGGGCACTCGACTTCGCCCGAGGGCGCTGCGTCGCGGGAGCGGCGGCGCTGGGCGAGTGCAGAGGCCTGCCGCTCGCAGCGGGGCGCGAGGCGCTCGGGCTGCCCCCGGGCCGCTGCGTCGCGGGAGCGGCGGCGCTCGCCGGTCGGACGGCTCGCTGCGCTCGCACGGCGCCCGGCTTCGCGCCGGCGCCCCCGCTCCTCGCGTCCTGCGGCCGGATCCGTGTCACCTCTGACCCCTCACCTCTCACCTTCTCACCTCATCGCCGCCTCACCATCTCACCTTGTCTTGTATTCGAACACGACCCTCACCACCTCATCGGTGTCCGACAGGTCAGCGAACGCCGCGTACGCCCCCGCCTCCAGCAGTTGCGCCACCGTGAAGCTCCCCGTCGCCACGCCGATCGCCCGCGCTCCCACGCCGTTCCCGCACGTGACGTCGGCCGGGGTGTCGCCCACGATGACGATGTCGTGCCCACTGACGTCGAGAGCGAGTTCCTCCTTCGCACGCCGCTGCGCGACCGCGGGCAGGTCCGGGCGGTGGGCGCTGTCGGAGCCGAAGGCACCGAGGCGGAAGCGCTCGATGGCGAGCCCGCCGGATGCGAGCTTCAGCGCCGCCCCCTCGCGCACGTTGCCGGTGAGGAGGCCGAGACGGCAGTCGGCGCGCGGCTCCAGCGCACCGAGCAGCTCGCGCACACCGGGATAGACCGTCGTGCGCTGCGTGGGCTTGGCGATCTCCTCCTGCAGGCACGTGACGTACCGGTCGAGCACGCTCGCCACCAGCGCGGTGGTGGGGGGGATGCCCGCTCCCTCGGCCAGCCGCTGGACGATCTCGCCGTCGGTGCGTCCGTCGAACCGGAACCCCTCGATGGGCCCCGGCGTGCCAAGGACGTCCACCAGGGCGCGGTGGATGGCGCGGCGCCCGGCGCCGTCGGTCCACAGGAGCGTGCCGTCGAGGTCGAACAGGACGAGTTTCACGTGCGGGTCAGGTAGATGCCGGAGAAGATGCCGCCGGCGCCGAGGATCTGCCACAGCGTCGGCGTCTCGTGGAGGAGCGGCCAGGCGATGAGGAGCACGATGACCGGCTGGAAGTTGGAGTACGTGGCGGTGCGCGTGGAGCCGAGTTTCTCCACGCCGCGGTACCAGAAGAGGAAGGCCAGCACCAGCGCGAAGACCGACGAGTAGACGATCGCACCCCAGCCCGCGAGCGGCACCGTTCCGAGGTCGTGGCGCAGGACGGCGGGGGTGCCGAGGAGCACGATCGGCACGGCGCCGATGGCCATCGTCCACCCCGTCGCCGTGACGGCCCCGTAGCGGTCCACCATCGGCTTGTTGCCAACGGTGTAGGCGGACCAGCAGATGGTGGCGAAGAGGATGAGGAGGTCTCCGCCGAGTCCGGTGCCGAGACCGATCTCCGAGCCGCTGCCGAGGACGACGCTGGCGAGCCCGAGGGTGGACATCAGGATCCCCGCGACATCCCGCCTGCGCACGCGCTCGTGGCCGCGGAGGTGGCTGAAGAGAGCGGTGTAGATCGGCCCGGTGCCCATGATGAGGGAAGCGTTGCCAGCGCGGGTGTGGTCCAGTCCTTCGATATACGCGACCTGGTAGACGGCGTTGCCGAGGATGCCAAGGACCGCGAGGCGCCCCCAGTCGGCGCGGGCGGGCGTGCCGCGGCCGAGGCGCCGCGCCACGAGGGCGATGATCACGCCGGCGATCGCGAACCGGAAGGCATTGAACTCGAGGGGGCTGAAGACGCCGAACGACGCCTTCACCACGATCACGTTGATGCCCCAGATGAGGGTCATCAGCGTGAGGAGGGCGTCGGTGGTGGTGAAGCCGCCGCGCGGCGCCTGCGCGGCGGTGGCGCGTGCGCCCGGCGCGTCTGCGATGCCGCCGGTCTCGGGGAGAGTCATACGGTGGCGAAAGCTAACGGGCCGCGGTTCGCCCCGCCCGCGCGAACCGGGCGTGCGGCCAGCGTTCTCCGGGTGTAACTTCGCCGCAGCCACATCGGGGGAGCGCGCCACGCGCCAGCCGAGGATCGGCCCCGTTCTCCGCCACGCCGCAGCTGTGGCAGGCCTCACAACCACCGCTGCATGGACCACCGCACGGGCCCAGGGGCCGGTCCAGCCGCCGGGAGCAGTGCGCGGTGAGGTGCGGGCCACCTCGGGCGAGCGCATCCCGTACGCCATCGCCATGCTGAGCCCCGGTGCGCGTCAGCGCTTCGCCGACGACAGCGGCGCGTTCCGGTTCGAGGATGTCCCGCCGGGTCCGCACCGCCTCCTCGTCCGCCAGATCGGCTTCAGCCCCCTCGACACTACCGTCGCCGTGCCAGCCGACAGCACGCTCCGCCTGACGCTCCGCCTCGAACGGGTAACGGTGCAACTCTCCGAGGTCACCATCTCGGCGCCGGCGCCGTGCGTGAGGCCCGGGCTGCCCGACTCGACGCTGCACCCTCAGCTGGCGGCCGTCTTCGAGCAGGTGAGAGAGAACGCGGACCGGTACCGGCTCCTGGCCGACTCCTACCCCGCGGAGTACCGGATGGAACGGGCCTTCGGGGAACTCGACGCCGCGGGTGGGACGAGCGTCTACTACACCGACACGGTCTCGATCCGCACCGATGCGCGATGGCACTACGTCCCCGGCCGCGTCATCGCCGAGGTCGGCTGGGGCAACCGCCGCCTCCTCCTCCCGACGCTGCCCGACCTCGCCGACTCACTCTTCCAGGCGGCCCACTGCTTCTATCTGGCCGGTGTGGACACCGCGGACGGCAGCCGAGTGATCCGCGTGGACTTCCTCCCGCCCGAGGCGCTGCGCTCGCCCGACGTGGAGGGATCGGCCTACCTCGACACCGCGACCTACCAGGTCCGTCACGTGACCGTACGCCTCACTAAGCCGCAACGCGCCAACTATCGCCTGCAGGATCTCACCGTCGACATGTCGTTCCGCGAGATCGTTCCCTCCATCGTCCTGGTGGACCACATCGCCGCTGTCACCCTGATGCTGCGGGAGCGCCATCCCCCGGGGTACACGGAGGATCAGCGGCTGCTGGCCGTGCACTTCCTGCGCCCGCTGGTCCCGCTGCGACGCTAGGCGGAGGCGTCCAGCGTCAGCACCTCGAACGGCGCCAGCCGGAAGACGTGCGGCGTGCCTGCGGCGAGCGCAATCGGCGCCGCCCCCTGGTCCGCCTGCCACGGGCTCCGCGCCCGGTAGTTCCGCGGCGCGCCGGCCGGCAATTCGAACGCGTCGGCCACGTCCACCGCGATGCTCTCCGGCACATCCTTCGGGTTCCGCAGCACCAGCGTCGCCTTCGCCGGGGTCCACGAGGCCCAGCCGTACGGCTCGAGCCGCCACGGGTCGCCACCGATCCAATGCGTGTCCACCAGCGCGTCGGCGTTGCGGCGCGACCACTGCGCCGCCTCCGCGAGCGCGTCCCAGTTCGCGGCGGTGAGGAGCGCCGGCGTGACGTACATCTCCTGGAGCTGCGTCCCGGTGCCGAAGTAGGCGCGGATCTCGCTCGTGAAGTCGTCGCCCGGGTCGGTCATCAAGCCGTGGGCGTGCCGGGCGTAGATGAGCCCGTGCAGCATCAGGGCGTTGAGGGGATAGAGCGGCCCCTGCCGCACCACGCCGCCGTAGGTGTCGCCGTCGCGGTAGGTGATCCACCGCTGCCGGTCGGTGCCCACGCCGGCGAAGGCGTGGTCGTCGCCGCCGCGCCACGTCGAGTCGGCGTACCGCAGCCAGAAGGGCGAGGGGTACGTCCCCGTCGTCAGATTGACGTACAGGTCCGGCTTCTCCGCGCGCAGCTCGGCGATGAGGCCGATCGCCGCGTCGAAGTCGCTGTCGAACTGGCTCCCCGGCGCGGTGCTCGACGCGCTCCCGGTCCCGTCGAACTTGAACTGGTTGACGCCGTAGGTACGGATCATGTCCAGCGCCGTCTCGCGGAACCGCGCGTAGTATCGCGGCCCTGAGAGGGCGAACCCCTCGTCGTTGGTCTCGAAGGCCTGCTCGCGTCCGTAGCGGAGGCGCTGCTCCCGCGGGTCGCCGTAGCCGCCCCACGGCGACATCCACACCCCCGGTGCCGCGCCGTAGCGCGCCGCGGCCTCGCGCAGCGGCGCGAAGCCGAGCGGGAAGCCGGCGTTGAAGCGCCACAGCGTGCGCGGGTCGTCCCAGCCGTCGTCGAAGAGGAAGGAATCGAGCTGGACGCCGCGCCGCACGTGCAGCTCGGTGCCGAAGGCCTCGATGACGCCGAGCGCGCCCGCCTCGTCGAACGAGTTGAAGTAGCCGAGGTCGTACCACGAGTTGTAGTGGAGGAAGGGACGGTACGGGTGCGCCCGCTCCCGCTCCACGTAGGCGAGGAAGCCGCGGCGCAACTGGCCGGGGGGCGTGGTGCCGAGGACCGACGAGTAGGCGGGCTCGACCCCCGGCCGCAGGGGGAGCGATCGCCGCAGCGTCGCCCTCGCGCGGCCCCCCTCGGTGCTGCTGCGCGAGAGCGGGTGCTCGAACCCGACGAAGAGATTCCCGGCGACGATCGGCGAGCCGTCCACCGTGCCGTACACCGCCGCGCCGGGCAGATCCTGATCCACCAGGACGATCTGCCGCACCGGCACCTCGGTGCCGGCAGTGCGGAGCGTCACCTCCTGGCGCACGTACGTCGAGCCGTCGCGTACCTCGGCCCGCCACGCGACGGAGAGCCGGCCCTGCGCGTCGTCGAGCGCCACGCTCACCTGCTGGCCGCCGAGCCGCTCGGCGAGGCGCGAAGCGCGCGGATCGCCGGCCAGGCGTTCCACGCGGGGCGCGCCGTTGACGCGCATCTCCGACGCTTTGATCGTGGCGCCGCCCTGAAGGACCAGAGAGAAGGCGTCAGGGGCCAGGGACATGGTGCGATTGCCGAGGCGATCGGCCACGCGCAGCGCGCGGAAGCTGCCGCCGGCCACCGACCACGCCACCGCGATGGCGTCGGTCGTGAGGGAGAACTCGTCCCCCTGGCGGAGGAAGCGTGCGCCGTCCGGAGCGGGCGGCTCGTGCGGGCCACTGGTGGCACGCAGCACTGCCGGGATGGCACCGAGCCCGGCCCCGACGAGCGCGGCGTCGCGGACGAACTCGCGGCGGGAGAGGCCCGCGCGGGGGCCGAGCATCGCGTGGTGGTCGCCGTCGTCGCGCCGGTCGTGCGTCATCGTCCCGCTCCGAGGGGAAGAGCTTCCGGCAACGATGCCGCCGCGGGCGTCGCGTGGCAAGCGGGACTAGATTCCGCGCCGATGACGGACTCCCCGCTGCCGGACCCGCTCCGGCACGTCCGCGAGGGCTACGATCGCTGGGCGCGGGTCTACGACCACGACGCCAATCCCCTGATCGCGCTGGAGGATCCGGCGGTCCGGGAGGCGGTGGGAGACGTCCGCGGCCTCTCTGTCCTCGACCTGGGCTGCGGCACCGGCCGCCACGCGCTGTGGATGGGCGCCGCAGGCGCCGCGGTGACGGGAGTGGACTTCTCGAACGGGATGCTCGCGGCGGCGCGAGGGAAGCCCGGCGCGGCCGTGATCCACTTCCTCCGCTGCGATCTGCACGATCCCCTGCCCTTCCGGGGCGCCGCGTTCGACCTGGTGGTGAGCGGGCTCGTCCTGGAGCACATTGGCGACCTGGACCGGTTCTTCGGCGAGGCGCGCCGCGTGGTCCGGGCCGGTGGCCGGGCGGTGGTCTCGGCGATGCACCCGGCGATGTTCCAGCGCGGCACGCAGGCGCGGTTCATTGACCCCGAGTCGGGGGAGATCGTGCAGCCGGGGAGCGTGCCACACCAGATGGAGGACTTCGTCGAGGCGGCGGAGCGGGCCCGGTTCCTCGTCGAGAGCGTCACCGAGTCCGCGGCCGATGCGGCTCTCGCCGTCCGGTACCCGCGCGCCGAGAAGTACGTCGGGTGGCCGATGCTCGTGGTGATGCGACTCGTGCCTCGATAGTGACCCCCGGCCGCGCCTCTGGCCGAGCGCCGTCCGCCGCGCCATCTTGAGGCCGATGAACCTCTTGGCCGGCTGGATCAGCATCCTGATCGGCTTCGGGGCGGGCGCCGTGCCCGGCCTCTTCTTCTGGCGTGAGGAGTGGCTCGGCGGCTACGGCTCGTGGCACCGGCGGATGGTGCGACTCGCCCACATCGCGTTCTTCGGCCTCGGGTTCATCAACGTCCTCTTCGCCCTTACCGTCGCCCAGGTCGGCCTCTCCGCCGGCGCCGGCCCGCTGCGCTGGTCGGCCCTGCTCCTCGTCGCCGGCAACCTCGCGATGCCCGCCGTCTGCTACCTGGCCGCGTGGCGGCAGCCGTTCCGGCACCTGTTCCCGGTGCCCGTGGCATGCATGGTCCTCGGTGTCGGGATCCTGGTGAGGGAGGTGGCGCTGCGATGAACATCGGCCTCATCGCGATGAGCGGCATCCGCTGCTACGACACGGAGCTGATGAGCCTCGGCCTCACGCTCCCCGGCTTCGTCGAGCGCAGCAAGACCGTCGCCAGCCTGCCGAGTCTCGGCCTGCTGACGCTCGCGGGGATGACGCCGCCGGAGCATCAGGTCCACTACATCGAGGTGCCGGACATCCGCGTCGCCGGGACGCTCCCCGACGACTTCGACCTGGTGGGCATCTCGAGCTACTCGGCGCAGATCGACGAGGCGTACGAGCTCGGCGACCGCTTCCTCGCCGCCAGCGTGCCCGTCGTGCTGGGCGGGCCGCACGTGAGCGTCCTGCCGGAGGAGGCGACCGCGCACTGCACCTCCGTCGTCGTGGGCCACGGCGAGCTGCACTGGCGCACCGTCCTCGCCGACGCCGCCGCCCACAGGCTGCAGCCGCGCTACGGCGCGCTCGACGACGACTACGACCTCGCCGACGCGCCGGTCCCGCGCTTCGAGCTGCTGGACCTGGAGCGCTACAACCGGCTCACCATCCAGACGAGCCGCGGCTGCCCGCACCGCTGCGAGTTCTGCGCTGGCTCGATGCTCTTCTGCCACCGCTACCGCCAGAAGCCCGTTGCCAAGGTCCTCGCCGAGCTGGACCGCATCCTCGCGATCTGGCCGCGCCCCTTCATCGAACTGGCGGACGACAACAGCTTCGTGGACCGCACCTACTGGCTCGAGCTGCTGCCGGAGGTGGCGAAGCGCGGCATCCGCTGGTTCACCGAGACGGACGTGGCCGTCGGCGAGGACGACCAACTGCTCGACCTGCTCCGCGAAAGCGGCTGCGCCGAGGTGCTCATCGGCCTCGAGAGCCCGGTGACGGACGGCCTCGATGGCGTGGAGACGCGGGCGAACTGGAAGCTGAAGCGCCTGCCGAGCTACCAGGCGGCGCTCCGCAACATCCAGGAGCACGGGATCCGGGTGAACGGCTGCTTCGTGCTGGGCCTCGACGGGCAGGGGCCGGACATCTTCGACCGGGTGCGCGAGTTCGTGCGGGACGCAGATCTCTTCGACGTGCAGATCACCGTGCTGACGCCCTTCCCCGGCACGCCGCTTCACGCGCGGCTCCGCGCCGAAGGGCGGCTCCTCGACGACGGGGACTGGAAGCGCTGCACGCTGTTCGACGTGAACTACGAGCCTCGGGGGATGACCGCGCAACAGCTGCGGGAAGGGCTGCGGAGCCTCGGCGTGGACATCTACAGCACCGAGTGGACCCGGCGCCGCCGCGACCGCTTCAAGGCCAGGCTGCGCGCACGCGGACGCCGACAACGGAAGGGGACCCGATGAAGCCCGAACGCTTCACGTCCATCGTCTTCGCCACCTCAGGGGTGTACGACGCCCTCCTCGGCCTGGTGTTCCTGCTCGCGCCGGCAGCGATGTACGACCACTTCCACGTCACTCCCCCCAACCATTGGGGGTACGTGCGGTTCGGCGCGGCGATCCTCATCATCTTCGGCCTGATGTTCTTCCAGGTGGCGTTCAAGCCGGCCGCCAATCGGAACCTGATTCCCTACGGCTTCCTCCTGAAGGTGGCCTACGCAGGGACCGTGTTCGCGTACTGGCTCACCCAGGGGCTGCCCGACATGTGGAAGCCGTTCGCGTTCTGCGACGCGATCTTCGCCGTTCTGTTCGCGTGGGCGTGGGTACGGCTGGCGCCGGCACCCTGAACCGAGCGCTGGTGGCTCTCGCCGCGCTCGCCCTCGCCGGGTGCGGGGGAGCGCACGGGGCGCGCACGGCTTCCCCCTCGGCCCGACGCGCGCCCGTCCTCATGGACCAGACCTCCGGTGTCACGGCCGTGCTGCAGGCCGTGAGCGCGGTGAGCGGCCAGGTCGCGTGGGTCGCGGGGCACGCGGGCGTCGTGCTCCGCACGACCGACGGCGGCGCCGGCTGGGAGCTCCTCCGCGTCCCCGGCGCCGACTCCCTGGAATTCCGCGACGTGCAGGCCTTCGACGCGGACCTCGCGTACCTCCTCGCCGCCGGACCGGGCAGTCGGTCGCGGATCTTCAAGACGACCGACGGCGGGCGCACCTGGGCCGAGCAATTCGTCAACGCGGAGCCACGCGCCTTCTACGACTGCTTCGCGTTCTTCGACCGGGACCGGGGCGTCGTGGTGAGCGACGCGGTGGACGGACGGCTCCTCCTCCGCGCCACCCGCGACGGCGGCGCGCACTGGGAGAGCGTCCCTCCCGGCGGCATCCCTCCGGCCCGCGAGGGCGAAGGCGCCTTCGCCGCGAGCGGGACCTGCCTCGTGGCGCTCGGCGACCACCTCGCGTGGATCGCCACCGGCTCGCCGTCCGAAGCGCGCGTGTACCGCAGCCGCGACGCGGGCCTCACCTGGAGCGTGCAGGCGGTGCCGGTCGCGTTCGGCGAGGCGGCGGGCGTCACGTCGCTGGCGTTCCGCGACCCGCTGCACGGCGTGGCACTCGGCGGCCGCATCGCGGTGGCCACCGACACGGCCAACGCGGTCGCGGTGACGGCCGACGGCGGCGCCACGTGGGTGCGGTCGGGCCGGCCCCCGTTCCCCCGCGCGGTCTTCGGCTCGGCGTACGTGCCGGGCGTGCGGCCTGCGGTGCTCGTCGCCGCCAGCCCCGGCGGCCTCGCCATCAGCCGCGATGACGGGGCGACGTGGGACGGCCTCTCGACCGACGAGTACTGGGCCGTCGGATTCGGCTCGGCGCATGCAGGGTGGGCGGTGGGACCGCACGGGCGGATCACCCTCATCTACTTCCGGTAGTCCACCGCCGGGCCGCCTTGCCTTGCCACGGCCCTTCCCCCTATTTCCGCTGCGATATGCGCGCGCCGCGAGCGTCGTGTGACTGACTCCGCCCCATCGGGCGTCGTCCCCGTGCGCCTTGCAAGCCCTCCCGCTCTTGCGCCCGGCACCGTCGAGCCGCCGCCCCTGCGCGATGAGGCGAAGCGGCAGGCGGAGCTGAGCGGGATGAAGCGCGTGGCGACCGGCCTCCTCGGCGCCGCGTTCGTGGTCTTCGTCGTAGCGCGGCTCCTCGAGCACCGCTTCCCGTGGCTGGGCGTCATCCGCGCCACCGCCGAGGCTTCGCTCGTGGGCGGGCTGGCCGACTGGTTCGCCGTCACGGCGCTGTTCCGCAAGCCGCTCGGCCTGCCGATTCCGCACACGGCGATCATCCCGACGCAGAAGGACCGCATCGGGCGGATCCTCGGCAACTTCCTCCAGAACCACTTCCTCTCGACCACCGTCCTCGCCGAGAACCTCAAGTCCACGCGCATGGCAGAGCGGGTCGCCCGGTGGCTCTCCGACCACGACAATGCCCGGCGGCTCTCACGCCAGCTCGCGGGGGGCGTCGCGCAGACGGTGGCCTCGCTCCCAGAGGCGCAGGTGCGCGCCCTCATCCGGGAGAGCGCGGTCTCGCGCCTCCAGGCCACGCCGCTGGCGCCCTTCCTCGGCAACCTCCTCGCCGTGGTCGCGACCGACGACCGGCACCAGGCGCTCCTCGACGAGGCGCTGCGGCTCGTGGCCGACGCCATCGACGCCAACCAGGCGACGCTGCGCGACGTCGTGCGCGACCAGAGTCCGTGGTGGGTGCCCGGCGCGGTGGACAACGCCCTCTACCGGCGCTTCGTCGACGTCGCACGGCGCTTCGTGGACGAGGTGAGCGCCAGCCCGCACCACCCGGTGCGGCTCAAGTTCGACGTCGCGTTCCGGCGGTTCATCGAGCAATTGCGGACGGCGCCGGAGACGATGGCGCGCGCCGAGGCGCTCAAGACCGAGCTGCTCGACGCGCAGGCCGTCGAGGACTTCGCCGCGACCCTCTGGGACCAGGCGCGCGGCGCCGCCGAGCGCTTCTCGGCGAAGCCGGAGGAGGGCGCTCTCGAGCCGCTGGAGCGCGGCATCGTGGCGGTCGGGGAGTCGCTGCTGGCGAACCCCGCGCGCCTCGCCGAGTTGGACGACTTCATCATCCATTTCATCGCCTCGCTCCTCGAGCAGCACCGGCAGGAGGTGGCGGACCTCATCGCCGAGACCGTGCGGCAGTGGGACGCCACCCTCGCGGCCCGGCGCATCGAGCTGGCGGTGGGGCGCGACCTCCAGTTCATCCGCCTCAACGGCACGATCGTAGGCGGCCTCGCTGGCCTCGCCATCTACCTGGCGACGCTCCTCTTCCGGTAGCGCGCGCCCCCCCGCAGTTTCCACGTCGGCCGCGCCGCCGCGCGGTCGCCATGCCATCCGATCCGTGCAGCTGCTCTCCCCAGGAGGACGTATGCGCCGGACGCTCGCCGCCCTTGCCACGCTCGCCGGTCTCGCCGCCACGGCCCACGCCCAGCGCCCCGGCCGGCCCCAGCAGCCCGGGCAGGCACCGCCCGCCGCGCAGGCGGTCCAGCCATCGCCGGCCATAGGAGACAGCGGGGCCCGCCGGGAGGCCGCCCCCGCGGGGATGCCGCGGGAGGAGTCGTCGGTCACCGAGCACACGATCCGCATCGGCGGCCAGACCATCCCGTACCGCGCCACCGCCGCGACGATCCTCCTGCGCAACGACAGCGGCGCGCTGATCGGCAGCCTCTACTACACGGCCTACACCCGCACCGACGTCGGCGACCCGAGCCAGCGCCCGCTCGCCTTCGTCTACAACGGCGGGCCCGGCTCCGCCTCGGCGTGGCTCCACATGGGCGCCTTTGGCCCTCGGCGCATCGTCACCTCCGACGCCGCGCCGACGCCGCCGCCCCCCTACCAGTTGGTGGACAACGCGAACAGCCTTGTCGACGTAGCCGACCTGGTCTTCATCGACCCGATCGGCACGGGGTTCAGCAAGCCGGTCGGCCGGGGCACGGGCAAGGACTTCTGGGGCGTGGACGAGGACGCCGCCTCGCTGGCGCAGTTCATCTCGCTCTACGTGAGCCGCAACCGGCGCTGGAACTCGCCCAAGTTCCTCATCGGCGAGAGCTACGGCACCACCCGCTCCGCGGTGCTGGTCAACCGCCTGCAGTCGCGGGAAGGGATGGACTTCAACGGCGTGGTGCTCATGTCCTCGGTGCTCGACTTCGAGACGCTCGCCTTCGCGCCGGGGCACGACCTCTCGTACGAGCTGTACCTGCCGTCGTACGCCGCCACCGCCGCGTACCACCACGTCATCCCGCAGCCCCGCGACCTGCCGGCGTTCCTCGACTCGGTGCGGCACTTCGCCATGGGGGAGTACGAGGCGGCGCTCGACAAGGGCACCGCGCTCGGCGCCGACGAGCGCGCGGCCGTGGTCCGGCGCCTGGCCACCTACACGGGGCTGAGCGAGGAGTACCTGACGCGCGCCAACCTGCGGGTCAACCTGCGGCAGTTCATGGCGGAGCTGAACCGCGCCCGCGGGATGAACACCGGCCGCCTCGACGCGCGGTTCACGGGGCCGATGCTGGACCTGTTGACGGAGAACGGCGAGGGGGACCCGCAGTCGCTGGCAGTCAGCGGCGCGTACACCGCCGCGATCAACAGCTACCTCCGCGACGAGTTGCACGTCGGCAGCGACCAGCGGTACTCCCTCTCCGGCGGCGTGCAGTGGAACTGGGTCCGCGAGCCTGCGCAGGGGAGCCGCGGGGGCGGCGGAGGGGGCCGCATGGGCGCCCCGTACGTCGGGAGCGACCTGGCGCAGGCGCTCGTTTCGAACCCGAACCTCCGGGTCGAGGTGGAGAACGGCTACTACGATCTGGCGACGCCGTTCTTCGCGACCGAGTACACCATGGACCACCTCGGCCTCCCGCCGGAGCTGCGGAGCCACATCGCGCTCCGGTACTACGAGGCGGGCCACATGATGTACCTGCGCGAGCCGGACCTCACCGCGCTCAAGGCGAATATCGCGCGGTTCATCGGCGCCACGGCGCGACTCCGGTAGCGGCTGGAGGGACTCCGGCCCCCCCGCGGGGGGCGCCGACGCCGGCGGCGCCCCTCGCTATATTCCACCCCCCGCAGCGCCCAAGGGCCGGGCGATGGTGCGGCCGAGCCCCTTCCAGGGAGCCGATGACCGGATGACCGAAGGCGAGGGCGACCCGCGTCCGTCGATGCCACAGCAGGTCAGGCGCCTGCTGTTCGGCAAGCCGCGCGACCTCCAGGACCGGCGCCTCTTCCACCGCATCTCGCTGATCCCGTTCCTGGCGTGGGTCGGACTCGGCGCAGACGGGCTCTCCTCGTCCTCGTACGGGCCGCAGGAGGCCTTCCGCGCGCTCGGCGGACACACCTTCCTCGCCGTCGGCGTCGCGGCGATGATGGCCTTCACCGTCATCCTCATCGCCTCCGCCTACAGCCGCATCATCGAGCAGTTCCCCCACGGCGGCGGCGGCTACGTCGTCGCCACCAAGCTGCTGGGCGCCCGCGCCGGCGTCGTCTCGGGCTCCGCGCTGCTGGTGGACTACGTCCTCACGATCGCCACGAGCATCGCGGCCGCGGGCGATGCGATCTTCTCGTTCCTCCCGGCGCAGTACGCCTGGGCGAAGCTCCCGTTCGAGGGCCTCGCCATCATGGGCCTGACGACGCTGAACATCCGGGGCGTCAAGGAATCGGTGATGGTCCTCATGCCGGTGTTCCTCGTCTTCCTCGTGACGCACGTGCTGGTCATCGGCGGCGGCATCCTCTTCCACGCCGCCGACCTCCCCGCCACCGTGGAGCACGTGCGGACCGGCTACCACCAGGGGATGACGTCGCTCGGCGCCGCCGGCCTCCTCCTCCTCTTCGCACGCGCCTACTCCCTCGGCGGCGGCACCTACACCGGCCTCGAGGCGGTCTCGAATGGCCTGCCGATCATGCGCGAGCCGCGGGTCCACACCGGCCGGCGGACGATGTTCTACATGGCGGCATCGCTGGCGTTCACCGCGGCGGGCCTCCTCGTCTGCTACCTGCTGTGGCACGTCCAGCTCGAGCCCGGCAAGACCGCCAACGCGTCGCTGCTGGAACGGATGACAGTCGGCCTGCCGGGCGGCGCCACCTTCCTCGTCGTGACCCTCGTCTCCGAGGGGGCGCTCCTCATCGTCGGCGCGCAGGCGGGATTCATCGACGGCCCGCGCGTCCTCGCGAACATGGCCGTGGATTCGTGGGTGCCGCACCGCTTCTCGGCGCTGTCGGACCGGCTGACTACCCAGAACGGCATCCTGCTCATGGGGCTGACGTCGCTGGCGGCGCTGGCGTACACGCGCGGCTCGGTGGGCCACCTCGTCGTGATGTACAGCATCAACGTCTTCCTGACCTTCTCCCTCTCGATGTTCGGGATGCTGCGCCACTGGGTGGAGGAGCGCACCGCTCCCCTCGCGCTGCGCCTGCGGCGCACCGCGCTCTTCGCCGCAGGGCTGGTCCTGTGCGTCACGATCCTGATCGTGACCGTGCTGGAGAAGTTCATGGAGGGGGGCTGGCTTACCGTCGTGGTGACGACGGCACTGGTGACCCTCTGCTTCGTGGTGCGCAAGCACTACCGCCGCGCCGCCGCGACGATGGAGCGGCTCTACGCCGAGCTGGGCAACCTGCCCGCATCGGAGCACGGGCCGCTCGCGGCGCCCGACCCGAAGCAGCCGGTCGCCGTCGTGCTCGTGGCCTCATTCAGCGGCCTCGGCATCCACACCGTGCTGAACATCTTCCGGGCCTTCCCGGGCTTCTACAAGGGACTGGCGTTCGTCTCGGTCGGCGTGGTGGACTCCGGCGACTTCAAGGGCGAAGGCGCCGTGGACGAACTGACGGCGCGCACCCGCGAGATGCTGGAGCGCTACCTGGAGCTGGCACGAGGGATGGGCGTCCCCGCGGCAGGCCGCATGGCGGTCGGCACCGACGCGGTGGACACCGCCGAAGCGCTCTGCCTCGCCGTAGCGAAGGAGTTCCCCAAGTCCACCTTCTTCTCCGGCAAGATGATCTTCCAGCGGGAGCGCTGGTACCACGCCCTGCTCCACAACAACACCGCCCTCGCGCTCCAGCAGCGCCTGCAGTGGGCCGGCAAGACGATGGTGACGCTGCCGGTCCGGCTGCGGGAGGCGTGAGCCCGACCCACACCGCACTCGCACCGCGGCGCGCCTGTTGACCCGTGCGCGCCATCCCCCTAACATGCGCGCCGTGCACGCCCGTTCCGCCCCCCTCCGACGCGCGCTCCTCCGCCTGCTGGCCGCGGCCCCGGCGCTCCCCATCCTCGCCGCCGGTCCCGCAGCCGCGCAGGAGGCGCCGCGCGGCATCCTGGCGCCCCAGATCGCTCCGCTCCTCCAGACGCACCGCTACCGCTACGCCACGTGGGGCGCACTCGTCGTGAGCCTCACCCGCGGCGACACCCTCTTCGAGTGGCGCCCCGACCGGCTGATGGTGCCGGCCTCGAACGCCAAGCTCTTCACCACCGCCGCCGCCCTGCACTACCTCGGCACCGAGTTCCGCTTCGTCACCGTCCTGTTCGCCGACGGCCGGATCAACGACGGCGTCCTGTACGGCGACCTCGTCCTCTACGGCACCGGCGACCCGACCTTCGGCCTCGACAGCGCGAGCCTCGCCCCCTTCGCCGACAGCGTGGTGCGCACGGGCATCCGCCGGATCCGGGGCGACGTCGTGGGTGACGCCTCCTTCCTCGGCGCCGAGCTGACGGGCCCGGGGTGGTCGCCCGACAACTTCTTGCGCCCCTTCGCCGCGCCCCCGTCCGCGCTCAACGCGGCCGAGAACGTCATCATCGTCACCGTGACGCCGGGGCGCTCCACCGGCGATCCGGCGCGCGTCACCGTGGACCCGCCCAACGACTACTACTCAGTCGTGAGCGTGGTGGTCACGGGGCGGCCGCGGAGCCGAACCCGCATCACGGCTGACCGCGGTCCGGCGCACGGCGTCATCGACCTGCGCGGCGTCATCGCCCCCGACCGCGCGGCGTGGCAGACCAGCGTCGTGGTGCAGGAGCCAGCGGTGTTCGCGGCGGGCCTGCTGCGCCGCCTCCTCGCGTCGCGCGGCATCGTCGTGCAGGGCGGCGTGCGCTCCGAGACGGGCGACGCCCCCGAGCGGGCGCGGCAGATGCTGGCCGCCACCCACGGCGCGACCGACCCGTTCGCGAACGCGATCGCCGTGCGCCGCTCGCCCCCCCTCGACGAGCTGGTGACGTTCATCAACCACCGCAGCCACAACCTCTCGGCGGAGCTGGCGTTCCGGACCATCGGGCGGACCGTGGGCGGCGCGGGCACCTTCGCGGCGGGGGCCCAGGCCGTCGCCCGCTTCCTGCGGGAGCAGGTGGGGCTGCCGGCGGCGGCGTTCCGCGTCACCGATGGCTCGGGGCTCTCGCTCCTTGACCAGGCGACGCCCCGCTCCCTCGTGCAGCTGCTGGCGTGGATGCGCCGCGCCCCCGAGGGCCGGGCCTTCTACCAGTCGCTGCCGGTGGTGGGCGAGGGGATCCGCTCGCGCATGCTGGGGACGGCGGCGGTCGGCCGCCTGCGCGCCAAGACCGGGACGATGAACGGCGTCTCGGCGCTCTCGGGCTACGTCTCGGCCGCCGGGGGGGAGGAGCTGGTCTTCTCGCTGCTGGTGAACGATCCGCCGTCGGTCCAGCGTGCCCGCGACACGCAGGACAGTGTCGGGATCCTGCTCAGTCGCTTCGACCGCGACTCGCTGCCGCCTCCGGAAGCCGCTCGAAGCGCCGCGCACCGCGGAACGTCGCGCGCAAGGACGCCGCCTCGGCGCTCCCGCCCGCGAGGGGGGAGCGGCACACCCCGCCCGTAGCGGCGCTGGCGTGCACCACGTAGCCCGCGCCGTCCGCCAGGGCAACGTGGGTGATGCGGTCCCGGCCTCGGGCCAGACGCGGGCGTGACGGGCCCTCGTCGCCTGCGCCGGACTCCTCCCCGAAAAAGAGCAGGTCGCCGGACGCGAATTCCTGCAGCGCGTCGGCCGCGGCCACATCCTCGCCGCACCGTGCCTGCTCGGCGGCGTCGCGCGGGAGGCGCACGCCGCGGAACCGGTACGTCGCCTGCACCAGCCCAGAGCAGTCCACGCCCCACGGCGTGACGCCGCCCCAGCGGTAGGGAGCGCCGGCGAAGAAGATCCCTGCCCACTCGGCGGCGCCCATCGCGCGCGCCTCCTCCTGTAGGTCGCCCTCGGCGGCCACCCGGCCGCCCGCGACGGGCGCCACGCGGCCGTCGGGGAGCTGCACCACGCCGCCGCGCTCGAGCGCGAGCCGCGCGCCCAGCGGGATCAGGAGGCGGCGCCCCGCCACGGCGAGCACCGCACCGAGACTGGCGGCGTGCGCCTCGTCCCGCCACGCGGCCACCACGGCGTCGGCGCCTAGCAGCAGGTGCCCGCGGTGCACCCAGCCGGCGTGCTCGTCCTCACTCCGCACCCGCAGGAACGGGCCGCGCTCCTCGAGCACCTCGAGGACATGGCCGAGCAGCGCCTCGGACGTGAGCTCGGCGCGATGGTCGGGGACGGCGTACACCGGCGCGAGGACGGAGGCGACGACGGCCGCGCTCATCCGCCGAGGCCGGGGATCCCGTCGCGCCCTCGCGCCGCGCGGACCGCCCGCTCAACCGCCGTCTCGACCGCCTGGCGCGCCAACTGCTCGACTTGGAGTGCGGTCCCCGCCGCCCGGCCCGCCGAGCAGGCGAAGACGACGTCGCCGTCGAACGCGGTGCCCACGGGCACGATGCGGCGCGCGAGGCCGTCGGCCGCCGCGCGCGCCACGCCGCCGAGGGCCAGCCGGTCGATGGCGGCGTCGGTCGCGACCACCACGAGCGTGGTCTGGTGCGCCGCCCGCGCCAGGGCGCCGAACGGCGCGCCCCCCCTCGCGAGGTACGCCGCCGCGTCCACGAAGGTGCCGTCGGGAGTGCGGGCGCCGGCGAGGATCGTCCCCGCCCCGTCCGTCACGTCGCCGAAGGCGTTGACCACCGCCAGTGCGCCGACCACCACCCCCCCGGCGCGCACCGACCACGTGCCCACGCCGCCCTTCATCGCACTGGCGGGACCGAGGGCCTTGCCGACGGTCGCGCCGGTGCCGGCTCCCACCGAACCTTCGCTCACCGCGCGCCCCGCGGCGGCGCACGCCGCCTCGCCCATCGCGGCGTCGGGCCGCGCGTCGGCGCGCCCGCAGGGGCCGAGGTCGAAGATCACGGCGGCGGGGACAATCGGCACCGTCACCGGGCCCACCGCGAAGCCACGGCCCTGCGCGGCGAGCCAGCGGGCCACGCCGTCCGCCGCGCCGAGGCCGAACGCGGAGCCGCCGGCGAGGACGATGGCGTCCACGCGCCCCGCCAGGGCCTCGGGACGGCAGGCGTCAAGCTCGCGCGAGCCGGTGGCGCGGCCCCGGACGTAGGCGGTGCACGGCATCCCCGCGGGAGGCGCGAGCACCACCGTGCAGCCGGTGCCGCCGGCCTCGTCGGTGGCGTGGCCGACCAGGAGGCCGGCGACGTCGGTGAGGGAGGGACTCACGCCGGGGCGTCTCGGGTCGAGGAAGGTGGCGGTGCGAAGCCCGCTACGCCGACGGCGGCGCGGGGCGGTCGGGCGCCAGCGGGGGAAGGTTCTCCGGCTCGGGCATCCCCTTCTTCTCGCGGCACGCCTTGCAGACGGTGATCCCGCGGAACTCGCAGATGAGGCAGATGAACGTCCCGCACTCGTCGCAGGGATACCCCTCGGAAGCCCGCTCCTCGTTGCCGCACGACCGGCAGAGCATCATGTCGATTTCGGGCATCGCGTCCCTCCCCTCGGCTGCATCAGACGTCCAGGGCGTACGTCCGGATCTTGTTAATCAGCGTGGCGCGCGAGATCCCCAGTTCCTCGGCGGCGCGGGTCCGGTTGCCGCTGTGCCGCCGCACGGTCCGCTCGATGTGCCGACGCTCGATGTCCTCGAGCGACTGCGGCGCCTGCTTCGGTCCCTCGGCCGCGCGCCGCGACAGCTCCGGCGGAAGGTGTTCCGCCTCGAGCGCCGCCGCGCCGCGCGCCGCCATCAGCGCGCGCTCCAGCACGTTCCGCATCTCGCGGACATTCCCGGGCCACTCGTGCGCCCCCAGGCGCTCCATCGCCCCCGCACCGATCACGCCGGGGCACCCCGGCATCGCAAGCGCCAGCTCCGCAGCGAGCCGGTGGGCAAGCGCCTCTCGGTCCTCCCGCGCCCGCTCCCGCAGCGGCGGAAGATGCACCGGGACCACGTCCAGGCGATAGAACAGGTCCTCGCGCAGCCGGCCTTCCCGGATCGCGCCACCCACGTCGCCGCAGGTCGCCGCGATCACCCGCACGTCCACGCCGATCGGCTGCTCCCCGCCCAGCCGGCGCACCAGCCGTGTCCCCATCGCCTCCACGACGACCGGCCGCAGCGCGTCGGGCAGCGCGAGGAACTCGTCGAGGAAGAGCGTGCCGCCGTCGGCCAGCTCGAAGAGCCCCGGGCGCCGCGGCGCGAGCGCCCCCTCCGCCCCCGCCTCGGCCCCGAACAGCTCGGCGGCGAGCCCGGGGGCGAGCGCGGCGCACCGCGCCTCGACGAAGGGGCCGTCGGCGCGCCGCGAGGCTGCGTGTACCATTCGCGCCGCCCACCCCTTTCCCGTGCCTGCCTCGCCGGTGAGGAGGAGGACGCCTCCCTCGGCGCGCGCCACGGCCCGGAGCCGTTCCGTGAGAGCGCGCATCGCCGGCGACACGCCGAAAGCGTCGGGGCCCGGGTCCGGCACGAGACGCGAGCGCAGAAAGGCGGCACGGGTCCGGGTGCGCACCTTCTCGAGGACGCGCGCGGTGACCGCCTCGAGGTGCGCCATCTCCAAGGGCTTGCGCAGTATCTGCTCCGCGCCGAGCTGCATCGCCCGCACCTCGGGCTCGCCGAACCCGTGCCCGAGGAGCACGACCATCGCCGCGCCACGCGCCCGGAACGACTCGAAGAGCGCCGCCGACGTGCTCCCCGGGAGGTGTAGCCCGAGGAGGACCACGTCGGGCCGAGCGCGCTCGAAGGTCGCGAGCGCCTCCGGTAGCCCCGCGGCTCGGAACACCTCATAGCCCATCTCGCCGAAGTGGGCGGCAGCCGCACGGAGGGCCGCGGGATCCTCGTCGACGATCAGGAGGGCGCCGACCATCGCTCTCACCCGAGCAGGGCGGGGCGCGTGCGGATCGCCTCCACCGCGGCGTCCACCTCGGCCCCGCCGAACTGGGTGTCCCGCCCCTGCTGGAGCTCGTTCAGCACGTCCGCCGGGTCGCGGCGCTCGCGCCACGGCCGCGCGCCGCACATCGCCGAGACGGCCGCCGCGGTGCCGAGCGCCCGCGCGAGCGGCGGGATGTCGGCCCCCGCGAGGGCGCCCGGGTAACCGTTCCCATCCCAGCGCTCCTGGTGCGCCGCCACCGCGGCGACGATGGCGCGGTCGGCGCCCAGGCGCTCGATCCAGCGCGCCCCGAGGGTGGGATGCACCCGGATCAGGTGCTGCGTCTGGCGGGCCAGCTCCCCCTTCTGGAGCTCGGTGGGCGGCACCGCGAGCATCCCCATGTCGTGGACGCGCGCGGCCAGCACCAGGCGCTCGCCGTCGAGCCCCAGCAGCTCCGCCAGCGCCGACGCCAGCCGCGCGGTGCGCGCGGAATGCCCCGAACGGAACGGGTCGGCCCGCTCCGCCGCGTTGATCACCTCGCCGAGCACCAGGAGCACGGGCCCCGCCTGCCGCTGCACCCCGACCACCGCCACGGTCCGCCGCAGCGCGCGAAGCTCCACCGCAACCGCGGCCTCGCGCTCCACCTGCTCCGGCGCGAAGGGCTTCAGCACGTAGCCGTCGGCGCCACGCTCGAGCGCCGTCACGGCCTCGGCGCTCTCACGCCCCGCCGTCATCACCACCACCGCCGGCGGATCCGGGAGCGCCCGCGCGGCGTCGAGCAGGTCGAAGCCGCTGGCGCCGGGCATCTGTGTGTCGGTGACCAGAAGATCGAACCCGCCCGCCTCCAGCTGCTCGAGGCCCTCGCCTCCCGAGTGGGCCGCGACGCACGACGCCCCGGCACGCTCGAGCTGCCGGACCACCAGCGAAGCGATCCCGCGCTCGTCGTCCACCACGAGAATGCGCTGGCCGGCCAGGGGGGAGGGCATCGAGGCGAATGTACCGCTACGCCCCTGCGGGGGCGAGGACGCGGAGGGCCAGGGGCAGCATCTCCACGCTCACCGGCGTCAGGCCCGCGGCTTCGCCGTCGGCCTGCACCGGAAGGGGGGGCTCGGCGCTGAGACGGACGCGCGACGCGCGAAGGAAGGTGATTCCCGGGACGGCGTGCGGGCGCCGCAGGAACATCCGCCACACCAGGCGCGCCGCGCCGGGGAGGGAGGTGGCGTCGAGGATCGCCACGTCGAAGACGCCGTCGTCGGGCCGGACCTCGGTGTGCAGGGGGAGGATGCCAGGGATCAGCTGCCCGCAGTTGGCCACCAGCACCAGCGCCGCCTCCGCCTCGTGCACGACGCCGTCGGCCTCGAGCCGGACGTGGACGCGGGCGATGGCCCTCGCCAGGGAGACCGCCGTCGCGATGTACGCGAACATCCCGTAGAGGCGCTTGTGCCGCGCCTCCGTGCTGCGCATTAGCTCCGCATCGAAGCCGGCACCACACGCCACCGCGAAGATCCGGCTGCCGGCGCCGGAGGTGAGCCGCCCCACGTCCACCGTCCGCGGCGCGCCGTGCAGGATCAGGTCGCTCGCGGCCCGCCATGATCGGGGGATGCCCAGGTTCCCGGCGAGAAGGTTCCCCGTCCCCGCCGGCAGCAGGCCGAGGGGCCGTCCGGTGCCGACCAGCGCCGCTGCCACGTCCATCGCGGTGCCGTCGCCGCCGTGCGCGATCACGAGATCCACGCCGTCCGTCACCGCCTGACGCGCCAGCCGCTCACCGTCGCCGGCCGCGGTGGTCCGCGCGATCTCGGCGCGCACCCCCCCCGCGCCCAGGCGCCGCTGCGCCGCGAGGAGGTGGGCCTCGTCCGCACGGGCGGCCGCAGGGTTCGTGATGATCAGCGCACGCGTCACTGGATGCCCCGTTGCCAGAAGAGGTCCACGCCGATCTGATACGGCGTCGAGGGCTGCGGTGTCACACCCAGCGCCCGGCACTCCTGGAGGAGCGGCTCCACGCTCGCCTCCAGCCGCCACATCCCGCCGAGCCGGTAGGCCAGGGTGGCCCCAAAGAGCTGGGAGGACAGCCCGCGCCGCACCTCGCAGAGGGGCACGTTCAGGGAAAGGAAGGTGCGCTCCCCGATCTGACGCCCCGCCTCCACCCGCGTCGTGCCGAGCACATCCCCCACCGTCCCGGGGCGGATGGCAATGTAGTCGAGCGGCAGCCGGAGGTCCGTCACCAGCGTTTGCTCGAGCTGGCTCGCCGCGAGGCCCGCGAGGCCGGCCACCGCGCCCTGCAGTACCGCCTGCTCGCTGCGCACCCCTCCGCTCGCCCCCGCCAGCTCGAACGAGGGACGTCCGAAGATGAGGTACGAGACGATCTCCGTCTCGGAGAGCGCGGGGCGCTCGTCGCTCTCGAGCGAGAGGATCGGCTCGAGCAGCGTGCCGCCGATCCGCGCCCGCACCACGAGGTCGTTCCCCCGCACCGCCCGCACCGTGTGCTCCGCCACGATGTCCAATTGCGGGTTCAGGTCCGGCGTGCCGAAGAAGCGCACCTCGCCGCGCGTGACCTGGAAGTCCTTCGACGTGGGGCCCACCGTCAGGCGGTAAGTGCCGCGCACCGCCCGCAGGGTGCCGTCGAGCCGGTACGGGTTGAGCGCGCCGACGGTCTTCGACACCGTGACGTCGCCGGCGAGCTGGATGTTCGCCTCGGTCGAGCGGAGCCACACCGACGGGCCCATCGCCACCCGCAGGCCGTCGATCCGCAGGCTATCGAGGAAGACGACATCTGCCGCCGGGCCGATCTCCGCGGCCTGGGCGAGGTTCGAGTCCACGACGGCTCGGAACTCGGGGTCGTCGAGGTTCACGAGCCGCTTCTCAACGAGGTCCGCGAAGTGGAGAAAACCGTCGTCCACCGTCAACTGGCCCGTGAGCCGCGCGCCGTGGAAGGGGCCCGCAAGCTGCAGCGTCCCAGTGCCAGTGAGGCCCGCGAAGTCGCGCTGATTCAGCGCCTGGAAGCCGCGGGCGTCGAGGGTCAGGTCGAGGACCGGCCGCGTCAGGTCCTGGAGGACCACGTCTCCCCGCACGTCGAGCGTGCCGCCACCCCCGCCGATCCGCGCCTCCGTCACGTGGATGCGGTTCCCCTGCGACTCGAGGTGAACGCTGACGTCCTGCCAGCGCTGGCCTAGCGCAGGGACGGTGAGGGCCGCGCCGGTCACGCGTAGGTCGCCGGTGAGGACCGGCTGGTCCCACGAGCCCTGCACACTGAAGTTCGCCGTCAGCTGGCCGCTCACGTCCCGCACCAAGGTCGTGAAGGCGTTCATTGCCGACAGGTCGGCCGAATCGGCCCGCACCAGGATCTCGAGCGGCCCAGGGAGTTGGCGGCGCGCCACCGGCCCGAGCGAGAGGTCCAGGGGCAGCGAGCCCTGCGCCCCGAGCACCTTCTCCGTGCCGCGCCACAGGCCGCCCTTGAGCGTCAGCAGGCGGTCGCCGTACCGGAGGAGTCCGTCCACCAGCGGCGTCCGGAAGTCGCCGAACCGCCCGTCGGCGATGGTGAGGTACGCCTCGATCGTCGGGGCCGACGCTGAGCCGCTCAGCTGCGCCGACACCGACAGGGAGCCGCTTACCCCCGCCGTGTCACGTTGCGCCAGCGCGAACAGGTCGGTGAGCGGGACGCTGTCCGCCTCCAGCCGGAACGCCCCCGTGCCTGCGACAGGCACGCTCCCCTCGGCCCGCAGCCGACCGCCCGCGGCGGAGCGCAGGTCGAGGGAATCCACTGCGATGGAGTCGGCCGTCACCAGCACCTGTGCGACATCCGCCAGCGTCCACGTCGCGGATGGGAGGCGCAGCACCGCGGAGTCGAGGCGCACGCGCATCCCGGCCGGATCGCGCCCCACCACCCCCGCCGCGCGCAGCGCCGCATCGTCCGGCAGCGACGCCTCCACCCGGGCCGCGATCGCGTCCGTGGGCCCCGCGGCCGTCACGTTGACGCCGCCATAGCGCGTACCCGCGAACACCAGCGAGTCCGCGTGGGCCTTCACGCGCACGCGGACCGCCCCGCCGTCGGAGGCGTAGGCGCCCTCCGCGTGGAGCGCGAGGGCGCCGTAGCTCCCGAACGCGAAGGTCGCGAGGTCGAGCTCCCCCTGCATCTCCCACGCGTCGGTGGTCCCGGCCAGCCGAACGTCGAGCCGACCCTCGCCGTCCAGGTCCGCCGGGGCCGAGGTGGTGTCGCCCGAGCGCGCACGGAGCCACCGCACCACCGGCGCGAACGCGGCCAGCGTGTCGCCACGTGCGACAACGTGAATCTGCCCAGGCGGAGCCCCCGACCGGCCCAGCGCGCCCGCGCCCCCGAGCTGGCCGCTCGGGTGCTCGGCAAAGAGCGTGTCGAGGCGGATGGCGCCGGCGTCGAGCACCAGGGAGAAACCCGCGCGCGTCAGGGTCACGCCGGCGGCCCGGGAGCGGTCGAGCGTCACCTGCACCGTCCCGAGCACGGGTGCTGCCACGCCCCCGGTCGGCACCCGGAGGTCGGTCGCGAACGAACCCGCGAGCGCCGTGGGCGGCGCCCACTCGAAGTGCGCCGCGAGGTCCACTCCCTCGAAGCGGCCGCTCAGCCGCACAAGCGCCGCCGAGTCCCGCGCCCCCACCGTGCCGCCGAAGACGATGCGCCCGGCGGGGCCCGCGAGGTCCCCGTCCACCACGAGCACCGTCACCGGACCCGCCACCCGGACGCGCCCCGCGACGGCGCCGTGGAGCGGGAGGCCGGCGTAGGTGCGCGCGAGATCGTCGAACGACACCGAGTCCACGGCGAGGTCGGCATCCAGCCGCACCGTGTCCGCGAGCGTGAGCCGCGCGCGACCTCGTGCCGAGGAGCTGGGGCCTTCGCCGTCGCTGTGGGTGAACGCGCCTTCGAAAGTAGCGTCGGTCCACGGGCCGTCGAGCGTCCCAGTGGCACGTACGCGGCCCTGGAGGTTCACCGCCGGTGCGACGCCGGCGACGGTGGCGAGGCTCACATCCGCCGGCGCGAGGGCGAACCGGTGGAAGGTGACCGCCGCGGCGCCGCCCAGCCCGAGGCGTCCGCGCGCAGCCGCCGTGCTCACGGGGTGGCCAGACGTCGCCGCATCGACGAAGGTGAGGTCGGCGACAACGTCCAGCGCGGCCATCGGTCCCGCCCCGCGCACCCGACCGCGGACCTCGCCGTGCAACGGCATCCGACGCACCAGCGGCGCGAGCAGCCCAAGGTCGAGCGGCGCCGCCGTCAGGTCCATCGCGTCGATGCGCGCGCCGCCGGGCCCTCCGGTCGTGAAGCGAAGCCAGCCGCGGACCCGACTGTTCCCGCTCCATACGTCGGCGTCGCGAAACTCCCAGGCCCCGGTCCCGTCCACGCCCCGGCTCGCATGCAGGATCAGGGCCCCTCCCCCGGTCCGCGGCACCTGCGGCGCGATCCACGCGAGGTCCTCGAACCGGAACCGCTGAACGTTGGCGGTGACGTCGAACGCCAGCTGCGGCCCGCGGGTGTGCACCACGCCGCGGACATTGAGGAGACTGCCCGTGAGCTCGAGTGCGTCGAACCGCACGGAGACGCTGTCCGCATCCACCACGACGTGGCCGTACCCCCGCTTGACACGGACTGCCGGGTCGCGCGAGCGGAGGGCGACGTTCCGCACCTCCGCGAACACCGCGGACGAGTCGGGGTCCGAGGCCCGCAGCCGCCGCAGGTCGAGGTCGAGACCTTCGAAGCGGAGCGGCCGGGTGCTTCGGTACGGGCGTACGCTCACCGTCCCGTCGGTGATCCGCGCGTCCCGGATGTCCACGAGCGGCCGCGTCCGCCGGGGCACCGCGCCCGGCTCTGCGATCCGGAAGAGGCGCGCGATGTTCCACCGCCCCGCCGAGTCCTGCAGCAGGGTGATGACCGGCCGCGAGATCCACACGTCCCGGAGGAGGAAGCGGCCGCGCAGCAGGGGGAGGAGCCGCACTGTGGCCCGCACCTTCGCGGCCGCGACCACCGGCCGCCCCTCCCGGTCGTCGAGCGCGATGTCCTGCACCTCCACGCTGTGCCACGACACGAGACTGACCGCGCCGAGGTGCGCCGTGCCGTCCACGGCCTTGCCGAGTTCGCGCAGCACGACGCCGTGCAGCAGGCGCCGGCCGGGGCCGGTGAACGCGAGCGCAGCCAGGGCGCCTGCCCCGAGCACCACGACCACGCCCGCCGCGCCGAGCACCGCCGCCAGGGGGCGCCGCATCAGAACGCCTCCCCGACGCTGAAGAGCACCAGGAGCTTGCCGAGGAACGTCTGGCGCCGGGGCGGGCCGGCGTAGTCCTCCGTCACGAGATCGAGCCGCCCCGGCTGCGTTCCCGACGCGGGCACGGTGACGTACAGCGGCCCCGCGAGTCGCGGGTAGTCGTTGTAGGCGACGTCCACCCGCAGCGGGCCGAGGGGCGTCAGAATCCGCACACCGACCCCCGGCGTCACCCGGAACCCAGCCGAGACGAGGCCGGCATCGGTCTGGTCCCAGAGCCGCCCGACATCCACGAAGGCCGCGAGCCGCAGGCGGCTCGGCCACACCGGCGACGGGAAGCGCAGCTCGGCGTTCGCCAGGGCAATGCCGTAGCTCCCCACCGGCGAGGTCCGCAGCCCGACGGGAGTGGTGTCGCCGGTGACGGCGTCCACGTGCAGGCTGTCGGCGACGTACACCACCGGGCCGAGTTCGTTGCGGCCGAACCCGCGGACCGTCGAGGGACCGCCGGCGTAGAACCGCTCCTCCGGCGGCACGAAACGGATGGTGGAGTCAGCCACGAAGGCGAGGCCGGGGCGGATCACGCCGGCGCGGAGCCGCAGCGCGAGCACCCAGCCCCGCGCGCCGAAGACCCCCATATACCAGCTGGCCTCGGCGACCGCCTTGTTGAAGACGATCAGCGCATCCGAGCCGATGGCCGGCGACGCGTGCGTGAGCTCGACGGAGAAGATGTTGCCCTGCGTCGGATCGATCGGCGAGTTCGCGTGGTTCCGCACCAGTGTCACCACGATCGCCGCTTCCCGCCGCCGCTCCTGGAGCAGCGTCACGGTGCTCTGCTCGCACCGGTCGAAGAAGGTGCAGAACGTCGCCGGGTCGGCGATGGTGCGGCCGTAGCTGAGCCGGTACGCCACCGTCAGGGGGATATCGCGGCCGACGCCGAACGACATCGCCACCGAGCCGCCGAGCCCCTGTCGCTCGTACGCCTTGAACTCCGAACGCCGCTCCGCGAAGGCCGACACGGTGAGCGCGTTGCGCCGCGCGAAGAGCGAGGGCTGCGTGAACGACACGGAGCCGAGGTAGTTCACGTGCGCGGAGTAGGGGTCGTCGAAGAGCGCCGGGCAGACCGTGTTCCCGAAGCCGAGGTCCGTCGGATTCCCGACGCCGAGCTTCGAGACCTTCGCGGCGACGTCAAGGCGCCGCGTGCCGCCGAGGAAGCCGACGGCCGTCCAGCTCCCCTGCGTCCGGACGCAGTCGATCGTGCCGTAGCCGGCGCCGAGCCGGTAGCGGTTGCGCGATCCCTCGTTCACCTGCACGAGCACCCGCACCAGCGAGTCGGCGCCGTCCACCGTCGAATCGGGGGCCAGCTCGACGTCGGCATAGCGGAACAGCTCGGTCTGGTAGAGGCTGCGCTGCGATTCGTAGAGGGCGTCCTGGCTGTACGCGTCGCCGACGTGCACCGCCAGCGACCGCGCGACCGTCCGCGGGCTCACGGAGCTTGGGCCCTCGATGCGGACATCGCCGATCCGCGCGTGCGGTCCCGGCACGACGTCGAGCTGCACCTTGGCACGACGCGCCGTGCGATCCACCTCGAAGCCGCGGTAGACCGCGACGAACGGGTAGCCGTGGTTCCTCATCAGCAGGGCGATCGTGTCCGCCGCCGCGTCCAACGCGAGACGGTCGAACGGCCGTCCGGCGCGGAAGGCGAGGCGCCGCAGGGCAGCGCGCGGGTCCAGCACTCCTTCCGTCCCGCTCACGGCGATCGAGTCCACCAGCACCGGCGGCCCCTCGCCGATGACGAAGGTGACGCCCACCGACCGGGCATGGCGATCCACGACGGTGTCCACGCGGGTGTCGTAGTAGCCGCGTTGCCGGTAGAGGAGCTGCAGGCGCAGCACGTCGCGGCGGAACTCCAGTTCGTCGAAGAGACGCCGCTGCGCGTACCACCCGAGATGCTTGAAGACGCCAAGCCCGAGGGCGCCGGTGGAGCCGCTCGTGCTGATGCTGGTCTGGAGGGTGTAGTCGTCGAGGGCCGAGTTGCCGCGGAAATGCACGTACGTGACCGTCCGCTCGTCCGTCTGCGCCGCGAGCGGCGAACCGGAGAGAACCGCCCCGACGAGCACGCACGCGCCGACGCCCCGGGTCGCCCCGAAGAGCCGTCGGGCGGCGCGGATCACGCGCCGTACCCGCGCACCACGCCGGTCCGGAACCGTCGCACTTTGATACACCCTGCAATATTGTAACTAATTGCCGGTGCGGGGGATACTGCTGGTCGGAGAGCCTCCCACCGACGGCAGTAGAGGGGGTGTGATCGGGAGCGCTGGATCTCGCCCGCGACGGGCGCCTACGGGCTTTGGCGTCGCTATGCGAAGAAAGGATTCCCCGTCGCGAACTTCACCTCCGGGTGGCGGTGAGCTGGCCGCCGAGATCGGGGAGACTGTCGATGATGCGGCAGGAGGCCCCGCGCATACCGGCGTCGAACGCCTCGAACAGCCCCGTGGGGCCGCCGCCGATGATCATGATATCTCGGACGTCCAGCATCGCGCGCTCTCCGTCGGTCGGAGGGGCGGCGAATTGGCTATCCTCGCGCGGGGCTCTCGTCCCGTCCCGGTGTCCGGCCTCTACCTCCAGGCTCGCTCCTCCCCCTACCTTTCGCCGGCGCGGCCCGATCGGTGCCCTCCGGCGCCGCCCCCGCGCCCGTCCTCTTACTGGAGCGCCATGGCTTCCACCGTCGGGCCCGCCGACCGGTCGGTGTCGAGTACCGGCGCCGACGTCGCCGCCGAGGCGGCCCGGATCTTCGCCGCCCAGCAGCGGAACCGCTGGCGCGTCGCGCGGAGCGGCGCCCGCGAGCGCTCCGCGACGCTCGAGCGGCTCGCCGCCGCCATCGCCGCGCAGCGGGTCGGCATCGCCACCGCCCGCTACGCCGACTTCCGCAAGCCCGCCGCCGAGGTCGAGCTCACCGAGATCCACCCCGTCCTCGCCGAGATCAAGGTCGCGGCGAGGAACCTCGAGGCGTGGATGCGGCCGCGGCCGGTCCGCACGCCGCTGCTCCTCGCGGGGACCTCGAGCGAGGTGCGCAGCGAGCCGCGGGGTGTGGTCCTGATCCTGGCGCCGTGGAACTACGCTTTCTCCCTCGTCGTCGCGCCCCTCGTCGCGGCCGTCGCCGCCGGGAACTGCGCGATCCTCAAGCCCTCCGAGAAGACGCCCGCGACCTCCGCGTTCCTGAAGCGGTTCGTGGCGGAGGTGTTCGACGAGGCCGAAGTGGCCGTGGTCGAGGGTGGCGTGGAGGCCGCGGAAGCGCTCCTCGCACTCCCCTTCGACCACGTCTTCTTCACCGGCGGGACGCGCATCGGCCGCACCGTGATGGCCGCGGCAGCCCGGCACCTCGCGAGCGTCACCCTTGAGTTGGGAGGGAAATCGCCGACCATCGTGGACGAGACGGCGGACGTGCGCGCCGCCGCGGAGCGGGTGGTGTGGGGGAAGTTCGTCAACGCCGGCCAGACGTGCGTCGCGCCCGACTACGTGCTCGTCCACGCGTCGCGCGCCGCCGAGTTCGTGGCGGAGGCGAAGCGGGCCCTCGACGCGCGCTACGGGCCGGCCGGCCCCGGCCGTGCCGCGACGGCGGACTACTGCCGCATCGTGGACGCCGGACACTTCGCGCGGCTGGCCGACGTCCTCGATCGTTCGGTGGCCGCCGGGGCCCACGTCGAGGCCGGCGGCGAGCGCGACGAGGGCGAGCGGTACCTGGCGCCGACCATCCTCTCCGGGGTGACGTTCGACTCGCCGATGATGGAGGAGGAGATCTTCGGGCCGATACTGCCGGTCCTCTCCTACACCGACCTGGACACGGCGCTGGAGCGCTTGCGCGCACTCGGCAAGCCGCTCGCGCTCTACATCTTCAGCCGGAGCGAGCCGGCCGTCGAGCACATACTCGCCAACACCACCGCGGGGGGCACCGCCGTCAACGCGACGATGCTGCAGTACGGGAATCCGCACCTCCCCTTCGGCGGCGTGGGGGCGAGCGGCCACGGGAGCTACCACGGCATCCACGGGTTCCGGACCTTCTCGCACGAGCGGGCGGTGCTGCGGCAGCGCGGGCCCTCGCTCGCCCGGTTCCTCTTCCCGCCCTACCGCGGCCTCATCCACGCCATCGGGCGCCGGTTCCTCCGGCTGCTGGAGTAGCTCCGACCGCTAGCGACGGTCCAGCACGATGAACGGCACATCGTCGGCGGTGATTGCTCGCAGCCAGGCGACGAGCGCAGGCATCGTGTCCGCCGGCCGGCTGCCGCGCACGCCCGCGATGACCCGCCTCACGCGCAGCTCCCGCCCTTCCTGCACGTAGGTCGCTTCGTATCGCCCGAACGGGCTCTCCGCCCGGACCGGCGCGGGGAGGCGGGCATGCCAGCCCTCGGGGAGGACCAGCCGCAACTCCGAGTCCGCCTCGTGCGGGCCGAGCACCGCCTCCGCGCTGATGGGGAAGCGGCGCGGGCCCCGCGCCTCGAGTTCGGCGATCTGCTCTGCGCTGCCGTAATGCTCGATCGGCAGGGTGAGGATGAGCGACTCACCGGACGAGCGCGCCGCGCGGCCGCCCCGCAGCAGGAGGCTGATGCGCGGCAGCGATCGGAGGTCCCGCCCGTCGAACAGTTCCAGGCTGTCGCCGCTGGCGCCCTCGACGAACCCGCTCGCGATGCTGCGCGCCGCGCGCTCGCGCTCCGTCTCGGACAACGGCCGCAGCAGGTCGCCGCGCATCCGGAACTGCTGGCTCCCGGACGTGGTCATCGTGAGCCTGCCCCCGAACCGGCCGTCGGCGTCCAGCTCGCCGCTGATCACGACCTGCGACCGGTTGGAGTCCGGCGGGTCCGCCGGCAGCGTGACCTCCTCGGCGCGGCCGTCGGCATGCACCACCAGCCCGAACTCCCCCTGCAGCGCGCCCGGGACGACGCCGTACGGGGCGAGGTCCGCCGTTAGGTCGGTGTAGGTGTAGGCCCCGCCGCGGCCCTGTACCGCAGCGATCACGTGGTCGATCGCGCCGATCGTCGGCTGGTCGCGCACGACGCTGCCGCCGCTGTTGAGCAGCACGGGGAAGGCCCCCACTCCCATCCGCTGGAGCAGAGCGATGAACAGCGTCGCCTTGTCCTTGCAGTCGCCGTAGCCCGTCTCCAGGACCGCGGCGGGCGCGCGCGGCTGGTACCCGCCGGTGCCCAGCGCGATCGACACGTAGCGGAAATCCTGCGCGACCCAGCGGTGCACGGCGCGGATCGAGTCGTCGAGCGAGCGCGCCCCGGCCACCATCTCCGCGAGGCGCGTCTCAAGCGCGGCGTTGAGGCGATAGCGATCGCGGGCCAGGCCCGCGTACCAGGCGGCGATGTCCGCCCAGTTGGTCGGCGCCGTCACGCTGAGCCCCATCGCCCCGTCCGAGTCCGCAACGGCGAACGGCTCCGCCTCGAAGCGCGGCACCTCCTGCGTGGCCCAGACGTAGACGTGGCGCCCCCCGGCGACGGTCTCGCGCCGCGCGAACGAGAGGTAGCGCTCGCGGATGTTCGGGTGGAGGGACGTCGGCACGTCGAGGATCAGGCGCGAACGCCGGACGAGGCGCCCGGTGTGGATGCTCCAGTTGGTCGCGAAGTCCCCCGGCCGAATCGGCTGGAGGGTCTCGATGGTGTAGCTGTAGTCCACCAGCGTCCCGGGCGCCACGCCGGCCAGCGTGATCCGGTGCGTCTTCCGGTCCACGTACACCGGCGACTGCTCGTCGGCGACGGCGTCCGCCTCCTGCTCCGCCGAGGGGCCGTTGCTCACGACGTCCCCGTTGTAGCGCAGCACCCGTACCCAGTTCACCCGCAGCCGCTCCCGCGAGGGCGCGTAGGAGAAGGCCTGCTCCCCCCACTGCTCCGCCGCTTCGCGGGTGAGCACCTGGACGATCTGGCGGTAGGTCCGGACGGCCCGGCCGTCGGCCTCGAAACGCACGACGCCATCATCGAGGAGGTACACGAACGGCTGGTCGCGATACGCCGCCGGGTCCACCGCGAGGGCATACAGCGTGTCGCTGCGGACCGATGGGTCGCCCGACGGAGTGATGACGGGGGCCTGGGCGCCGGCGGCGCCGGCCGCGGCGGCGAGGAGGAGCAGGGGCAGGAAGCGTCGCATCGGAGGTGTGCCTCGACGGAAGCGGTACCCCGGCGGGCCGCCGGTGGCCCGGACGCGCACCAGGCGACGGACAGCCGGGAAGTCCCATTGTGGAGTCGCCGCCGCGACACCGCAATCCCCGGCGCCCTGGACGCCCTCCGGCCCGCCGCCGTACCTTGCCCGGCGTGAAGATCTACACCAAGACCGGCGACGGCGGCGAGACCGCCCTCCTCGGCGGCGGCCGCGTCTCCAAAGACCACATCCGGGTGCACGCCTACGGGGAGGTGGACGAGGCGAACGCGGCGCTCGGTGTCGCACGCACCACGGCGCCCACGGACCTCGCCGACGAGCTCCTCGCGGCCGTCCAGCGCGACCTGTTCGCCATCGGTGGCCGCCTCGCCACGCCGGAGCCCGAGCTCCTGCACGCTCCCCAGCGCGCGAAGGTCGCCGTGGCCCCCGAGCGGATCGCCGCGCTCGAGCGCGCCATCGACGAGGCGGTGGCCGAGTTGCCGCCGCTGACGGCGTTCGTGCTGCCCGGAGGGACGTCGAAGGCCGCCGCGCTCCACCTCGCACGGGCGGTGAGCCGGCGCGCCGAGCGCGCCGTGGTGCGCCTCAGTCACGTCGAGGAGGTGCCACCCGAGATCCTCGTCTACCTGAACCGCCTTTCCGACCTCCTCTTCGTCCTAGCTCGGCTTGCCAACCACCGCGCCGGCGCGGGCGACGTCTCGTGGTAGGTCGCGGCCTCCTCGGGGAGTTGCCGCGGGTCCTCGGCGAGCTCTGCCCCGCCCACGTCTACGCGGTCATCAGCGACAGCCGGGTCGCGGAGCTGTACGGCCACCGGGTGCTCGCGGACCTGCGCGGCGCCGGGCGACGCGCGGAGCTCTTCACCTTCCCGTGCGGCGAGTGGAACAAGACCCGGGCCACCTGGGCCGAGCTGACGGACGCCCTGGTGCACACACGCGTCGGACGGGACGGCGCCGTCGTGGCGCTCGGGGGCGGAGTCACCGGCGACCTCGCCGGCTTCGTGGCCGCCACCTATCTGCGCGGCATCCCGTTCGTGCAGGTGCCCACCACCCTCCTGGCGATGCTCGACGCCGCCATCGGCGGCAAGACGGGGGTGGACGTGCCCGCCGGCAAGAACCTCGTCGGCGCCTACCACCTGCCGCGCTTCGTCCTCGCCGACGTCGAGACGCTCGTGACCCTCCCCAAGGCCCATGTGGCCGCAGGAATGGCCGAGGCGATCAAGCACGCGGTGATCGCCGACGCGGCGTACCTCGAGGCCATCCTCGCCGACGCCGCCGCGATCCGCGCGCGCGACATCCCGGCGCTCGAGCGCGTCGTCGCACGGAGCGTCGCCATCAAGGAGAAGGTCGTCGCCGCCGACCCCCGCGAATCGGGGCGCCGCCAGGTCCTCAATTTCGGGCACACCATTGGGCACGCGATCGAGACGCGGAGCGGCTACGCCCTCACCCACGGCGAGGCCGTCGCCATCGGGATGGCGGCCGAGTCCATCCTGGCCGAGTCCCTGGGCGTGGCCGAGCCAGGGCTCGCCGCCGCCGTGCGCGGCGCCCTCGGAGCCTTCGCCCTTCCCGTCACCGTCCCCGAGGAGCTCGCCCCCGCCGATCTCCTTGACACCCTGCGGGCCGACAAGAAGGCCCGCGCCGACACCGTGCGCTTCGCGCTTCCGCAGCGGGTCGGCGAGATGCCGCAGCGCGCCGACGGTGCATGGACAGTGGAAGTGGGCTCCGAAGCAATCCTGCAGGCGCTCGCCGCGAGCCGTTGACGACATCACCGACACATCTTGTAGACATCCACCTTTCCGAGAATCTCACAACTCATTCGTTCACAACGAGTTGGCACGACATAGCCAGCTGTCATCGTATTTTTACGATGAATGAATGTTGACGGAATCCCCAACCCACTGATTCCAAACAACTTCGTGATGTGGAAAAGATTTCTACATTGACAGCAGCCTCGACGCTTCCCATAATGGGCGCCCATTTCGGTCGGTCCTGTCCCAGTCGTCTCGACGAGCCAGTGCGAAGGGGATGCGGATGCTGCGTACTCGCGATGCCAAGGCGAAGGGCTTCTTCCGGCAGTCCGCGTCAGGCGCGTTCGACCAGTACCTCCAGGACATCCAGAAGCTCCCGCTGATCAGCGATCCCGCCGAGGAGAAGCGGCTGGCCCGCCTGGCCCAGAAGGGCGACACGGCGGCGGCGGAGCGGCTGGTGACGGCGAACCTGCGGTTCGTGATTTCCTACGTGAAGAAGTACCAGGGGCACGGGCTGGACCTCTCGGAGCTGGTGGCGATCGGCAACGAGGGGCTCCTCAAGGCGGTGCGGAAGTTCGATCCCGACCAGGGGGTGAAGTTCATCTCGTACGCGGTGTGGTGGGTGCGGCAGGCGGTGCTGAAGGCGCTGGCGGAGCAGACGCGCAGCGTGCGGATCCCGCTGAACCAGAACGCGCACCTCATCAAGATGTCGCGCACCGAGACGGTGCTCGCGCAGGAGCTGGGGCGCGAGCCGACCGACTCGGAGATCGCGCGGGCCCTCGGCGACTCGGTGGACAACGTCCGCTCGGCGCGCCGGATGACCTCGGCGGAGCTCTCGCTCGACGCGCCGGTGGACCGGACCGACCGGGACGCCGCGACCCTCGGCGAGCGGTTCGCGGGGGTCGAGGGGAGCGAGATCGAGGAGACCACCGACGCCAACCTGATGCGGGGCTTCATCGAGCAGGTGTTCCGGAAGTACCTGACCCCGCGCGAGCGCAAGATCCTGTACCTGTACTACGGCCTCGAGGAGGGCTCGGAGGCGATGACGCTGGAGAAGATCGGGGCGCTGATGGGGGTGACCCGTGAGCGCATCCGGCAGATCCGCGAGCGCGCCTTCGAGAAGCTCCGCGAGTGTCCCGACGGCCGAGCGCTGCTGAGCTTCTGGCGAGCGGCCTAGCCTTCCACCCTTCACCGCCACGCAGCAACCCCAGACGCCACGGGCGGCTCGCGAGAGCCGCCCGTCGTGTATCCGCCTCTCCCCCGCCCGCCAGCCCCGTGGAGGCGGCGGGTGGCCGGCCTCAGTCGCCCGAGAGCGCCGAGGGCACCAGCGGCGCGTGCGCCTGCGGCGTCGCGAGGAACCCAACCCGCCGCAGCAGGCCCCGGACCCGCGTCTGGGCGCTGTCGAGATAGGTGTAGAACACCGGCGTCACGTACAGCGTGATGACCTGCGAGACCGCGAGGCCGCCGACCACCGCGAGGCCGAGCGGTCGCCGCGCCTCCGCGCCCGCGCCCCAGCCGAGGGCGATGGGGAGGGTCGCCATCAGCGCGGCCATCGTGGTCATCATGATCGGCCGGAACCGGATGCTGCACGCCTGCACGATGGCGTCGCGCGGGGATTTCCCCTCGTTCCGCTCCGCATCCAGGGCGAAGTCGATCATCATGATGGCGTTCTTCTTCACCAGGCCGATCAGCATGATGATGCCGACGAACGCGTACACGTTGAGATCGGTGCGGAAGATCATCAGCGTCAGGAGCGCGCCGAAGCCAGCGAACGGGAGCCCCGAGAGGATCGTGATCGGGTGGATGAAGCTCTCGTACAGCACGCCGAGCACGAGGTAGATGACGAGCACCGCCAGCACCAGCAGGAAGAGCAGGCCGGTCTGGCTCGACTGGAAAGCCTGCGCGGTGCCCCCGAAGGTGGTCGTGATGGACGAGGGGAGCGTCTGGTTGGCGAGCCGCTGCACCTCGGCGACGGCCTCGCTCAGCGAGACCCCCTGCCGCGTGTCGAAGGAGATGGTGACCGACGGCAACTGGCCGGAGTGGTTGACGGAGAGGGGGCCCACGGTGGTCGTGGCATGGGTCATCGCCCCCAGCGGCACCAGCGTCCCGCTGGCCGAGTGGACGTACAGCATGTTCAGCGCGCTCGCGTCCCGCTGGTACTGGGGCAGCATCCCCATCATCACGTAGTACTGGTTGTTCGGCGTGAGGATCGTGGAGACCTGGCGGTCGCCGTACGCGTTGTAGAGCGCGTTCTCCAGCGCGTCCACGCTGACCCCGAGCGCGGCGGCGCGGTCGCGGTCGATCTCGATATGGAGCTGCGGGTTCTTGATCTGCAGGTCGCTCGTCACGTTCTGCAGGAGGGGGACCTCCCGCAGCCGCGCCTGGAGCTTCTCCGCGTTGTCGTACAGGGCGTCGATGTCGGTGCTCTGGAGCGTGAACTGGTACAGCGCCTTGGAGGAGCGCCCGCCGATGCGGATCGCCGGGGGGTTCTGGAGGAACACCTGCATCCCGGCCACCCTCGCGAGCTTCGGCGCCAGCTCGCGGATCACACCGTCGGCGTCGAGCTTGCGTTCCCCGCGCGGCTTGAGCCGGATGGTGACGCGCCCCTGGTTGCCGCCGCCGAGCGACGACATGAAGTCGGCGACGTTGGAGTCGTTCCGCAGGATGGCGTTGACCTCGAGCTGGTGGCGCACCATCGACTCGTAGCTGGTTCCCTCCGCCGCCTCGGTCGTCCCCGAGATCATCCCCATGTCCACCGTCGGGATGAATCCCTTGGGGACCTTGATGAACAGCCCGATGGTGCCGACGAGGATCGCGAGGGAGAACACGAGCGCGCTCCGGCGGCGCTCCATCACCCACGCGAGGCTCTCCTCGTAGGCCGTGAGCACCCGGGTGTAGACCCGCTCGGAGGCCACGAACAGCCGGCCGTGCCGCTGCTCGTGCTGGGGGCGGAGGAAGCGGCTGCCGAGCATCGGCGTCAGCGTCAGCGACACGACGCCCGACACGAGGATCGCCACGCCGATGGTGACGGCGAACTCGTTGAACAGCCGGCCGACGATGCCGCCCATGAAGAGGACGGGGATGAAGACGGCGACCAGCGAGAGGGTCATCGAGAGGATGGTGAAGCCGATCTCCCTCGAGCCGTCGAGCGCCGCCTGGAGCGGGGGTTTCCCCATTTCGAGGTGGCGGACGATGTTCTCCAGCATCACGATGGCGTCGTCCACCACGAAGCCCACCGCCAGCGTCAGGGCCATCAGCGACAGGTTGTCGAGGCTGTAGCCGAGCAGGTACATCACGCTGAAGGTGCCGACGATGGACATCGGCAGGGCAAGGCTCGGGATGACCGTGGCGGAGACGTTGCGGAGGAAGAGGAAGATCACCATCACGACGAGGCACAGCGTCAGGAGGAGCGTCGCCTTCACGTCCGCCACCGAGTCGCGGATGGACTGCGACCGGTCCCACAGCGTGCGCAGTTCCACCGAGGCCGGGAGCTGGGACTTCAGCTGCTCCACCAGGCGCTGGACGGCATCGGACACCGCTACGGTGTTGGTGCCCGGCTGGCGCTGGACCGCCAGGATGATGCCGCGGGAGTCCTTGAGCCAGCTCGCCGACTTGTCGTTCTGCACGCTGTCGGACACGACCGCCACGTCCTCGAGGCGGACCGCCGAGTTGCTGCGGAAGGCCACGATGAGCCGCCGGTACTCCTTGGCGCTGCTCATCTGCCCGTTGGCCTCGAGCGTGAGGGCCTTGAAGGGCCCGTAGAGGATGCCGTTGGGCAGGTTCACGTTGCCGGCGTTGATGGCGCTCGAGACGTCGTCCAGCCCCACGCCCCGCGCCGCCATCGCCCGCGGGTCGAGCCGCACCCGCACCGCGTACTTCATCGCGCCGTACACGTTGACCGCGGCGACCCCCGACACCATCGAGATCCGCTGCGAAAGGAACGTTTCGGCGTACTCGTCGAGCGTGGTGAGGGGGATGGTGCTCGAGGTCAGCGCCAGCATCAGGATCGGCGAGTCGGCCGGGTTCTGCTTGTTGAACGACGGCGGCTGCATGTCGCGCGGGAAGGACCGCTGCACCCGCGAGAGCTGCGTCTGGACGTCCTGGGCCGCGCCGTCGATGTTCCGGTCGAGCGAGAACTGCAGAGTGACGTTTGTGCCCCCCTGGCTGCTGGACGACGTCATCTGGTCCAGCCCGGGGATCGTCGAGAACGCCTTCTCGAGAGGCGTCGCCACGACGGCGGCCATCGTCTCGGGGCTGGCGCCCGAGAGGCCGGCGCTGACACTGATGGTCGGGAAGTCGACGTTCGGGAGGTCGCTCACCGGCAGGAGCCGGTAACCCATGATGCCGAAGATGAGGATCGCCGCCATCACGAGCGTCGTCATGATGGGACGCCGGATGAACAGCTCCGAGAAGCTCACGGCCGCGACCCCGCGCGGCGCGCGCCGCGGCCTTCCTGCGTGGGCGCTGCCGCGGCCGTGTCTCCCCGCGCGCGCGGGGGCGCGCCCCGCGCGGTGGCCGAGTCGCCCCGCGGGCCGCCGCCCGGGCGGCCTCCTCCGGCCACCACCGCACCCGGCTCCCCCTTGATCTCCACGCGCGCGCCCGGCACCAGGCGGAGCTGCCCGTCCGTCACCACCTGCTGGCCCGCCTGCAGGCCGGCCTCCACCACCACGTCGTCGTCCACCGCCCGGCCGACCCGGACCGCCTGGGTGGTGGCGCTGCGGTCGGCGTTCACCACGTAGACGAAGGTCCCCGCCTGCCCCGTCATCACCGCCTGCGATGGGATGGTGAGCACGTTGGGTTGCACGCTGAGGATCAACCGCACCGTGACGAACTCCCCCGGCCAGAGGCGCCGGTCGGCGTTCGTGAACGTGGCCTTCAGCTGGATCGTCCCGGTGGTCGTGTCCACCTGGTTATTGATGAACGTGAGCGCGCCCGCCAGCGCCGCCGTCGAGTCGTCGGAGGGCCGGATCTCCACGTCGAGGTGCCGACCGGCGCTGAACCGGCGGATGTCGTCGAGGTACTGCTGCGGCACCGCGAAGCTCACCGCGATCGGGCGGATCTCGTTGACGATGACCAGCGGATTGACGTCGGCCGCCCGCACGAGGTTCCCCTCGCGCAGCAGGAGGTTGCCGGTCCGCCCGCCGATCTCCGCCCGGATGGTGCAGAAGTCGAGGCTCAGTCTCGCGCTCTCGACCGCGGCGGAGTCGGCCCCCACGGCGGCGACGAGCGCCTGGGCGTTGGCCGTCATCTGGTCGAGCTGCTCCTGCGTCGCCATCTGGGTGCGCGTGAGCTCCGCGTAGCGCGTCACCTGCAGGCGGGCGTTCACCAGTTGCGCCTGGTCCTTCGCCTGTGTGGCGAGCGCCTGGTTGAGAGCCGCTTGGTAGGGCCGGCGGTCGATCTCGAACAGGACCTGTCCCGACTCGACCTCGTCCCCCTCCTGGAAGCCGACGTGCACGAGGATGCCGCCTACCTGCGATCGCACGGCGACGGTTCTGATCGGCGTGACCGAGCCGATGGCGCTGATCTCGAAGGGCACAGCGCGCTGCCGGACGGACGCCACGGTGACGGGCACGCGGGGGCGCTCGGGCCGGGGAGGCTTGCCGCACGCGGCGAGGGCGGCAACGGCGGCGGCGGCGACAGCGGGGCGCAGGATAGTGCGGGGATTCAGGCGCATCACTGGTGTGTTTCCGGGGACGGCGTTGAGGACATCACACGCTTCCGCAGAGATTTACGCGCAACGGGGTCCCGATGTTGCGACGGCCGACTGCGCGAGCGCCGCGCCGGGGGGCCGCGCGGCGGGCCGCACCGGCGGCGACGGAAAGCACTGCAGAATAGCGGCCTTCGGGAGGCGTGGACAGGGGCCGCCCCCCGGGTACCGCCGCGGGGCGCGCCCGCGCTACATTGCGGCGTGACCCACCCCCTCATCGCGATCGCCGAGGAGCTGGCCGGGATCGTCGGAGACCGGTTCGTCCGTACGCGCCCTGCCGAGTTGCTCACCTTCGCCGCCGACGGGCTGCCGACCCACCGCGCCGTGCCGGCGTGCGTGGTGTTCCCCGGCTCGGCGGCGGAGGTGAGCGCCGTGCTGAGGCGCCTGCACGCCGCGGGGACGCCGTTCGTCGCCCGCGGCGCGGGCACGGGGCTCTCGGGGGGCGCGCTGGCGGAGGCCCCCGCGGTGCTGGTGGCCCTCACCAGGATGGGACACATCCTCGCGGTGGACGCCCCGAACCGGCGGGCCGTGGTCGAGCCGGGGGTCGTGAACGCAGCGCTCGCGCGCGCCGCCGCGCGCGCCGGACTACACTATGCGCCGGACCCCTCCAGCCAGACGGCCTGCACGATCGGAGGGAACGTCGCCGAGAATGCCGGCGGGCCGCACTGCCTCAAGTACGGCGTCACCACCAACCACGTCCTCGCCGTCGAGGTGGTGCGCGCCGACGGCGAGCGTGTCCGGCTCGGCAGCGCGTCGGGAGAACCGTGGGGGCCGGACCTCGTCGGGCTGTTCGTCGGGAGCGAGGGCACGTTCGGCGTGGCGACCGAGATCACCGTCCGCCTGGTGCCGGTCCCCCCGACGGTCCGCACGATCCTCGCGGACTTCGCCGCCCTGCGCGCCGCCGGAGAGGCGGTCTCCCGCATCATCGCCGAGGGGATCGTTCCCGCCGCGCTGGAGATGATGGACCAGAGTGCGATCGGTATCGTCGAGTCCTCGGTGTACGCGGCGGGCTATCCGACCGACGCCGCGGCGGTCCTCCTCGTCGAGTGTGACGGGCGCGAGAGCGGCGTGGCCGCCGACATCGCCCGGGCCGAGGCGATCTGCCGCGAGGCAGGGGCCCGCGGCGTTCGCACCGCGCGCAGCGCAGCGGAGCGCGAGCGGCTCTGGCAGGGGCGGAAGAAGGCGTTCGGCGCGATGGGCCGCATCAGCGCGGACCTCCTCGTGCAGGACGCGACCGTCCCGCGCACGGCGCTCCCCGGCGTGCTCGAGCGGGTCGTGGAGATCGGCCGGCACCACGGGCTCCGGGTGACGAACGTGTTCCACGCCGGCGACGGGAACCTGCACCCGAATCTCAGCTTCGATGCCGCGGACGCGGGCGAATTGGCCCGCGTCGCCGTGGCGAGCCGCGAGATCATGGAAGCGTGCGTCGCTGCCGGCGGCACGATCACCGGCGAGCATGGCGTGGGGCTCGACAAGCGGAAGTACATGGGCCTCGTCTTCGGGCCCGATGACCTCGCCCTGATGGAGGCGGTGCGGCGCGCCTTCGACCCGTCGGGCCTGGCCAATCCCGGCAAGGTGATCCCCGGCGACGCCGGCCGCCCCTGGGGACCGTGGAGCCCCTCGTGAGCGCCCCGATCCCGACCCGCTGGGTGACGCAGCTCCGGGGGCAACTCGACGACGCCGACCGGCGGATGACCCTCGCCGACCGGCGCGCCGCCGAGGGCGACGGCGGCCGCGCCCTCCAGGAGGCGTATCCCGGCGTGATGGCCGCAGCCCTCGCCCAAGTCTGGCTCGCCGACGAGTCGTGGCAGCGGACCCGCACCGTCCAGGAGTATGGGGGGATGGTGCGCGCCGAGCTGCCGAGCGGATTCATGACGCTGGCGGAGATGCAGGCCGACTCCCGCAGCTTCGTCGGCTGGCGCGTCGAGGACGCGCGAGCGCTGCTGGACGAGGCGCGCCGCTTCATCGGCGCCGTGCGCTCGGAGTTCGACCGCCGTCTCACTCCGCCGTCGGCGCAGGACCCGCAGCCGTGACGGCGAGCGCCACCGCCGCCTTCCCCGTTCCCCTCCCCGCTGCGGCCGCCGCCGTGGGCGCCGCCGTCCGCGACGCCATCGAGAGGGGCACGCGCCTCGCGCCGCGCGGCGCCGGGACCTGGTGGCCGGACGGGCCGCCGGCCGCCGAGCCCCTTGACGTCTCGCCCATCGATCACATCACCCGCCTGGAGCCCGCCGACCTCGTGGTCACCGCCGGCGCCGGCTGCCGACTCGACGTCCTCGCCGCGCGCCTCGCCGCGGCGGGCGTGTGGCTCGTGCTCGACCCGCCGGGAAGCCTCGCTCGCAGCGTCGGCGGCGTCCTCGCGTCGGGCGGCGGCGGACCGCTCGCCGCGCGCTACGGCACGCCGAGGGACCTGGTGCTGGGGCTCACGGCGGTGATGGGCAACGGGACGCCGGTGCGCATGGGCGGGCGCGTGGTGAAGAACGTCGCCGGCTTCGACGTGGCCAAGGCGGTGCTCGGAGGCCACGGCGCCCACGGGGCCATCGTCGAGGCGCACCTCCGGCTACACGCCCTTCCCGCGGCGGACCAGACCAGGGCGTGGGCGGGCTCCCTCCGCGAGGTTGCGGAGGCGGCCGCCGGCGCACTCGCATCCGGCGCCGTCCCCGCTGCACTGGAGGCACTGAGCCCCCCGTTGGCGCACGCGCTCCTCGCGAGCGACGGCTGGGCCCTGGCGGCCCGCGACGTCGGTGGGCCCGAAGCGGTGGAGGAGGAACTCGCCGTCGTCGCGCACGCCGCCGGAGCCACGCTCCGTCCGGTGCCCGCCGCCGCCGATCGCACCGTCTGGGACTCCTGGCGCGAGGCCGTCGGCGCGTGGCCGGTGGTGGTCCGCGTCGGCGCCGACCCCGCGTCATGGGCCGACGTCGTCGCGCTCGCCGAGGAGCACCTCGGCACGCCCCTCGGCGTGAGCGCCACGGTCCCGCGCGGCACCGTTCGCGCGGGCTTCGCAGCGGCATCCGCGGGAGCGGTGGCGGCACTGCGGTCCGCCGCGGCGCGCCGCGGCTGGCCCGTTACCCTCGAGCGCGCGGGCCCGGCGCTGCGCGAGGAGGCGGGAGTCACCGCGGCCCTCGCCCCGGGGGCGCGCCGGCTCGCTGAGGAAGTGCGCCTGGCGTTCGACCCCAACGGCGTCTTCGCCGTGCCGCTGGTGCGATGACCGCCGCCTTCGCGGGTCTCGACCCGTGCGTCCACTGCGGCTTCTGCCTCCCGGCGTGCCCGACCTACGAGGCCACCCTCGACGAGAGCGACTCGCCCCGCGGCCGCATCGTGCTGATGCGCGCGCTCGAGCGCGGCGAGGCGCCCCCCGACGACGCGGCGCTCACCTGGCACCTCGACCGCTGCCTCGGCTGCCGCGCGTGCGAAGGCGCGTGCCCCTCGGGCGTGTCGTACGGGCCCGCCATCGAGGAAGCCCGCGCGCGGATCGGCGCCGTGCGGCCCAACCCGCCCGCGGTCGCGGCGGGACTGTGGGTGCTCGCCCGGCCGGAGCGCCAACGCCTCGCGTGGTGGGCATCCCGCGTCGCCCGCGCCACCGGCCTTCCCGCGGCCCTCGCGCGCGGCGCCGGTGCCGCGGCGCCGCTGCTGGTGCAGATGCTGGCGATGCTGGCCGCCACCGCACCGACGCGCCGACGCACCGGCGCACCGACGGCTCCTCACCGACGCCGCGGGCACCCGGGCCGCCACGGCCCCGGTGACGCGGCCTCCGAAACGGCTCAGGGCGCGGACGCGACCGCCGCGCTGTTCCGCGGCTGCGTGATGGACGGGCTCTTCGGTCACGTGCACCAGGCGACCATCCGGACGCTCGCGGTGAACGGCGTCGCGACCGTGGAGGTGCCGCGCCAGGTCTGCTGCGGCGCCCTGGCGGTGCACGGGGGCCGGCCTGAGCTGGCCCGCGCGCTGGCCCGCGAGAACGTGCTCGCCTTCGACGCCGCGGCGCCGGGCGCGCCGATCATCACCAACAGCGCCGGCTGCGGCGCGGCGCTCAAGGCGTACGGCGAGTGGCTCGACGGCGACCCGCTCGCGGAACGGGCGCGCGCCTTCGCCGGGCGGGTGCGGGACGTGAGCGAGGTGCTCGCCGAGCGCGGGCCGGCCCCGCCGGGAGCGCTGCCGCTCCGCGTCGCCTACGACGCCCCCTGCCACCTTCACCACGCGCAGCGCATCACCGAGCAGCCGCTCCAGCTCCTCGCGGCGATCCCGGGGCTCGTTCTGGTGCCCCTCGAGGGATCCGACCGCTGCTGCGGCAGCGCAGGGCTCTACTCGCTCGTCGAGCCCGACCTCTCGCGCGAGGTCCTGGCCCCCAAGCTCCGCGCCATCGCCGAGTCGGGTGCCGACGTGGTCGCCACGGGGAACCCCGGCTGCCTGATGCAGATCGGCGCCGGCATGCTCCTCGCCGGGATGGATGTCGACGTGCGCCACCCCGTCGAGCTCCTCGACCTCGCCTACCGCCAGTGACCGACGCGCTCCTCCTCGACTACAACGGCGTGATCGTGGACGACGAGCCCCTCCACTGCGAGGCGTTCCTCGCCGTCCTGGGAGAGGAAGACATCCCGATCTCCCGCGACGACTACTACGCCGAGTACCTCGGGCTCGACGACCGCGCCTGCTTCCGGAAGGCCCTCTACGCCGACGGCCGGCCCCTCCCGCCGGGGGAGGTAGCGCACCTCGTGGCGCGGAAGGCGGGCCGCTACCGCGCCCTCGTCCGGCGCTCGCTCGCCGTGGTGCCGGGTGCCGGCGCGTTCGTGCTGGAAGCCGCGAAGCGGCGGTGCGTCGCGGTGGTCAGCGGCGCGACGCGGCGCGAGATCGCACTCGGGCTGGAGCGCTCCGGGCTCGCCGGCGCCGTCTCTGTGATCGTGACCAGCGAGGACGTCCCGACGTCGAAGCCCGATCCCGCGGGGCTGCGGCTCGCCCTCGCCAGGCTCGCCGCCGCGACGCCGGGACCGTGGCGCGCCGCCGTGGCCGAGGATTCCCTCCCGGGCCTCGGGGCGGCGCGGGCGCTCGGCGCCGGGTGCCTGATGCTCGCGACTTCGCACCCCGCCGCCGCGCTCGCCGCCGCCGACCTGGTCTGGACATCGTTCGAAGGCCACCACCCCGATGAGCTGGAGCCGCTGTTCCGTGAGGTCCCCGCGTGAGCGACGCCTTCGACCCCGGCGTGCCGCTGGTCCCGCGCGGCGCCGTGCCCCGCGAGGAGCACCGCGCGCTCGCCTCGGGCGCGGTCGCGGTCGTCCGGCCCGCCTTCGCGCGCTTCCGGCTCCTGGGCGAGGGGCGCATCGCGTGCCTGCAGGGGCTGGTGACCTGCGATGTGGAGGGCCCGGGGGATGGCGCACACCTCTTCGGCGCGCTGCTGACGCCGAAGGGCATGATCGTCGCGCCCCTCTGGATGGTCCGCCTGGACGACGCCGTCAGCCTCGAGCTGCCGCTCGCGGCCGCCGAGGCGGTGCGGCAGATCTTCGCCCGCACTCTGCCGCCGCGACTCTGCGGGGCCGAGGAGGTCACCGCGTCCACGGCGTCCCTCGGGCTCTACGGACCGAAGGCCGGCGAGGTCCTGGCCGCCGCGTCCGGGGCGCAGCCCCCTGCGCCAAGCCGCGCGGCGCTCCTGCGTGTGTCCGGCCGCGACGTCCTCGCGTCGCGCGTCGAGGCGCGCGGGCTCGACGGCTTCGATCTCGTCGCCGGCGGCGGCACGGACGGCGGAGGCGAGGTGCTCGCGGCGCTGCATGCGCACGGCGCCGCCGCCGCCGGACCCGCGCTGATCGAGGAGCGGCGCATCGTCGCCGGCTTCCCGCGGTTCGGCGCGGAGATCGACGAGCGCGCCATCCCGCAGGAGGTGGGATTCGACGAGCTGGGCGCGGTGTCGTACACCAAGGGGTGCTACGTCGGCCAGGAGACGGTGGCGCGCGTGCACTTCCGCGGGCACCCCAATCGCCGGCTGGTGGGCCTCGCCCTCGGCGGCGCGCCCCCTCCCACACCGCCGTACGAGTTCCACGACGGGGAGCGGGTCCTGGGGCGCCTGACCAGCGCCGCGTGGTCCCCCGACGCCGCGCAGCACCTCGGGCTCGCCGTGCTGCGGCGCGAGGTTCAGGCGGGCGCCACCCTGGCGCTCCCCGGCGGCTCGCCGGCGATGGTGCACCTCCTCCCCTGGCCCGCCGCATGAGGGTCCTCGTCACCGGCGGCACCGGCATGGTGGGAGGCCACGTCATCGCGCAGCTCCGTGGCCGTGGCGATCGCGTGCTCGCCCTGGCGCGGAGCGATGCGGCGGCGCGCTCTCTGACAGCGCTCGGCGCGGACGTCCTTCGCGGCGAGATCACCGACGCCGCGACGATCGATCGCGCGGCCGGAGAGTCCGACGCGGTGGTGCACACCGCGGCCGTCGTGCTGGGGCGGGACGACTGGCCGGCCTACCACGCCCTCAACGTCGCCGCCACGGAGCGCGTGGCCGCGGCCGCCGCGCGCCACGGCCGGCGCCTCGTGCACCTCTCATCGGTGGCGGTCTACGGTCGGAGGGAGACGTACGACGGCGGGCCGGGCTCGGTCACGGAGGAGTTCGGCCTGGACCGGCCGGTCTTCCCGGGCGACCACTACGCCCGTTCGAAGCGGGAGGCGGAGATCAGTCTGTGGCGCATCGCCGAGGAGACGGGCCTCCGCGCCGTCGCGATCCGTCCGTGCGTGATCTACGGCGAGGGGGACCGGCACTTCTCGCCGCGGGTCGCCGCGGCGCTGCGCTTGGGGAGGGGCTTCGCGCCGGTGGTTGGCCCGGGCACCAACGCGCTGAGCGTGGTCTACGCCGGCAACGTGGCGGCGGCGGTGCTCGCGGCCCTCGATCGTCCCGCGGTGACGGGGCCATTCAACGTGGCCAACGACGGCGCGGTGACGCAGCGCGGATTCCTGGAGCACTTCGCGGCGGGGCTGGGCGTGCGCCTGCGCGTGGTGCGCGTGAGCGCACGCGCCGCGTGGGGCGCCGCGCGGCTCGCGGACGGGATGCTGCGGCTCGTGCGGCCGGCCGCCCCGATGACGATGCTGAAGGGGGCCGTGCAGTTCTTCGCGAACACCAACCCGTACTCATCGGCGCGGGCGGAACGCGAGCTGGGATGGCAGCCCGTGGTCGCTCCCGCGGAAGCCGCCGAGCGCACGGGGCGCTCCTTCCGTCGGGCGCAGGGGCGCCCCTAAAAGCGAAGACCCGGGCTCTCACCCGGGTCTTCGTTGACGGTCAAGGCAGCGCTTACTTCTTCTTCGCGCCGCCCATCTTCGTCGTGTCGGCGATCGGGGCCGGCGCGGCGGCCTTCGTCGTGTCGGCCGGCGCAGCGGCGGGAGCCGCGGCGGGCGTGGCAGTCGTGTCAGCGGCCGGCTTGGCCTCTTCCTTCTTCGCGCACGCCATCAGACCCAGGACCGCAACCGCAAAAACCAGGCGCTTCATCAGATCTCCTTGGACATTGATCGAACTCAGCGGAACACTACACGAGGTCCGTGCGCCGCTGCCGCCGGCCTCAACCGGCGAAAAAACTATCCAAAGTTGTGTTCGTGTCAAGGGTTAGGCGCATTACGCCGCACTCGCCACCGCGCGGGAATCCGCTCTTGTGCCCCACGTCACGGTAACGTCGTATCGCATTGTCAGACAATGACTTCTGCATCGCGCACGAAGCGCCCCGCGGGCCCGCGCCAGGGGCGCGACGCCACTCCCGCGCCACGCTCCCGCAGGCGCGCGAGGACCCGTCGGCACCGCAGCGGTGCATGAGGAGGGAGGCGCGATCTTCCCCGGCATCGTCGGCTACGACGACACCGTGGTGCCGCAGATCGTCAACGCCGTCCTCTCGCGCCACAACTTCATCCACCACGGCCTGCGCGGCCAGGCGACGACGCGCGTCGTGCGCGGCCTGGTGGATCTGCTCGACGAGGCGATGCCGATCCTCGCGGGGAGCGAGGTAAACGACGACCCCTTCGCGCCGATCTCGAAGTTCGGCCGCCAGTTGGTGGAGGAGCGGGGCGACGACGCGCTGGAGGCGTGGGTGCCGCAGAGCCAGCGTGACATCGAGAAGCCGGCGACCCCCGACGTCACGATCGCCGACATCATTGGCGACGTGGACCGGATCAAGGCGGTGCGCGGGGGCACGTCCTCTCCGACGAGCTGACGATCCACTACGGGCTGCTGCCGCGGGCGAATAGCGGGATCTCCACCATCAACGAGCTGCCCGACCTCGCGGGGAAGATCCAGGTCGGGCTCTTCAACATCATGCAGAAGGGGGACGTCCAGATCAGAGGCTTCCCCATCCGGCTGCGGCTCGACATGGCGCTGGTCTTCACGGCGAACCCCGAGGACTACACGGCGCGCGGCAAGACCATCACGCCCCTGAAGAGCCGGATCGGCTTCGAGATGGCGACCCACTACCCGCGGACCATCGACCTCGGGATGGCGATCACCCGGCAGGAGGCGTGGGTGGAGCGCGGTGGCCGGCCGCTTGTGATGCCCGACTTCGTACTGGAGACGGTGGAGCGCATCGCCTTCGCGGCCCGCGAGGACAAGCGGGTGGGCCGCCGGTCGGGGGTGAGCCAGCGGCTGCCGATCAGCGTCCTGGAGAACGCCGTCTCGAACGCCGAGCGGCGGGCGGTGCTCATCCGGGAGAAGTCGGTGGTGCCGCGGATCTTCTACCTGTACGCGGCCCTCCCGGCCAACACCGGGAAGCTGGAGCTGGAGTGTGAGGGGGAACTAGTGGGCGCCGACACCATCGCCGGAGACTTGATTCGGCGGGCGGCGGGCGACACGTTCGAGGAGCGGGCGGGCGGGGCGAACGTGGACGACATCGTCCACTGGTTCGACGAGGGCGCCGCGCTGAAGGTCGCGCTCGACGAATGGTCCAAGGAGGATTCGCGGCGGCCCGGCGCATCAGCCGGGCGGACGAGTTCTCCTATACCCGCATCCGGCCCGAGCGGCCAGGTGCGCCCCACCACAAGACCTTCTAGCCGGCGGCACACGCGGGGCCGCCGGCATCGGTCTCCGCCATCGCGGAGGGATGCCATGGCCGTCATCACGGTGACCCGGCAGTTCGGCGCCGGCGGATCGGAGGTGGGCCGCCGGGTGGCGGCGCTCCTCGATTGGACCACCATCGACAACGAGTTCGTGAGCGCGGTGGCGGCGCAGGCGGGCCTGCCCGCCGAGACCGTCGCCGCGAACGAAGAGCGCGTGCCGTCGCTGATGGCGCGGCTGGCGCGGGCCCTCGCCGTCTCCTCGCCGGAGGTGTTCGTGGCCGTCGAGACGGCGGGGGAGCCGCCGGACGAGGCGAGGCTGGTGGCGGTGACGGAGCATGTGGTCCGCGAGGCGGCCGCGCACGGCCGCGTGGTGATCGTCGGGCGCGGGGGGCAGGCCATCCTCGCGCGCACCCCGCACAGCGAGGCGCTCCACGTGTACGTCACCGCCCCGCGTGACGTGCGGGTCGCCGCCGTGATGCAGCGCCTCGGCCTCTCCGCGCACGACGCGGCGCACGTCGCGGACACCACCGACGCCGACCGCGACCGCTATGTGCACCGCTTCTACGGCCGGCGCCGCGACGACCCCACCAACTACCACCTGGTGGTGAATACCGCGCTGCTGGGCTTCGACGGGGCGGCCGCGACGATCGTCTGTGCCGCTAGCCAGCGGGGGTGGACCTAGCGGAGGCGCGGCACCTCGGGCACCAGGCGCCAGAGGAGCAATGAGCCGAGGAGGCAGACGAGGCCGCCGATCGCGACCTCGGCCCGGATGCCGAAGTGCTCGGCCACCAGCCCCGCCTGGTACGCCCCGATCGGCGCCATCCCCGTGAACACGAAGGTGTACGCCCCCATCACGCGGCCGCGCAGATGGTCGGGCACGATCGCCTGCAGGAGCGTGTTCGTCACCGCGTTGTTCGCGATCATCGCCCCGCCGCTGACCATCAGGATGGCCATCCCGAGCGGGAACCACCGCACGAACGCGAACGCCGCCACCGCCAGCCCGAACACCACCCCGCCCCAGCGCACCACCTGTCCCTTCGGCAGCCGCGGACCCAGCACCGCGACGCACAGCGCCGCGATCACGGCCCCGACGCCCGAGGAAGCCATCAGCACCCCGAGCCCCCGCGCGCCGACGTGCAGGGCGTTCCGCGCGAACACCGGCATAAGCACCATGTACGGGAACCCGAAGATGGACAGCATCGCGACGTTCCCGACGAGGGCCCGCACCCGCCGGTCGCCGACGATGTAGCGTATCCCCTCGCGGAACCGCGCCAGGCCGTCCCCCGCCAGCGACGGGGGCCGCCACGACGGGAGCCGCATCGCCACGAGCGCCGCCACCACCGCGAGGTACGAGACGCCGTTGAGGAAGTAGCAGGCGGCGATGCCGACGGTGCCGATCAGGACGCCGCCGATGGCCGGGCCCACGATGCGCGCCGCGTTGAACACCGAGGAGTTGAGGGCGATGGCGTTCCCGAGGTCCTCCTTGCCCACCATCTCGACGATGAACGACTGGCGCGTCGGCATGTCCACCGCGTTCACGAGGCCGAGAAAGGCCGCCGCCGTCGCGATGTGCCACAGATGGATCCGGTGCGTCCAGATGAGCACCGCGATCGCGAAGGCCTGGATCATCGACAGGCTCTGCGTGATCGTCACCACGCGGTGCTTGCGGCTCCGGTCGGCGAAGACCCCCGCGGGGAGGGAGACCAGCAGGACGGGCAGGCTGCCGAGGGCCGAGACGAGCCCCACGTAGTACGCGGAGTTCGTCAGCTGCAGGACGAGCCACCCCTGGGCCACGTTCTGCATCCAGGTGCCGACAAGGGACGTCCCCTGCCCGAAGAAGAAGAGGCGGAAGTTCCGGTGCCGGAGCGCCGGGAACGCAGTCACCGCAGGGGCGGACATTGCTGGAATGTGCGCCTGCGGCGAGGTTAAGGGGAAGCCCATGCAGATCACGACGTGCGCGATGTACAGCGCGCAGCTCGCCGACACGGTGGACCTCCAGGAGCTGCTCGACAAGCTCGCCGACTTCCTCCTCCACTCGGGGTTCGCGGCCGGGCCCCACGAGCACCCGTATTGGAGGGACTTCGGCGGCGAGCAGGACCAGGGCGCCGGCACGCTGGAGCGCCTGCGCGCGGCCATCCTCCGGGCGCTGATGGACTCGGGGATACTCACCCGCGAGATGCCGGGGGCGCGGCGCGGCGAGAGCACCGGCGACGCGCAGAAGGGCGCCGACCTTCAGCGGCAGCTCTCCGAGCTCCTCGACGCCATCGTCCAGCGGCTGGTGGACGAGGGGATGCTCACGGTCCAGCAGGCGCCGCAGGTGCCCGCGGGCCACCAGGCGTTGCTCGGCCCCGACGGGCTGGCCCGCCACGCGGAAGGGCATGCGCCAGATCATCATGACCGCCGACCGCAAGCCGTCGGCGCTGACGCTGCCCGACGGGCAGGTGTACGTGAACTCGATGGGGCTCGCCCCCCGGACCCTGAAGGCGACGCACCACGAGGTGGCGCTGTGCCGCCGCGTCGGCGCCGGTGAGGCCCCGATGACCGCGGACCTCCTGGTCTTCCTCCGGGCCCTCGTCTTCGCCGCCGCCGTCCTCGCGGCGGCCGCGGCCCTGGCCGCCATCGCCGTCCAGAAGCGGACCATCAACCCGTTCGGGCGGCCGGCGAGGCTCATCCGCCGGCTCACCGATCCCCTTCTCCTGCCCATCGAGCGGCGGCTGCTGCGGACGGGGATGAATCCCCAGCACGCGCCGTGGTGGCTGGTGGGGATGACGTTCTTCGCCGGCATCCTCGTGCTGTCGCTGGCGGGGTGGCTGGGAGTACAGGCGCTGGCGGTGAGGGCCGCCGCCCAGCACAGCGGGAGCAGCGTCGCCTACCTCCTGGTGGACTGGACGCTCGGCCTGATGGGGATCGCGCTGATCGTGCGTGTCCTCGGCTCCTGGGTGGGCGCCTCGGCGTACACCTGGTGGATGCGCCCCTTCGTCCTCGCGACCGAGTGGTTCCTCGCGCCGCTGCGGCGCATCCTGCCGTCGTTCGCGATGTTCGACATCTCGCCCGTCGTCGCCTGGTTCCTCATCCAGCTCATCCGCTCGGCGCTCCTCGGCGCGCTGTGACGGCACGCGTCGCCGTCCACGTCCAGCCGAGGGCCCGCCGCACCGAGGCGGCGGGGATGCACGGCGACGCGGTGAAGGTCCGCCTCGCCGCCCCGCCGGTGGACGGCGCCGCGAACGAGGAGTTGGTGCGCTTCGTGGCGGAGCGCGTGGGGGTGCCGCGCGCGGCCGTGCGGATCGCCGCCGGGGCCACCTCCCGCCGGAAGGTGGTCGAGGTGGACGGGCTGGACGCCAACGCGGTGCGCGCCGCCCTGCTGGAGGGTGCGCGGACTTGACCGCCCCCGGGAGCGCCTCTACGATTCGAGGACAACCGAGACCCCCGTGGTGATTTGAGGCGTATTGCGGCCACGTTAAACAATCCGCTAAAAGGCCGGCCCGGGGTGCCTGCACGTGAGCGCCGCCGGGCGTATTGTCTTCCCCCCGGCCGCGCAGCCGGGACGCAAGAGCCCCGGAGGAACGGGAGCCGATGGACGCCACAGCATGCCGCGCCGCCCTGACCGAAGCCCTGGAGCACCGCATCGTGGTGCTCGACGGCGCGATGGGCACCGCGATTCAGGCCCGGGGCCTGGACGAGGCGGCGTTCCGCGGCGAGCGCTTCCGGGACCACACCCTCCCCCTTCGCGGCGACTACGACATTCTCTCGCTGTCGCAGCCCGATGTCGTCACCGCAGTGCACGACGCCTACTTCGCGGCGGGCGCGGACATCGCGGAGACCAACACCTTCGCCGCGACGCGCATCGCGCAGGCCGACTACGGGACCGCGGCGCTGGCGCGCGAGTTGAACGAGGCGGGCGCCCGCCTGGCGCGGGGCGCCGCCGACGCGTGGACCGCGCGCGAGCCGGAGAAGCCGCGCTTCGTCTGCGG
>Ga0209777_10000625_pt1 | contig 56577 bp, 50 predicted proteins | sample FrelakmetHBP12HB_FD_187147 | JGI IMG/M metagenome (GOLD analysis project Ga0209777, IMG submission 187147) | Freshwater lake sediment microbial communities from the University of Notre Dame, USA, for methane emissions studies -HBP12 HB (SPAdes)... | ecosystem: Environmental > Aquatic >...
GGGAACGTGGACCCGGTGCGTGACACCACCGCCATGGATGGTGAGCTCCTGCTCAACGACCTAATTGCCGTAGAGCGCAAACTCGAACGGTTGGTGGAGGAACGTAAAAAAGGCGGCACGGACAAGGGTCTGAACGAACGCCAGACGGCGCTGTTCACGCGTTTGCACGAAGTCCTCTCCGCAGAGAAACCGCTGCGGGCCGTGGAAATCTCCGCTGAAGAGGAGAAATTCCTTTCCGGCTTCGGCCTGCTGACGCGCAAACCCCTGCTCGTGTTGTTAAACCTGGGGGAGGGGCAGGCAGTGCCTCAGATTCAGACCGCCTCGCCGCTGGTGGCACTGCAAGGCAAATTGGAGATGGAAATTGCCCAGTTGCCGCCGGACGACGCGGCAGTCTTTATGTCCGAGTATGGCATCACCGAACTGTCTTTAAACCGCATGATCAGTATCTCCTACGACCTGCTCAACCAGCAGTCCTTTTTCACCGTTGGCGAGGACGAAGTCCGGGCCTGGACGACCAAGCGCAAGGCCACGGCTGTGGAAGCGGCCGCTGAAGTCCATACCGACCTGGCGCACGGATTCGTGCGGGCTGAAGTGATCGCCTGCCAGGATTTGATCGAGCTGGGCGGGATGAGCGAGGCAAAGGCCAAAGGCAAACTGCGGCTGGAAGGCAAGGAATATGTTGTTAAAGATGGCGACATCGTCCACATCCGGTCAAGTCTGTAATTCGTTAAAATAAAAAACAGGCGCGCCGGAAAACGGGACGCGCCTGTTTTTTATTTCGCTATTTTTAGTTAAGCCTCGTACCCGGCAGGTTCCTCCTCGACCGTCGAGACCGGTTCCTCCTCCGGCTTGCGGTCCAACATCTGCATGGACAGAGCCACGACCTTGGTGTAATATTTGGTCTCGCCGCCTTTGTCCTCGTACTTGTCAGTCTTCAGACGGCCTTCGAGGAAGACCAAGCTGCCCTTGTGAAGATACTGCTGGCAGATCTCCCCCAGCCGGCCCCAGGCCTCCACATTGACCCATTCGGTGTTCTCCTTGCTTGCCCCTTCCGCCGACTTCCAGCGTTCGCTGACTGCCAGGCTGAAGCGGGCCACATTTTTCCCGGTGGGTGTGAAGCGGCTTTCGGGATCCTTACCGAGACGACCAATCAATTGAACTCGATTTAGAGCGGGCATTGCTATCCTCCTTTAGAATTTAGGGCAGTGGGTCTGCAGAAAGTGATGGTTTCGAGCCGAATGCCGCGAATTGACGAATTATGCATGAGTGAGTCGCGGAATTGATAAAATTCGTTTATTCGAGAAATTTGTGATTGAAACTCACGCTCCTATGAACCACCACCAAATGAAGTTATCATCAGTCTAATGATTTTCGGACAAAAGTCAAGTAGGAACCTGGAGCAATTATGAAAACTGTGATCACCCTCCCCGAATTGCGCTCGGCGCGCGGTACTATGCCAGGACCAGTGGGATTTGTGCCGACCATGGGCTACCTGCATGCCGGTCACATTTCGCTGGTGCAGGTTGCCAGGGCCGAATGCGCCAGCGTGGCTGTCGGCATCTTTGTCAATCCGACCCAGTTTGGGCCGAATGAGGACCTGGCCAGATACCCGCGTGACCTGCCGCGTGACCTGGCCCTGCTCGAAGCCGCCGGGGTGGACATGGTCTGGACGCCCACGGTGGAGATCATGTACCCGCCCGGGTTCCAGACCTGGGTGGAGGTGGATAAGCTGACGCGTCCGCTGGAGGGAGAAATCCGCCCCGGGCACTTTCGCGGCGTGACCACCGTGGTTGCCAAGCTGTTCAACGCGGTCGGCCCGGACAAAGCCTACTTCGGCCAAAAGGATGCCCAGCAGGCGGCTGTGATCCGGCGCATGACGAAGGACCTGGATTTCCCGATCGAGATCGTCGTCTGCCCCACCCTGCGCGAAGCGGACGGGCTGGCGATGTCCAGCCGGAATACGTATCTCAACCCCGAGGAGCGTCAGGCCGCGACTGTCCTGTTCCGTGCGTTGAGCGCGGCCAAAACAGCCTATGATTCCGGCGAATGCGGAGCCGAAAAACTGCGCACACTTGTGCGTGAGACGGTCGCCTCAGAACCGTTGGCGCGCCTGCAGTACGTCTCCTGCGCGGACTATGACACTCTGGAAGAGTTGGAAACGGTGCGAGGCAAGGCACTGATTTCGATGGCGGTTTTTATGGGGGAAACGAGGTTGATCGATAATTTTGCACTTGAGTGAAAAGCACAGGACGAACTGTTATTTGCCCTGTGAAACCTACGATTTCTGGGAATAAGTAACGCCCGGTGTTACTTGCCGCTTAGTTCTGGCAATGTAACTTTCAAGAACCAGAACGATGGCTTGCTCTAAGAGGCCTGAGTACCCGCGCCGATAGCCAATCAAGTGCAAGCGGTTAAAAGGCTCGCTTTCCTACCCTTTACCTTTCTCGCTTCTTTATAAAGGTATCAATATCTTTTTCCCCCGATCGCAAAAAATCTAAGAAATAGATTCCCTTATATTTGCAGGTTTCATAAATGCTTAATAGGGTAAGATATTCTTGTATACCATTATCTGAACTCGTCCCTCCAATTACATTGCGGAGTCTTGCAAAGGCTTTTATAGCATGCTCTGCATTATTGTTGTTCCAGGGGACATCATCGTGTTCAAGAAATGTGAAAAGCTTATCCCGGTTCTTTTCAAAACGCTTCTTGTAATTTACTGCCACCTCGCTCTCATAATCTCGTCTGGAAAGCTTTTTAAAGAAACGCTCAACCGAAATTTTGTGCTTTCGCAAATAGTAAGTTTTCAATCCAAATTGGTCAATCGTTTCAATCATAGCCTTTAGTAACAATGCAAAATCCCGTACTAGTTCACACAACTCGGTATTAAAAGGCTGCTTAAGCAAATCCCCATTTAGATCCCTTATTAGATGAATCAAACATTTTTGTTGTGGACAATTAATTGCGTCATAGGCGGCATAAAAATCGGATACCAAAACTCCCCCAAAGCCTTGTAACATGGCCTGAATGGTATCACCTTCTCGTGTCTCAGTATAGAAATATGCTACTTCTTTCATACTTGTGACTACCCATACAAACCCCTCTTTTCCAATAAGATCAATCTTTGTTTCGTCCGCATGGAGTAGTTTTCCTGTTACTATTTTGTTGAGAATTGTTTCATAGGTGACTTTGTAAAGTTGTGCTGCGTCTGTTTTTAATACTTGTATCGAACCAGCATTTAGGTTAAAACCAAACAATTGATTTAGACTCTCCGCAATGGCTCGCTGGGCAAGCCTCAATTCAATTATTTGATAAATGACATAGGACCGTAGATCTGAACCATATTTACTTCCTGCCCACGGTCTTTCTTCGATGTAAAAGCTAGTTTTACATTCCCAGCATATATAACGATCGAAACAATACTTCACCACCCATTTTTTAATTCCAGCTCGGCCGAATTTAAGATCATATACAATTTTGGTCATTCGGCCATACTTGTAGATTTTTGTTGCTTTACATTTGGCACAGACTGAAGGTCGTCCTTCCAATACGACTATTTTGTTTACAGGAAGTGGTTTAGTACGAACATCGGCGCTTTTTTGGTGGATGTGCTTTAGCCGTTGGCTAGATTTTACGTAAATCTTATCGCGTTGATAATGCCAATAAGCGGCTTGATTGATATATTCCAATTCTGGCAGCAAAAAGTTATTCGCCCCAAAGTGATAAGGACTCTCTCTTTTTAGACTTTTTGTATGGATGATATTTTTATCGTTTAATGTTGAAAGATTAGTCTGGTTTTTACATAAATGAACAACGGTGGTCGTTACTTTTTCTAATGCTTCGCAGTCTTCAGTATTGTAAGTAAGGATTTTCTGTTTCAGGGTATTATCTTTAGATAATATCCACTTTGATCTCCAGATGAGCGCATTTAATCCAGAAGCTGTATTATCCGACCAGTTGAATCCCAAATATCGGGCTATCTCTTTGAGTCCGTTTGAGTAGGTGGGGAAGTAAATCTGTGCATAAATTATTGACAAGAGATTTACAGATTGGGCGATAAGTCGATCTAGGAAAGAAGCGTCTTCAACGACTTCTGGATAACGTTCTTTCATCCTCTTCAAAAATATTGTCTCATAACTTCCGTAATGGACTAGCTGAGGATTATTGATCTTTGCCAAGACTTTAAGAGACGAAGCCCATATCTCCTTTTCATCAAGTCTTTCATTCGCCCAGAAGGAATGCTGAACACATGAATCACCACGCTTGGTGCGCATTCCAATCAGATAATAGAAATTTTGATCGGGGACGCCTTCTACATCCAGAAAAACCGGATTACCTTGCAGCTTTAGGTCTGGATTTCCGGCAATGTAGATCTTGTGCTCTCGGATAGCAAGCGCTTTCAGGGCAGGTGAATATTTCTCTGGCTTGGAGGCTAAATGCTTTGGTCTCCTACGTGCGCGAAAAGTATAGGAGAGTTGTATGACAGAGAAAATCCCTTTGTTATGTTGCCGCTTTCTTTCCTTTTCACTTATTCCTGAAAGGAGGGTAAGTTCGTCTTTTTCTATAGCAATCTGGCGACATTGCGGTTGAAACTCACACTCGTTGCAATGCTTGTTCAGAATTAGCTGTGGAGATATAGGACTTGCTTGCAGTGCGGTAATCTTGCTAACTATAGTCTTGGTCATTTTCAACAACCCAGGCAATTCAATTTTGACAACCCTCTGTTCGCTACCATGTATTATTTTCCCGAATTGCGGCAGCTTTCCGGAAGCAGTAACCAAGACTAAAGCATCATACGCTAATAGAAGCTTATCCTGTTTTGTTATTTTCTCATTTGGAAAAAATCGAATCGGAATGAAAGGGCTTTGTTTCTTTTTGATGGGGGCAGTTGAGCGCTCCAATGCATGGATATGAGATTGGAGTCCTTGTGCTTGTAATACACAATCAACTATAAGGCGGTGCTTACTTTTTTCGAGAGCTTGAGGAGACGACGCGTCTATTAGGCACTCATCCCCTGCGAAATTAGAGCATAATTTTTCTAAGCATTTCTGCTTAAAGTTATCTAGCCGACTTCGCTCCCACTCTATGAGTTCACATTGGGGACCAACATCACCCAAGGATTTAAAGTAGGATTTAATTTCACATTTAAGAAATACACGGAAGATTTCATCTGTGATCTGCATAAGCCATAATATTGCCTACCTGGGTGTTGTCACATCAGGCCTAACAGGGGTTATACGGCGACCGCATAACGGCTTATGGACAGTTTAGCTTGCCATATTCCTCTACACCTGCTCGAACCTCTCCACCGGCACCACAAAGACCGTGGCGCGCTTCTCCCCTTTGGGGGCGGGAGCGCAGTTGTCTTTCATCACCGTGATGGCGGCATCCACTTTTTCGTCGTCCACGCCAACCAGCAGAGTGGTCACGCCGCGCCGCAGCAGGCCGCCGGTTGAAGAGATGCGCGTGACACGGAATTTTCCGGCTGTCAGCGCCCGAGTAATGGGGTCAGAGTCCACATCCCGCAGGATGGCAATAATCATTTTCATGACGCACACTCCTTTGCTTCGCGGGAGGGCGAAGCCTATAATTCCTCGAACCGTTCCACCGGAATGGTAAAGACGGTCGCCCCGCCCACCGTCACCGGTACTGGGGTCGGTAGTGGCAGCGGTGAGCCTTCCAGCGGGATGGCCAGGTATTCCACCCGCTGGCGGCAGGACTTTTGCAGCGCCACCCTCACTTCATCCTCCTTGCCCTCCGGCAGGCCCACCAACAAGGTGGCGTTGCGGCGCCCCAGGAAGCCACCGGTGCTGGCAAGGTGAAAGACAGGCACACCCAACACACTGAGAGCGCGCGTCGCCAGGTCCACATCCTGTTCCTGGACGATGGCTGTCATCAAAAAACGAATGGGGGAATATTCCATACGAGCCTCCTATTCGGTGTCCCATAGTGGAACCGAGACTACGGAAACGACCGCATCGGTCGGGTCGTCCAGCCTGACCGTCCGTCCATCGGGGAAGATGACCACTGTCTGGTCTGCGTAACGGGTAATGGTCAGACCCCTATATTTTACCGTAACTGGCCAAGGAAAAGGATTCTTTCCGCTCAAGACAACCCGCTGCCCCGTCTCGTACGGGATTCGGGATGATGTGCCGGAACCGGGCCTACCCCGCGGGGATTCGATCCGGACCCCGAGTGTGCGCAGGAACAATCCGAGCGGCGCGAGCCCCTGGACCGAATTCCGTTCCCCGATGCCGGCCCCGCTTTTAGCGTGGTAGGCACGTGCGAAGGCGTGCTGCTCCTTGAGATTCTGGATGACCGCTGCCATCAGCCGGCTCGTCAACTGGGCTGCCTCCGCCTGTAGACCGTAACCCAGTAGCCCCTCACCGATGAGCGCGTTCCAGGGCAGGTGGACGGCCTCCCGGAAGGACCCCGGGACGGTGTGGCAAACGGGAGCGGACTCCGAGTTGGGGGAGGCTGGGCATACCGGGACCCCGAACGGTTCCCCGAACCGGCCGGCAGCGAGCAGGCTCCGGTTGACCATGTTCAGGGCGCGGCGTGAGTTGGGGATGCCGGCGCACAGTGGCAGGAAGAGAGTCACGTCTTCGGCGGAAAAGTCCATCACGAAGACCGAAACCCTGTCGCGTTTCTCCAGCCCGGACACTTCGATCTCGGTCACACTGGTGTAAACCATCCGGGTGGTGGCGACTGCTAGCCCCGCACCCCACTGAAAATCCGTGCGTTGTAGGCGCTCGGTCTGAGGTGCCTCGCCGTTTTGCCCGCGCAGGCTGATCTCCGGGCGGTGGGTGGTTTCTCCCTTTAATTCAAGACGGACGAGCAGGCGGACGGGCTGCCGGAAGCTCTGGCCGAGGGCGAGCGTCCCTGCTCCGCGCTGAGTGCCAAGCGATTTCCCCTCCGGGCTGCGGTGGGTGTCTCGGTCGCGCAGGTGGTAGAGCACGGCCTCGGCATCCCAGCATTCTTCAGCCAGGAGACGCAAACGTTCGGTTTCCGTTTCCCATTTCTCGCGCTTTTTGGGCTGGTTGAGCGCCCCGGCGATGTGCGCGTGTGCCTGGGCTTCCCGGCACAGCAGGGCTGCCAGGGCCGGGCTTTCGGCGGTGGAGATATCGGCTCCCTGCCCACCAGCCTGCCAGACGGTGAAGGCCGGGTTGTCTTCGAGGCTGGTCTGGAGGGGATGATCCCATTCGGGGAAGCCGTCGCTGTCACGATCGCGGGACCTGTCGAACCAGCTGCGGGTGAAGGCTTCCAACCCGGGCTGGACTTCCCGCAGGAAATCAAGGTCACGCGTCTGCTGGAAGGTCTGCCAGGCGAGGCTTACCAAGAGCGGGGTGGCCAGCCAGCGTCCGCGTTGACCAGCTAGGCCGGGTTTCCAGTCCACTGTGCCATCCCTGGACCTGGCAGCGAGGAAGTTACGCACCAGACCTGCAGCCAGTTCCGGTGCGCCGGGCAGTAGGCTGGCGAGGGTGCAGGCTTCCAATGCCGGCTGTCCGCTCCACAGGTGGGGGTAGTCGCTACCGTCGCCGCGCGGCGAATACCCCTGGTCCGGCTGGCGGGTGAGAACGAAGGATGGATTGGGGAGGTGCTGGCTGGGGCCGAAGAACAGGCCGAAGGCGGTCTTCTGGCTGAGGGCGAAGGCCGCGTCCCAGTCAGGGGAGCCGGTCTGGATCTCGATGGTCTGGGCGGCGTTGATCATTTCGATCCTGGCTCGTTCAGCCTCCCACGGACGGGCTGCAGTGCGGCGGGCCAATTCGAGGGATTTATCCGGCGTGGCAAGGGCGGCCTGTGCCCAGGTCAGTGTGCGCGTGTCTCCGGCTGCTAGGGCCAGGTCGAGGATCAGGGATGGATACGGGCCAGGGCCGGGCTGAGGTCCGCCGGTGAGGAAAATGACCGGTGCGAGGTCCGCGCTGTGCCCGGCCAGGATGTTCGCTGTTTGCCTGGAGAGCAGGCCGAGGCTCTGTCCCTCCAATGGAAGGAGTTGTCCGCACAGTTCGAGCAGGAGGTTGACCGGTTTGCCACTGTGGTTGGTGACTGTGAAACGACCGGCTACGGTATGCGAATCCGGAGCCCAGTATTCAGCCACTATATCCATTTCGGGGAGGGGGGAAAAATCGAGCGAGAGGAAATTGGGGAAGAAGCGGCGCAGACGCGGTGGGAGCGGAAAAGTAGCCGGGTCGGAGACGGTCTGACCGCCAAGAGTGAAACGCGGAAAGAGACGCATCATGCGGGCACGCAGCCCATAGGTGGTGCGCAGGGATAGAGCAGGCGGGTCGCCGCCGCCGGTTTCGAGTTCCCAGATGTGGTCATTGACATAGTCGGGGGTACACAAACGAAAATCAGCCGCCAGGGTGAGGGCGAGCGGATCCCCTGGGCTGAGTGTCCAGTCACGCATAAGGTAAGTATACGGTTGTTTTATCCGGAGGTCAAAGGTTTTGTGCTAGAATAATTCAAATCCTGCGAGGAACTATGCCAAACCCTGAAGAACCCCGCGACAAATTCCGCCGTTTGCTGGACTCCGAAGCTGAGACACAGGCCGAGCCACCTACCGAGGAGTTCACACCCGGCGGCGGAACGCGCCTCATCCGCCACCCGGCGGTGGACGAGAACGGCATGCCTCTGCCACGCCGCGTGGAAGAGATCGATATGGGAGCGACGCGCGTCGACCAGGCGGCTTATGAACATACCCCCCGCCCGACGGCACGCCGCCCGACGGAAACCCGTCATGTACCACGCACGCGCCGCCGATCGCCTTTTAACTGGCCGAAGGCGGGCAGCTGCCTGCTGCGCGGATTGATCATCGGTATCTTTGTCGTTGTGACGCTGGGACTGATCTTGGCGGCGGTGGGCATTTATGAGTATTACTCCATCGCCGCTACTCTGCCCAGCGTGAGTGACTTGCAGCAACGCGCTTCACAGTTCGAAACGACTCGCATCCTTGACCGTAATGGGGATGTTTTATACGAAATCAATGACCCGAACGCGGGCCGGCGCACATATGTCCCGCTGAATAAAATATCTCCCTACCTGGTGGCGGCAACGCTTTCCACTGAAGACAAGGATTTTTACACGCACGGGGGATTCGATCCGCTTGCCATCGTACGCGCCTTCTGGCAGAACATCACCAGCGGGGAGACCGTCTCCGGCGCTTCGACCATTACCCAGCAGTTGGCGCGGGCTTTGCTGTTAACACCTGAAGAACGCGGCCAGCGGACCTACATACGAAAAGTGCGTGAGGCCATCCTGTCTACTGAAATCGAGCGCCGTTATAGTAAAGACGAAATCCTCGAACTCTACCTCAACGAAATCTATTATGGCAATCTTTCTTATGGCGTGGAAGCAGCCGCCGAGGCCTATTTCGGCAAGACTGCTGGCCAGTTGGACCTAGCAGAAGCGGCTTTGCTGGCCGGTCTGCCTCAGGCTCCCTCGGTGTATGACATCTACTCCAACCGGGATGTCACCATGGTCCGATTCCAGAATGTTGTTATGGGAATGCTCGCGTTGAGCAGTGAACGCCACTGCATCTACGTCAGCAACTCTCCTGACCCGGTCTGTGTGGACAGAACGGCCGCCGCGGCGGCCATCCAGGACATCAAGGACCGGACCTTCACCCCGCCTATAACCTACATGCGTTACCCGCACTGGGTGCAGTATATCCGTACCCTGCTCGAAGAGCAATTCGACCCGCAGACGATTTACCGCTCCGGCTTTACCGTCTACACCACGCTTGATCCGGACCTGGAAGATGCCGCCCAGCAATCTGTCACAACCCAGGTGGCTGCCCTGGCCGACAAACATGTCACCGATGGAGCGCTGGTGGCGATCAAACCGTCCACGGGTGAAATCCTGGCAATGGTCGGTTCACCTGATTTCTACAATGACGTCAACGCCGGGCAGATCAACATGGCAGTCAGTCCCACGCGCCAGCCCGGTTCGTCCATCAAACCTTTTACGTACCTGGCTGCCTTTGAAAAAGGTTGGACACCCGCCACGCTCATCTGGGATATTCCTTCGGAATTCCCGCCCTCCGGCCTGCCCAACGACCCGAATCCACCTTATGTACCGACCAACTTCGACCACAAATTTCACGGCCCGGTGACCGTCCGGGTGGCGTTGGCGAACTCGTATAACATCCCGGCGGTCAAGACCTTGCAATTCGTCGGCGTTTACGATGACCCGAACGCGCCACAGAAAGACGGACTGATCGGCATGGCCGAGCGCATGGGTATTACCAGCCTGACCCGCGCTGACTATGGCCTGTCGCTTACCCTGGGCGGTGGCGAAGTCAGTTTGCTTGAGATGACAGGAGGATACGCCGTCATCGCGAATGGTGGGCTGAAAGTCCCGCCCGTGGCGATCACGAAGATCGTGGATTTCCAGGGCAACGTGATCTACCAGTACCAGCCCCCGGCCGGCGAACAGGTCATCAGCCCCGAACACGCTTTCCTGATGTCCTCCATCCTCTCGGACAATTCTGCCCGTATACCCGTTTTCGGTACGAATTCGATTGTAAACCTGCCCTTCCAGGTGGCGGTCAAGACCGGGACCTCAAATGACTCGAAGGATAACTGGACGCTTGGCTACACCCCGGACCTGGCTGTGGGCGTCTGGGTGGGAAATGCCGATGATAGTGCGATGGAAAACACCACCGGCTTGACCGGTGCCGGGCCGATCTGGGCTGAGTTCATGACTTTTGCCATCAACCGCCTGACCGGCGGCAATCCAACACCTTTCGTGCGGCCAGCAGGAATCGAGGAACGCACCATCTGCACAGTCTCTGGTACGCAGCCATCCCAGTGGTGCCCCAGCCAGCGCGAGGAGTATTTCGCTGCCGGCCAGCCGCCACTGCCTCCTGAAGATGACCTGTGGCGTAAAATACAGGTGGACTCGTGGACGAACCTGGAGGCCTCACCAGAATGTACTGATGCTTTTATTGATGAATATATGGCAATCAATGTCGTCGATGCGTCGGTGCAAAAATGGATCAGTCAGGATAAACAAGGCCAGCAATGGGCGCGCGATATGGGTTTTGATAAGATTTTCTTTGTTCCCGACCGGAAATGCAATGTCAATGACCCGCGCCCTCTCTTACAGTTTGTCGGTCTGGAGGATGGACAGACAATTACGCAGAACTTACTGGACATCAGCATCGTGGCCGACGCTACAAGCGGATTCCGTTCCTGGCGATTGGAATGGGGTGCGGGCAGTGACTCCGGAAACTTGACTACGTTGTTTGGCGATATAAACACACCTGTTTCGTCGCCGACCAAGGTTTATACCTGGGACCTGACTGGAATGCCCGACGGCCAGATTACCCTGCGCCTATACATGCAAGGTGATGGGAATATCTATGCTGATAAGAATATCCACCTGAACCTGAGTCTGCCTACCCCCACGCCGACCCCAACTGAGACACTCAGCCCAACCCCAACTGAGACTCTTATCCCGTCCCCAACCGAGACACCCACACCTACACCAACACCGTCGATTACTCCTACACTGCCGCCCACGGATACTCCAACGGAACCACCCTCTCTGACTCCCACGGATACACCAACACCTACCGACACACCCACTTAATTCCTTCTCTCCGCGAAAATCTCCTAAGGCTAAAAATAAAATGCCCCGGAAAGGAATCCGGGGCATTTTGTGGTGACATCTGGTATTCTATGGTGTCCCAATCGGCCGCCAGGCCGCGTCAAACTCCATGGAAAGGGCATCCGTCAGGCGGGTGATCGGCCCCGTTCCATCTGCTCTTATGCGATAGATGTCATAATCCAAGCGATTGATATTCTCACTATCCTTGCTTTCATAAGCCACCCACATCCCATCCAGGGAGTAATCACCGTGCGTGCCCAATGCTGACGACCGCAGGTGACCCACATGGGCGGTCTGGTCGGTAAAGAGCATCAACCAGCCAAGTTCCTGGGCGCCGCTGGTTTCCCCAAACAGGATGGTCTTACCATCCGGCGACCAGTCCGGGAGGAAATTCCATAATGCTGTCCCCCGCGGGATCAACAATTTTTGGCTCTGGCCCGCCTCGCTCATTACCCAGATTTGCGGGGTATTGGTGTAACGGCTGTGACCGGTGTAGACGATTTGCGTACCGGTTGGTGACCAGGCCGGCTGGGATGACTGGTCCGGCTGGCGGAGATCGCTGGAGGCTTCGGTCAGGCGGGTGACAGTGTTGTCGCCCAGGTCCAAGACGTAGATCTGCGGGAAGCCGTCGCGCAGGGAGGTGAAAGCGATGCGCGTCCCATCCGGCGACCAGGCCGGGTCGAAATCACCGCCATCTGCGGACGGCAGTTCCGATGGCGAACCAATTGGCAACCCGCTGCTGTCGGTGTTGATGATGTACAGCTTCGCTCCCGGATATTGATCTTGGCGATTTGGACAAGGGGAGATGACAACGAGGCGCATCCCGTCTGGAGACCAGGCGGGCTGGCAGGCTCCATATGTCATGTTTGTCACCTGCCGGGGATCGCTGCCATCGGCATTCATGATGAAGATCTGTGGTGCGCCGGTGCGGTCTGAGGTAAAAGCGATCTGGCCGTACCCGCCGCCCAGGGAGGTGGGAGTCGGACCCACCGTCTCCGTGGGCGTGGGAGTAATGGACGGCATGTAGGTTGGCAGGAGCGTGGGGGTAATGGACAGCATGTAGGTTGGCAGGAGCGTCTGGGTGACAGTGATCGAAGGCGTCGAAGTAGCTGTCTTTCCTTGTGGCGTTGAAGGCGGCAAAGTATTCAAGACCAGAACTGTCGGGATGCCAGGGCTGGCTGTTGGAATTGAAGTAGATGTTGAGGTAGCTTGTGATTCCAGAAAAACCTTCGTGACCGGTGACCAGAAGATGAGAATGGATGACAGCACCAACAAGATGGCCAATAGGAAAAAAGAGAAGAAAATCCACCAACGGGCACTGTGGGCTTTTGTGCCTGGTTTCGATGGTGGAGGCAAGATCGGATCGTTCCCGGTGCCACCGGGCATTTCGTCGGCGTGGTTGCTAGTTTCTTCGGCCCCTGGGGCTTCAAGCGGCGGGGTGACGACGAGCTCACCTTCCAGCCGCTGGGCCTTGACATTGGAGGTCAGCAATGCCTGCTTGAACTCCTCTGCTGACTGGAAACGATCCTCCGGGCGAACGGCCATCGCCTTTTCAATGGCAGCCGCCAGTTTGCGCGAAACTTTTGGGTTGCGCTTGCGAAGCGGGGTCAATTCGACGTTATCCATGGCCCGTGCCAGGCCGTCTTCGGGGATGACGCCTGTCAGTACGGCGTAGAGCGTCGCGCCAAGGGAGTAGACGTCCGTTCTTGGATCGGTGCGTGCCGTGCCGTATTGTTCGGGTGGGGAATAGCCGGGGGTCATGGCGCGCGCCCCGGTGGTTGTAGCCTGGCTTCCTTTGACCAGTTTCACCAGGCCGAAATCCACCAGGTAGATGTGTCCGTCCGATGTGATGCGGACGTTACCGGGTTTGAGGTCGCGGTGGATGATGGATGGTTTGCGTGTGTGCAGGTATTGCAGCGCGTCGCACATGGCTGCGCCAACCAGAATGGCTTCTTCTTCAGAAACGGTACCGGTGCGTTCCATGCGTTGGCGCAGGTCTTCCCCATCAATGTAGTCCATGATCAGGTACTGGCCCTGCTCACCGATGACAAAGTGATCGGTCACGCGCGGCAGGTTGGCGTGACGCAGGTTGGCGAGAATGACCGCTTCCAAGCGGAACTGGCGGGAGTATTCGTCGGTGGTGAACAAGTTCTCTTTCACCGCCACATCCACGCCCAGATTCTCGTCCACGGCATGGTAAACCGACCCCATGCCGCCCTGACCAAGGATCTCGATGATCCGGTAACGCTTGTGCAACAATGAGCCGCGTTCTAGGTTCGCACCCATGGCAGGATAATTATATCAGAGCCAGAAACCGGCCAGTTAATTTGGAATGCAACCGCAAAGATTCAGGCGGCTTTCCCGGCCAACCTCAGTTTAACAAAAATCCATGGCGCGCCAGCAGATACCCAGGCCCCAACCAGGACATAGCGGATATAGCGCAAAATATATGGGAGCACCGCTTCTGCATCAGGGGCTATCAACCCGAAGAGCACATCCAGGCCGACATAGAAAACCAGGATACCGACCGCCCCTAACACAAAGCGCAGGATGCGTTTCCAAATGGGACCGCCGGTACTGAACCCACCCTGGTAGTTGAACCAGGCAAGACCGGCCAGCAGCCCGAACAGCGTTCCGGCGGTGGTGATGGCACCACTCATTGATACGGCCTCTTTTGCATATTCCGCCCAGGTCTGCGGTGGTTGCCAGTTTGTGATTTCCAGCCAGAGAAAGGGGATGAGGGAAAAGACAATGATCACCAGCGAGCCGAGGAAGGCCGCCAGAATTTGTTGACACAAGTTCATCTTTTTCAGCCAGACAGTAACTGGTTTCCATAGACGCAGTACAAGCCACAGCAATAAGGCTCCGATCAACCAGCCGAGAATAACATCGTGTGGAAAATGAACACCCAGATACATGCGCGAGATGCCAATCAGCAGAATGACCAGGATTGCGATGAGCCATCCCCACCACTTGCGGAGGCTGGCTGCCAGCATTCCCCACACGCCAACTGCTATCTGGGCATGACCGGAGGGCACGCCGAAGGAATTCTCGCTGGCATAACGGATCACTTCCGTACTATACCAGTACGGTCTCGGTCCATGGAAGGCCATTTTGAGTGCGTCGTTAACCGAAGTGCTCAGAAGCAGGATAAAGCCAACCCGCAGGCCGATTCCAGCCTCCACGCACCAGTAGAGCGCCGGGAGGAGCAGTAGAAAGAAATATTCAGTTCCAAAGAATGAGAAGATTTCCATGGGCGTCTTCAGCCAACTGCCCAGGTTCTGAAAGAAGATGTTCCAGGTGATGCCCATGTTCCAGATGGTTTCCATAGAGCGACTCCTGCTTGAGATTGACGATAATACTATATGTATTGTACACTCAAAGCATGAAGCGAGTACCTGTGCGTTCATGGGATTTTCCATCCGCAGTCATCCTGACTTTGATCCTGCTGGCTGTATCCCAGCGGTTGTACGCCACTGACTGGGCTCCCGGCTTGGAAATCCCGCTGCTCCTGACCGTCTTCGGCGTTGTGCTGGGACTGGCGCTCGGTGTCAGTCATTTTAAACGCCCAGGTGTCATCTGGCTTTCGTTTGGATTCAGCCTCACTTTAATCCCATTGGTGGCAAGCTGGATCTCCTATCAAAAAACTGCCTGGATGGAACGCATGATCAGTCTGGGCGGGCGGCTGGGAAATTCCCTGTTCCTTTTTGCAACCTCTCAGCCGGTTCCGGATACGATCCTGTTCGTGCTATTTACAGGGCTCGGATTCTGGATCGTCAGTTTGCTGGCTGGTTATGCTCTGACGCGCCGGGGGGATTTTGCCACGGCGGTTGCACCGGCCGGGATTGTGTTGTTTATCATCCAGTCGTATGATTCGCATGTGGGGGACCGTGTGGTTATCCTGGCACTTTACGCGTTCCTTTGTCTGCTCTTACTGGGACGGCTAAACTACATCCGCAAGCGGCAATTCTGGAAGGAACAGCGCGTTTCGTTTTCCGCCGAGTCGTGGACCGACCTGAACCTTGGCATCCCGGTGGCGGCTTTGGTATTGATCATCCTGGCCTGGATCATACCTGCCACCCCGAAGCCAATGCTCACTGCCAGGGTTGCATGGGAGAATATTACCCATCCATGGAATAAGATCCGTCAAGACCTGAGCAATGCCGTCGCTGGTATACGAGGTCGTAATCAAGCAACAGTCGTCGAATTTTATGGCGATACGCTTGCCCTGGGTCAGCAGGCCTCAAAAGGCAACAGCGTTTATCTCAGTATCAGTGTGCCGCTCAACAGAAAGGCAGACCGTTACTACTGGCGTGTCCGCACTTACGATCAGTACCTGGATGACCAATGGCAGAGTGTATATGCTTTCAATGAGGCTTTCACACCCGACGAGCCTTCTCTTCCATTGGTGAATATCCAAGGTTTTTCAAGCGAATTTGTTTTTACTACCCCACAGGCTAATCTGGCCATACTGGTCACACCTGCGCATCCGATCTGGGTCAGCCGTCCTTCCGTGTTGAGCTTCACACCCTCCACAGGAAAACAAATCGATCCACTCATGTTCCGCGCCGATCCACCCATTCTGGTCGGTGAGCAGTATATTGTCCATGCTAATATCTATAATCCAACCGTGGTTCAGCTGCAACAGGCTGGGGAGAGCTACCCGGCTTGGGTACAGGACCATTACCTGCAATTACCCCTGGACCTTTCTCCCCGGATCACCGAATTGGCCCGGAGCATTACAACGGATGCAGAGACTCCCTACGATAAAGCAACTGCCATCACCAATTACCTGCGTACCACCATAACCTATTCGGAAACAGTCACAACTCCCCCGGATGGTATCGATCCGTTGACCTGGTTCCTCTTTGATTCTCGATCGGGTTTTTGCAATTACTATGCCACTGCTGAAGTGGTCCTACTGCGCAGTGTAGGCATCCCGGCCCGGATGGTTGTCGGTTTTGCACAGGGGGTATATGTACCGCCCGACAAGTACACCGTCCTCGAAAAGGACGCACATGCCTGGCCCGAAGTCTATTTTCCCGGTATCGGCTGGGTGGAGTTCGAACCCACCAGCGCGCAGCCGGTCCTCAACCGCCTGCCTGGCAATACAACACCTGCCGGGCAGCACCCCAGCATCACACCGATAACCGCAGACCAACTCTCCATCCCGTCCGAAGAACAGGGAACAGGTTCCAAGCCAGTGACGGCACCGAACTCGTTCCTCCGGTTGATAACCTACTTCGGACTGCTCGTTGTGATCATGGTTGCATTTGTGGCAGCCTACACGACCGGCCTGCTGGGCAGAATCTTCCAACGTACCCGGAAGACCTTCTACATACCTTTGCCCATCCTGTTGACCAACACCTACGCGAGTTTTGCCATCGCCCCACCAGCCTGGCTGATGCAATGGGCCTACTTTGCCAGCCTAAATCCGATCGAGCGTTCCTTCGGCGTAGTTTACCAGAGCCTGCGCTGGCTGGGTTTTAAAACCTCGCCTGCTCAAACACCCGCTGAGGCCGCCGCTGTGCTGACAAACCGTCTGCCCGAAGCTGCTGAAGCGACCCGTTCTCTGCTGCGGGAATACCAGTACGCCCTATACAGTCAAAAACATACTGACTTGAATATTGCCCGTCACGCAGCAGACTGGATACGCCGCCGGGCGCTGCGCTCGGCTTTCCGCCAGCGGGTGGCCGCGTTCCGCGCTGCAATCCTGCGGAGGTTGCCTCGATAGTTAATATAAAGAATTGAACGAAATTCTCTTCGCCGTTTTTACCCCCATGCTATAAACAAACTACATCACGACCAACGGACTCGCACCTTCCTTTTACAACCGCATTCTCTGGCACCGCCAGCCATATCATCCCCGAAAGGGAATTCCGCACCGAGGTCCTTGCGGGAGGGCAGGTATGCGTGCGGGGACAAGCATCTCTGGTGAATTTGAATTTCAAAACACATCGCAGAAAATTAACCCGTTAGATACGCAGTACGCTCCAGACCGTGCACACCAGCCTGACCCCGGATACGCTGAAAAACTTTCCGCCTTGGAACGCACACTGTGCTGAGCCTTTTTATTCCTATGTAGAATTCCTTCTGGTTGCTCTTAGCAAGAGGAGGAGCAAATCGATATCCACTGGCTTGTTCAGCACCGTTTTGATCCCTTCCTTCATCCCCTGCTGGATCAGGTCATCGGCTGCATAAGCCGTTATAAAAAATGTGGTGAGGCGGGGGTGGGTCTTCTGGGTTTCTCGATATAACGCCAATCCATTCATTTTCGGCATGATGACATCCGTCAGCAGGATATCCACTGGATGGTCCCGCAGGATCGCGAGGGCTTCTGCTCCGGAACAAACCGGATAGACCTCGAAGCCCTTGGCATCCAGGACATCCGCCAGGGCTCTTGCCATCGATGGGTTATCATTCACATACATTTCAGTCTGACGTATTGGCCAATTAAAAACTTGTTTTTCAACACTCTCGAATCTTCTCTTGACAGGAAGGGGATTTCATGTGAGAATTCAAAAACTGAATGCTCGATGGTCTTTCATGATAAAAAATCAGGAATACGAACTACTTGATGCTATTGCACAAGATCCAATGGTTACCCAGGCGAACCTGTCTACCCGACTGGGTATGGCTGTTGGCAGCGTGAACTGGTATATCAAACGGCTAATCAACTGTGGCTATGTGAGAGTATCACATTTGGATCGAACGCGACTGAAATATCATTTAACCCCGGAAGGCATGTCCATTCTGACGCAGCGTACATTGCAATACTTGAAAAAATCACTGGCCGTTTACAATGAACTGCGCCAAAAAGCCATGGCAATTGTTACTGACCTGAAATCCCAGGGTATTACCCACGTGTGCTTGGAAGGAGATGACGAAGTGATCGATATCCTGCGGCTAACTTGTATTGAAGAGGGAATGGCGTTGGACAAAGATCCTGATGGGGTCATTCTTAAGGCTGCGGGACAAGATTATTGGGTCGTCTCCTGAAATTTCAGAAATTCAATTATGGTGAATACTCTTATGCTTCAATCCGAAAAAGGACAAAAAGCCCATATTGTCATCGAGCCAAGCCATTCATGGCTGCGTTTGGATCTCGGCGATCTTTGGCGTTACCGCGAACTACTTTTTTTCCTGGCCTGGCGCGATATCAAGGTGCGATACAAGCAAACACTGCTGGGCGCTACCTGGGCGGTGATCCAGCCGTTGCTGACCATGATCATCTTCAGTGTCATCTTTGGTCAGTTGGCGGGCTTGCCTTCAGAGGGAATTCCATACCCTGTGTTTACATATACGGCGTTGCTGCCCTGGCAATTATTTGCCTTTGCGCTGACGCAGTCGTCGAACAGTCTGGTAGGCAGTCAGAATCTGGTCAGCAAAGTCTACTTCCCAAAATTGGTCATCCCGATTGCTTCGGTGGTGCCGGGGTTGGTGGACTTTTTTATTTCATTTCTTGTCCTGATGGGGCTGATGGCCTTTTACGGCATCCCGCTCACGGCACGTCTGCTGGCACTGCCGGCGCTGTTGCTCCTGGCGCTGATGACAGCCATGGCGGTGGGCTTATGGCTTTCGGCGCTGAATGTTGAGTATCGCGATGTGCGCATCGTGGTACCATTCCTGACTCAATTCTGGATGTATGCGACGCCGATTGCGTATTCCGGCACAATCATCCCTGAGAAGTGGCGTTTACTGTACGCCCTCAACCCGCTAACCGGTGTGGTGGAGGGCTTTCGCTGGGCACTTTTGGGTAAATCGGAAGGTACCGGAGTGATGATCTGGGTTTCAACGGCAATTGTCGTACTTTTGCTGGCGAGCGGCCTGATTTACTTCAAGCACATGGAAGACACCTTTGCGGATGTGATCTGATGAGCGATATAGCCATCCGTGTCGAAAAATTGGGCAAGCGCTACCGCATTGGCGGGGCGCAAACATCCTATAAGACTCTGCGCGACAGCCTGATTTCGGCCGCATCTGCGCCGGTACGTTGGCTGAAGGCCCAACGCCATGAAAAATACACTTTTTGGGCATTACAGGATATATCGTTTGAGATCAAGCAGGGCGAGGCGGTAGGCATCATTGGCCGTAACGGAGCCGGGAAGAGTACCCTGCTAAAAATCCTCTCACGTATCACCAAGCCGACCACCGGGCGGGTGGACTTATACGGGCGCGTAGGTTCCCTGCTGGAGGTGGGCACTGGCTTTCATCCTGAACTGACCGGACGCGATAATATTTTCCTTAACGGCGCCATCCTGGGCATGAGCCGCCAGGATATTATGCGAAAATTCGATGAGATCATAGCGTTCGCTGAGATTGATAAATTTCTGGATACCCCGGTAAAATATTACTCCAGCGGCATGTACGTGCGCCTGGCTTTTGCCGTGGCTGCACATTTGGATCCGGAGATTCTAGTCGTTGATGAGGTGTTGGCGGTTGGCGATGCACAATTTCAAAGAAAATGTCTTGGAAAAATGGGTAATGCAGCACAAGATGGCCGAACTGTACTTTTTGTAAGCCATAATATGGGAGCAGTTTCGCAGTTATGTTCACGGGCAATAGTTCTTAAAAAAGGAAAAATAAATTTAGATTGTGATACTTCCTCCGCAATTTCAGATTATCTCTCAGAAATTGCTGGAACTAACCATGCAGTTGAATATCCAATTGAACCGAATAGAGATATTCAAATTAACTCTATGTTCATTTCATTACTGGATGGTACAGTGGTAGGTACCTGCAAGCATAATCAACCATTTTGCGTTAACATCAAATATACTTTCAGGAATTGGAAATTGGGGAGTTATATTTGTTTGGATGTCTACAATGAACTTGACAGTAGGATACTTTGGTCTAGCGATACTAAATCAGTACAAGAAATGATGAATCCAAGAAATCCGGGCACATATCAAGCCCGGATAACAATTCCGGCAAATGTGCTTTCCCCAGGAATGTATTTTTTTACTGTTGCCAACTATGGCCCAGGCCAAATGAAAGCTTATGAGGTAAAAGAAAGAGCAATATCTGTTGATATTGAAGATGGAGGAACGCTACTTTCTAATTTCGGAATAAAGTGGCATGCAGCTACGACTATTCAATTAGAATGGGAAGTTAAACAGGTATCTCCTTAGGTTGAGGAAATTTGGAGGAATAGCTGTGAGTTCGCTGAAAATAAAATGATTGAAAATAAACATATAAAATTTCCCAAGGCCTTAATTGTAGTGGGCAGAGATTCTTGTGGGAAACACGCCGGTGAGGTTTTCCTGCGCTAAGACCAGAGTTAAGATGCGCTTTGCTATAATCTCACATGTCCTGCCACCCTCTCCATCCGGGCAATCTGTCGTGCTTTACCGGATTCTTTCTGACGTTAATCCCATTAATTATTATTTGATAGGTGCCGGAGAAGTTTTGCAGCAGGAAAAGCGCGCTGGTGGAGATAATCTCTTTCACTTAAGTGGTCATTATTATCCCCTGCCACCAGAACTAACGGTTTCCCGCCCGACCCGTTTCGGGCTATCAAATATCCGCTATCTTATCAACATTTTTTTATGCATTTACACACGCACGAGAAATATTTTAGGAATCCTGCGCCGCGAACCCAATACCAAGGCCATAATTGCCTGCACCGCCGATCTGGCAAATATCCCTGCAGGTTTTCTGGCCAGCAAGATTGCACATATTCCGTTTTTTGCCTACATTTTTGATGATTATGTCTTTCAATGGACAGGCAAAGACCGACTGTTCGCAAAACTGGTCGCCCCCTTTATTTTCAAACATTCTGCTGGAATTATTGGGCCCAATGAATTCATCTGTGAAGAATACCGGCAGCGTTATGACGTCAACTCCACCCTGGTGCGCAATCCGTGCGATAAAATTGAACTGGAAAAAGAACCATATCTGCAGTGGCCCGCTGAAAGTGGCAACATCAAGATCGTCTACACCGGCGCTGTCTATCATGCAAATTATGATTGTTTCCGCAACTTGATTCAAGCGATGGATATCCTGAAAGAATATCACCTTGAGTTGCACATTTACACAGCCCAAACACAGGAACAATTGAACCCCCAAGGTATCCAGAGTAAGCATGTTTTCATACACTCACATGTGCCTTACAACGATATTCTAGAACAGCAGCGCAAAGCAGATATTCTATTTCTGCCGTTAGCTTTCGAATCCCCGATACCCGAGGTCATTCGCACATCCGCGCCCGGGAAAATGGGGGAATACTTGGCCAGCGGCCGACCGGTGCTGGCACATGTTCCAGCTGACACATTTGTGAGTTGGTATATCAAAGAGCATGAATGTGGCGTGGTTGTGGACACGAACGAGCCCGCGATGTTGGTACAGGCAATCCGATATGTTATGGAGAATGCAGACTTACGGCATAGGGTGGGAGAGAACGCCCGCGCATGTGCCAGGACTGATTTCAGCCTCGCGGTGGCTCAAACCGAGTTCTTCAAACTGTTTCAACCAAAGGCGAGGAGGTAGGTTTGCGTATTCTCTTTGTGGCAATGGCAAACAGCGTCCATACGGCGCGCTGGATCAACAAAATTGCAGATCAGGGCTGGGATATTCACCTGTTCCCAGTGGAAATTGTGGGCATCCATTCTGATTTGAGAAATCTGACCGCTTATAACTTCTTGTACCGTAAGCCCTCTGGTATGGATCAGGGCGTCCGCGTGGTTGGTTCATGGCCTTTCCCCAGAGGTGATGGCCTGGCAAGGCGCCTCGTGAAGCGGTATGTACCGTCGTGGCTTGATTGGGAATTAGCGCGCACCATTCGTCGCATTAAGCCTGACATTATTCACTCACTGGAGATGCAACACGCCGGCTACTTGACCCTGGCTGCGCGCGAGCGTCTCGGAGCCATATTCCCTACCTGGATCATGAGCATCTGGGGAAGCGACATTTATCTCTTCGGCCGGCTACGAGAGCAAATGGATAAAATAAAGGCTGTATTGTCTGCCTGTGATTATTTCGCCTGTGAATGTCAACGAGATGTAGAATTGGCGCGCGCCTCTGGTTTCAAAGGGGAAGTACTTCCAGTTTTGCCGGCTACTGGCGGTTTCGACATTGAACGGATGCAACAGTTTCGGCAGCCAGGACCGACATCGGCCAGACGTCTCATTATGCTGAAGGGATATCAAGGCTGGGCTGGGCGGGCTCTGTTTGGGCTGCGGGCAATCGAACTGAGCGCCGATGCACTCAAGGGCTACCGTGTCGTAGTCAATCTGGCCGGTGAGGATGTCAGGATTGCTGCTGAGCTCGTCAGTCAATCTACCGGTATTCCAATTGAGATTGTTCCTTACTCTACTCATGAAGATATTTTACGGTTGCAAGGTAGCGCCAGGGTGTCAATCGGATTGAGCATTAGCGATGGAGCCAGCACATCCATGCTTGAAGCCATGGTGATGGGTTCGTTCCCGATTCAGTCGAACACAAGTTGTGCCAATGAGTGGGTGCAGGACGGGGCGACAGGTCTGCTTGTACATCCAGAGGATCCGGAAGGCGTGGCTGCGGCCATTCGGCTAGCCGTTGCCGATAATGCATTGGTGGACCGCGCCGCAGAAACCAATACGCGGGTTGTCAAAGAACGTCTTGATCAAAGAGTAATCCAACCGCGGGTGGTGGATATATATCAAAAGGTCTATGCCGAGCAGCGCTTAAAGAAAGGGTAGTTTCGCCAAAATATGACTGATCCTTTGGTAACGATTGTAACACCTGCATATAATCGGGTCACATATCTGGAAGGCGTCATCCAGAGTGTTCTTAAACAGGACTATCCCAATATTGAATATATTGTTTTGGATGACGGGTCAAAAGATAATACGCGTGAGATGCTGAAAAAATATACGGGTCGGATCATATGGGAATCGCACCCCAATATGGGTGAAACGCGCACCAACAACAAAGGTTGGAGTATGGCACATGTGGATATCATTGCCACGGTAAACTCAGATGATCCTCTCTTGCCTGGTGCAGTTCGTGCAGGCGCAGCCAGAGGTCCTGGTAGCTTATCCGGACTGGAATATGGTCGATCACCGTTCTGAGCTAATAGGTCATGTTACCGCACCCGAATATGATTACCTATATATGCTTCGCCGCCATTATTGCACCGTCGGTCCTGGAGCGTTTATCCGCCATAAAGCCTTTGATTTGATGGTTGTGTGTATTATGTGGCAGGCGTGGTATGTGGCGACGCCTCGTCTCCTCTCAAGTGGTGGTATTATAGGCGGGCATTGGCCTATGCGCCCGCCAGCTTTTTGACGCGTTATCCGGGGCGCCTGGCTGTCATGCTGCCCACCTTTTTGGGGAGGCCCTACCGGCACCTTAAAGCCGAGAATATGAAGCGTTTTGATTATAAGCACCTGGTCAACCGGTTCAAGCGTCATAAACCATCCGCGGGCGGATAAGATGGTCGCTTTCCAAGTCGCACCAGGAAGCATTTATAATGTGTCTTCTGGTAAGTCTGTATCCATACAAAACTGCTTCAAAATACTACTCATACTATTCAATATCCCAGTTGAAGCAACGCGTGACCCGGCGTCGGTTCGGGAAAATGATATTCCGGGTCAGGTGTGTAGAGCGGTGCAGTTTAATCGGTTCACCGGCTGGAAGTCGGAAATTGGACTCGCCCGGTCTTTGGAAGATCTGCTGAATCACGGGCGCAAAAAAACAAGAACGGGTCTGGAGTGAATATGGAATGGAAAAAGAAGCGTGTTCTGGTTACCGGCGCGGGTGGTTTTATTGCCAGCCATCTTGTAGAACGACTGGTTGCTGATGAGGCGCAGGTGCGCGCTTTTGTGCGTTATAATGCGCGCGGCGACGTGGGAATGCTGCGTTTTACTCCACCATCAGTCTTTTCTCAACTAGAAATAATAGCCGGCGATCTACGGGACACAGAGGCCTTGCGCGCCGCCTCGCAAGATGTGGATACTATCTTCCACCTGGGGGCGCTGATTGCGATTCCATATTCTTATATTCACCCGCGCGAGGTCGTGGAAACGAATGTAATGGGTACTCTGAATGCGCTGATGGCGGCGCGCGAAATGCACGTCCGGCGTTTTATCCATACCTCCACCAGTGAAGTTTATGGAACGGCCCGGTACACACCCATTGATGAAAAACACCCTCTTCAGGGGCAGTCACCATATTCAGCTAGCAAGATTGGCGCGGACAAGATTGCTGAGAGTTTTTATCGGGCCTACAACGTACCTGTGGTCACATTGCGCCCCTTCAACACATACGGCCCCCGGCAATCGGCGCGGGCGGTCATTCCGACCATCATTACCCAGGTATTAACACGCGATGAAGTCCATCTTGGAAGTCTGGATCCCATACGCGACTTCACCTTTGTTGCTGATACTGTGGAAGGTTTCTTGAAAGTTGCCGACGACGATGATAATGTGCTAGGTGAAGAAATCAACCTGGGTACAGGCGAGACCACCCGCGTCGGCGACCTGGTGCAGATAATATTTGAGTTACTTGGCAAACAGCCGAAAATTATCACCGAATCGCAGCGCCTGCGCCCAGAAAAGAGCGAAGTGTTGCAGCTCCAATCTGACCATCGGAAGGCGGATGAACTGATTGACTGGGCACCACAAGTCTCACTCAAGGATGGCTTACGCCAAACTATTGACTGGATTTCCACCAACATATCCCTCTACCAGCCAGACCAATATACGGTGTAACATGAGAGCAATCATCCTTGCTGGAGGAAAAGGCTCACGCCTGGCACCGTATACCACCATTCTACCCAAGCCTCTCTTGCCAATTGGCGATAAACCGATCCTGGAGATCGTGATCCGACAGTTGGCGCACAGCGGTTTTGATGATATTACATTGGCTGTGGGATACTTGGCTGAATTGGTCATTGCCTTTTGTGGTGATGGAAGCAAGTTTGGCGTACGGCTGACCTATTCTCGCGAAGATACTCCCCTCGGTACTGCCGGACCAATTGCCCTTGTATCCGAAATACAAGATACTTTCCTTGTAATGAATGGTGACTTGCTCAGTACAGTTGATTATGCTGCTATGCTTGCATATCATCGTGCACGCGGCGCGATTGCCACACTGGCTGCGTACCGCCACGACGTAAAAATTGACCTTGGTGTCGTCCAGGCTGATGCTGATGGTTGGCTTACTAATTATGTGGAAAAACCCACCTACCATTACGATATTAGTTCGGGAATTTACTTTTTTGAGCCTTCTATTCTTTCGCACATTCCGCGCGGCGAACACCTCGACTTGCCCGAATTGGTGCTCAAACTCATCAGACAAGGCCAAAAAGTAGGTGTCTATCGTTTTGAAGGGTACTGGTTGGATATTGGTCGGCCCGAAGATTATGATAGAGCCGCCCACGAATTCCAGGTAAACCGAAGCATATTTCTACCGGAAGATTAGCAGTAGTTTATAAAAGATAATTCTCATTTGACATGCTGCCAAGTTGTTTTCATCGGCCATACTTGTAGAAGGAAGTCAATGCTTAAGAAGTTGTACACTCAACCCAATTTACCAGAGAATATGCGCGTGGTACGCTCCCGTGCCTTAAGCGCGGCGCATTTGCATGCCAGCCGTGTATGCGGAGTTGTCAGATGGGAATCCATGAGACACTTCCTTCTTTTTATTCTATATTATTCTCCCAATTTCTTGACTGGGACAGGAAATATTTTCCGCCGAGCCACTAATTGGCCGGCAAGAGTATGTCTAAGTTAGGCGAGGCGGAGCAAAGATGAGATTATCTGAGACCAAGCCACGCGTGAGTGTCATCTTTCCAACCTTTAACCGGGCCATTCCGGTCAAACGAGCGATACAGAGTGTATACTGGCTCATGTTCCTGCCTACTCATTTATTGCTTACTACTTCAAGAAGCACCGGTGCGGATTATTCGCAGATCAGAATGACTAGCAACGGCTAGCGGCAGAGATTGAGAAATTGATAACCAATCCTGAAGTTCGCAGAGACATGATTCAGAGCGCCCAACGACAGGTCCGGCTTGATTATTCTCCGGAACTCGCCCGCTGCCGCTTATTGGCACTCCTGCAAAAGAATTCGAGTGCAACTACAGCCTTATGAAAATACTATTTGTCGCAAAGTTAAATAGTGTCCATGTAAGCAGGTGGATATCTCAGCTTGCAGATCAAAGCTGGGAGATATTTCTATTTCCAGTCTATCATGCTGATCCACATCCAGAGCTCCGAAATATCACGGTTTTTGGTACGGATCCATTGCGCCCAAGAGATTTGGATAAAAGTGTTCGTTTTATTCGCTGGTCGAGTCTCTATTTTTATCGTGACGTATACGAAACTCGCAAAAACCATCAAACTACGCATAAATTTAAAACAATGGCTTTGGTTTATGCGATTCAAAGCATCAAACCTGATATCGTCCACTCACTAGAATTACAACAAGCTGGCTATCTATCGCTCAATGCCAAGAAAAAACTAGGCAACAAATTCCCAACATGGATCGTTAGTAATTGGGGCAGTGATATTTACTTGTTTGGGAGATTACCTGAACATCAAGAACCAATTCGACAAGTCATGCAAAATTGTGATTATTACTCATGTGAATGCAAACGAGATATACAACTTGCACGGGATATGGGCCTTCGGGGGAAGATTTTACCAGTTTTACCCAATGCCGGCGGTGTGAATATTAAGCATGCCTTGAATTTTCGACAGGCCGGGCCCATTTCTAATAGAAAAACGATCATTGTCAAAGGCTATCAAAACTTTGCAGGACGAGCGTTAATTGCTTTTCAAGCGTTAAGGCTATGTAAGGATCTCCTCAAAGGTTATACGATTATCACCTATAGTGCTAACGAGGATGTAAGCATTGCCGCGAGCTTGTTCTCACAGGAAACAGGCATCCCGGTGGAGATTATTTCGCAATCTTCACACGAAGATATCTTACACCAGTTCGGCAAAGCCCGCGTTTATATCGGTCTGAGCATTTCAGATGGTATCAGCACCTCACTTCTTGAATCGATAGTAATGGGTACATTCCCAATTCAATCCTGTACAGCCTGCGCGGATGAATGGATCGAGGATGGCAAAAGTGGGTTCATCGTGCCGCCGGAAGACCCGCAGGTAGTGGCTGAAGCCATCCGCCATGCATTGACCGATGACGCGCTGGTAAACCGAGCGGCCGAGATCAACGCGAAAACAATCAAGGAACGGTTGGACGACTCCATTATCCAACCCCAGGTGGTAAAAATGTATCAAGACATCCTTACGGACATAAGGAAGATACCATAAAAACACTTGTTTTCAGTGCAATCGGCATGCCGCGACACGAGTTGTGCCGAACGTTTGAATCAACAAATGGCTAAACCCAGATAGTAGATATGTGTAAGAAGGTATATGCTAATTGGCGCGTGAAGGAAAGGATAGTTTCGCCAAAATATGACTGGTCCTTTGGTAACGATTGTAACACCTGCGTATAATCGGGCCACTTATCTGGAAGGCGTCATCCAGAGTGTTCTTGAACAGGACTACCCCAATATTGAATATATTGTTTTGGATGACGGGTCAAAAGATAATACGCGTGAGATGCTGAAAAAATATACGGGTCGGATCATATGGGAATCGCACTCCAATATGGGCGAAACGCGCACCAACAACAAAGGTTGGAGTATGGCACATGGGGATATCATTGCCACAGTAAATTCGGATGATCCTCTCTTGCCTGGCGCAATTCGTGCAGCTGTTGAGTTTATGCAGGCGCAACCAGAGGTCCTGGTAGCTTATCCGGACTGGAATATGGTCGACCACCGTTCTGAGCTGATTGGTCATGTTACCGCACCCGAATATGATTACTTATTTATGCTTCGCCGTCATTATTGCATCGTTGGTCCTGGAGCGTTTATCCGCCATAAAGCCTTTGATTTGACCGAAATGCGAGATCCTGATTTTAGGTATGTGGCTGACTTCGAGTATTGGCTGCGACTAGGTGTCTATGGCCGGTTTGCGCGTATTCCCCAAACACTGGCTACGCTTCGTTTCCATCCTGACTCAGCTACTGTCAAAGAGACTGGGGAGAACATGGCGCAAGAGCACATCCGTCTGATTGACAAGATCTATGGGATGCCTGATCTGCCTTCCGGAGCAGAACATGTCCGCTCGGAGGCATATGGTAGCGCGTTTTATGTGGCAGGAGTGGTATGTGGCGACGCTCCGTCTCCCCTCAAGAAGTGGTATTATAGGCGGGCATTGGCCTACGCGCCCGCCAGTTTTCTGACGCGCTACCCGGGGCGTTTAGCTGTTATGCTCCCCACTTTCTTAGGGATGTCGTTTCGGCATCTTAAAGCCGAAAATATGAAACGTTTTGATTATAAGCACTTGGTCAACCGGTTCAAGCGCCACAAACCATCTACAGCAGATTTTGAATAAGTACATGACATTTCACACAAACTGACCGGGTCTTATACAGGATATAATATATTGGCCCTCAGAAAGGTTCTATGAAAATTCTAATCCTCGGCGGTTCAGGGATGTTGGGTCACCGGCTGTGGATCAATTTAAGCAAAGAGCATGAGACCTGGGTCACCGTACGCGGTGAAACGAGTAAGTTCCCAGATGTGCTGGAGTTCCCGCGTAAGTATATCTATCCGGACGTGGATGCGTTCAACTTAAACGAGGTGACGCGCGCGCTGGCGTCCATCCAGCCGGATTTGGTGATCAATTGTATAGGTCTGATCAAACAGAGTCAACTTGCTCGCAACCCGATCTTTGCAATCTCTGTGAATGCACTTTTTCCTCACCAGCTCTCCTTGATTTGCCGGGTGGCGCGCATCCGTATGATCCATATCAGTACGGACTGTGTGTTTAATGGTAAAAAAGGGAATTATACGGAAAATGACCCGTCGGATGCTGAAGACTTATATGGGCGCACCAAATTCCTTGGTGAGGTGTCTTACCCTCACACATTCACCCTGCGCACCTCGATCATCGGGCGTGAGTTAAAAACCCAACTCGGCTTGATCGAATGGTTCCTTACTCAACGTGATGAAATCCATGGGTATAAAAAAGCAATTTATACCGGCTTCACTACCGATGAGTTGTCCAATGTCATTATGAAGTATGTAATCCCGCGCCCAGAACTAAATGGTGTCTACCACGTTTCCAGTAATCCGATCACAAAATATGATCTGCTCATGATGGCAAAAGAGTCTTTCAAGCGGAACGTAACCATCCTTCCAGTTGAAGAAGTTGTTCTCGACCGTAGTTTGGATTCGACCCGTTTCAGGCAAGTGACCGGATATATACCTCCCTCTTGGTCGGATATGATTGCAGTCATGGCAAAGAATTCATCATTATATGGTAATTAAGGAGATTAACATGATATTAGAAAATAAACGTATTTTGATCACTGGTGGCACAGGCTCTTTGGGGAAGGTTCTGGTCAGGCGTTTACTTTCAGGGGAACTGGGTATGCCTGCCAAGTTGATCGTCTTCTCTCGTGACGAAGCCAAACAGCATTCTATGCGGATGGAATATTTGCAAAAGAAGGCTGCCACGGATGAGATCATCTATAAAAAATACAATGAACTCTTAGAGTTTCGCATTGGAGATGTACGTGATTACCACAGCGTTGGCGAAGCTTTGCGCGATGCGGATATCGTATTCAATGCCGCTGCTCTAAAACAGGTACCTACCTGTGAATATTTCCCTCATCAGGCTGTGCAGACCAATATTTCAGGTCCTGAAAACATCGTCCGCGCCATCCTGGAACAACGCCTGCCGGTTGAGACCGTCGTGGGCGTGTCAACAGACAAGGCTTGCAAGCCGGTGAATGTCATGGGTATGACGAAAGCGATACAGGAAAGACTCTTCATACAAGCGAACCTGAGATGCCCGGATACACGTTTTATTTGCGTCCGCTATGGTAATGTGCTGGCGTCACGGGGTTCCGTGATCCCGCTCTTTCATGAGCAAATTCGAAATGGCGGTCCAGTGACAATTACCACACCGGAAATGACACGGTTCTTATTAAGCCTGGACCAGGCAGTTGATACAATTTTTGCAGCCATGAGGGGTGCAAAACGCGGAGAGATGTATATCCCGCGGGTTCCATCTGCCCGGGTGGTTGATATCGCCAAGATTCTCATTGGAGACCGGAAGATAGATTTAGTAACCACAGGAATACGGCCCGGCGAAAAATTACACGAAATCTTGGTGTCGGAAGAGGAAATGTTCCGAACCGTGGACCGGGGTGGTTATTACGTTATTCTACCAATTTTACCCGAGCTCCTTGGTACAGAAAATGGTAAGCGTTCGCTGAAAGAGGAATTTAGTTCTGCTTCTAATGTTATGGACCGCGCTTCTTTGGAAAAATTGTTCCGCAAGAATAAACTTATGGTGGAGGATGTTTCGGTAATTGAAGGGGATTTGTTGCGATGAAAATCATGACGATCCTGGGGACTCGCCCTGAAATCATCCGATTAAGCTTGATGATCAAGAAATTTGATCAAGCCTGCGAGCACGTCTTGGTCCATACCGGACAAAATTTTGATCCGAATCTTAGCGCTATTTTTTTTCAACAACTTGGTCTACGACAACCCGACCATTTTCTCGGAGTGCGCGGTGAGACTTTTGGTGAGCAGATTGGAAAAATTATTGCAGCCAGTGAACAAGTTATCCTTTCTGAGAAACCCGATCGCCTGCTTCTACTGGGGGATACCAATAGCGCGCTGGCGGCTATTGTAGCCAAAAGGATGGGCATCCCGGTTTATCATTTGGAAGCCGGGAACCGCTGCTATGATGATCGGGTGCCAGAAGAAGTTAACCGCCGGATCATTGACCACAGCAGCGATATCCTGATGCCATACACAGAACGAAGCCGCCAAAATTTACTGCGCGAAGGTATCTCTGGGGAAAAAGTGTACGTCATCGGAAATCCAATTTTCGAAGTAATTCAACACTATGACCCGCAGATTTGCCAGGCGACGGTACTTTCTGACCTTGGCCTGGAAGCGAAAAAGTATTTCTTGGTGACTATGCATCGGGCAGAAAATGTGGATGTTGAGGAACGCATACACTGCCTGGCTCTATCCTTGGACCAACTCCAGCGCAAGTACAGCATACCTGTAGTAGTGAGTACGCATCCACATACCCGCCAGCGCTTGCAATCTTTCGGCATTGGGATGAACAACGAGCAGATCCGCTTCTTGCAGCCATTTGGCTTCTTCGACTTTATTACATTGGAGCGGAATGCCAAGTGCCTGATCAGTGATAGTGGTACTGTTCAGGAAGAATGCGCAATATTTGGCGTGCCAAACGTGACGATACGGGACGTGACCGAGCGACCGGAAACGATCGAATGTGGCAGTAATATCCTGAGTGGTGTTGCTCCTGAAGACATATTGCTGTGTGTAGACCTGGTGCTGAATTTGAGGGCCCACTGGTCCGCTCCGCGTGAGTATCTGGTCGAATCAGTCAGTGATACGGTATTGAAGATTTGCCTTGGATACCTCCTTGGCTAGTCCCCGCTAATTCTGGGACTCACCTTTTGAAGAAATTTGCTCGTGATCTGCAAGAATATCTGGACGGCAAAGGGCAAGTATGATTAAAAGATTGGATACTACTATTAAGTGGCTGATAGTAGGGGGGTTCATCACCCTGCCGTATACCCATTTTAAATGGATTCCTGATCTGGGAACCACACGGCCAGTGGCCATATTCTTTTTTGCAGCGGCTTTTGGCTTGGTTATGTTGAAGGGTGTGGTTACGAATCGAGGCAATCCAAAAAATGTTTTGCACTGGATGCTGGGTTGGGATAACTGGCCGATGTTGCGCTGGTGGGTCGGTTTGATCGTTCTGGGTGTGCTCTCAACCATCGCCACTTTCTTCTATGGGCTGCCTGTTCAGGCATTGCTTCGTCTGCTGGGGTATGTTGCCATTTTTGTCACTCTATTTATTGGTGCATACAGCCTGCCGCGCTTTGGGATTCGCACAATTGCTCGCTACATCGTAATAGGATATCTGCCGGTGCTGGTCTATGCCGCGATCGAAGTATTATCTCTTGGAGGGAATGGCTGGGCTTGGACGATAGTATCCTGGGTGCGTAACAACTTTATTGTTCCGTTTCCCTACAGCAATCGATTAACCCTCCTGGCCACAGAGCCCTCTTTTGTGCCTTATCAGCTTCTTTTACTGGTGCTGCTGCTTCCATTCGTTTCTGAACGCTGGTTGAGATGGAGTGGATGGGCGCTGGTTGTGATAGTCCTGGTCTACACCAAGAGTGCAACATTGTTTGGGTTAACCATCATATACCTCTCACTGTGGGGCCTATTCTCTCTCCGCCGCCCATTACTGGCGTGGTTGACCGGAATAGTAACCGGGGTCATGGGTGCTGGCATACTGGCTAATTGGTTGGTACCAGCTTTTAGCAATTACGTTCAAAGAGTGACAAATGCATGGCTTCATACTGGTCGCATTTTCGGTTGGATTAATTCAGGATCCATTCGTCTCTCTTACATTATGAGCCTCGTGTATACCATCGTTGACACACATGGAATAGGCTTGGGAATCGGTCAGTATGGTCTGTTCTGGAAGGACATATATCTGCGCCATATCAACTACCAGGCGTTTGACTGGTATGGTGAAGTGGCCACAGCTTTGCGTGCACCCATATCCGCATATTATATGAAGCCCTGGTCTGTCATCCTGGGTGTCGGTGTGGATCTGGGGTTGCTCGGCCTGGTGCTGTTGGTGGGTTTTTTCTGGCAGATATTTCGCATGTTGACCACACCACGTCATCGTGCTCTCTTTTTTACCTGCTTGGTGGCCTTGGCAAGTGCTTACCCAATTGTGACTCCGCATGTGTGGCTGGCTTTGGCGTTGCTGGCAGGGTTCGGATCTAATCCTTTGGGGTTGATTAAAGAGGAGAAATGGGATTTATCAGGATTGATTACGAAGATAAAGGGAATACTAATAAGAAATCGAAAAAGAACTACGATCTTTTCCCTATTGTTATCAATTATTCTAATCCTAATGTCTACAATCGTAATGTTTAATCAAGCAAATGCGAAAACCGTCTGGCGCACCCAATCTCTGACTCTGGAAGGTGTCATCAACCCTTTGGGCGGGTATGCTTATGAGGCCCATACCGGTCACTCGGAACTGAGTGTTGCGCCAAACCATCCTTCTCCCGCCTTGGTGCTCGAGGATGGAATACCGCTACCCGGACCAGCGAATACCACCCTGGATCCTACGATCAGCAAGATTGGGAAAGGGAGTTATTGTTTCTGGTTGTCCATGGTGATATTTTCAACATCTGATAACAGTGACCCCCGTACCAATGGGCGGCACTATGAGTTTTCTTACCCCGTAACTTCGACTTTTGTCGGGAAAAATACAGCATTCTTTCTGTATTTTATTACAGTCCTGGTGATTGCGTTTACGATCGTGTGGCTGGCCATGAATAATATAGGAAAACTAAAAAGAAATCGAAAAAGAACCACGATCATTTCTATTATCTTATCAACCATTCTGTTTTTAACGTCCACCTACGTAATGTTAAATCAAGCAAGTCCGGTAAGTCCCTGGCGCACCCAGTCTCTGACTCTGGAAGGTGCCATCAACCCTTTGGGCGGGTATGCTTATGAGGCTTACACCGGTCACCCGGAACTGAGTGTTGCGCCAAACCATCCTTCTCCCGCCCTGGTGCTCGAGGATGGAATACCGCTGCCCGGACCAGCGGATGCCAACCCGGACACTACGATTACCAAGATTGGGAAAGGGAGTTATTGTTTCTGGAAATTCATGGTGCTCTTTTCAACATCTGATAACAGTGACCCCCGTACCAATGGGCGGTACTATGAGATATCTTACCCAGTAACTTATATGGGGAATTTCATAGCATTCTCTCTGTATTTTATTACTGTCCTGGTGGTTGCGTTTACAATCGTGTGGTTGGTGAATAAAAATCGCGAGTTTTCAGAAAAGGAGAAATCTACTCCTTGACCCGTGTTTTGCATGTTACGGAAGATCATTCCTTTCAAAATACCGGGATTTCGGGCGTGGTGGATGCAATGACCCGCTTGTTACCTGATGTGATCCAACCGGCGATTGCCTGCGTGGGCGAAGAGACTATGCCGCTGCATCCTGGCGTGGTGCTATTTTCCTTTCCTACGCATGGGCTGTCGAAAGTATGGCGGTTTTCAGTGGGCCAGCGGAAAAAACTGGCCCGGGCTGTGGCTACGGCAGATGTGGTCCATATCCACGGGTTATGGATGTGGGTGCAATGGGCGGCTGCCCGCGAGGCAGTATCTCAGAATAAGCCTTTTGTTGTAACATCTCATGGAATGTTGGAACCGTGGTTGTGGGAGCGGCAATCTTGGCCAGACCGGTTGAAGAAATCACTCTATTGGGCCAATATTGCCTACCCGGTTTTCCGTCGGGCGGCTATTGTGCATGCGCTGACCTCCCTTGAAGCCAGCACCCTGGCAAGCTATTTCCCCGGGCAAAAACTGGAGGTTATCCCCAATGGGATTGATCTCCAGGCTGCTGACCAATCTCTGGCAGGGCTTCCCCCTTTAAAGTCCAACGAATCGCCTTATTTCCTGTTCGTCGGCCGGCTGCATCCTAAGAAAGCTATCCACCTGCTTATTTGTGCTTTTGCCAGATTACCAGAAAACAACTTCGCGCTCAAGATTGTTGGTCCCATTGAGTCGCGCGAACGAGCGTACGCTGCTATGCTTCGTAAATTAGTAACCGATCTGGGGTTGGAACAGCGCGTGGCTTTCACCGGTGCGGTACAGGGGCCAGCCAAGTGGCAGCTTTATCGCGATGCCTGGGTCTTTTGCCTGCCTTCTTTTTCCGAAGGTTTTAGTTTGGTTAATTTGGAGGCAGCAGCAGCAGCGACGCCGGTGATAACAACTTTTGAGGCTGGTGTGGTTGAGGATTGGGACCGATGTGGTGGTGTGCGTGTCCATCCTGAGGAAGAATCCATCCGCGCCGGGCTCAATCAGGCGCTGGAATGGTCGCCAGCGGAGCGTTTGGCTCGCGGCAGGGCAATGCGTGATTTGGTGGAAAATCATTATAGTTGGGAGCGAGTCGGTCAGGAATGGGCGAGCATTTACCAAAATCTTTCGGGAGTTCATGCGTATGGATAAAAACCTTGCCTACCAGGATTTGAGTCGCTTTCGCTTACCGGATGGGTTTCGGGGGCGACCGGCATGGCTGATTCAATTATGGTGGTTTGTCCAGGCTGTTTTATTCCATTCTTCTCCTCAAGTTTTTTTTGGGTGGCGGTGTTTCCTGTTGCGATTGTTTGGCGCACAAATCGGTAAAGGTGTGCTCATCCGCCCGAGCACCTCTGTGACCTATCCTTGGAAGGTCACCATTGGAGATTATTCGTGGATTGGGGACGATGTGGTGTTGTATTCGCTTAGCGAGATCAACATTGGCTGCCACACAGTTATTTCGCAGCGTTCGTATCTGTGCGCCGCCTATCATGACTATACCCGCCCAACATTTGATATGGTAGCAGGTCCCATCACAATTGACGACCAGGTTTGGATTGCTGCGGATGTTTTTGTTGGCCCCAATGTAACGGTAGGTGCTGGTTGCCTAGTTGGAGCACGTAGTACAGTATTCCATAACCTACCGGCTGGAATGGTCTGTTACGGTTCACCCGCTATCCCAGTAAAGTCGCGCCCCAAAATTACAATTGCATAATCCATATTTTCCCCATGCGTATCTTAATCTACGGACTTAATTTTGCTCCGGAACTCACCGGCATCGGTAAATATACCGGTGAAATGGCAGCCTTTTTAGCTGAAAAAGGGCACGATGTTCATGTAATAACTACACCTCCATATTATCCGCAGTGGCGTGTCGCACCTGGTTACTTGGGATTTCGTTATAGAAAAGAAAGGTGGCGAGGAGTGACGGTTTATCGCTGCCCATTGTGGGTACCTGCGCGCCTCAACGGACCTCGACGCATCCTTCACCTTACCTCATTTGCCCTTTCCAGTTTGCCCGTGGCTCTAGCACAAATCCATTGGCAACCCGAACGGGTGATTGCTGTGGCCCCAGCAATTATTAGCGCTCCAGCCGCGGCTGTTGTAACTCGCTTAGTAGGGGGTAAATCGTGGTTGCATATCCAAGATTTTGAGCTGGATGCAGCCTTGCGTTTAGGGATGCTGCCTGGACTTGACTCCTTATTTCGTTTGGTGCAAATCGCTGAGGGTGTACTTTACCGTCGTTTTGATTGCGTTTCAACTATTTCCAATCGTATGCTGGAACATCTGAAGCGTAAGGGCGTATCGGCTAATCGTACCATCTTATTCCCGAATTGGGTGGACACCCGGCAGATCATCCCAATACATGGTCATAACGGATTGCGTCAGGAGCTTGAAATAAAAGATGACTGTCAGGTTATCTTGTACTCCGGTGCCATGGGTCAGAAGCAAGGCTTGGATGTAGTGGTCAAGGCTGCCCGCCTCCTGGCAAGCGAAAAAGATCTCTTGTTCGTGCTGTGCGGAGAAGGGAGTGCCCGCGTACATCTTGAAACCCTGGCGAATGGCTTACCGAATGTATGCTTTCTACCGCTCCAGCCTGTTGAACGACTGAACGAGCTGCTCAACCTGGCTTCGATCCATATCCTCCCCCAATCTTCGGGTGCAGCTGATTTGGTGATGCCTTCCAAGCTCAGTGGTATACTTGCCAGCGGTCGTCCAGTCATCGTAACTGCCCGCTCTGGCACCGAACTTGCGAATGTTATGGGACCGCTGGGACGGGTGATCCCACCAGAGAACCCTGAGAGCTTGGCGGAATCGATTTTGGATTTGGCTCGTCACCCCAATTTGCGGACAAAACTTGGCCGGCGTGGTCGGGTATACGTTGAAAGGACATGGGCCAAACAAGTCGTTTTGGAAGGATTTTTACAATCCCTGCTATGTCTATGAAACCCCAAAAGTTAGTGAGTAATAATTTGTTCCGGGGCCGCCAGATCTTGATCGTCCTCATACTTGTAGCGGCGGATCTGATTGGCATTGGATTGGGTTTAACGGCCGCTGTCGAAATCCGCCGCCTTATGATCCATTGGATTAAGGGAAGCCTCGCTCCGGAAAACTTTGCCCCACTTATACGTGAGGGGTTGGTGATTTTCATTGCCGTCTACGCTATCACTGGCTTGTACCCCGGTTTTGGACGCACATCGGCGGAAGAGACTCAAAGGTTATTTTACTCTCTAACAATGGGATATGGCATTCTAGCCTTCGTAATCTACCTTCAACAGGCTGGTTTGATCCTATCGCGTACTGTTTTTTTGGCAGGATGGGGACTGGGATATTTATTTAACTTGGTGCTCCGGTTTGCCGTCCGTAACCGATTCTCACTCTATCGTTGGTGGGGTACGCCTGTCTTGCTAGTCGGTCCGGTGAGTAAAACACGCGAGGTGGTGGATAAGCTGATCAACAGCCGTAGGTTGGGCTTACGCCCTGCATTATTGTTGGATGAGTTTTCCATACAGGGTGGGGAAGATCAGGTACTGGGGATTCCGGTGGTTAACTCGCGATCGGCTGTGCAAGCAGTGCTTGCTGATGTGAAGATCACTTATGCGGTTTATGTTGGTTCACAAACCAATCAGCAGCAGATGTTGCGTTGGTTGGGGGAGCGCTTTGCCAATGTGTTGATCGTGGTGGAAAATCCGCCATCTGGCTCCTTGTACGTCAAGACGATGGATCTGGAAGGCCAGTTGATGCTTACGATTCAATATCATCTCTTGGATCGTAAAGCCACCTTGGCTAAACGAGCGCTCGATTTGTTGCTTGGCCTGGTTATTGGACTGATATCGATACCCTTCATAGCTGTTATTGCTCTGATTGTCCGTCTGGACTCGCCTGGTCCAGCATTTCTTGCACAGGCGCGATTGGGTCGTGGAGGTAAAGTTTTTCGTTGTTATAAGTTCCGCACCATGCAGGTAGGTGCGGATGTCTTATTGGAGAATTTGCTTCAGAAGGATTCAATTGCACGCCAGGAATACCATACTTTCCATAAACTAAAAAACGACCCCCGCATCACCCGTGTCGGGAAAACCCTCAGGAAGTTCAGTCTGGATGAAGTGCCCCAAATTTGGAACATCATCAATGGTGATATGAGTCTGGTAGGCCCGCGGGCATACTTGCCGCGTGAGCGCGACGATATGGGCGATTATTCTTCACTGATCTTGCGGATTCAGCCAGGCTTGACCGGATGGTGGCAGGTTATGGGCAGGCATGAGACCACCTTCGAGAAGCGTCTTCAATTGGACGAGTATTATATTAGCAACTGGTCCTTGTGGATGGATTTGTTTATCATTGTGAAAACGGTGTGGGTGTTGGTTAGTGAAAAAGGCGCTTAATAATCGGCGATGGAGTGATGGTTTGTAATGTTGGATGAACGAATTACTACTCGACATGCGCAATAACACGAGATGAAAACTATGCGAAAAAATTCCGAATTTGTCCCAATAGAGAATTTTAAACGGATCCTCAAGTTCTGGTGGCTTATACTTTTGCTGTCCATTGCAGGTGGAATTACGGGCTTTATCATCCATCGCCACAAGCCACCGATTTATGAGGCCACGGCGGTTTTCATGGCGAGTATAGACTTTAATAAAATTTCTACACCCTATACTCTTACCCAGTATGATGAAGACATCTCTCTGGTAACGGTGGAGGTGGTACTCAAACAGGCACTCCCCTCGGTAGAGGCGTTTATTAGAGATAGCAATTTACCGGTCGGTACGGACGTTCTGCTTTCTCAGTATATTATTGAGCGTCAGAATGCCTACTGGGAATTGCGTTTCCGGTATTCAGACCCGGTAGTGGCGCAGAAGATCGTCAACTTCTGGGCACAATTGGCGTTCGTCCGCTTACAGGACTGGCAAAAATCTGGTCAGATGCCCCCTTACATCTACTTTACCTTGGTACAGTTGGCGACCTTGCCTGACCATCCGATTTATCTTACAACCAACAGAATGGTATTGTCAGGCAGCCTGATTGGCCTGATAGCCGGTGTGCTCGTTGTAAATCTTCCTTTCTTAAGTGTGAAGAAAAAAGGTTGAAATGGGTTCACGCTATGACTTCCGGTCAATAGTTTTCCGCGGGTGGCAATGGGGTGTTTCAGCTCTTTGGATTCTGATGCTGGTTGGCCTGCCATTGACAAGTCTCCCCATCTTGGCCAGGCAATGGGGAGCTGTTGTCGCACCATTTTCGGCCATCCCATTGGCGATACTTGCTCTGGTTTGGTTTTTACCTTACCTTTTACGGTGCGGTGAACTGCCGGTGGAGGGCATACCATTAGCAGTTTTTGGGATGGTGGTGTTAGCTATTGCCGCGTATGCAAATTTCTTGGATATGGCGTACTTCAAAGACAAGACCCTTTTGTCTCAGACCCTGCGTTCTTTTATCCCAGTGGGGATTGGTTTTGCTTTTTATTTCATGGCTTCGTCCTGGCCTCATGATGCTCCACGTCTACGCCGGATGCTCCAGGCTATTTATTTAGGTGGTGCGCTACTTCTGGTCTGGTCTGTGGCCGAGGCGATTGTGGTATATGTTTACCAAGGACAGTTTCCGGTAATCATGAGTGCCATCCGTTCAGCTCTTGTTTTGCAGACCCAAACTGTGGAGACCGGCTCCCGGCTATCAGGTCTGTCTTATGAAGCTTCATGGTTTGCCCACCAGTTAAATATGCTCTACCTGCCTTTGTGGCTGGCAGCTACCTACCAGCGAACCTCTGTCTTTCCGCGATTATGGAAGATCTCGTTGGAGAATCTCTTTCTGATAGTTGGCATAGGGGTATTTTTTCTCAGTTCGCCGCGTATTGGGCTGGTAGCATTCTTGTTGATGTTGGCATTTATTTTCTTGAAATTAAACATAGCGATTTATCGCTGGGTGATCCACAACCCGGCCCGTCGCTGGATGCGCCAAGGGAAGTACTCTTATTTGGTTAAGGTTTTGGTAAGGATTTTGGTGGTGGTAATGTTCATTGGTTTATATTTTGGATTCGGTACGTTAGTGTGGAAAATTGCCACTGGACGTGATTGGCGGCTGGCTTTAGTGAACGTGTCACCACCCTCTAAAGCTCAAATACAAGAAATATTACATTTTGATGAAAATTCCCTCATGAATTTGGGATACAAGTATGCATTTCTGGAGCGCACAGTTTATTGGATAGATGGCTGGCATATTTTTAATGATTACCCTTGGTTGGGAGTAGGCTTGGGAAATGCAGGTTTTTTCTTTCAATCACACATGCCTGCAATTGGCTGGTCGTCATACGAGATCCGCGATGTTATATATCGCAATAGTTCGCTCCCTAACATTAAAAGTATGTGGTTTCGCTTGTTGGCGGAGACAGGTATTGTGGGTTTTTCGATTTTTATTATTTGGCTAGTGGTAATCTTGCAATCCACACTTTGTAGCCAGCACAGCCGTAATGATACTATCAGAACCCTGGCACTGGCAGGTCAGCTTGCATTATTGGCTTTTTTGATAGAAGGTCTCAGCGTGGATTCCTTTGGATTACCTTACCTGTGGGTGATCGTCGGTCTGGCTGCGGCTGCTGGACGGATCTATAGGCAGGAGATTTCTTCCCAGTCAGTGCAAAAGCAAGAATTCCCACCAAGTTGATTTACCCAACAGAGATGTGCGCATCTGATTCCCCCTTTATCGCTGACTGGTTCATCGTTTCCCTGCGCTGGTTGGTCTTACTGGGGTTGACCATTTCTTTATCGCTGGGAGGCCAGCTTCTTGTTCTACCGAATGTGCTCTTAATTGGTCTGGCAGGCTGGAATATTGTCTTGACTCTTCTGGCTGGTCTAAACCGCCGTTTGGTACGCCATCGAGAGATCAGCCTGGGGATTGATTTGCTGGTAGCGAGCCTATACTTTTACCTGGCGGGTGGGTTTGCCAGCCCTGCTTTCTGGGTCATTATCCTGCCATTGCTTACTGCCACTCTTTATTTTGAAGTGATCGGTGCATTCGTTTCAGCCACCTTGATGATGGTTGTTCAAATCGGAGTGACTGTTCTGCGGACACAGGCTCCATTTGCTTTGCTTATTTTAGGCGTCTCAGTTTTCTTTACTGTTCTGATCGCCGGAGTTTTCGCGTATCTGAGCGTGCGTCTTATCCAGACGATTCGCGGCGTTCGTCTGTCTCAGTTTGAAGCACAACAGAAGAAACAACATGTAGAGAACAACCGTCTGCGTGCCATCTACAGCCTGACTTCCACTCTGACAGCTACGCTTAACTACCAACGTGTACTCGATTCTGTCCTTGACTTGAGCTTGAGCATACTAAACCTCGAGCCAAATGCTCCCCCCGATGACAGATTAATCTGCGCCGTCTTGCTGTTTTCCAAGGAAGATTCTCTTGAGATTGGTTCGGCACGGCGCCTGACCTCGGCGGACATGCGTGTTGTTTTGCGGGGCCAGGAGGGAGTAATAGCCCGGGCCATCGAAAACAATAAACCGGTCTTGCTCCAAGACGTACAGCACGATCCGGAACTAACACGTTTTGTTACCTTTATGAGCTGTAATGAGATTTACTGCTTCCCGTTGTGCAGTGGCTTCAATGCTTATGGCGTCTTACTTTTCGGTCATCCGGAGCTGAAGTTTTTCACTACCGGGCGGCGTGAACTTTTGGACATCCTCGGCAGCCAAGCAGTGGTTGCCATACAAAATGCACGTCTTTATCAGGACGTGGTAGATGAGCGCGAACGCATGATCGAGTTCCAGGAAGAAGCCCGCAAAAAACTGGCGCGTGACCTTCACGATGGCCCCACCCAGTCTGTCTCAGCAATTGCCATGCGTGTCAACCTTGCCCAGCACATGCTATCCAAAGATCCCAAGGCCGTCAAAGATGAACTAGGCCGCATCGAGGATCTGGCCCGCCGTACGACGAAAGAGATTCGCCACATGCTTTTCACCCTGCGGCCATTGGTACTGGAGTCGCAGGGTTTGGTGGCCGCTCTGCAAGCCATTGCGGAGAAAACGAAAGAAACTTACTCACAGGAAGTGCTTATTAAAGTGGATGAAAGCATCCTCGAATCCATCGAAATGGGTAAGCAAGGCGTCATTTTTTATATTGTGGAAGAAGCAGTGAATAATGCCCGTAAACATGCCCAGGCCAGGCACATCTGGGTGAACCTGCATCAATTGAAACAGGGCTTGGCCTTGCTCGAAATCCAGGACGACGGGATCGGGTTCGATGTCGCCGCGGTCAACCGCTCCTATGATCAGCGCGGCAGCCTAGGCATGGTCAACTTGAAGGATCGTACTGAACTCGTCAACGGTGTGCTGGACGTACAATCTGTGCCCGGTAAGGGTACCCGGGTCCAGGTCTTTATTCCGCTGACGGAAGAGGCTGCTGACCGTCTTCACCATTCCTCCGGAAAACAATAACTCCCACTTCAATGCCATTTGCTGCTGGTATCCACTACTTCCTGCATGAAGGGGGAAGGCCATCAAAGCCGCCATTGGTGCTCATCCATGGTGCGGGGGGTGATCATTTATCCTGGCCACCGGAAATGCGGCGGCTGGCTGGAGTGCGGATCTTTACACTCGATTTGCCTGGTCACGGTAAATCGGAAGGACCGGGCCGCCAATCCGTTGCCGATTACGCAGATAGCGTGGTTGGTTTTATGAATGGGGCCGGCCTTTCCCGGGCTGTGTTCGTTGGACATGCGTTGGGCGGTGCAATTGCTCTGACCCTTGCCCTTGACCACCCCGAGCGCGTAGCCGGAATCGGGTTGATCTCCAGCGGGCCATGCCTGCCGATCGCATCATCTGTGTTGGAGAATGCTGCCAATCCTGCCACATTTATCCTGGCTGTACAGTCACTCCAGGAACTGATGCGCATCCCACAGTCTGCAAAATATTTGAAAGCTCAGAATTTCAGGCATTTGTCATCCATTCGCCCTACGCTCTTCCATGGTGACTTGCGTGCTTGCGACCAGTTTGACGTGACACCCCGGCTGGAGACCATACGAACCCCGGTCCTGGTTTTATACGGTACAGACGACCAACTCACGCCGCGACGCTATTCCGAAAACCTGGCAGGACAAATCCCTGGCGCTGCTCTGCAGACGATTGACGGAGCGGGGCATCTGGTGATGCTCGAACAGCCGCGCCGGGTAGCTGGTTTATTGAGTGTTTTTTTAAAGGGCATTCAATACTTACCAGGAATCTAATTCTTTGCCTTAGAATACAGCCTGCCAATACGACGGCGAGAGTTTTATATACCTAAAACTTCCTTCAATATTGGGATGGCATTCTGGATAGCCCGCGCCCGGTGGCTGAAGCGATTTTTTTCATTCATCTCCAATTCCGCCATGGTGTGCCCAAGATCAGGGATGAAAAAGATGGGATCGTAACCGAAGCCATTGGTACCGCGTTCATTCGGGATAATTTCCCCTTCGCATTGGCCTGTTGCCAGTTTTACCTCGCCCGACGGCAAAGCGATCGCTACCGTAGCCTGAAAGTGTGCTGTCCATGGGCGCGGTTTATCTCCCAATCGTTCGAGTAAATAATGCCGGCGGTCGGCATCAGTGGCATTGGGGATAGGACAGAAACGGTGCGAGTGCAAGCCAGGCTGTCCGCCCAGGGCATCCACTTCCAGACCTGAGTCGTCGCCCAAAGCGATCATTCCACTGGCCTGTGCGAAGACCGTTGCTTTCTTGCCAGCATTCTCGGCATAGGTCTGTCCATCTTCGGCCACTTCTAGAACCAATCCCAGATCAGCGGGAGTAAGGAGGGCGATGCCGATACCCTCCAGAAGGGCTTTGATCTCGTCAACTTTGCCTTTGTTGTTGGTGGCAATTAGAACACTCTGCATAGTCTATTCCTGCTTGCGCTTATTTTTTTGGATTTGTTCCATTGCCCAAATGGCGTGTTCGCGGACGAGTGGTTCACTGTGTTGAACCGCCCTTTCTAGGGCCGGGAGTGTAGCTGGATCCCCGGAGTTGCCCAGTGCTACGGTAATGTTACGGAGATAGCCGCGGTACTTGCTGCGCAAAACCGGATTATCCCTGAATTTCAGGATAAACTCCTGGGGACTGAGAGCCAATTCGGTAACCAAATCCGGGTCGGACAGGCCGGGTCTTGCTTTGAAAGCAGGATCATGTTCCTGGTTTGCAAACCTGTTCCATGGGCAAACTTGCTGACATGTGTCACAGCCAAAGACCCGGTTACCCATTTGCAGGCGCAAATCAGGCGGTATTTTGTTTTTGTTTTCAATCGTCAGATATGAGAGACAGCGCCGGGAATCGAGCGTGCGGTCTGGCAGAATACAACCAGTGGGACAGGCTGTGATGCAGCAGGTACATTTCCCGCAGTGATCGGCACTGAAAGGCAGGTCAGGCTCCAGTTCTATTCCGAGCAGGATTTCAGCCAGCAGGAAGTACGAACCCGTTTTCGGGTGGATGAGACAGGTATTCTTGCCTATCCAGCCCAGACCAGCTCTCTGGGCCAGATCCCGTTCCAGTAGTGGACCCGTGTCGGTATAGCAGCGGTGTGACACTGGACTCCCAACTTGTGTTTCGATAAAATAGGCCAGCGTTTTCAGGCGTTCGGGCAATACCAGATGGTAATCATGTCCCCAGGCGTAGGCAGCGACGCGTCCTGCTGGATGTGGACTTTTATTTTGCGCAACTGATCCCGGGTTCGGGTAGCCCACGGCAAGCACCAGAATGGAACGGCATCCGGGTAGAACCATGCGCGGGTCAGCGCGGCGGCGGTCGTCCAGGTAGTCCATGGAACCATGCCGCCCCTTGGACAGCCAGAGTTCATAGGCCAGCCAATGGGGCGGAGGTTTAGGCGTGGTGACACCCGCCAGGGTAAATCCCAAGCGGTGGGCTTCGTTTTTGACTGCCTGGGTGAGGGACACACAGATCCTGTTTACTTGACTGTAACAAGCACCGTCAGCGACGGACCGAAGTTAAAGCCTTTGTCGTTCTGCAGGCGAAAGGCAACCGCGTAGTTACCGGCTGCTTCGGGAGCTTTCAGAGTGACAGAGATTTCAAGCGTCTCACCTGGCAGCACGACAGCGGTGAAATGCGAAGGCTGGGTGGTGTTCCAGTTTGTGCCTACTCCGCCCCAGCCGAAGATAAGAATATAGTCCTGGTTCCAAGTGCATGGGCCGATATTTTTCACCTGCCAGGTTTTAACGAACGATGCACCGCCAACGAGTTCCGCGCCATCCGGGTAGGTCACATCGGTGATAAAAGTGGCATTGTCACATGCAGCAGACTGGGTACCCGCGGACGTTGAGAGGATAAAAGGGGTCGCGGACGGAACACCAGGCAGGGGGGTGTTGGTAATGAGAGGTGTGTTGGAGGCTTGCGGGGTTGGGCTGACCGTGGGTGTATAGGTAACGCTTGGAGTTGGGGATACAGCCAGGGCGGTCTGAGTTTGGGCCACCTCGACAGTCTCCCAGATTTGGGTATAGGCCAGCGATGGGTCAGTGGTCGGCGTTCCTCCGCCGCAGGCGGCCAACCCAAACAAGATGCAGGCTACCAAGAGCCAGGTGGGTTTGATTAGACGTGACATTCTTTCCTCCCAAAACAAATCTTTCACTATCAAGGGATATCTCTGACGGCGTATCATATATTTTCATTATAACAGAATCATATTAATGAGCCAGAGACGGGCGTACACAATTAAATAAGCATCAGGGCGGCCAGCCAGCCGCCCCGCTGCAAGAGTTATGGAGAAACCGGTTATTCTTCCGGGTGGGCGCCGGCCATCCAGAGGCCAAGCTGTTCGCGGGTCACTTGTGCCGCGTCCACCGTAGCAACAATCTGACCGCGGTACATGACAGCAATCCGGTCAGAGAGCGCCATGATCTCGTCCAGTTCGGAGGAGACCAGCAGAACGGCTACACCGCGATCGCGCATGATGATGATCTCCTTGTGGATGTATTCGATAGAGCCAACATCCAGGCCGCGCGTCGGCTGGTTGGCGATGACTAATTTGACCGGGTGGCTGAGCTCGCGCGCCACGATCACTTTCTGTTGGTTCCCGCCGGAGAGCTTGCTCACTGGAACATATGGGGAGGGTGTGCGTACATCGTAATCCTGAATGAGTTTGCGCGCATTGTTGTCAACTGCCACGGGCTGAAGCATGCCGTGCATTCCGAAGGGCGGCTGATAATAAGTATTGAGAACCATATTATCCGCCACGGTGTAGGCAAGTACCAGGCCATGCCTCTGACGATCTTCGGGGATATGTGCCACGCCGGTCTCGGTGATGGGACGCGGCGACTTACCGGTCATATCTTTCCCAGTAAACCACATTTTGCCACCTGCCACTAGCCGCAGACCGGTCAGAGCTTCGACGAGTTCGGTCTGTCCGTTGCCCTGCACACCGGCGATTCCCAGAATTTCCCCGGTGCGTACCTGGATAGAAACCCCCCGCACGGTTTCCAAGTCACGCGCGTCCCGGACTTTCAAACCATCCACTTTCAAGATCTCATCGCCGGGTTTTGCCATATCTTTCTCGACTTTCAGGATAACCTCGCGCCCGACCATCATCGAGGCCAGTTTGGCCTCGTTCGTCTCCTCCGGCTTAACTGTCCCGACGACTTTGCCGTCCCGCATGACCGTGATCCGGTCGGCAATGGCCAATACTTCCTTGAGCTTGTGGGTGATGAAGATGATCGAGACACCGCGCCTGGTCAGCTCGCGCATGATCTCAAAGAGGTCATCTGCCTCCTGGGGGGTCAGCACCGCGGTTGGCTCATCCAGAATCAAGATTTGTGCATTGCGGTATAAGGCTTTAACAATTTCCACACGCTGCTGTACGCCGACCGGCAACTGACCGACCAAAGCCTCGGGATCGATCTCCAGTCCATATTGATGGGAGAGGTCCCGCACCCGCCTAGCGACCGTCTTCTGGTCGAGAACCATCCTATAACGGATGGTTTCGTCACCCAGCATGACATTCTCGGCTACACTGAAGACCGGGATGAGCATGAAATGCTGGTGGACCATCCCAATCCCAAGTGTAATTGAATCTTTGGGGGAGCGAATTGCAGCGGTTTTGTTGTTGACCAGGACCTCACCGGAATCGGGAAGGTACAGGCCATACAGGATGTTCATCAATGTGGTTTTTCCGGCGCCGTTTTCACCGAGCAGGGCATGGATTTCGCCTTTGCGCAGGTCGAAGCCGACATGATCGTTGGCAAGCACGCCGGGGAAATGCCTGGTTATGCCTTTCGCTTCGAGAACAATATCGTTGTCAGCCATATTGTTCTCCTATTTCTCGTAAGGTTTCCCATCGGCTGCAGGAGGGATGGTCTTGCCGATCAGGCCGGTGAGAATCAGCATGGTCAGAATATAAGGAGCCAGTCCGACCACATAAGCGTTCTGCAGGACTGCCAGTTGAGGCGGGATCAAATCACGGAAAAACTGCAAGTTGATTTGCAGCGCTTGCGCCGCGCCAAATACGAGAGCGGCGGCCCAGGCTCCGAACGGTGTCCAGTTACCGAAGATCATGGCAGCCAGGGCAATAAAGCCGCGGCCGTTGGTCATCAGCGGCTCAAAAGATGAAATGGATTCGAGGGTGAAGTACGCACCGCCCAGGCCGGCCATACAACCGCCGATGATCACATTGGCGTAGCGCATAAACACCACATTAATCCCCACGGTATCGGCCGCCCGGGGATGCTCGCCCACCGCCCGGGTCCTCAACCCCCAGCGGGTATGAAACAGGACAAAATGGGTGATGACGACCAGAGCTACTGCGGACAGAGCAATGGGCTGCTGCTCGAAAATTCGCCCGATCACCGGGATATCTGCCAGGAGTGGGATGTGGATACTTGGCAGGACGCCAGGGGCATGCGGCACCTGGCCGCCGAAAACGCTTCCGGACCCAAAGAACATCTGGCGATTCAGGAAGCCGGTGATTCCGGTGGCCAGGATGTTAATCACTGTCCCGCCGATAATTTGGTCCACTTTGAAGGTAATCGACAGAACCGCGTGCAGCAGACCAAACAAGCCGCCGGTCAGGATTGCCACGAATACGCCGATGATCAGACTCAGCATCGGAGCTTGATGGAAAATAGTGTTCATATAAATCGCAGCCAGCCAGCCAAAGAACGCTGCTCCCAGCATCATTCCCTCGATCCCAATGTTTACCACGCCTGACCGTTCGCAATAGAGGCCAGAGAGTGCCCCAAGCGTCAGCGGAGTGGCTACTGCAATGGTGGTAGCCAGCATGCTGGTGATGATGACCAGTGGTGAGTTCTGGGAAATACCAACCAGCACGACAGTCCCGAACATAATGGCGATTACTAGCGCAATGATTGCAAAACGTCGCCAATCCATGCTTCCTCCTAGCTGCCCCAGCCGCGCGTCAAGACCACACGCTCTTCACGGATGCGTATGCGATAAATGAAACGGATGATGGCATCTGCCGCGACGAACAACAGGATCAAAGCCTGTATCACTGAGATGATATCAACCGGTATCTGCGTCAGGAATTGCATTTCGGTACCGCCATTACGCATGGCTCCAAACAGGATCGCAGCCAGCACTACACCAAACGGGTTGGTTTTACCCAACAAAGCAATCGCAATGGCATCGAAGCCATAGCCGGTCGAAAATCCGAGTTCGTGGCGATAGTTGAGAGCAGTGACTTCGATAGCCCCCGCCAGACCAGCCAATGCGCCGGAGAGTGCCATGGTTATTACGATGGTCCGTTTGACGTTGATACCGGCATATTTGGCCGCATCCGGGTTGGCGCCGACAGTGCGGATTTCAAACCCCAAGGTGGTCTTCCAAAGCAGCCACCAGATGATTACTGCGACAATTAATGCAAGCACGAACCCCCAATGAACCCGCAGGTCTGGAAAGATGGGAGGAATACGGGCGCTGACAGCAATCTCGGGTGTACGGGCGGAGAGGTTTAATGGGTCCGGATCCCTCATCGGCCCGTTAAGCAAATAGGAGGTGATGTTGAGGGCGATATAGTTCATCATGATGGTGTTGATGACTTCATGTCCTCCAGTGTATGCTTTGAGGGCGCCCGGGATGGCGGCCCAGATTGCTCCGGCCAGCACTCCCAGGCCAACCGCCAAAGGAATATGAATATAAGCTGGAAGGCTCATATGCAGCCAGCCTGGTAAAGCGTAGCCGATTAGAGCCGCTGTGACCGCACCAAAAGCCAATTGACCTTCAGCGCCGATATTGAACAGTCCACCTTTGAAAGCCACGGCTACTGCCAGGCCGGCAAAAATATAGGGTGTGGCCCAAACGGCAGTTTCACTTAATGCTTTTGCTGAACCAAAAGCGCCTTGCACGAGTCCCGCATATGCGGCAAAGGGATCACCGCCAACAACTGCAATAATGATTCCGCCAACAACAATTGCCGTCAAAATTGCCAGCAAAGGGATGAGCAAGGAACCCAGGAGTTCTTTTAATTTTTTTACGAAGGAATTCAGGAGGTCTTTAAATTTCTTTACAGGTGGCTGTCCATCTTTATTTTGCATGGAGGGTTCTCGCTTGCATCAGTGTTGACACGAATAAATTGTGGAAAGAGGAGAAATCCTCTTTCCACATCATTTATCCTTCTGTCTATAAATATTATTGAGCAGGTTTCTCTACCGGGACATTGGTCTTGAGCGAGCCATCTGCCAGGGCTGCGGCTAGTGCTTTCATCTCTGCATCGACATTGGCCGGAACCTGACTGGCAACATCGTGGTACGGAGCATAGCCTGCTGCACCGACATAGAGACCGGTGGTCGGGAACTGACCAGCCTTTGCCAGCTTGATCAGGGCCTCTTCAGGCTGCGGGATCGGCTTCATTGCACTGGTGAGCAGGTATGCATCTGCCTCAGGCAGGGTGGCATACTGGTCGGTATCCACGCCGATGGCCAGGACTTTGCGTTGCGCTGTCGCATCCACCGCGCCGTTGCCGGTTTTGCCGCCACCACCGAAGATGATATCCGCACCCTTGTCGATCATGGAGTTGGCCGTATCCGCGCCCCAGGTCGGGTCGGTAAAGGTCTTATCGAAGCCGACATCGCTGTGATAGACATTGGTGACAATGGTCGTGGTGCCGTTCTTGGCATCCTCATAGGCTGCACCAGCCCGGTAACCTTCGCCATAGCGCCAGACGGCCGGGACGGCATCCGTGCCGAACACGCCGCCAATGCTGTGCGTTTTGGACATCATGGCAGCCAGAGCGCCGACCAGGAAGCCGGATTGATCCTCGTTGTATACCAGACCGACCAGATTGGGCAGCGGCCAGTCAGGATGAGTGGAATCATTGGCAAGGGCCTGGTCCACGCCGATGAACATGATCTTCGGGTACAGTTTGGCGGCCGCGTAGGTCGATTCAGTGAGGTTGAAGCCAACGGTGACGATCAAATCGTAACCGGCATCCCCGAAGGTGGCGATGTTCTTGGCATAGTCCTTGGAGTCGGTAGTTTCAATGTATTGAATCCAGTCGGCGTTGCCGTCCTTCTTGGTATTCTGCACGCCTTCCCACGCAGACTGGTTGAAGGACTTGTCGTCCACCTTGCCGACATCTGTCACCACTCCGACGCAGAAGACGGTCGTCTGGGTGCAATCGGGGGCCTTAGCGGTGCAAGCCGGAATAAACATGGATGCCATCACCAGAATGGCAATAACTGCAAACTGTTTCTTCATATTTTTCTCCTCTTAATAGTTGAAAATGTGGAATACAGAATGTGGAATAAAGATGGTAGGGTTTGAAGAAGGGTTAACTATTTTTGCAGATCTATACCTCCTCCTCTCGAAAGAATTGATACACCAGTTAAAAATAGTATACAGCCTCTTGGCCCTTTTCGCAAGCTTGTGCATGGAAAACGGCTTGAACAGGTCTCACGATTTGGTTGGACGAATGTAACGAAGCGGCAGGCAGGGCCGGGGTCCGGATTTACAGCTTAACCGGCTTTTGCCTCGCCTCGGCGGACTCCCAGCATCAACACCAGCGCCACCACCAGGAAGAGCGGACTCGCATACATCATCGAGTTATAGTTGTTGCCAGTCAACTGGACGATCCAGCCATTCAGGTTGGGTCCCACAATGGCGGAGAGCGTAGAGAAGAGATAGTAAAGGCCGGTAAAGGTTCCAATCCGGGCGGCAGTGGTCAGGTCCACGACCATCGGGAGAGAGTTGATATTGATGAAAGACCAGGCGATGCCTGCCCCCATCAGGAACAAATTGATCACCCGGATGGTGCCCAGTAGCGGTAGTTTCGTCAAGGTGGTAGACAGGAGTCCGGCTGGCAGCAGGGCAATAAAGAGGATCAAAATGGCCATCGCAACAATGCCAATGGAGATGGTGATCCGCCGGCCGATGCGGCTGCCGAGGATACCAGCGACCAGCGCGAATAGGACAAAGAAGATGCCGATGTGTCCCATCATGCGCCCGGCATCGCCTGCAGGGATTCCCAACCGTTTGGTAGCGTACAGGGTAAGGAACGCCTCGATGCCGGTATAAGCCAGGAACCAGAAGAAAATCGCCAGCAGGATGCGCAGACCGCTCTTGTCTTTATCCTGTGCTACCTCCTTCAGGCTCTGGAACATGTCTGGTTCTTTCTCTCCCGCCTCAAATTGCTTGGGTTCCTTGATGAAGATGAAGACCAGCAGCGCGGCCAGGATGACCAGTACTGACCCCATCCAGAAGGGGAAGGCTACATTGATCTCGTACAGGGTGCTGCCAGCCAGCGAGGCGATAATGGTACCGACCCCGCCCATCAGGTTGATAACCCCGTTGGCTTGCGAACGGTATTGTGATGGGGTGATGTCGGGCATCAGGGCCACGATAGGGGTCCGCCAGAAAGCCATACTGAGCAGGAGTGTGCTGGTGCAGGCCACAAACAGGGTCGGGACAGCGGCAACCGGGATCAGACCAAATGCGATTGCCCCGACAGGAGCTCCAATCAGGACAAACGGCATGCGCCGTCCTAGCTTCGTCCGCAGGCGGTCGGACCAGGCACCGACCGGCGGCTGGATGAAGAGCGCGGCGATGTTATCGAGGGTCATGAAGAAGCCAATGAGCCAGGGAGCGAAATTGAACTTGTTTGCCAGGAAAAGTGGCACGAAAGCGTTATACACGCTCCAGATGACGCTTACGCCGAAGAAACCGAAACCGAGCAGGAAGATTTTACCGTAATTGAACTTCTTCATTAACATCCTCCTTCACCTTTGATTTTTTTGAGGAACTTGCGGTCAGCTTCAGTTAGAGGAGCACTTTCCAGTAAATCGAGACGGCGCTTGAATGTCCGGCGCAGTGACTGCTCACGACGCCACTTTTCGATTTTTACATGGTCGCCAGAAAGCAGGATTTCAGGTACACCCCAGCTGCGGAATTCGGGCGGACGGGTGTAGTGCGGGTATTCGAGCAGGCCGGCGGCGTGTGAGTCATCCATCGCACCATCAGGATCACCAAGCACGCCGGGGATGAGGCGGGAGATGGCGTCGATCAGGATGAGCGCCGGGAGTTCGCCACCGGTCAGAACGTAATCGCCAATGGAGATTTCGTCCGTGACCAGGTGTTCGCGGATGCGCTCATCCACGCCTTCATAACGGCCACAGATCAGGGCCAGACGCGGGTGCTGGACCAATTCCATAGCTGTTTTTTGGCTGAAGACGCGTCCCTGGGGGGTGAGCAGTATGACCGGACAGCAGGCTTCCGGCCCGAGCACGCTTTCAACAGCGGCGAAGACCGGTTCGACTTTCATTACCATCCCACCGCCGCCGCCGTATGGTTCATCGTCGGTGACGTGATGCTTGTCTGCGGCCCAGTCGCGGATGTTGTGGAGGTGTACGTCAATCAACCCGCGCTGGCGGGCACGATACAAAATACTACTGTTCAGATAAGGGGGAAAAACTTCCGGTAGCAGCGAAAATACGTCGAACTCCATGGTCCAATTCTAGCTGCAAGCGGATTGTCTGACAAGAGGCCTGGCGGGGATTGACGCCCTTTTGAATTGGATGGTAAGATGATTATATGTACCTGCGAGGTTCAAAATGGAGCATGCGCCAGCGGCGCCCGCACATCAATTGGTTCCTGATTATGGTGGTGGTTATTCTTATTGCCGTTGTCACTTACGTAGATCGGTTCATTCTGCCAACGGTGCAGACGCCGTTCATGGCGACCTTAACCGCCACCCGCAACCCGGAGTCTTACGTCACGGATGCGGAGAACTTGTTTAATGAAGGGAAATTACAGCAGTCGATTGATACATACTTAGAAGCGATCCGCATAAAACCGGATGACCCATCGACTTATATCGCCCTGGCGCGCGTCCAGGTTTTTGACGGGAAGTATGACGAGGCACTGGTCAATGCAGAAAACTCTCTTCTGCTCAACCACAACAACTCGATGGCCCTTGCTGTGCGCGCCTGGGCGTTGACTCAGAAGGGGGACTATGTGGGGGCAGACAGTTCTATGCAGGAAGCCCTGCAATTGGACCCCTCCAACGGTAACATCCAGGCTTACAAGGCTTTCTTGTATGGCAACATGTACGAGAATAACACCGGCCCATATGTTGACCCGCTCCCGGTTGCCATTGAAGCTTCTCAAGCCGCGGTCACATTGGCCCCCAACAGCCTGGAAGCACACTGGGCGCGCGCATATATCCTCCAGCTCACGGATAACCCCGAACAAGCCGTCCAGGAATATCTGCTCGCAATACAGATCAACCCCAATATTTCGGAAATCCACCTAGAACTTGGTGTGACCTATAAGGGACTGGGCGTGATTGACTCTGCCATACAGCAATACACACTTGCCAATACATATAACCCTTCCGATACCCGTCCCTATCTGTACAGTTCGCGTGCACTGGCTTCCGTTGGTGATTATGGCAAGGCCACCCAGTATGCTGAGAGTGCGGTTACGAACGATCCTACCAATCCTTATCTGCGCGGCAACTGGGGGTTTATGCTTTACAAGAATTACGACTGGCCGGACGCATTGATTCAACTTTCTCTGGCTGTTAATGGCGGAACGAATGAGAATGGTCAGACTGTCCAGCCGCAGCCTCTGACGGGCGACGACACTCACATCGCTCAATACTTTTATGTTTATGCAATTCTTCTGGCGAATAGCAGCCGTTGTGGCGAGGCCCTGCCTATTACACAGCTCCTTTTGACAACTGTCCCGAAGGATGTGGATGCTGTTTATAATGCAAATTACGTTCAGCAGCTTTGCGCGCAGAGCCTGGGGACACCCGCCTCACAGCCTTCGGCGACCCCTAAAGTTACCCCAACCCCATGAAAGTGACCCGCCGCCGCGCGCTATTCCATCAGCGCCGGACCTCGAACCTATACCGCCTATTTGCACTGGCCTTGTTTATCCTGGCCGGGGCTTGGATCGTTACACGGCTGCATACAGGCAACATCCGCAACCCCTTTGACCCGACCCCGACTTCTACGCGGACGAGCAATTCCTGGGTGATGGAAGGGGAGGCTTCGTTTACAGCCGGTAACTTACCCGCCGCCATCTCTGCTTATCAGGAAGCCACAAAGGTGGATCCGAATAATGCCGAAGTCCTGGTCGAACTTGCGCGCATCCAGGCCTATTCCTCCCGTTTGCTTTCCAATGACGCCGACCGTTTGACCCGGCTGACAGAGGCGCAGCAATCCGCAGACCAGGCAAAAGCCTTGGTGCCTGACGATAGCAACGTTCTTGCCATCCGCGCCTTTGTTCTGGACTGGAACGCTGACCCAAACCTGGATTCCTTGCGGACAGGGGGCGAGACAGCCGCCAAACTTCTTATCGAAGCCGATCAGGAGGCGTTGCATGCCATCTCGTTGAACAGCCAAAATCCGCTGGCCCTGGCTTTCTATGCAGAAATCCTCATAGACGAGCAGAAGTGGTCACAGGCCGAGCAGTATATCCAATCCGCGCTTCAACTTGGTCCGCAGGTGATGGATGTTCATCGGGTTTATGGTTACTACCTTGAATCCAACCGGTATTACAGCCAGGCAATCGAAGAATATCAGAAAGCGCTGATAATTAATCCAAATCTGACATTCCTGTATATTTCCATCGGGCACAATTACCGCACACTTGCTCTTAACAGTTCCCCGGGGTCCCAGCAAACGGAACTTTACAACCAGGCATTGGCAAGCTATGCCAAGGCTGTCAGTTTGAATGTCCAACTTCTGATCCTCGACCCTTCACCTTATCTAGCCATTGCCAAAACTTATGTCCAGCAGGGCGAATTCTTCGCGGCTGCCTTGAATGCTCAAAAGGCTGTCTCACTGGATCCGACGAACGCCGACCTTTACGGGCAGTTAGGCAGTATTTATAAAAGCGGACGTAATTTTGAAACGGCCATCGACGCTTTGCATTGTGCTGTGGATGGCTGCACACCAGAAGAATCTTGCCTGGCACGCAATGGCTGCCCGGTGGGAGATACGGGCGTAAATGTCATTCCCCTTCTGCTTACACCCCGGAGCGCCACTTATTATCTGGACTATGGCTCCGTGCTGGCGGCTTTCTCTCCCCAGAAACCCAGTAACTGTGATACCGCCGTGAGAGTACTGACGCTACTCGTCCAAACCTATAGTACTGACCAGGTCACCGTGTCCAATGCCGAAGACGGTCTGTCAATCTGCGCCAGCGTCATTGCCGATCAGACTCAGACGCCAACACCGGTTACCACGCCGGCCTCTACGATGATCTTCACGCCGACGGTGGTTTATACGCCGCGGCCGTAGGAGTGCATTAAGGATTCGACCCTGATGGGGGAATATCAGAGTTTTATTAGACATCGAGACACACTCTTGACGTTCACCCAGAAGTCTTGTATGATATAAATTAGCACTCGGCATGCTTGAGTGCTAAATTGGATATAATCCACTATTTCAGGAGGCATATATGGCACTTAATCTCAAACCCTTGGGCAGTCGTGTGGTGATCGATCCCATCGAGCAGGAAGACATCACCGCGGGCGGCATCGTGCTCCCCGAAACGGCCAAAGAAAAACCCCAACAGGGCA